>Ga0153957_100053_pt1 | contig 86151 bp, 81 predicted proteins | sample TSFL041MetaG_FD_104745 | JGI IMG/M metagenome (GOLD analysis project Ga0153957, IMG submission 104745) | Attine ant fungus gardens microbial communities from Florida, USA - TSFL041 MetaG | ecosystem: Host-associated > Fungi > Mycelium > Unclassified | place: USA: Florida, Wekiwa Springs... | reverse complement strand
TAAGGCTTCATAGTCTGAGGATTAGACCTCAGACTTAACAACATCTTTTGTTGCTTATTCTACCTTGCTTGAGAATCCAAAACTCTTCAATCACAAACTCAGTAAGTGACCTTTTGTGATACCATCGTACCCAACTGACATTAACTACTGAATGTATTCAAATCATACTAGACAATTCTAACTCTATTACATTGCTAGAAATAATTGCTTTTACTCTGTAAGGTCCTACAAAACGTTCTGTGAATTTTTCCATGTGTCTTTCAGTCATTTGGTACTTAAGATCTTTAGTGCTAAGCAGCACTAGGTCACCTACTCGATACTCTTCTACTTCTCCTCTTTCTCTGTCCGCATACCTCTTCATGTCTTCCTGCACCTTTTGTAGCACTACCTTTGCTTCCTCCTATACATTTCTTATCCTCTCTGCAAACCTTTCTGCTCCTTTGTACTTCCCTTTCTTTCTCATCTCAAATCCCATCCTTGGATCTTATTCTTGATTTGCCTTAAAGGGTGATACCTTAGTTCCAGTGTACACTTTATTGTTATAGGCAAATTCAGCCATATCCAGTCATTCCAGCCATTGTTTTTGTCAGTAATCTATGAACATTCAGAGATACTGTTCTAACTTCTAGTTCATCCTCTTTATCTGACCGTCTGTTTGTAAGTGAAACACTGTAAACAACTTTGTCTCAATTCCTAGCATGCAATTCAATTCCCTCATAATACCTGCCACAAATTGTGGTCCTCTATCAGAAATAATACTGTCTGGTAGTCTGTGTAATTTCCAAACATTATCTCTAAACAGTTGTGCCAATCCCTCTGTGCTCATTCTTTCTGTAGTAGGTATGAAATATGCCATCTTAGTAAATCTATCTACTACTACTAGAATTGAGTCGTATCCTTGTACCAAAAGCAACTTTGTAATGAAGTCTGCACTGATATGAGTCCACACCTTTTCTGGAATTGAATTCAGCATTAACTTTCCTATTAGGGGTTGTGTTTAATTCTTATTGCATTGGCAAGCATCACACCCCTCCACATACTGCTTCACTTCTCTAGTGACTCCTGACCACCAGAAATTTCTTGTCACCAGTTCAGCCATCTTTCACTGTCCTCCATGTCCTTTCACAAGCATGTCATGATGCAACCTGATTACTTCTGTTCTCAGCTTCTCATCTTTGGGGACATATACCTTTCCTTCTTTTAACATTAGGCTGTCTTCCTGACACCACTTTTTATTTCTCAATATCTTTATGCCTGCTTGCTTCATTTCTTCTATTGCCTTGATGGTCTCATTGTCTCTTGCTTTGCACTTTTTTACTTTGTCTAATAAGTCTACTCCTTCTATGATTACTTCTACTACTCTTATTTTCTTTGCTTCCAGCTATCCCTTTTTCACCAATGTCTGCTCCTTGTTATCCTTTTCCACTCCAACCTCCCAATCCGGTTTCCTACTCAATCCATCTGCTTTTTCCATTTTGTTTCCTAAAATGTGTTTCAATATGAAGTCGAACCTTGATAAGTACAAAGCCCATCTTGCTTGTTTATGATTAAGCTTTTGATTACTCATAAAGTACTCTAAGTTCTTATGATCTGTCCAAACTTCGAATTTACTTTGGGACCCTTCCAGAAAGTGTCTCTATGCTTTCAGACATCTTATCACAGCCAGCATCTCTTTGTCATGTATTTCATAATTTCTTTCAGTTTCATTTAGCGACTTAGAGATATATCCCACTAGTCTCTACTTCTCCTCCTTCCTCGTCAAGTTATTCAATAGCCAAGCTATTTTGGCAAAGTCTTTCACAAATCGTCTATAGTAATTTGTGAGGTCTAAGAACTTCTTAACATCTCTGACTGTCTTAAGTACAGGCCAGTTTAACACTCCCACCACTTTATCTTCCTTCATTTCAATTTTCTCCTGACCTATTACTACTCTCAGGAAGTTTACTTTCTGCACCTTCCAGGTATACTTCTCTGGTTTCACATAGAGGTCATTCTCTTCTAACCACCTCAGCACTTCTTCTACCAGCTCGTTATGTCCTTTCTTTGTCTCTGTTTCTATTTACACATCATCCACGAATACCACCACTTTTCCTTTGTTGATCATGTCTCTTAGGATCTTGTTCATCATGCTTTGGAACATGGCAGATGAGTTTGTCATCCCAAAGAACATCACTATTAGTTCATACGACCCCACATGTGTAATGAAAGCCACCTTCCACTCATCTTCCTCTTTGATCCTCATATTGTTATATCCCCATTGTAAGTTCATCTTGGTGAACACTCTCTTGTTATCCATACTATCTACTAAGTCTGTAATTAATGGTAGTGGGTAGTGTCTACTTGTTGAGCCTATGATAGTCCATAACCATACGTTTTCCTCCATCCTTCTTACCTACAAAGAACACTAATGACGTCTGGGGTGATTTAGAAGATCTAATGTACCTCTTCTTTAAATACTTGTTAACAAACTTCTGTACCTCCTCCTTTTTGTTTCTAGAGAGAGGGTATACTCTTGCTTTGAAGTTGTTATTGAGATCTATTGTGTAATCCCATACCTTTCTGACCGGCATCCTCTCCAACTCTACCTTCCCAAACACCTTCAGCCATTTGTGGTACCTTTTAGGTACCATTTCCTCTACCTTCCTATGATCTGTCTCTATTTCTTCTTCTCTTTCCCAGTCTTCCTTTTCATTTACTGCCCATTTCACAATCTTCTTTTCATCCTTTCTTGTTTTTTTCTTTTCTTTTATCTTTACTGTTTTTCCACACAGTGGTAGATATCTCGTCATTCTCACTTCTTCTTTCTCCCAGTCGATCTCTAGGTTATGGGCTGCTAACCATGGTATGTCCAATATCATATCCATTTTCCCTAACTTGGAAACATCCATCTGTACTCTTTCTACATGTCCTTTGTAGAACATATTCATCTCTATCTCATGAATTATTGCTCCTCTGCTATTTCCAGTGCCGTCCATATTTCTTACTTATAATGGCCAATCCAGCTTGATTAGCCTATATCCTCCTTTTTGAGCTAAGTTTTTGCTCATGAACATTCCTGTTGTCCCACTGTCAAGTAATGCCCTCACTGTTCTTTCTTTGTGTGTATCTATTTTTTTGATACCCACATTTATTCATACTTCTCTCAGAGGCTTGAACATTTGCCTCACTTCTTTCATGTTCCCTTTTTGTACTGCATTCTGATTGACAGTTTCTACTACTTTTCTCGGATCAGTGTGTAGTAGACTCAAGCTAGGGTTAACTTAAGTGCACACTCTTTATCAGAGTTGACAAAGAGAACTCGTTAGAGTTCCTGCTGGATTTGAGTACACTACTTATATCTATTCTACTTGGTCTGTGCACTACTTTCCCATGGTGATCATGTGACATGTCATGTGACTTACCTGATTATGTAAGTTCATTCTAAAAATAGAAAAGTAAAAATAGAAAAGAAAAAGAAAAAAAAAGTTCTCGTGTCACAATTCATGATACAGTGATTCCAGCCCTCTTCTTTTGGGCCCTAAACACTGTCTGTTCCACCTCTTCATCCCAATTCCACTATGGCATTTTCTTTCCTATCTTATAGGATGGACAGAAAACTTCCTCTTTCTCGTTCCTTTCTACCTTCCCTCTTACCACTGTATCTTTACTTCTACAGGTGCTACATTTTACTCTTTTTGCTCTCCCACTTTCTGCTTCTCTGTTTTCCTAATTCTATGCCTCCTTGCAACTCCCACATCACACGTCGCATGACTGCTCCTTTCTCAGAAAACCTTGTGTAAGGCTTTAAGTTGAGGTTGAGTAACCCTAACCTTTGACCCACTCTTTATCAGAGTTTGACAAAGAAAACTTGTTCAAGTCCTTACTGGATTATGTATACTACTTATACATGTCCAATTGTTTGTCCTTGTTTACTAATCCAACTACATTACATAATTAAAAGAAAAGAAAATAAATATTGGCTTAGAGGGAATTGAGTGATTTATGATATCTTGCCCTCTATTCTTCTGAGTTTTTGTTCCCTTATAGTCATATTCTCAATACTTCACAAAAGTTACCACCTCCCATCTTGTCATCCACCCTTCCATGCTTATCCTTGCTCCCCTTAAAGACAGTCCCTTCACTCCACTATGCTCCTTTACCTTCTTCTACACTTTGTGTGGTTGTTATGAACCGTCAAGTTCCCCTAAGTCAATATCTATATTTATTCTTCTTTTCTTTTCTTTTAATTATGTAATAAAACCAGATCAGTAAACATGGATAAATAGTTAAATGTGTATAAGTATTGTATGAAAACTAGTGAGGACTCTAATGAGTTTTCTTTGTCTACTCTGATATAAAGTGCGATTCAGGTTAAGGTTACATCGCCTAAACTAAGAATCATTACAGTGGTGGCACTGCCTCCTCTCTCCTCCTTTCCTTCCTCTAGGGGCATTCCCACTTCTTATGTCCTTCCTCCTCACACCTGAAACACTATAGTCCTTCTTCTACGACCTCCTGCCTCCTTACTTCTCTTACTCCATACTACATCACTCGACTTCCCAGTACCTCAAACCTATTTCCTCCTTTTGTCTTTTTTCTTTGTTCTCCCTTACTTCTACAGTTCCAGATGAGGTGTCCAAACTTTTCACATTGTTTACATAGTTTTTCTTCCCTTTCTTCTAATTCTGCCCTTAATTTGGTAAGGGCCTACCTTTGGTTGAGCATGTCACTTATGAGTTAGTTGTACACTTCTAAGGACATAATGTGTTGTTCTTAGAAGGGCGGATTGTTATAGTAATGAAATGTATATTGTAGTGCTGGTTTACTGACCCTTCTTCTTTGGCTTCAACTACTGACTACTTATATCTACTGGGATGCAAATCTTCACCCAGCCAGGTACCTACTGCCTTACTTACTACTGCTCTAATACTAGGGTAAACTATCACTTCATGGGGAAGATCCCTACTCTAAGTAGCCTTCTAGAGAGTGACTACTATTCCTCTGTGTAGATTGATTACAATGGACCAATAGTATAAGGTAAATACAATGAAGGATACAAGTATACTAAGAAGCACCACCTGTTGTCAGATCTGGTCTATGTGTGCACTCAGGTATAGTGCCCACAGTCCACCTCTAGGGTCTAAACTTCCTGGTCAGTCCATTTAAGCCTGTAGCCCAGCTATGAGGATAGGGCAATTAGTTTGAGTTGACTGTATACCGAGAAAGGTTGTGAGAATAAGATTGCTTAGGACCAAGGAGGTCAGGAGCTAGTAGTGATAACAAGTTCTAGTATAAGGACTTTGGTTGTAGTTGAGTAACCCTAACCTAGATCCTACTTTTTATCAGAGTTTAACAAAGAGAACTCGTTAGAGTCCTTGCTAGTTGGCTGTATACTACTTATATATGTTTGACTATTTGTCCTTGTTTACTGATCTGAGCATATTACCTAATTAAAAGAAAAAGAAAATAAATATTACTTAGGGGAAAATAGTGGTTCATGACACAAGTTCGCTCTCGAGAGCACTTTTAAGGGGGAAGTTCATCTTATAGATATGATATGAGACTATCCAGAAAGTGTTATGAGGTACTGATAGTGGTAATTGTGGCCACTACTCTGCTACTTGGATAGCATTCTTGAGTATATGACCGGACTTCTAGTGGTTATGTCTAAGAAGCCGATTCTCTCTTAAAAGCCGTTTATTATGATTATTAGGTTCCAAATATCACTTATATTGCCAAAATTTATTGTCCAGTATGACAACGGATTTCTGCTATATCTAGAGAATGGATTCTTCTTCCATTATCTTCAATTTTCCTCCATCTTCTTCCAATATTCTTGATCATATTTATTATTTTTCCATTCATAGAGCAATTTAGCAGTATACCTTTCTGGTTGTTTCCTGTTGAATGCTCTTTTATCCTCAGCTACCTCCTGTCATCTTACTTCTTCTTCCTCTTCCCTTTGATATTCCCTTTCAAACTCTTTGACCAACTTCATTATATTCTTCAGATTTTCTTTGCTCTCCCATGTATCTTCTTCTGCTATACATCCCTTCCATCATACCAAATACTTATCCCTTTCTCATACTTTCCTCTTATTCATGATCCTTTTAACCTCTCATTCTTCTTCCTCTTTTATTACCACTGGTTGTGGCACTTCTTTTTTCTGGCCTTTCACTTGCAACTTGTACTGTCATACTCAACTGACATTAACTACTAGATGTATTCTAACTATGCTAGGCAGATCCAATTCTATTGCATTACTAGAAATAATTGTCTTTACTCTATAAGGTCCTACAAAGTGCTCCATGAACTTATCTGTGCGTCTTCTGACCATTTGGTACTTTAGATCCTTAGTGCTGAGCAACACTAAGTCACCCACTTTATACTCTTCTACCTCTCCTCTTTCTCTATCTACATATCTTCTTATATCCTTCTGTACCTTTTATAATGCTGATGGGGATGGTAAAGGGAATTTGAGTATTAGATTTGATTTGTAGGGGGGATAGGATTTCAGATAAGAATATAAAAGTGCTTTACTATCCTTACAAAAGTGAGTACTACTGAGTCAGAGAATCAAAATCTCCAAGTCGTTCCATGATTGTATACAATCGAGTAGACACTGGGGATGTAATCAAATATAAAAGAGAGGGGCTCACAAGATAGTAAAAGCTTGTTATTAGATACTAGAATAAAAGAAATGTTTTTAGTTTCTGCTCGAAAGCACTCTCGCTGGTTGGATCTCAAAGGTGTGTGTTCCTCTCACACTGTAGCACTACTGTCCAAGGTACTAGTCTAGTAGGCTGGCTTGCCATTGATACAGCAGTCCTATCTAGATCTCACATTGCCCTCATGCAAGCTCGCTCTCAACTGACTATATAGTTGGCAACTTATTCTGAAAACACATAGCAAACGGTTTAGCTCCTAGTCCAAGCAAATGCCCAAGTCCTCCTTTAGAGTGGTGTAATGACAAGCTAGTCATGGCGACCGTCTTATCACACTCAACGTTAGAAATAAACGAAGAGAACTTGATGGAGTCTCTTAGTAGATTGTGCTACCTACTTATACACAATTTCTATTTGTCTATATGTATGCTTAAGTAACTACCAATCTTTCCAGAAGGTTCCATCAGGTGACTTATCATATGACCAAGTCATGTGATCTTATCTTATCTTATCTCAGTTTCTATTTTTAGAACCCTTCATCTAGTCCATCTGAGAATAGCTCTTGTTCTTCCCATCCCTCTAGTCATACTATTTTTGGTTCAGGCAGGCAATTTATGACAAGTGGGTATTCCTTGAGGGAAGTTTTATAGAGTTTTTATAAAAAGGAAAGAGAGAAAAAGAGCTCTTATTCACTCAAGTTGAGTTTCAGCTCTAGAGCAATAAAGGGCAAAGATGGGGGTTCTTCATCTTGCACCTCTCCGTGCTACTAGAGTATTATATTAGTATTACAAAGCTCAGAATGCAACAAACAAGATAAGAAAGAAATCCTCCAGATTACTCAAAAAGGCAGGTAGAATAAGTCGAGTCTGCATCTGATCATGCAATAGCCGCTCTTTATACTCCCTGTCCATTTCCTACCAACTTTCTTTATCTCATTGGCTGGCCTTGAGCCTGTTCTAAGTGTTCTAGGGTGCTCAAGAGATACTTCAGACATTGATCCAACTGCTCTTGAGTGCGTCTTCATCGTCAATGTCACTCCTCTCTGCTTCCAACTCTCCTAATTCCTTTTCTAAACCTTCCTCTACTCTCTCCTCTACTTCCTGTACACATCTCTCAGGTCCTTCTTCTTTCTATCCCTTCCCGATGATGTTTGGCATATCCTTGTCTTGTTCCTCTATATTTGGACTGCTAATTAGGACTGATGCACAGTCTCTGATGGTGTTCCTATTATAAACCAGGGATTAGTTATTGGATGATATCATTATCAAGAGAAATGCTTCTAAGGTCAAGTTCACTTTCGAGAGCACTTCTAAAGGGGAGTCCATCTTATAGATATGATATGAGACCATCCAAAAAGCATTATGAGGTACTGATAGTAGTGATCACAGCTACTACTCCACTACTTGGATAGTGTTCTCAAGTACATGATGTAATAAAACGGCAGGCGAGCTGGAGCATTCATGGTGGCAGATTATTTTATTTCTTTTTCATTTCTCTTTATTATATAATAATTTGAAGTGCGCAGAACACTATGACTCAAAAGGAGTCCACGGGATAATTTGAGTAGACAAATACTAGTAAATACTGATTTGCATATAAGTAGCTAGACCAATTAGCAAGGACTCTAACGAGTTCTTTTTATCAACTCTGATAAAGAGTGTGCGCTTGAGTTAACCCTAATTTGAGTTTACTACACATGACCGGACTTCTAGTAGTTATGTTTGGGGAGCTGATTCTCTCTCAAGAGCCGTTTATTATGATTATTAGGTTCCGAATGTTACTTATATTGCCAGAATTAATTGTCTGGCATGACAATGCTGCCTTTGCTTTCTCCTGTACACTCCTCATTCTCTCTGCAAATCTCTTCACCCCTTCGTACTTCTCCTTCTTTCTCAAATCCCATTCTTGGGTCTTGTTTCTGATTCACTTTAAATGGTGATATCTTAGTACCCATGTGTACTTTATTGTTGTAAGCAAATTCAGCTGTACCCAGCCATTCTGATCATTGTTCTTGTTAGTAATTTATGAACATTTGGAGATATTGTTCTAACTCCTGATTCATCCTCTCTGTCTGGCCATCTGTCTGTGGATAGAATGCTGTAGACAGTTTTGTCTTGATCCCCAGTATGCAATTCAATTCCCTCATAATGCCTGCCACAAACTATGGTCCTCTATCAGAAATTATACTATCTGGTAGTCCATGTAATTTCCAGATGTTATCCATAAATAACTATACCAATCCCTCTGTACTTGTTCTCTCTGTAGTAGATATAAAATATGCCATTTTTGTGAATCTGTCTACTACTACTAAGATGGAATCATAGCCTTATACTAAGGGTAACTTTGTAATGAAGTCCGCACTAATATGGGTTCATGCTTTCTCTAGGATTGAATTTAGCATCAACTTCCCTGCTTGTGGTTGTGTTTGGTTCTTATTGTGCTGACAGGTGTCACATCCCTCCATATATTGCTTTACTTTCCTAGTGACCCCTGGCCACCAGAAATTCCTTGTTACCAACTCTGCCATCTTCCACTGTCCTCCATGTCCCTCTATAGGTATATCATAGTGTAGCTTGATTACTTCCACTTCTACTCAACCCTCAACCCATCTGCTTTTTCCATCTTACTTCCTGAAATGTGTTTCAGCACAAAGTTGAACCTAAACAAGTACAGAGCCCATCATACCTGCCAGTGATTCACTTTTTGATTGCTCATGAAATACTCCAGATTCTTATGATCGGTGTAAGGCTTTAGGTCATGGTTGAGTAATCCTAACCCTTAACCTACTCTTTATCTGAGTTTGACAAAGAGAACTCATTAGAGTTCCCACTAATTGGCTCAGCTACTTATATACAAATATGTGTTTACAAGTATTTGTCTAACTATTTTATCCTGTGCATCTCTTTTTTGAGTCATAATGTCCTGTGCATATTTAATATTACATAATTATTGGAAAAGAAAAAGAAATAAAATAATCTGCCACTGGAGATTGTTTAGCTCACCTACTGTTTTATAACAATTGGTCCAGACCTTGAATTTACTTCTGGATCCTTCCAGGAAGTGTTTCTATGCCTTTAAGCAGCATATTATCGCCAGCATTTCCTTATCGTGTATTTTGTAGTTCCTTTCCATTTCATTTAACGATTTGGAAATATATGCTACTAGTCTCCATTTGTTGTCTTTATACCTAATAGACAACACATCTTCCATTGCAAAGTTAGAAGCATCTGCTTCTACTTTGAACTCCTTATCTAGATCAGGTACAACTAATAGAGGTCGGCTCATGAAGATTGTTTTTAACTGCTCAAAAGCCTTCTGCTGTTTATCTCCCCAACTCCATCTCTCTTCTTTTCTCATCAGATTGTTCAAGGGTCTAGTCAACTTTGCAAAGCCTTTCACAAATCACCTGTAGTAATTTGCAAGTTTCAAAAACTTCCTAACATCCCTGATCATCTTAGGTGTGGGCCAGTTTAATACTCCTGCCACTTTATCCTCTTCCATCTCAATCTTCCCCTGACCTATTACTACTCCCAGAAAATTCACCTTCTGCACTTTCCAAGCATATTTCTCTGGTTTCATGTATAGATCATTGTCCTCCAGCCTCTTTAGTACTTCCTCTACAATTTCGTCATGTCTCTCCTCCATCTCTGTTCCTATCAACATGTCATCCACAAATGCCACCACCTTTCCTTTATTGATCATGTCTCTCAAAATTTTGTTCATTATGTCTTGAAACATGGCAGGTGAATTTGTCACTCCAAAAAACATCACTACTAGCTCATATGACCCCATATGAATAGTGAAGGCCATTTTCCACTTGTCTCCTTCCTTTATCCTCACATTGTTATAGCCCTATCGGAGGTCCATTTTAGTTAATTGTAATGACAAGCCCTAGTCGAGACGACAAACTTATCACACTCAACGTTTATGAGAGAACAAAGAGAACTCGATGGAGTCTCTTGGTGAATTGTGCTACCTACTTATACACATTTTGTATTTGTCTATGTATACGCTTAAGTAACTACCAAATCCTTCTAGAAGATTCCATCATGTGACCTATCATGTGACTAGGTCATGTGATCCCATCTCCTTTTATCCCTCTCTTTTATATTTAGAATCCTTCGTCTAGTCCATCCAAGAATAGCTCTCTTTCTTCCCATCTCTCTAACTTTACTATCCTTGGTTCGGACGGGCGATTTATGACATTAATACTCTTTCATTGTCTATAAAGTCTACTAAGTCTATAATTAATGGCAAAGGGTAGTTATTCTTGATTGTCTGCTTATTGAGCCTTCTATAATCCATAACCATGTACTTCCCTTCATCCTTCTTATCTACAAAGAATACTAGTGACGTTTAAGGTGATTTTGAAGGTTTAATATATCCCTTCTTCAAATGCTCATTAATAAATTTCTGTACCTCTTCCTTCTTGTTCCTAGAGAGAGAATATACTCTTACTTTACTTACTTTGAAATCATTGTTGAGATCTATCGCATGATCCCACACCTTTCTGACTGGCATCCTTTTGAACTCTATCTTCCCAAACACCTTTAACCACTTATAGAACCTTCTAGGTACTATTTTCTCCACCTTTCTATAGTCTGCTTCTATTTCTTTTCCTCTTCCTCAATCTTTCTTTTCATCTACTGTCCATCTAACAATATTCTTTTCATCCACTGCCCATCTAACAATATTCTTTTCATCCTCCCTTGTTTTCTTGTTTCCTTTTATCTTTACCATTTTTCCACACAATGGTGGATATTTCGTCATTCTAACTTCTCTTTTCTCCCAGTTGATCTCTGGGTTATGGACCACTAGCTCTAGCCCTCCTCTTCTAGGCCCTAAACACTGTCCATTCCAATCTTTCATCCCAATTCCACCACAGTATTTTATTTCCTGTCCTACAAGGTGAATAGAAAATTTCTTTTGTTCCGTTCTACCCTCCAAATTACTATGTCTTTTCCTCCACATGTGCTATACTTTAACTTCTCGCAGTGGTACCACTTTCTCTTTCCTTCTCTCTTTCTTTTGGGAACACTCCTACTTCTTGTGCCCCTTCTCCTTGCATCCAAGACATTTTACTACTTCCCTCACCACTTCTTGCCTCTTTACTTCCTTCATTCCACACTGCATCACTCTACTCTTTAATACTTCGAATCTATTCCCCACTGTCATCTCTTTCTTCTGTTCTTCTTCCTTTCTACAATTTCAGGTAAAATGCCCAAACCCCCCACATCATTGGCATAACCTCCCTTGTCTCTCTTCTAATTCTACCCTTAGTTTGGTGAGAGCCCACCTTTGATTGAGCATGTTGCTCATAAGTTGGTTATACACCTCTAAAAACATAGTGTAATATATTTAGAGGGGTAAGTTGTTGTTGTAAAAAAAGATTTTATGTATTTATTGAGGAGCTCATCGTATTCTTTACCTATCTCACTTGTACATCTGCTGGAGCATGAGATCTTTACCCAGCCAGATACCTACTGCCATACTGACTACTGCCCTAATACTAGGGTAGACTATCACTTCATGGAGAAGATCCCTACTCTAAGTAGCCTCCTAAGGAGTGACTACTATTCCTTTACATAGACTGATCACAATGGACTAGTAGCACAAGGTAGATATAATAAAAGATATACAAATATACTATTGAGCCCACTCAATTGCTAGGTCTGGTCTAGGCTAGTACCTGAGTTTGGTCCTAACCATCCATCTCTGGGGTCTAAACTTCCCAGTCAGTCCACTTAAGCCTGTGGCCCAGCTATGAGGAAGTTGGGATTGGTCTGAAACAACCACACACCGAGGGAGATTATGAGAGTAAGATTGCTCAGGACCAAGGAGATCAGGAGCTAGTAGTGGAAACAAGTTCTAGTGTAAGGATCTTGGTTGCAGTTGAGTAACCCTAACCTTAATTCCACTCTTTATCAGAGTTTGACAAAGAGAACTCATTAGAGTCCTTGCTAGTTGGTTGTACACTACTTATACATGTTTGACTATTTGTCCTTGTTTACTGATCTGAGCATATTACCTAATTAAAAGAAAAGAAAATAAATATTACTTAGGGGAAAATAGTGGTTCATGACATAAGTTCGCTCTCAAGAGCACTTCTAGGGGGGGAGTCCATCTTATAGATATGATATGAGACTATCCAGAAAGTGTTATGAGGTACTGATAGTGGTAATCATGGCCACTACTCTACTACTCAGATAGTGTTCATGAGTACACGACCAGACTTCTAGTGGTTATGTCTAGGAAGCTGATTCTCTCTTGAGAGCTGTATATTATGATTATTATGTTCCAAATGTCACTTATATTGCCGAAATTAATTGTCCAGCATGACAGTATTTGGGTGTGGTCTGTGGTATTGTGCAGTGTCACAGAGCATGACAAATGCTGTATGTTGACAGCAGTATCAGGAGGTCTTTCAAGGTTGTTTTCAGGCATGTACAAATACTGGGGGTTTATAGAACTAAAATTTGCTATGCTATACTTGGGTGCTACCATATGTGATGGTAGTAATGAGTCAAGAAGCATTTTGCTCATTAGAGTCCTCACTAGTTGTGTTATACACATTTATTTGTTTGTACATGCTTATAAATCTGAAATTAAATAAAAATAAAATGACAAGAAAAATAAATAATGACTTAGGAAAAGTGGCAATTCATAACAAGTTATGTGTATACAACAATAACCTAAGAATATCCCACCCTTCCTCTATCCTTGCTAATACTCTAAAGGTATACCCTACTTCTGGTGGGCCCTGATTATTATATCTTGAAACTAACGTAGCTTGATATCCTCCCATTTTTGCATCACCATCCATTTATTACATCCCTTCTTTGTTTTTGATACTCAAGTATGAACCACATTTAACATCAAGATGTAGCAACACTATTAATACCATTAAGTTGATTAATCTACATTGCTGTACTCTCATACTGGCTTTCCAAGCAATCCAAGTCACTTACCTTAGTCTAATAATATTAGCATTTACAAAGTGTTTTTCAGCAGGTTAGATGTACTGTTCATTCTGGAGACAATTGATGGACCTATTGACTGATGGGAACCCACAGCCATTCCCTCCACTTATCTGTTAATATACCGTGTGACCGCCTATGTGAAAGACCACATATCTTTCCCGTGAGTCTTCGCGTACTTACCAATTAGCTTTGATGATCCGACCATGTATATCAAGTTTTCTAAAAATAATTTGCGACCGGGCATCTGTGAACGGGAAACGGATACCAGGGTTATGATTTCGATCTCTCCCTGGGTTTCAGCGCTCTCGAACGGCTTCAACTTCGAACTTCCGCAGAGAGGGGGAATAACAGCACTGAAGAGATATAAAATTAGCGGCTCACGTGTCTCTGATTGTAGTAACCGCGGCCAAACGATTACCTCAGGCTCTTTCTCCGCCTCCTTTCTTTGTCACTTCTTTGCAATTTTGATTGGCCTTGGCACTTATCTGCCTCAATATGTTGCCTTGGAAGCTCTTCCTGGGATTTGGTGCCCTCTCTCCATTGTTTGACCTTGCCAAGGGGGTCACCGTTTATCATCTGCAGGGTCAAAATCCTTTTCAAACAACTACTGCCGCTGCTGCCAATTACACAGGTTCTGCTGCCTATGACCCAACCATTCTCACACCTCCTCCTGTACCTAGTGACCTTGTCACGAAGTTCCCGATCCAACTTGTGAATGGCGGTACGCCGGGCGTTTCAATCCCACAGACGGGGCAGTTCTTTGGTTTCTCCATAGAAATGTCCGTCATCAATCAAGTTCGTGAGTCAAAGTCTGCTTGGTCGTTTTTTTGTGCTGATGAGACTTTGTAAGTTGGTAAAAATTCGTGAGGCTTCATTTCACGTAGTTCGTGTGTCCCGAACCTAACACAACCTAGTTCATTCGTTCAAGTTCCCTTCCTCAATTTGATGGCAAACATTGCTCAACGTGCGGGAGGTGTTCGAATCCGGGTTGGTGGTAATACCCAGGAGACAGCTGTTTTGGTCGCTAGTACTCCTGACGGTCGAATTTTGGAAAAGAATCTGACTGGAGTAACAAACCCGGTGCGTTCTCTTTAGCTATCTTTGCTCAAGTTTTAACAAATATCAGACACAAACGCCACCTTTGGAAATTACTCCAGGGTTTTTGTATCTGATGTCCAACGTTTCTTCTCTTGTAAATGTTCATTGGTTCATCGGTGAGAAATACCCTGCATCCCTGGTTTCCAAGGACTAAGTGAGGACCCTGCTCAAGGTATACCATTTTTTGACCTCACCAACCCAAATCTCGATTTGGCGCTAGCAGGCCAACAGATTCTCGGAGAAAATTTGATAGGCATTCAGGTCGGAAACGAACCTGACCTCTACGTTTCGCATGGCCATCGTTCTGAAGGTTACGATGCTTCTGGTTACACAAACGAATTTGGTATCATTGTTAATGCAATGCAGAATGATCCAAATGAGGTCAATAATCGTGATCTTCTCATTGGTCCTAACATTGCCACCAAATGGACTCCGGAGGAAGTCTGGGATACAGGATTTGTCAATCTCTATTCTCAGAACCTTGCAAGTCTTGCCGTTGAAAGGTAGATTTTTTTAGTTCATGATAGGTAGTCGTTGAGTGTACTTCTTTTAGATACCCATCGGATAATTGCTTCGCTCAGTACGGCACAGGAACTCCGAGGGATCCACAAACAATGTTCCCGACTTACCTTACTCATCAATCCGGTCAGAACATTGTTTCAGCTTATCTTAATTCGACTAGCTATGCTCAGACGGTGGGGAAACCATTCGAAATGTTTGAAACGAATACTGCTTCTTGTGGAGGATTTCCTGGTATCTCTGACTCGTTTGGTGCCGCCTTGTGGGCTTTGGACTACGCCTTGACCATGGCTTACAGCAATTTTACTGGAGCACTTTTCCACGTCGGTGGTCAGAACGTGTTCTATAACGTGTGTCGCCAGATATCTTTGAAGGGCTTGCATACTAAACATTTTTCGATGTACAGCCCTTCACCCGTGAGTGATCCTGTGCTCTGATTTTTGCGATCAATACTAAGCAAGCTTTCCAGCTCCTCCAACTAACCAGTCTGATTTCCACCAGTGGACCATTGGGCCTGTCTATTATTCTGCGCTCGTTATGGCTGAAATCCTTGGCTCTTCGAATCAATCCCAGGTTTTTGATCTTCAGGCTAACAATGGCTACCAATATACCCCTGCCTTCGGCATCTACGAAAATGGCAACCCAGTCCGTGTTGTCCTTATCAACTTTGTCAGCGACCCTTCAGGAAATAGCGACTTGACAGTTGCCCTCTCGGTAGGTGGAGGACAGACCGGTCAACAAAGTGCTACACCTTCCTCGGTCCAAGTCAAGTGTGTTCGATCATTGATTTTTTGCAGCCGACTGATTATTCCTAGGTATCTTCGCGCCAGTTCTGTGTCCCAGAAAGGCAACTTCACCTGGGCTAATCAGGTATGTCGGTCGCTTGACCACTGAATGCATCTTGCTGATTTGTCCCTGCTTAGACTTTCGGTGATACTTTCGCATCGGACGGCCGTCCTATGGGTACAGAAGCAATTGTCACTATTCAGTGTGATCAAACTGCTGGCATCTGCAATATCCCGGTCTACGCGCCCTCCGCAGCCGTCGTCTTCCTCAGCAGTAGTGCACTCACCGAGAACGGCGGAGCACCATCAACCACCTTTGCGACTACCTCTCGGACTAAGCTTTATAATACTGTCACGATTGACCCTTCAGTGCTGGCGACCTCGAACGGTCACTGGGGGATATTGGAATTGGGAAGTACGAGTAAGGGAAGTGTCAACGCTAGCAATAGCTTGCAGCCGCACCTCCTTGCTTTGAGTGCTGTGCTCTCTCTTATTTTTGGTGTAGTCGCCCTATTTGGAAGGTGGTGAATGGATAAGTATTCTCTGAAAGATGGTACTATTACACGACAGGGGCAGTAGTGGTGTGCAATACTTTCTTTTTCCCTCGTTCATCACTGTTTTGTTTACTCTCTCGCTGTGATAATCACTCAGGACTTTCTGCATTAGATATATGGGTTCTTGTCTTGCTTATGGATTGACAGCCACAGGTGGCTTGTGTACTTGGTCTGTAGCACATAAGTATCTGTTGTTAGCTTCGTTGACAGACTATAGAGATGCCTGTTCTAATGTAGGGTATGGTACATTTAGGAGTGCTGCCATTTTAAGAACTTTGAAGAACTGAGGATCAATATTTGAACATTGTCGGAACATTGTAGGGTGCTTGACCTCTGCCGTGGGTAATTAGCAATCAATCATCAACCGATCTCTTATCTCAACTTTTTGAGATGTTTGCCGACGGTGTATGCGCTTTCCTCGTGATTCACACCGCAAAACTTAACATCAGAAAAACCAGGAAATAAATGCTGCAATCATCGCGACAGTGACAGAATCCAGGGGCAATCAGAGTTTGGCAGAGCTTTATGCGATAGTCTGTGAAACGGGTGTCGTTGACACTCTTGTACGAGGATCTTGTTGTCTCTTGAGGAGGACAAAAAATCAATCAGATTTTGCTTACACAGGATGCGTTGAATATTCTTTCCATACTCTTACCTTGCAAAGATCCTGCTGCGAGAAACCTGGTTGCAATTATGGGACAGCGGTCTTCTGCGAAAGAAGTCGTGATGGCAGTCCAAGAAGAAGTGGAGAAGGTCGCTGATCAAGCTAAGGATGAGGATGATGAGGGTCACGATAATGGAACTGCTGTCGAGGAAACGAGTTGGGGTGAGAGATTACTGGAACTGGTGGACTTGTATCATGCAGGTTCGTTCTTTCTCTTGAGCTTCGTAGTATCTCTGTTTAAAAACGAATCCAGCAATCCCAAGACTGGAGTTGAGGAAGAAACCAGCCTCGGACACGTTGAAGCCGCTTTTATCCGACTTGGAACGCGCGATGGATGCTGTTTCATACAGAGCAAAAGCAGTAGAGGCGAGAACTCTCATGGTCTCGGTAGAAAAAATGATTAGTAGAGTGCTGAAATGGCTGAGGGACATACCCAATATAGAACACGAGGAGGTGACAAAATGTCAGGTGGGCATACATCCGATTGAACCTCTGTTTACACTCAGACCCCCCTTTAGCTTGCACTCAAGTCTGTGCTTGACAATGCCTTGACCCTTTTCAGGCCTTCATTACAGTACAATACTGCCCAGAGAGCGCTTGAAGTTTGCTTTCCTCGCCTCAAAATGACTCTGCAGGCAGCAGCATCTAACGACGACCAAGACATCATGAAGTCGTATGTGGTAGGGACAAACGGAATTTTAACTATCGACATTCTTGTTGATATTTCTCTAGTTAACCTACGCTGATCTGTACATCACGCAAAACAAATATGCGTCTTCACCTTCTCTGGTCTCCGTCATCCTCTTTGTCCATACTTGGCTGATCTCGTCTTCGTCAGTTCCTCTCGTTGCAATGCTGCCTTCATTCTTGTTGAGCTTACTTGCGATGCTCCAACCGAGCTCTCGCCTTCACGATGACGCAATCGCTTTTCTCCTCCTGATTCTCCATCAGAATCGAGTTGATAGCAGAACCGAACTCCTGCCTGATGTCATCAATACCCTTAAGCCCGTGCTTGTCGTCCTCTCCAGCGCTCATACATCCCCTTTAGTTCGCAATCAAACATTTCGTACACTTTCTCTTCTACTAGGAAGCAGCCCGGCTCAACTTCGGCTACAGCTCCTGGCGGATCTACTGGCAAATTGTGAATATCCGCAAATGCGCGTTGCAGCAGTCAGTCTGGTGAAGGACGCTGTGCTTGAGGCTCTGGAATCTCAAACTATGGAGACTGCGAATCCATTTCGGACGCCCATGTTTATGAGAGTTTTTGGGCCCCTTTTATTCCGGCCAAGTCCTTCTGACTTATTTGTTCCGAGCACGAAATTAGATCTTCAGGAATTTTTTGACAGTCCTGAACTCAAGAGACTCATCGAGGTCCTCTCCTTATATTATGTGGTCCTTAAACGGGATAAAGCCAACAAGGTATGTTGCCTTTCTCAGATTTCAGAAGCACATACTAAGGTATACTGCTAGACGAGCATTAGAGACAAAGACATGCTGGCCACTGTGGTGAAGGAGCTACTGAGTCCCCTTGGGAGTTGGTTGAAAAATGTCATAGACGGCGAGCAAGGCAAGTTCTTACGGACTTGGTTCAGTGTTATGCTCATTCGCCATAAAGGTAGTCATGAACATTCGATAATGCCATTGATATCCTTGCAGATGGGATTGAAAAGGATCCAAGAAGCTGAACTAGATCTGTAGTCCAACACCTCGTGATATAATCACCCGTCAATTCTCGGGAAAAAAACAGGACTGTTATGTGTAGGTTCACTGATTAACAAATTTTGAAAGCTTGATCGTAATTCTGGCGTGTATTTTGTTTATGAATGCTTTTCTAGCTTGTGGAGATACAGATCGGAACACCCAGAATTGACTGAAGTCCGAACAAAGCAATACAGAGTGCTTGTTCTTAATGCTCCGCACTTGCATTACACGCAGTAGAATGAGAACCTGTTCTTCCCACTGAAGGGATACATCTGATTTTCTCCATAAGGCTTCTTACTGGTAGGAAGCCTTCATTGCCGTTGCTCACTATTAACAGCTCATCCAAATGAAGGCGTGTGGTCTCGTAATTTCTCATGGCTGTTGAATGTAGTTTTTTTCATGTCTCTTTGATGCTGGGAGTATATTGTGGGTCAGTTATTGGAATAAAGGCTGATATCGGAATGTGAAATAGTCCGTGCAATCAATCATACTACAGTTGCGAGTATGTGTCAAGTTATCTAATAGGACCCACATTGCCTGATATCAACATGGTCCTTCACGGCGAGGTTATTTAGATCATTCAATGCTCATATATAATGGCCTACATTTCTATCCTCATGATGGTGTCAGAACATACTCCACATCCCAGCAAACCGATGAGCAATCGACAACTGATGTGAGGATGATGAATGATTGTCTGTGCTTGTGGCACGTCGTGCGCCCTGAGATTGAACAGGTGACAATTCAAACCATGCTCCCATTGTTGCTATTTTAGCGGCTTTCTCCCATCAGGATCTGCTATTGGGGTGTCATCCGACTCAACTATGTCTAAAAACTGAGTCTCAGACAGGACTCTCGTAGGCGAGGCAGAAACTTCGGTCTATCTTTATTTCTGAGTCTTCGCATAGGGGTACTCTAAATGTGAAACCGCTTAGACTCTCTAAATTCATCCGGCACCCTGGGGGACTCCAACATTCACAACTGATTCCAGTAGACCACCCCTGTAGTGTACCACTATGTAACGCACCCACCGTGTCTTAGCACCTGTTTGCTTGTTGCGGTATATAAATACACCGATACTGTACCTGAAAGTAGAACTCTCAGCCCTGATTGATAAGATGAACCGGGATCGTCGGACATGGTTATAACAGTCTATGCATGCTTTTGTGAGACTATTTTGATTCAAGTAAGGTATTATAATGAGCGTTGTTCCTACGGGGCACAGTAATTTCATACTCGCGATATGGATACAAGCAGTGAGGTAGATAGACAATATTGGCGAGTCAACGTTGGTGTTGACAGAGGAAACTCATAAACTGAAATGATCCGTGCAAATTCTTGATCGGCACTAAGAAATAATGGCCTGACACTGGGCGCATGAAGCAACACCAATCTTCATGAGCAATTCCTGGCTGCGATCTATGCCAATCTGATAAACAACAGATGATGGGCAGGTAACAACTTACGTCTTACAATGTATGTTACTCGTCTGAGGGACCTTGCCTTTCCTTGCGCGTTTTTTGATGAGCACTGAATCTCAGTGAGCTTTTGAGCCTTTATATTGTGCTTCTGTAGTAATCATCATCACATGATAAATTGTAGCTGCCACAGTTGCCCTCAATGCTCATGAGATTTGCAAATGAGAAACTGGACTACTCAGGGCCACCAAACTGTGATTCATTGGCAAACTGGCCATGTGGAAAAGAAGATGGCTGAGTGTTAAGAGCTTTTGACAAAATATTTCCAATAGTGTTGCATGTATGAAATCAGTGTGTATGAATGAAGGATCTTCACACAAATTAAAGGGTCATTTCCTCAAATATGAACATTGTGTATTGTTATAGCAGCTCCTTGACTATGGACACACCAGATGATAGGATACAAAAAAGAAAGAAAAAAAAAGAAAAACATTCCTTGACGAACCTAAATGATCCATGAAACACGTCATGCACTAAGCTTGGGTATTACTTTTGTCATTTGGTCAATGTTGATAAACTGTACCCATGTCTCAAGCTGCTTCGGATCGTCATACCACACAAACTTGAGCTCCTCACACCCTCTGAAAAACGCACAACAACATTGGTATTCTTCTTCTATGATTTTCGGTTCATCGCCTCGTGCCACTCCAAGCTTGGCGCAATATAATCGGAACTCCCAGCCAGTCAATGCATGACCATCTGCAGTTGCACATTTCTTATCGACGTCAAATTCGAGTCGAGCCCAGTCGAACGCAGAAGTTTGTCCAATTGCTCGAGCATACGATGATTTGAGAGCCAGGACGATACACAGCCTCCGAAGTACATCAGTTGGTGTCTGTGGTCGGGTGATAGCCTCCAGCTCCAAAGGTGTCAGCTGGGATGGGAAAATTCAGTCAGAGTTGGGAAGGAGAAGGAGGGCGTTTACCTTGTGTTGCTGAGATTCAATATACGATGACAGTTGACTGCCCCCGGGTATCCTCATAGCCAGAATACCGAGACCGATATTGATGACTTTCTTCTGTGGCCCCTGAGTCATAGCCATTCCAAGCAAAGACTGATCCTGAGCCAGGTGATAACCAATCATCGAGTGCAAGAATTTTTCTGGGGGGAGGTCGTCCTAATCAATGAAGGATTTCAGCTTGTCTCGAGTAGAGATAAGGTGATGGGCTTACCTGTTCGATCCAGTGTTTGCCACTTGTGGTTTCACAGTCTCGCCATTTTGATCTCGGTATTCGTCGATGACGCATCATGAGCAATGGGAGCATCGCTAAGAGGAGATTACCTGTTCAACGTCAGGAGACTGGGTTATGGTAAACTTTGAAGAAATAACGCACGAAAACTGTCCGGATCGGTGGGATTGTACTCGATATTCACGTTTGTTACACAATCCTTGACGAGGGTATAACATTCATCGTATTCCTAATCCAACGTCATGATGGAGGATTCCGGGGTAAGGGTGGTGCTGACCTCTTGGCTATAATTGCGGTTGAGAGATATCATCCAGACTAATATTGGACAATCTTGGTAAGTGAGAGCTGCCATTGTGTAAAGTAATCAAGATTTTGGGACGTTGAAGGCCTTATAAGTTGCATTGGCCTTATGGGCAATGCACAGCCACACGACGTGGATATTTATGAGCAATTTCTATCCTATCGATTTTGACTCACATCGACTCTGGTAGCTTGCAAACCTGAAGTCCTTACTCAGACAAAGCGACACAAAGTATCCTGGTTTGTACCCAACAGCTATAGCGCGGTACGGTCAAGATTGAACGATGAATATGATCCGCTGTGCGTGTATTACGACATGCGCCTGCCTTATGGGAGACATGTGTCACCCCTTTACCTCCCATCGTGAATACCGTGAGTTTGACGAAGCTACTGCCACCCTGACTCAAAATCGAGCAGGCTTCCGAAGTCTGGAGACAATTATACGAACTACGGTGGAATGTGGAACTCATTGGAGCAGCAAAATCAGTATGTGCACTCCAACGCTTACAATTGCAGGAGTATCTGCAACACTTATATTGTGCTAGAACTGAAGAAATACAGCACTCGAAATGACTATGTTAACAAGTCAAAGTCGACTTTATCTGAGACTTCCATAAATGGTCTACTGCGTGTCGAGTTTTTACGGAGACCGGGCATGAAATTCAACCGTGGATTGTTGGACCAAGACTTCGCCGAGGCGACCGGGATGTGGGTTGCTTTAATGGGCATATCATGCATAGCAAAGGCTGGTTTTGTAATAGAGCTGAGTCGTAAAGCTATTCCATGTCACTTGGCATCAAAACGAAAAAATCTCCTTTTTTCCAGACTATATACTTATTGTAGCAACTCCACCAGATTATCAGTTTTGGTACATCGGATTGCGCAGTGCAAGTGGGTATGTATGACAATGCGTGGAATTCAAAAGTACAAGTAGTGTTACAAGCAACGATGTGAGGCAACCGGTAGACCTGCTGAATGTTGTCAATCATACATATCATGAAATGTATAGGAAAAGATTACAAGCATCCATTGTTCCTCTCCCTCCTGCTTTGTCCATAGATTGTTGTTCTTTCTTTTTTTAAAAGCTTCATCCAATTGTTACACGGCGCTCGATCGCAGTCCGTGTTATTACTGCTTGAATTCTTATAATTTACTTGAAATAAGATTTGACTGTTTTTGATTGATAAGTATCGTTATTCTTTATTTTTGCGTCTTCGATGCCCCGTGCAACATCTGAAAAGTTTTCTCGTATACATCAATCAGTCCCTAGGAAAGGCACCAGCAAATCGACTTCTGACAATGCGCAAGTGACCAATCCCATCTTCAACACGGCTCGCTTTGGCCAGCATATCCTCAAAAACCCCCAGACATGCCAGCGGTAATGCACCTATCTGCATTTCTCGAGCGAGGGCGTATTACTCATCTATGCTAGGATAGTTGATGTGGTTCGTTTTTTCCTGAAATGAATGGCCCCCGAAGCTCGCTCCTCATGGTATTCGCTCTGTTGTTCAGGCAAATCTGAAACCGACAGACAAAGTGCTGGAAGTCGGCCCCGGTACCGGAAACCTCACAGTGAAGATTCTGGAACAGGCGAAGCACGTTACAGCGATTGAGATGGATCCACGTATGGCTGCGGAAGTCATGAAGCGGGTGCAGGGAACGTACGTATTTACCCTCATATTCAACTTTCTACCCCCAATTTCTACGGACGTACTCTTCTTTACTTTCACCTTCTCTCCATTTTTTTCTCTTCTGCTCTATCGCTTCGGATTCTGATCTTTCTTTCTTCTAATGCAGACCGGCTCACCGCAAACTCCACGTCGTGATTGGAGATTTTGTCAAAGTTGACCCTCTGCCGTATTTCGAAGTCTGCATATCAAACACCCCATACCAAATTTCTTCTCCCCTCGTCTTCAAACTTCTCTCGCATCGGCCTCTGTTCCGTGTTGCAATTCTCATGTTCCAGCGAGAATTTGCCCTCCGGCTTGTTGCTAGACCAGGTAGTAATTTGTGGTCTCGGCTATCAGCCAATGTCCAGGTAAGCATTCCCAACCATCTTATCAAGTGGACCAAGTTAATCATCATCGGCTTTGAATACAAGCTCTACGCAAAAGTAGACAGTGTCATCAACGTTTCTCGGAACGACTTCCGTCCACCACCTCAAGTTGAATCATCCGTCATCCGCCTCGCACCACTCGACCCACCCCCTCCGGTCAAGTTTGAAGAATTTGACGGAATGAACCGAATCATTTTTTCTCGCCCCAATAAAACGGTTCGAGGCAATATCCAGGCCAAAGGAGTAATGAAGATGCTAGAACAAAATAGAAGGACATGGATGAGCGCTCAGGAAATGGTGCATATAACTCACCTTCTATTCTGGGGTCTTTGAGGGCGCTCCGTATCCGCCGACTGACTCTCATCTATCTCAGCCTATCGATAATGACACCTCGATCTCAGAGCTAGTAGACAAAATTCTAACGGAAGTTGGTCATCTGGAGAGTAGAGCATCCAAGATGGACATTGATGATCTTCTTAGGTGCGGAAACAAACATGCAGATTCATGTTGCATCTAACACTTGACAGGCTGTTATCTGCATTCCACGACGTAGGGATCCATTTTTCCTGATCATATCCGTTTCAACGCGAGCTCCTTATAAACCCCGAAATGAGTTCGTGGTCGGCGTATGTGCTATATCTTTGTCCGTAGATTATATGTCATCCAGACTTGTATCGTACTGGTATACAATACCGTACTACACTTCATTCTGCTCTGCCTGAAAATTTCTTCAGTCAAACGAAAGGAGTTTCAGGGTTGACAGCCAATCATACCCTAAGGCGATGCTAGCACTGCCTGGATTTGAATGATATGAAATAGCTCACGCCCAGGCGGAAGATCAACAGAGACGCAGCCTCGACATTTAAGGATGTATGGTCCTTGATCCTTGTCGAGGTCCGACGGGGACGCCGAGAAGGTGAGTAAAAAATTCATCAAGCCAACTAAAAAACACTTGTCTGTCCTGTTCCGTTAAATTCGCCCAGTTTATTTCCGTCTGCTCAGCATCCAACTCATGAAGCTGTGGCGTCGGGGATTTTAGTGATACGGTGGCAGGCGAGGGTTTGGACATTGATACAGCAACCGGCGGAGCAGATATAGAAGGACTTGAAACAGGTGCCGAGATAGGTTTTGTAGAGAGATTCGGGACTGGGGGAGAGGGCTGGGCCATCTGGAATGGCAACCTGGATAACGGAGGCTGAGGTGAACGCGATGGTGGAGGAGGTGGAGTAGGTACATCTGAGATAGACGATACAGGGGAGACTGAAGCTCCTCGAACAGGTAATGGCGGGGGCTCTAATGTGTTAGTCCTGCGGGGAAGAGGAGGCGGAGCTCCAGTTGAAGATCCACGATTGGGCAAAGGTGGAATGGGAGCTGGAGCAGTACTAGTAGTTCGGTCAAGTGTCGCAGGCCCAGTAGATCCTGATCCAACAGACGATCCGGTGCGACTGGGTGGTGGAGGAAGAGGTGCGAGCGCCGTGGGTTTATTGTTCGGGTTGGCTCTAGGTGGTGGTGGTGGCGGCGGGGCACCACTATATGGATCCCAATTCGTCTTCTTCAAAGGCACACTGCCAATTCATTTGCGTCAGATGCTTTTTGAAAGTATGAAAAAACAAACCTGGTATTACGATCTCGGAAACCTTGGGCTCTTTCAGCCCCCGAACTGGCAAGCTTCGAGGCCTTGGCCTTCATGTCAGAAACTGGGTAGGATCAGCGCTCATATTATGGATAAATGAGGATATTTGACTCACAGGACGGCATTTTTAATATGGGGAAGAGGGAGAACAGGTACTGAGAAAGTCACACGTGAAGACTTGACACATTAAGGAATCTTCACGCATGGTTTCACATGCTTTGACTTCCACATATCTTTTTAGAAAAACTCGCCACAATAGCGGAACCGGTCTTGTTAAACAGTAGGTGGTTGACATAAATAATGACTAGGTGTTGGCAAGAACGATCGTACAGTAGGTGAAGCAATAAAGGAAACTAATAAATCAAAACAGGGAGAGCAGGTGAAAACATATATAAACTGGGACGACTGCACTGCACTGCTATGCCATAGGGGGTATGTTCGGAGTTGCAGTGCGTTGTAACCACTAATGTTGATAGACACATGATATCAGCGCGTTGTGCGTCTGCAAGACGCGAAGGCATATTGAAACAAGTTTTCGACCTTCCTGTCCTCAACGACGACCTAACATTATTGCATGAGTATGAATATCGTGTACACAACACCAGCGTAACCCCAAAGTGAAGATCAGTTTACCTCTGGGCAAAAACAGTCTTTTGCATTGCCATGCATGTGTTGCTTACTCGTCTTGCATACGACCAGTCCACAGTCTATAACCTGGCCTGTAAAATAACGCGAGTGGAAGTGCTGTCAAATGTGAATGATTAATGCTGCTGCGGAACAAGAAATTTCTCAAATACGTTGCATCCTCTGTAAACGTCGCCGACTCTGTGGGATGCCATCGTTAGACCACACAAGCGTATTCCATGAAGACAAAAGTACTGACACTTGATGCTTGCACATGACAGAGAGAAGGAGAGAGAGAGATGATTTCGGTTCTGAGAGGAAGGTGGTGTAACTGTTTCATCTTTATATGTGCACGCCGGATACAAATCAACCGCCTTGATTTATTTAGGAAGGTCGCAGGGCTCAAATCCCTGACAATTCCGACACAAGAGACATGCCAAACCTGTCTCAGAAAGGCAATAGGATGGTGGACGTGGTAAAAGGCCGGGTGGAGGAGGGCTGCATGGTTTGGTTCGATGGTCCAATATCCGGGACGGCAAATTGGCTTAATCGTCGATTTTCAATGGCTCAAAGCCCTCCCTTTTAATATCAGTGTTTTTACCTGCAAGTTTACCTAAGGGCTCCGATTCAGAGGCTGTTGTTGTGTTCGGTTTCCCAGATTATGTAGCACGTGGATTTAAGGGTTTGTGTCTGAAACTGTCCAAAACATCCGCTGAGTGACATTTTTAGGTGTGAACAGCTGCGGGGAATGTCTTCTGATACACTTGCCACAGTAGACATCTAGGACGACAGAGACAAACGATGTCAGTCAACACGTAGTGATCCGTCGATCCGTCAATGGTACAGGCAATGTTTCCGATCCATTAACTGGGTATCCCTGCTTCCTTTGTCTTCATACGACGATCCTCAAGCATTGGCTGTCATTTGGTGAGAGACTGGGAACAGGATATTAGGAACTGCCTAAATCCTAGATTCCCCTTTCGTGACAACTGAGAAGGTCGGAAAGAATGGAACATCAAGGCTGGGTCGCACCAACTGTCGCCAAGGAAATAGCCTCGTATCCTGCCCTTGGTGATGCCCCCATGCTCCATGAATGGGCAGCTGATGAAAAATGAGAATTTTGCAACCGAAAAAGCACTGATTCAAAGCCAGCCACATTGGTTTAGCCCTTCCCAAATCTGGTTGCGCTTGAAGAAATGCGATGATGGTGTGAAGAGTTTGTCATTTTTTTTCTGCATAGGGCGAAACCGAAATAGAACACGTGGTTCCGATATTGTAAGTGAGAGAACAACTGAGACGCCTTGTGATAGTTTGTGATGACAAGATCTGAAGTGCAACGAACGATAATATTTGTTTTGACAACTTGTTTGGTCACGACTGCTGAATCAGAATCTGATGATAGAATCAAAGGATAAATAATGAGGATGGACAGCTGAACCCAACAATTGACAAAATCCATCGCAAAAATGGCATTCTAACGAGTCAGTGAATGCTCGTTGTCCATATAACAGAGTAAGTGTGTGTGCTACGCTCTTGAAATCTGCCATTGTAGCCCATTCCTAACACAGATAACGTAACAAAAGAGCTTGTTCGGTGGGCCGCTCGAAACGCGTATATCAGCCGACCTAATTTCATGAAACAAATCAGCCGTCTTCGGCTCGGTATGACCTTGTGATTGATTGTAGTTGCTTTTTGACATAACCCCAAGGAGTCTAGGCAAACAAGAGTTGGAGTAGAATTTGGATTATTTGAGGGATTTGGATTTATATCAAGCACTATAAAAACTATCCCGAATGATCTCAGTACATGTATCCAAGACTAGTCATCAAAGGTCATTGAGAGTCCTTGTGAGTCATATAGTCATTTATTGGATAATCACCAGACTGATTTTGCCAACAGAGTGCCATGTTGAGATTGGATGCCTGCTAGTATATCAAGTATCTGATTTGGTCGAAATTATTATCATGAATGACATGGCCTTTTGATACCTCAAGACTGTGAGGAATATGTTGGATAATCATATGCTTATCTCAAACAACTGGACAGGTCCTCGAGTGATAGGAGTGTTTCGAGTATATAGATAAGATAAGATATAACTATGTACATAGGCCAAGTGTCAGTAGTTTGTAACAGACAGTGGTGGTGGTGGTGGTGGTGGTGGTGGGACTCCCTGTTGGAGGATATACGTGCCAAATTGGCTAGCGCTTCTCAATCGGCTAGACTGTCCAGGTTGAGGAAGGCACTACTGTTGCTGGGGACGTGTAGGTGTCGGTGCACGGTTATGCCTGACTTCACCACTCTCGTAACCTGTGCGTAACCGTGACGAGCTAAATTGACTCCGCAGAGGTGGTTGTTGCCTAATAGATAGTGCATCAAACTGGGTTCGGGGAGTGGACGATCTCTGCGCCCCGCCCAATGAATGCGTCGCAAGTTGCTGTTACTGAGGTGTTGGAGCTTGATTCCGCCACTGTGTCATGGTGATGCCATCAAAGCCTTCAGTGTATGCTCTTACGCGCTGATCATGAACTATTTCCCGTTGCTCACTTGAAGGAGTAGATTGGCGTTCCACGACCTGAAGACATGTGGCTACCCATCAAATATGGGAGGGAAATCCTCGCAATTGTCGTCATCCGTGAAACCGTCGGGGCCATATGAAAATGGACCAGTAGGACGAATATTGATAGAATCATGGCTGTCACTATAACCACTGCCACTATGTGGTTGGCTACGCATGATCTTGGTACTAGTAGAAGCAGTGCTGAACGCCGTCGAACTGCTTCCATGGGAAGTTTATGAATTGTTAGAATAGGTAAACGCGTTTCAGACGGAAACGGCTGACCGTGACGATGGTGGAGCTAATTTATTGTTCAGACGAGCGGGTCCTCGGTTAGAACGACGACGCTGAGCATTTTCGATCAGACGATTGATCTGGGACTCCCATTTGCGCATTTGCTCCTCGTTGCGATACTTGAGTGTGAAGTACTCGAGGTCATTGTCACCCTTCCACCACACCGCAAGCGAGTATTGTCTATTCACTCCAGGGCCTATCAACATCCGAGGCTGTGATGGAATTACTTGAGTAGCGTTACCTAGAATTGAGAGGAATTGCGGTGCTAGCCTGCCTCTTCAGAAGGGAGTTGTTTTGCTCGTCTTTTTGCCCCCATTACAGGAAAACATAACAGCAGCAATCATTGGCGACGATCCAGAATCGAAATTTAGAATCGAAATACTTGAATCGGATACTCAAATTCCGCCTTGAGGTTCGTTTAGATATCATGCAGCCCGATAGGAGTGGTCCGATACCGGATTCAGGCCTGAGGCATACCATCTGTGCCAACACACCTGATTTGTTACCTCTCAGAGAATATTATCAAAGGAGGCTGCTTTGTTGTATCTGGCAAATGACGATGGCTTACGATACCCGAATAAAATTGTTAATTCTTGAGCTGGGGTCTGTAGATAGTTGCTGGTTGTGCCTACAGTTTTGTCTATACACCGCTCACGGCGTCTCGATTAAAGCAGACCAATGAATGTTTTGCAAAAATTCTCAGATAGGACATGCCTTCCGTAGATATACCCCGTAATGTTGGGCCCGTCTAGGCCTTCCACAACTCAGCACTAGCCTGTATCAAAATGTATCATGGTCCATTGCAGCTAGCTGGGATAATCTGACATGCCTATCTTGGAATGAAGCTCTGTATGTCCCCCTTCATTGTATCAGGTTCCCTTGGACAGCCTTGTGTACGAGAACTGAGCTTCTGAACGGAAATAAGCCGAAGTCTGCACCCTAGAAGCGGCGATGAATCCAATCATTCCTGTGCTGACAATCAAGTGCTGCACAACTAAGTGTCTGAAGAAAGTTTGATTACGCATGAGCACATTATCCTGGCATTTGCGGTGTTCCAACCACTCAAGGGTCTGGATTAATTGTACGTAAGCAAGCTTGTACGACAACACGTCACAAGCAACCCAAATCTGATCAGAAGGCGATGATGAATCTAAATGAGATGAATGTCAACACCTACACTGATTGGACTTTCCACTACTAATGATCTTCATTGTGCAGGTCCCAGGTAGAACCTGCAGAATAAATCGAATTGTTTGATTGATGTTACTGAAGCTTGAACAGTTTCTTGATACGAGAGATAAAGAGAAAAGTTGTTACAGCAGGAAGGGATACGGAGTCAATGTAACGTGATTGTTTGTCAGAAAGGAGAATTCTATACTTGCAACCGAGGAAGCAGGCACCAAGACGCAGTAGGCGAGATACTAGTGACTACACCGAGGCTTCTGTTGTCTGCCGTATTCGTTCTAGATCAAGTGTGAATGTAACAGGTAAAAATGGACAGGTTTTCCTGTAGCATCGGTGTACGTGAGCGTCGTAATAGAAGGTTGATGATGGGATCAAACCGATATGGATGGATCAAAATACAAGTGGATGCGAGTTTGGATCCTTGAGCGCGGTATCTTGAGAGTATATCTCCATTGAAGAGATTTGCATGTACTGCCAGAGAAGACCCTTCAATAAGGACCCAACCGTCCCATAAGGCCCCGTCCCTTTCTATTGCAGGGCTCATTGTCCTATCGCCCATGTCATTGTTGGCATCGGGAGCCATCACTTTGACTTTGATTCTGAACATTGTTCACTCACCCTCCAGCTATCTCATACGTCTCCACATAGAGGATACCATAGTCATCTACTTGGTTATCTGCATAACAATAGTCTACTATGCACTCATTACAAGTTTCCGTCAGCCTCAATCTTTAATTAACGGTTTGGTGGAGCCCCATATGATTCCCAGTTGGGTTCCATGGGTTGGAAGTGGATTTGACTACTTCGCTCATCCACTCACTTTTTTCAAGAAATACAGGTACAAAAAGAATTTGCTTTTACTGAGTCTCGAATGCTAAAGCACGAACAGCATACAGAATGAATCCGCTTTCAAATTCAGATTCTTTGGCAAGACGATGGTGGCTATCTCCTCTCCTACTGCAGTTTCCAATTTTCTCAGAGATCGGTCTGGAGCATTTGAAGCCATGGTCAACGCAGATAGTACCCATCTCTTGAGTGGGATCAACATGAGCGACGACCGGATTTCGCATGTGTATTCAACCCTCATAGAAAAATCCAGCGGTCTTACTCACAGAGCTCTGATGCCATCCAACCTACTAGCAATCTCCTCCAGGTTCACACAATACCTTCTAAAGGAGTTGAATCAGTTAAACTCATGTGTTCCTCGAGCTTCGCTCCATGGATTTGTCCATCGAATGATGTATAACGCAACTTCCATGGCTTTTTTCGGCACCGATTTCCCTCTTCACACCTATGATGATTTCATGATCTTCGATCACGGCTCTCCCCTCATCTCACGCCACTTGGGCATATTTGCAAGATCAGCAACTACTGCTCGTGACGCACTATATGCAGCGTGGAACCGCCATATCACTAAGCACTGGATTCCTGAGGACGACGGTTATCTGGAGGGCGCTGTTGATGTGATGACGAACATATATCGTGAGCTCAACAAGGCCGACCTGACTCAGGAAGAAATTCCCCGGTTGATGGGTATCATCATATGGACAATACATGCAAATGTGTTGGGGTTAACCATCTGGGTCATGTGTCACCTTCTGGCCGACAAGGATACGTATACAGTTGCCTGTCGGGAGATTCGCGCATTTGTTGATGAGAGATTCCCTCATGTCGAAGACATCGCCCAAATTGACCCGAGGACCCTCGAAGGAGATGATCTCCCATTTCTTAATTCATTGATACGGGAAGTCATACGCACAAAGACAGCCAATGGTCCCACTAGAGTCGCAATAAGAGATGCGATCATTCGGGATGAGGGGGGCAAGACAATATTAATACGTAAGGGAGAAGTGGTCTCCGTTAACTTCCAAGGAATGCATTTTTCTCCGGAATTGTACTCAGAACCTGAGGTCTTCAGAGCCGATCGATTTATGGATGAGGAAGCATCCCGCAATTTATATATCTTCGGAATGGGCAAGCATACCGTAAGATTGCTTGTTCTACGTGTGGATTGAAAGATCTAATATGCGGTTCTCCAGTGTGCTGGACGAAACTATGCCAATTTCGTCATTCGTCAGTTCGTTATTCTGACTCTGACACTGTACAACATCCAGGTTGAACCTAACAGACCTGATGGCACTGTATCTATCCCTGAGATCGAGAAATGCCTTGGGCTCACATCAATGATATTCTGCCGCCCCAAAAATGACTTGTCTATAACATTCCACAAACGTGTTCACTAAACTCGAGCGAGAAAAGACTCACATGTTCGAATATTCAACAATCTAGTCTCTTCATCAGTGAAAACTACAGTTCAATGTAATATGTCATATTTATATACGAATGGAGCCGCAAAGCTACAAACATACCTACAAATACAAATTCTCAAGGGTAAAGACAGAGTATGAGGGAAAGGTAGAGTGTGAGGTGAAACCTAATAATCAATCAGGCCACTACCCAAGGGACATTTATTTCTTTTTCTTTTCTATTTTTAAAATGGATTACATAAGGGACAAGATCATATGAGAGTTCACCTGACCAGAGTATGCCACATACCATATGATGTTACATTCTACCCACAGAAAAGTATTGGATACACAAATCTAGCAGGAACTCTAGTGAGTTCTCTTCGTCTATCTCAGACTTAGAGATTGTAAGTTCAGTCATTGTGGTGATGCTTGCATTACATTCACTACTATAAATGCTTGGTTTGTGTACACCTTTGTGCTTCAGTCCACTCCAACAACTTGTTCTACCACTGCCATTACAGTATAAGAAAGGAAAAAAATACTGACTGAGTATCAACTTTCAGCTCAAGACGACTTCCACTCAATCAGGTCAATGAGTCTGTGAGTCTGCGAAAGAAGAAATCTAACTATTTCTAGATCGGTACTGCAGACGGTGTACGTACACCGCGTTACGTATGTTGACAAAAGAAAAGAAAATTCTAGATCGGCCGATTTCGGGTTTGTGTATAAAAGACCAACACCTTGTGACAAAACGAACCAAGCACTTGCTTTGCTGCTCTCACTCTCCCGATGGTAAGTCCCCAATTACCATTGGCTTACTCCCTCGTCCATAGGCGCTTGTGTGCTACCCTTGTAGCTCTGGGCTCGAGTACTAAGTAGGTTGGACGAGTGGCACTGCTCGCTGGGAATGGCGTTCAGTGTCGTGTGCCAGTCGATATCTGGCCTTTCACATCGTCTCCGTTCATCATCGAGGTTACCAGGTTCGTTGGCATCGTCCGCGACGCCGAGCCTGAAGGTAAGTGTATGTTTTGCACGGCTCTGACGTTCTAATAGGTTGGACGCGGGACACCGTTCGGCAATGTCGTTCAGGATGTTACCGGTCTCAACTTACCCACCATATCACTGCTTGCCGTGAAGGCCTGTGAGTCAACAATGGCGCCAGCTGGCAGTCTGCAGATATCCAGTATGAGTGTTCGACCACAGTGCTAGGCATGTTGTTACCCGTCGCCGCTAGGTGAGTTTGTCATTGACTTGGTGTTTGACGATGCTGACGTCTCATAGGTTGGACACGAGACACTGTTCGAAGCAATGACGTTCGGGTTTGGTCCGGTCATAACCTGGCCAATATACCATTGCTCGCCTGTGAGTCACTAGCTAGCGCCAACTGGCGGATGTCCAGTATGAGTGCTTGACCACAGTGCCGGCGCACGCTTTGACGGGTGGCCGATAGGTGAGTTTGTCATTGACTTGATGTTATTCATGCTGATACGGTGTAGGTTGGATGTGAGACACCATTCGGCAAGGTCGTTCGGGATTAGTCCGTCACAGCCTAGTCAACATACCATTGCTTGCTGTGAATGCCTGTGAGTCAATAGTTGGCGCCAACTGGATGTCTGCGGATGTCCAGTATGAGTGCTTGACCACAGTGCTGGGCATGCTTGTAGCGGTCGCCTTAAAGGTAATTTGTCATCCACTTGATGTTTCCTGATGCTGACACAGTGTAGGTTGGATGTGAGACACCGTTCGACAAGGCCGTTCGGGATTAGTCCGTCATAACCTGCTTCCCTACAATTGATCGCGAGGACTGTGAGTCAGCGCAGCACCAACTGGCATACCGGTGATGTCCAGTAAGAGTGCTTGTGCGGGTATGGCCGCAGGGTCCACGGCGCCCACTTTCACCCCCTGGCCGAGAGGTGTGTTTTTCACTCGAAGTATTTTATTGTGATTATGACGCCATGTAGGTTGGACATGGAGATGCCGTTTGAAGCAATGGCATTCAGGCTAGCTCCAGTCGCAACCCGGCTACCATACCATTGCCTGCCATACTAAACTGTGAGTCACCGTGAGCACCGACTGTCACGCTGGGGTGAGGTCCAGTACGAGTGTGTGACTACAGTATGATGGCATAAGCTTTTACCACCCGCCGATAGGTGAGTTTGTTTCTGATGTGGAGTCTGCCATGCGATGCTGACATGGGCAAGGTTGGACACAAGGCATTGTTCGAAGCAATGGCGTTCGGTCTTGGTCAAGATAGAACCTCGGCTCCCGTACCATTAATCGCTGTCGAGGATCTGGGTCAACATTGAGCACCGACTGGCAGCCCGGTGATGACCAGTACGAGTGGTTGACCGCAGCCCGACGGCGAAGCTTTCACCCCCTGGCCCATAGGTGAGCTCGTCATCAACTGCAAGTGGGCTATGCGGTTCTGACGTCTAGTAGGTTGGATACGGGACACCATTCGAAGCAATGGCGTTCGGGGTTAGTCCGGTTGCAACCTGGCCAACATACCATTGCTTGCCATTAAGGCCTGTGAGTCAATAATGGCGCCAGCTGGCAGTCTGCAGATGTCCAGTATGAGTGCTTGACCACAGTGCTGGCATGAAATTACAGGCTGCTGATAGGTAAGTTTGTCATTGGCTCCGTGTGTGTTGCTGCTGACATGGTGTTAAGTTGGACACGAGACACCGTTCGGGATTGATCCGGTCACAACCTGCCTACCTTATCATTGCTCGCCATAATAAACTGTGAGTCGCTGTTGGCACCGACTGTGACGCTGGGGTGAGGTCCAGTATGAGTGCGTGACCACAGTATGATGGCGTTTTCGCGAGATGCCTTGGCTGATAGGTGAGTTCGTCGTGACTTTAAGTGTTCTATGGGATTTTGATGTGTAATAGGTTGGATGTTTGCCCACTTGCGAGTGTGGTATTACGCAACCAGGCCACTTGTGGCATCTCGTGCGAGTGGGTCCATACTGTGGCAGGCCGAGGCCCCCAGTATGTGTGTTGAAACGTGTCCTTGGCCCTTTGGTGGGTTTGTCGTTGACTTTGAGATTGTAATGTTCTGATGCCGTATCAGATGAACGAGTGACGGGGTTTCTTTCTGCAAGTTGAAGACGGTTATGGAACAAGACTTCCAGGCGACGATGCTCTGTACGGTGGCTGGATGCAATACCTTGGTGCGTGGTCAGTATCTTTCTCCCGGTCGGGTCACCTTGACAAAGTGACCTGTCATGCGCCCTTGACGTGGGTCGGGAGCTCAGTAAGCTTCGTTCTTGGAACGGAGCTGAAGCTAACAGCATGACCAGTCGTTGTAGATATAGCAATCAGTTCATTCTGTGAACGTAGTTTATCATCAATAATGAATTTTTTTTCTGCTTTATATTCAGTTGAGTGATAGTAAGATCGGGTGCAGTCTCGTATTTTTATAAGTTCTGATGCATACAAAAACCAGAAACCGAATTGCTCATGTGGCACCCCCTATCGCTGGAGTAGGATGGGTGTGTGCGTTCAATCTGTGGCTCCTGGTGAATGATATCAATCCCAGAGGCTAATCCGTTCCCTTGGAAAATTTCTCCAAGTCACTTCGCCACAATTAGTGAGTGGACGGAGGGACCTGGCACTTTCCTAGCCAAGGAAAGCAAGTCGGTGATGAGGACCATGTCTTCTCAGAGCCGTTGGGTTGGTCACAACGAGTTCTCTGTTTATTTCCTAATTCATCTCATGGTTTCAGACCAAAAAGATCTATGTACTCAGGTCTAAAAGCTACATTACCACTAGAACTCTTATGATTTTGGATTGTAATTGCTAGATTAAATTTAGATTTTAAAAGTTCTACTTCGGAGCTGTGGCGGGAGCCTTTACACAGGCAGTTTGGTAGCCGGCTATCCAGCACGACGTGACCACTACCGAGGAGCCAAAGCTTGCCGCCACTGTGGATACTTGCAGGCTTTTTATTCGCCGATGCTTACATATATATCAAAGAACTTAGCATATTTGATTGGGGATTGAAGGTGCTAACCATGGTTGGACTTGAGTTGATGACACGCAAGTCTGCGTACATGTTGAAGGGCAAGATCGCTGGCTTGTCAATCATATTAGTGATGAACAGATATTGTATCCTTTCCCCGAGGGCCAGTCCTTACCTGAACCCTCAAAGAAACTCATATCTTGTCTCTCGAATGCCATGAACAAGGTCCTTACGGAATGTTCATTCAAAATGGCATTGGATGCATCGAATTGGGCTTCGAGGGAGGGAAGAAGAGCTAACACGGATGCTGGTAGCACCGAATGTGGCATGTGCGGTAGAGCTCTTTCAATGAGGATCTGACGTCTTGTATGTTCTTTTTTCCAAGCGAATATGCTCCCCGGTTCGTCGTCTTGAGATAGATGCTGAAAGGAACGAACTATCTATCCTAATGAAGGAGTAGATGCACACTGACATGAGTGTACGTTGAAGACAGATGGAGTGGTGAAAGCTGTTTGTCACATACAGACGATAGGCAGACGATAGCTGGACTGAAACCAGTTAGGACATACTTAAGACTAATTTCATGATCGGTGAGGGTCCTTTATCTCTTGTTGGTCATCGTCATTTCCCTGGTCTGGCGTAACAGTTCCGAGGTCGATTCCTGATGGAAACTCACCTCTCTCGTAGATATACCACTTCGCCTTATACCTCTAAGTCGAATATCGGTCATGGAGTATTAAGAAAAGTTGTGTCAATCTACATCATTAGGATGGCACTTTTTTTCTGGAATCCAATAAGCAGCAGTTGAATCTCTCGATGTCACGCAGGATTGATAATGTTGATGGCGTGACGAAATGATGCTTTCTCACTATCCATGGCAGTCTCAACCCGTTGGTGGATTACGGCTTGGTTCCTCATAACAGCTCCTGTAATCTTCTGGGATGCTGGTTATTGCTTCATGCGGTATGTCTTCTTGCATCAGATAAATGATCTCAACTAACAAATTGCAGGCCAAGGTCAATGAAGGTTCGTATAAGCCCTGTTACTGGGCGAGGGAACTTAATTATCTTCCTTTCATATCTAGGGCGGTGATATGCATTGGATCTGGCGCCCGTACGCGCTTTATCAGGAGGTATGTGCGCGCTCACAGACACCCACTGATCAGGGCAGCTCCACTTCATCATTCCATTAACTTACAAGTAATCTCACTGAAATATGTCTTCTGGCTGCGGTTTTGACAGGTTGACTATGTGCGTTTGTGGAACAAGCTCTTTTGGTATGCCTGAGCCCGAGCTGACAGTACTTTCAGGTTTATGGTCTTCCAGCTCTGGAAAGCAATGACGGATTTGTAAATGCCCAGTGTACGCTTTTCCTGGTTTTCGTTCTCTTTTGTGTACCCAATTTATGGTTGATGCTCTCATCCAGCTTTCATGAATATTGTTGAGACTATTCTCAACATCATATATGTCTATCTTACACACAGTGTTCAATGGCCTGGTGCTCCACTTTTCGGGTTTAGTGCTGCCCTCATGACACTTTCCAAAACACTCCTGTACTGGCTCAACGAATACTATTGTGGATTTTGTCAAATTGGTCACAACGATACCTCGACGTTGATCATCTATTGGATCCTACCCAATGGGTGAGTTTGCTTTTGTTATCGGGCCTTAGAATATATTATCAGTGCCTTTTATTTCTAGACTATGGATCATTGTTCCATCCATGATTGTTTGGGTTCTGGGGAAGAACATCATACAGTCCCTCGCTGTTGCATCAGACTCGCCCAAGGTGTACTCGAAGAAAATGACATAGATGACGGGAAATCTTGGTTAAAATTTTGCTTTCATTTTTTGACTATATGTACTTCCCATTGATCTATGTGTGGACATAGGATATACCTATTGGGTTACACCATGCTAACGCTTATCTTCTTTTTTAAACTTACCTTTCGAAAATGACATGCGGAGCCATCTCTTCCAAAAGTTGGTGAATGAAAAGTGATAAGTAACATGAATGTTTTTGGACTCGTTTTTCATTCAACATGCAAATGAATAATGTACAGGCTCGTCTCATTCGGCCCTGGTTATGTCAAGGTGAGAGTCTTTCGAAGACAGATTACCATGTGTAAACTACAGGAACTGGACCGTTGACCGTTTCGAAGATCAAACTTTCTTGCAATATGAACCCCCTCTAGCTTGAAACAGAACCATGGTTTGAAGCTTATTGGAATATCTGTTTGACACTTGGGTATTCGTCAGTCTGACGGTATCCTTGCAACAGATATTGCACATGTTGGCGTATCTCAGGGTACAAACAGGCAAGACTACAGGCGACAGCACGCCAGAGAGCACATGGAGTGAGGATGGCAGATTGTGTGCGGTCCAACTGCAACGATATTAGATGTCGATTCTGGTTTTGTAACCGGGTAGCAATGCTAGCAGCCAGAGCAGAATTTCCAACACTAGGAGACCCCTGAACCACATTACATTGCGACCGTTGACATTCTTGGCCTGCCTTTCATATGTGGCTCACAGAGAGCCCCCCGAGGGCAGTCATTAGATGATCCAACTCCTTGTCTTCGGCGACTGTCTTCGCATTATCAATCTTCACATCATTCACCAGGATGGGCACGGAGACTAGCCCTTGCTCTGTTCGGATCCCTGCAAGATCATCAGCAACCCTGTCCCTGAAGCAATTAAGCTTGCCTGTAACTCGCTTGATTTGTCTTTTTGAGTAAGGATGTACTTGATTGAGACCAATCAGGTCATGTGAGAGGGCGTTGTTTTTTGTGGATTCAGCATTTATATAACAAGCAAACTAGTGCTAAGGCACGGAGGGCCTAAAATAGGACCCAATGTCCAGGATGTGTCTACAGGAGGCATGGAGGAAGGTGCGGGCGGAATTTGGTAGTAGATAGATAGGGTAACGGTATGTTCGAGGGAGGATGGCATTGTCATGAGTGGCAGTGATGACTGGTGAAAAGCAAAGAAGATAAAAGGAAAATGGCACGAAGGTATCAGTATCCAGGTCTCCCATCCAATCAGACAGGTTCCTCCACGCCGGCGAGCCACGGAAACTTGGTACAGGCGCAATAGCGCTGTATTCCTACAGTTATTTCTCCCCCATGAAATATCTCTTCCCAGTCCTACGAGTTCCCCAAGCTCGATTATCGGTACATTGGGTGGGTTTTGCTGTCGGTGCATCGTGGTTCTATGGTCGGTGGAGGTTGGGGGTTGATAGAAGTTGGTATTGAAGGCAGTTGTGTCATAGGTAGAAAGCAACTGGATGTTGCTGGTGACGGAACAACATGGTTTGAGGCTGAGGTTGGTGGCAGGATGGGCAGCTCTGGGGTGCTAGCAGGCAAGTTGACAGTTTTTGTGACACAGAGCTAGGTGTTAAGCTGGTCTGGTCGATTGGCAGTTGCGACGAGGCGAGGCCGACTTGATGAAGGGAAGCGAATGTGAGAGCTCGGGGCTCTCTCTGTGCGGTACTTACCCTCTATTCCCCCCACCGTGCCGTGGGAAAAACCCACTGGTGGTTCGAGTTCAAAGGAGCACCTGCATGTGAGCTGCATGTGAGAGGGCAGTCACATTCATCCTGGGCATTGGATACATTGGCCAGTGAGTATACTTCAATCTAAAGATTACATGTATTTCAAAGTTTGCAATATTAACTGAGACGATGCACATAACATGTTTTATGCTATCCAGACGCATTGATCGCGTTCAAGATGCGAATGACTGTATTAGTTAGGGCAGTCGCTTTAGTGGTGCAGCGACATCTTTCCTCATGGGATCTCGTCCCGATGTGAGTGGTTCGATACTGGGTTCGGACATGGGACTTATCATCTGTGTCAACGCGCTTGCTTTGTCTTCTTGGAGAAGTTAAGGCCCTGGATTATCAAAGTAGATGTCGATGGGTTATACTAGTCTTTGCTTCTTTAGCTGGGGTCCGCCTGTACATCGCTCGCCATGTCTTGGTTGAAGCAATGGGATACACTGATCCTGGCCCACGCTCCCCGAAGAGGAGAGGTCTACCAGGGAGACAACGTTTATCCTTGCTGTGAAATGATTAAATGTAGTTACTTAATGGTCATGTGACCTCTTTTATCGTTGCACTCAGAGTCGATCACAATGAAAATACAAATACATTTGGTGACGAAAGGCAATACTCACCCAGAGGTATGAGATCTCTCATGCTTTTTATAGCAGCGAGTTAACCAATTGTAACTGGAGACCATGTCAGCCGAAAGGAAACGGCCGATGAGAGCCGGGAAATTTCGCCGTCCTTCTGAGCAGCGATGATCAAATTCCCACCTGTTGGATTGGTGAGGCAGTAACAGCTGCTTCGAATGGTTCCACAGCTTTGTCCACCTGATAACATCATATCCCCTTTCGCAACGTTGTTTCTTGCTCCCTCGACTTAAAGTTGAATCAATGGCAAACACAGGTGAGACTGCTACTATGGTACCAACTATCCGAATTATCGGTGAGTATAAGTCTGTCTCATCCATCAGTAGGCTTAACTGCATCTAGAATTCATCGGGAAGCTCGATCATGAATTTCCGCAATCATTCATTGTCAAGCACTCTGACAAGGCGGATGGCGCCAGCCATCTCCGAGATACTGAAGGCAAACTCAAGAAAAACTTGGAGGGAGAGCAGCGTCTCAAGTTGACAAGTAAATGGTGAGTGGAACGCCACATGCCTAGGCAGTGCTTAACATTTGTACAATGTAGTATTCTCAAGCAAGAAAGTGACTTGGATATTGAGATACACAGAAAGCATCCTCTGCGACGGAAGATCTCCAGTCTTGGGGATTTCTCAAAGGATGATCCTTTGTGTAAAGTCAATGTGAAATTTGCTGAGTTATGGGATTACCTGGTATCCGAAACACAGGAAGAGATCAAATGTAGGTTGAATCCTTTTCTCGATCGCTACAAGCCTGCTTAGAAGACTTCAGCAAATTTTAAGGTTGAGTTCCCCAATGGAATTCCAGGATTACACTTCTGGATCGTCGCCGAGGTATGTTATCATGGTTGTTGTTAACATGTAGATTGCCTGCTCAAATCCGAATGTAGGCTTACGAGTCTGATTTGAGCGCCCTGGATGGACAAATTAAGAACACGATCAAGGACCTGAACGATTTCCGGCCTATTATGTATCGTCTCGGTTCCGCAAATGATGTGGGTGCGATGTTCATTGAGTTCGGAGTGGCTGTCGGTGGGGTAAATCATCGTTGACTAGCACGCATATGCGTTATCTGACTCGAAGCAGCTGAATTCTATAGTGAAATCGGTGTTTTCTTGCATTGATGTCATACACAAAGTTGGCTCCCTTTTCTATACAACGTGAAGGATACTGATAAATCTGGCAGCATTTCAAGGCCCAAGAGGAATCTTACAGAGAAATGAAAAGAATGACAGAAAGCGTCAGAATCCTAGCTTCCCACATGGGCCGGCTCAAGGAAGTTCCAAAATCAAATGAAATGCGCGTGACTATTGGTGAATTTCCTAGAATGATGGAAGAAGTCGTGGACTTTATTGACAAGTGGGTCAAAAGTTGGTCAGGTGCGTATTCAGTTACATGAGATGGATTGACGACTGAGTTGTCGGTCGCAGGCAAACACCTCCTCGTTGCCCCTCATAAGGACAAAGCTATTGAATTACGGAAGAAACTGGATGCTTTCGCAGGAAATTTCAACCGAGATCTTCTTCTAGAGATCCGAACAGAGCAAGGTCTGATCTTCGTGTCTAATATTCATTGCTCAATCTGACTGATTTGTGGTTGTTATCAGCCACCATGGCACAAAACGCGCAGACGGCCGCCGACAAGAGGGAGCTAGATGATTTAGTGAGGGACCTTGGGGAGAATAGGCTTCCCCTGCGCAAATCATGTATGGAAGGCACCCGTACTTCCATCTTACAAGAGATTGAGTACGAAATCAAAAATGTCGATGGCCCCAATGTAATTTGGATAAGAGGATCCCCTGGTGTTGGGAAATCTGCCTTGGCAGCTAGCATTGCTAATCGACTAGTCGACCAGAAACGCCATGTAATCACATTCCGATTCGACCGCACACAATCTACCGTCACTACCAATGCCCTCTGGCGCACTGTCGCCTGTGATCTTGCCCGCCTGTTCCCTTCTCTTCGGGAACACATAGCTCAAGGAAGTCAAGGGCACAATTCATCTGATATTGATCGGCTTTTCAAATCGCTCATCGAGGTCCCATTATCTGTGCTCGATGACGCTATTCCACTTGAGGAGCTTCCAGTGATTGTGATAGATGCATTGGATGAGTGTGGTGGCTTGAGGTACGACGCATCTGGGAAGGAGGATTTCCAGAGTCTGTTGCATACACTCAAGTGTTGGATTCAGGTTGATCACTTGAAGAAGCTCAAGTTGGTCATTACTAGCCGGCCAGACGACCGGATTACCTTCTCTGATTCCATCAGCATCCATGACATTCCTTCTGGCTATGGCGTCAAGCCAGGAGACAATGCCTCAGATGACATTCGCACATTCCTCCAGTCACGACTCGACGACATGCAAATGGAACCTGCATGGATCGCCATGGCTCTTGACTATCTGGTTCCTGGTGCTGCTAGTATTTTTATCTGGGCCACAACTGTCGCCAACTTCCTTGAAGATGACCCTGAAGTACGTTTTCACATTCTTGAGTCAAGGGAGGGAGGGGATGAGGGGATGGACGATCTGTACTCTCTGTATACCACTGTTGTCAGAACATCATTTGGACGAATTTCGAAGCAAGAGATCCGAGGGATCATCTCTGTTATGGGCGCCATGATCTATGGAAAGCAGCCACTTAGTGACGATGCGCTTGTGATGCTTCCTGGAGTCAAGATTGGAGCCTCAAATATCCTGCGATTATTCCGAAAAGGTCTCACGTCCGTCACTGGCTCTGGTGCCATTCTTCATTTCCATCACAAGTCATTTGAAGACTATCTTCTCTCGACCTCGTTTCTACAAGCACTGCCTGAGCTCTCTGCCATTCAAGATTGAGGCTATCATGAGCGCCAGCTTACCGTATTGTGTTTGAAAACCCTGGTATCACCCAAGCTCCATTTTAATATGTGCAGCTTGGCTTCTTCAACAGTAAAGAATGCCGATATTCAGGCTACTGTCAAATCCACTATCCCCCCTCTCATTTTATATATTCATCTCTGTTCTGGGTAGATCACCTTATTCAGACTCCATTCGAGCAAAAGGTGCTGGAGGCAGTAAAATTTGTGATTTATGAGAAGCTACTGTTCTGGTTGGAGGTCATGAGCTTGTCGGGTAATGTTTATGAAGGATACTTGATCGTGAAAAGGGCTTTATCATGGAAGGTGTGTCTCCAGGTCATTTCTCTGTAATATATCTGATGTTTGCCGGCCAGCCCATCGACTCTGACAATGAGCTGACATTGTTTATTCACGATGCTCTCCGATTTATTTCTGCATTCATCATTCCAATCTCTCAGCGCGCTGCTCATGTGTATCTCTCGGCACTCCCCTTCGCACCTGAGCAGTCTCATGTTGCGAGAAAATTCTGTTTGAGGTTTCCCAATATTCTTGCGGTTGTTAGAGGGAAACCTAGTCAATGGCCGATGGTGGTCTTCACTGCAGAGCACCATGACAATGAGAATGACCTGATGCAAGTGGTCTTCTCGCCAGATGAAAGTACCTTTGCTTCCATGTCACCTTATGATATGTATGTCTGTGACGCTGAAACGGGCCATTGTATTTCAGGCCCATTTGTGTCGACTGGTCATGGAGGTGGTTCTGATGCCTGCTTCAGTCCTGATGGGAAGCATATTCTAGTCAAATCTAACCCTTATGGAGTAGTCTGGGGCATTGAGATGGGTGAGGAGCAGTTTAGAATTCAGGGTTTGGATTTTGCCTTCATTCATGATGGTGAAAAAATTGCTTCAACCCATTGGATAGATATGGATGGAAGGCTGATTAACAGTACACATCCACGTCCAACTCGTCTTCTGGTCCAGCTCTGGGATGCTACCAATGGTGTAGTAATATCCAACAGTCTGTTCGAGGTGAATGATGTTGCTGTCACCCAATTTTCCCCTGATGGGCACTTTTTGGCTGTAGGGAGGATGTCTGAGGATGTCATTGAATTATGGAACTTGGAGGATAGCAAGGATCCCCAACAATTCCTACATCCTCCTGGAAAACTATCATCACTCCGCTTTTCTCCAACCAGTGACACTTTGATGGCTGTATCTGGGAAGAAACCTTGTCATATTTACCTCTGGAGATTGGACACACAAGAGATGGTATCCTTCAGCCATGATTCCTATTATGTGCCACATGTTATCCATTCACCCTGCACCAATTACCTATTTATCCAACAAAAACACACAGTGGAGATATGGGATGTCTCTATGACCGGCTCAAAAATGATCTGGGAGACAAAGCCCCCAGCCACTTCATATATATATGCGATTTGTCCATCACGCGATGGCCACAGGCTTTTGGTTGGATGTGAAGATGGAAGTGTGATGATGTGGGATCTGGACCTGGAAGATCTGGCAAGAAACCAGGCTGACACTCGGAATGATACCGATAAGGGACAAGTGATCACAATCTCCCATTCTGGAAAGATGATGGTTACAAAATCACAGCGATATCTCAACATCTTGGATACAACTACTGGGGAAGTCATAGTGTTTATGAATATTGAGTACAGAAGTCATGTGGCCATTGCATTTTCCCCAGATGAAGACCAGGTAGCGATTTTGTCTGACTCTTTCGTCACGATATGCGATATAATGCACCCGGAGAAGGATGTCTCATTTGATCCCTGGCCGAGAAAGAATTTCGAGTATAGGCAAATTGCCTTCCCAACATGTAATGACCTGGTTATATGCGCCACCTCATTTGTTGGCCCAGGATTACTCCAAGTTTGGCATCGGCAGGATCCGGCAGGTTTTGGATGCACGTCTTCTTTGGACATCAAGACCGAAGGATACCTGGTGGACACACTCCTGGCACCCGATGGTTTGACCATCGTCATGCTGATTTTTCATCATAACTTCATGAGTCATGAATGGAATCACGAGACTGCCCAGTTTGATCCTGTTCACTTTGACGATCAAGTGGTTATCGACTGGACTTACTTACCTAGATACTCACCCGACGGGAAACTCCTTGCATATTGGGCTAGAACGGACTCCTATGTCCACGTTTGGGACCCACGAACTGGTCAATTCGTTTCCGAGTTTCCAACGTCCGAGGTCGATGAAATCGCCCTCTCACCTGCTCTGGTTGACCATCCCTATGCCGACAGACTCATTGCTCTTAGGTCCAAACATGAAAACGCAATACGTCTACTTGATGCTTATACCGGCCTTCTGTACGCTCAAATTTTGGGTCCAGCAGACGTGCACATGGCGTTTATACGAGATGGGACAGCATTGGCACTATTTTCCCCTGATTTTGGTTTGAGAATCTGGGACATAGCAGATCTCATGGATGAGCATCGGCATTCTGCTCATGGATATGAGCTTATGATGCAAGGCATGACAGATGGATGGGTGATGGATCAGGATGATGAGCCGCTGTTTTGGGTCCCAGTCGAGCACAGGAAATATTTGTATGTGCCACCGTTCAGAGTGGTGATTGAGGGGTCCCAAATCACACCGATCCTGGACTTCTCTAACGCAAGGCTCGGTAGGAGATGGACAGAATGCATTGACAAAGAGTGGTTGAGAGAACTCGAGGCAAAGGAGAAGGGGGTAGGAAACCTGCTGGAATAAGAAACCAAGGTGCGTCTTATCCTCAGCTGAAGTACTTGGAGGTGTTCAAATGAATAGGTGAACTAGAGAGTAGGACGAGTACGGAGCTCGCTGCTTTATTCACAGTTTTGCTTTCTCGAAGTCTCAAGACATGTTTTCGCTTCAGTGACTCCAAGGACATTCCCTGTACTTATCTCTGCCAACCCTCTATCGATGTTAGATTAAATGATTTCAATGGTTAGAACGTGCTTTGGTAGATGTAGTGAAAATGAGACGCAACAGTCCAAGCCTCATATCAAGGTACAAAGAAAGAGGCAAGATAATGTCAGTTGAATGGTTCAAGTGCAGGCGCAGAGGGTGAAATGCAGAGTAACACCAACAAATTTTGCTTGCTGGATCCTTTCACTTCAACTTCAAATGGTTTCTGCGCATTATATAGCGCAGTGAAGCCAACACATCAGACTGGTGAAAAGTACAACATGACCTAACTACATTGTTCGACAAGACATTTGCTAGGCTACTCCATCTTGTTTAAGTGTTTGCACTACCGCCAGACGATTTTATGTGTCGATTGTGGAGGCCTGAGGAGAGTTGAATGTGCTCTTGAGTCAGTATAACGTTCGACACTCGGTGCAGGTGCAGGAACTAGGTTGCTTCCACACACATCTCAAGGAGCCAGGGAGACATTGAGGGACTAGACAAAGATGAGGTAGTCAATGACTGCTGAGGGACGTCGCGAAGGCGGAAGCTGAGTCAAGGGAATAAGTCGCTAGAGCGTGAAGAGGGTGGGGATTGAGCCACTGGGACAGATACAATTCTTGAACGTCGAGTTGAGGTACAAATGTATATAAACAAATACCTTCTATATGGATTTGTCCTCACTTGAAATGTGATGAACATCCAACATTGTACCGGTTCCGAAAGCGAATGGAGTGACCATATCGGGAAATGCTTGGCGTTGGTTTTCATTCCACAATGTGCTTTGGCCCTGTCGATCCAAATTCAATACTTCACGGATCCAACTTTGTCGCAAGGCTTGGCTCGAATTTCTTGGTGTACCAAGTTGTCAATTGATGATGAGGTAGAGTTCTTTTAGTTGTAGAGACAAAATGACAAGATTCTAGGCAGTTCCAAGATGACATCCGGTCACTTAGTTCTTTGTCCGGCTCAGGATCAAGTAACCGAATTCATTGTTCCATGTATGACAAAATGGCTTGGTTACCGATTTGCCCGACGCAGCCACATTCTCTTGGCTGCGGTTCGGCTGATTATTCAAATTTGGTGGAGACAACATGCAAACTTGTTTTTTCTGAAGTTGCCTTGACGACTATTACATGACACGTCGAGAACAGGTATTCGACACCAACGAAAGAAAGGAATTACAAAATTTGGCTGACACAATGCACATTGGGAGAATGGTGTTCGTTCCGGAGGCCAATAATCAAGAGCATATCAATCCCATTTGACGAAGTCGACTGTTGAATCAAAGGTGCAATGGTAGCTGACTCGAGATATCATGAGACTATAATTTGGAAGCAGAGATACGTGAGTCATAAACTTGCACGTAGGCATCACAAAATCTGGTGTTCAAGAGATCGATTGGAAGAACACTACTTCAAGCGCAAGGAATGATTCCTACTATCGAAAAAAGGGAGGCAATGCAACAAGGGGAGAGCTACCAAGCGCAAGCAGTCAATACGAATGTGCACATCATAGACATTAAATAGAAGATGTAGGCATCTTGAACACGCTTACGAAACCACAATTTGCATAGTAGGTTCGTAATAGCCTTGTAATTATCAAGCACTAGATTTCGATCTCCAATCATAAATTCACTGCGATCCACGTTCATCAGACGGATACAGAAGCATAGAATACTCAACATACCTTCAGAAAGAACGGTTACCGAGATAAGAGTGCCCACCTAGTTCTGGCAGAGGAGCTGAGACAGGCATTTGTTTCATGGTTATCTTGACACCCTTCCCCATAGCTGTAATAGGGTGGTCGGTATCATTCAACTTTCTGCTATTCTCAATAATCAGACAGAAATCAGTGATAATTCATCAGCATAATTGTAACGAGGAGTTCCTGATATCGCTATTTTGAGCATAAGAGCTTGGGAGCTTGCGTTCAATAGTGGAAAAATCAATTGGAGTAGTATCAATAAGTGCGACAGGGTCGACGAGCCATATGAAAGGGGCCTTGAATCTTCTGAAATTCTGGATAATCGATTAGGTGTAGTGTAGCTGAGCAACTGAGAATGCAGAGGAGCTGAAGAGAATGGTGACACTGATGGGAGGCGCAGGACTCGGGGCAGTAGAGGCTGGAGGTTGCATTGTGGATTTGAGAAAGGAGAGGGGCAAAAAGATTAGCACGCCTACAATGGTGCACGACAGGAAAACACTCACATTTTGAGTTAAGGATGCCTTATCTGTGCCCAAATGCACCGCTCTCTATCCTCCGCCTGCAATCCTAAGCGTGGTGGAGACGAGACACTGAGATCACTGTTAGATTGTTGAGCAGGGGTAGATAGCTGGACATCACCATCTTCCATCTTCACACCATCGAGGTCGCCAGGAATGTCATTGGGAGAGTGAATAGGAACGCGTCTGTACAAATAAGCGACGAGGTGGAAGAAAGACCTAGGTTAGTCGATGCAACTAATTGAGGTTGATGCGTCGTCTCCAGCAAATTAATGGGCTACTGAGCATGCATACGAGTATCCTGACTCTACCGTCTTGGTCGATAGGCGCTGCGGAACAGTATGCAGGGGCGACTGGACATGGCCGTTGAGTTTTGCCAGATGTGATGGCAACGGTCAGACAGGAGATAGAAAGTGCGAATTCCTCGAGATTTGATTTGTAATGCGGACAAGCCTAATCGTACGGTATGAACGGAATTCATTCCCACGTGAGGCAAAGGGGAGGGAGACATTCTTTTGCAGGTCTCACATATATCAGATGGCCATCTGTGACATCTGAACAAACATTTCATAAGGACCTTATTCGTGGCATTCAATATGATAGCCTTCTTCGACTGTCTAGCGAAGGAAGGGATATATTCATCATCGAGCGACCCAAGGTGCGCGCCCCTATTTCCCAGGCAATTGCTCTACTCCACGAACAAGGAGGCTCAAATCCTCATAGACAAATTTAAATACCTCTCTAAACACCTCAGCATCATCATGAAGCCCATCGACTTGACCGACACACCCATACCCCTCTTTCCCTCCAAATCCATTGAGGATTTCTAACGTTTTCAATACCCTGGCAGAATGGCGTATCTGGCACGATGTCGGCAAGCAGTCGATTGAGTGGTGTGGCAGCATCTTTCTCAAGGAGATCACGGCCTGACGTGAGCAGTTCGGTACTGGGCTTCTCATCCTTGATTTGTTTTCTCGGACAAGTCAAGGACCTAGTACCTGGCGGTGGATTATAGTAGCCTAATTTTGATTCCTTCACTGGGGTCTGTAGATAGTCATTGGGGGACTACCTCGCCGCGTCTTCGTTGAAGCAAATCAATAAATTACGTGTTTTGGCAGTCTTCAGTTGGGACACATTGACTCTGATCCACGTGCCCCGGAGAAAAAAAGGGAGACGGTTATTTTGGATTCTAGTCATAATAACACCTTCGAACATACCACTACACTACCCTACCTATCTACTAACAGACTCTCTCCACACCCTATTACTCTGGCCATATGCCTCCTGTAGACACACCTCTGACACTATTAGGCCATATCTTGGGGCCCTCTGTTGCTTGTTGCGGAATCCAAAAAATTAGTGTCATGTGATCTTTTTTTTTCTTTTTGGACTCAGCATCTCTATTCCGCAGCAAGCATACTAGTACTAAGACGCGGAGGGCTACAAAGAGCCCAATGTCTGGGGCACATCTACGGGAGGAAGGAGTATGGTGTGGGTGGAAATGAATGGTGGAAGGGGGGGGTTATAGTATGTGATCTCTTTCATCGTTGCCCTATACATAAAGTGGTTTGTCAAATAGATATTCAATCTTTGGCATCATACCCGCTACCTTCTTTCCTATGCCAATCTAGTAGTCACAAATATCAATGGTGGTCGATGCGATGAAACGGCTCTTGCCTTGTGGTTGATACCGAGATTGGTTTGCATTTTCTTTCATTTCATGATACTTGGATTGAGTATATTAGATCGGGACAGCAGTGAGAAAATGAATCTGAAGACGGAAGGCAACACTCACCCGAAAGCGTGAGACCTCCCGTTGTAACTGGAGATCATGTCAGCCGAAAGAAAACGGCTGATGCAAGCCGAGTCCCACACCTGCAGCTTCGCCGTGTGTTGATACGTCTAGATGCAGACGATCAAGCTCACATTCACGAGGCAGGAGCGCCTGTGTCTTGTTCTTGTCCATCTGATATACGCCCTACACTCACGATATCTCTTCCTATCCACTCCATTCAAAAGTTGAAACAATGGGAAAAGCTACTATGGTACGAGTCATCCGAGTCCTTGGTGAATGTCACATTGTCCCATCGGCCCCATTGATCAGTAATCTCATTCTATTTCCTCACAGAATTCATCGGAGAGCTCAAGGATGAATTTCAGCGACCGCTTGTTGTCCAGTATTCTGACAAGGCGGACAGTCCCCTTCAAAGTCTCGAAAAACAACTCAATAACAAAACCAGGATCAAACAGCATTTAAAGCTGACCAAGAGCGGTTTGTAAGTAAATCTTTTTGATCATATGGAGTCCTACATATTCATGTGGTGTAGGATATTCCAAGAAGGGAGCAACTTGAATATTGAAATACACAAGTATTTCCGACGGCCGAGAATCTTCAGGTCGAAGCGCACCTTACATGATGATTCGCTGTGTAAAGCTAGCATCGGATTCGACGATTTATGGAATCACCTGGCCTCCGAAGTACAGGGAGAAACCAATTGTGAGTTGATATTTGCCTCGACCATTTCTCATTTACTCGGGATACTATAGCGAACTTCCAGGTGGAATTCACTGATCCCATTCCAGGGTTACAGTTTTGGATCGTTGCTGAGGTGTGCACATTATCACTGTCAACGTGTAGATTTCCTACTCAAATGTGATCGTAGGCCTACAGTAGCGATTTACATGCTCTAGATGCACAAATCAAGAGTGCAGCAGAAAGCTTGAAATCCTTCAAACCACTTTTGAGCCGCATTGGTTCTGCGAACGCTGGTGCTGGGATGCTTCTTGAGTTTGGCAAGGTTATCAACGGGGTAATAAGTGTTGGCTATCATGTATACATGTTATCTGACTTGAAATAGCTCAACTCTGCATCTCAAATAGTGGTCAATTGCATTCAAGTCGTATACAAAGTTGGTTACTTTTTCTCTCTATCCAAATAATATGATTGATCTATTTTGTAGCATTTTGAAGCTCAAAAAGAATCTCATGAAGCAATGCAAGACCTTGCAGAGGGCATGAGTATCCTAGCAGGCCAGCTGGATAGGCTCAAGGAAGTTCCAAAATCAGACCAGCTGCAGCTTACTATCAGTGAATTTCCTGGAATGATGGAAGAAGTGGTGGAATTCATTGAGAAGTGGCTCGAAAGTTGGTCAGGTGTGTATTCAGCTGCGTGAGATGAAGTCACGACTCAGTCGTTTGTCATAGCCAAGCACATCCTCGTTGTCCCTCATAAGGACAAAGCTATTGAATTACGGAAGAAGCTAGATGGTTTCGCAGGAAATTTCGACCGGGATCTTCTTGTAGAGATCCGAACAGAGCAAGGTCTGGTTTTCGTGCCTGATATTCATTGTCCAAATTGTCTGACTTGTGGTATCAGCCATGATGGCAAATGATGGCAAGATCATGGCGAATGATGTGAAGATCATACGGACCGGCGTTGCAAATGCTCAAGGTAGGTTGTCTATGATCCCTGTCCAGTATTTGTGAATTAATTGTTCTATATGAGAAAATACAAAGACAGCCACCGACAAGAAGGAGCTGGATGATTTAGTGAGGGACCTTGGGGAGAATAGGCTTCCCCTACGTAGATCGTGTATGGAAGGCACCCGCACTACCATCTTACAAGAGATCGAGAACGAGATCAAGAGCATCGATGGCCCCAATATGATTTGGATAAGGGGATCCCCTGGTGTTGGGAAATCTGCCTTGGCAGCTAGCATTGCTAATCGACTAGTCGACCAGAAGCGCCGTGTAATCGCATTCCGATTTGACCGCACACAATCTGCAGTCACTACCAATGCCCTTTGGCGCACTGTCGCCTGTGATCTTGCCCGCCTGTTCCCTTCTCTTCGGCAACACATAGCTCAAGGAAATCAAGGGTACAATTCATCTGACATTGATCGGCTTTTCAAATCGCTCATCGAGGTACCGTTATCCACACTGGGTGAGGCTATTCTCCGTGAGGAGCTTCCTGTGATTGTGATAGATGCATTGGACGAGTGTGGTGGCTTGCGACACGATGCATCTAGGAAGGAGGATTTCCAAAGTCTGTTGCATACGCTCAAGCGTTGGATTCAGGTTGATCACTTGAAGAGGTTCAAGTTGGTCATTTCTAGCCGGCCAGACGGCCGGATTACCTTTTCCGATTCCATCATCATCCATGACATTCCTTCTGGCCATGGCGTCAAGCCAGGAGACAATGCCTCAGATGACATTCGCACATTCCTCCAGTCACGACTCGACGACATGCAAATGGAACCTGCATGGATCACCGCGGCTCTTGACTATCTGGTTCCTGGTGCTGCTGGTATTTTCATCTGGGCAATAACTGTCGCCAACTTCCTTGAAGATGATCCTGAAGTACGGTTTCCCATCCTTAAATCAAGGAAGGGAGCGGACGACATAGAGAGGATGGACGATCTGTACTCTCTGTATACCACTGTTGTCAGAACATCATTTGGACGAATTTCGAAGCAAGAGGTCCAAGGGATTGTTTCTGTTATGGGTGCCATGATCCATGCCAAGCAGCCACTTAGTGACGATGCGCTTGTGATGCTTCCTGGAGTCATGATTGGAGCCTCAAATATCCTGCGAGCATTCCGAAAAGGTCTCACATCCGTCATTGGCTCTGGCGCCATTCTTCATTTCCATCACAAGTCATTTGAAGACTATCTTCTCTCGACCTCGTTTCTACAAGCACTGCCTGAGCTTTCTGCTGTTCAAGATCGAGGCCATCATGAGCGCCAGCTTGCCACGTTGTGTTTGAAAACCCTGGTATCATCCAAGTTCCATTTCAACATGGGTAACTTGGACTCTTCGACCATCAAGAGTGTGGATATTGATGTCAAAGCTGCCATCTCTCCTCTCATTTCTTATTCATCTCTGTTCTGGGTGGACCACCTTATTCGTATTCCATTTGAGGACAAGTTGATACAGGCAGTAAAGTTTGTGATGTATGAGAAGTTTCTTTTCTGGTTGGAGGTTATGAGCCTGTCGGGTAATGTTCATGAAGGATACCTGATCATGAAAAGGGTTTCAGCATGGAAGGTGTGTCTCCAAGTCATTTATTTGTGATATATCTGATGTTGGCTGGCCAGCCACTCCACTCCGATAATGAGCTGACATCGTTTATCCACGATGCTCTCCGATTTATTTCTGCATTCATTATTCCAATCTCTCAGCGCGCCGCTCATGTGTATCTCTCGGCACTCCCCTTCGCACCTGAGCAGTCTCATGTTGCCAGAAAGTTCTGTCCAAGGGTTCCTAACACTCTTGCATTCACTCAGGGGCAACCCAGTCAATGGCCAATGGTGGTATTCACTGCAGAAAACCACAAGGATCGTGTGTGTGATATGGTTTTCTCGCTGGATGAATGTACCTTTGCTTCCATATCAAACTCCAATATGTGCGTCTGCGACTCTGAAACAGGTCATCGTATTTCGGGCCCATTTGAGCTGTCTAATCATGGGGGGGTATATAATGCCTGCTTCAGTCGTGATGGGAAACACATTCTAGTCGAATTTCTCTCTTGTGCAGTACTCTGGGACATTGGGATGGATGAGGAGCAATTCCTGATTGAGGGCTTTGAGTTCGCCTTCATTCATCATGACAGAAGAATTGCCTCCACGCATTGGGTAGATGAAGATGGAAACTTGGAGAACTCGAATAATAAAGGCTCAACTCGTCTTCTGGTCCAGCTCTGGGATGCTAGCAATGGTGCACTAATATCCAACAGGCTTTTGGAGGTGAATGATGTTGCCGTCACCCGATTTTCCCCTGATGGGCGTTTTCTGGCCGTAGGAAGAAAGTCTGAGGATGTCATTGAATTATGGAACCTGGAAGATTGCAAGGATCCCCGGCGATTCTCATATCCTCATGGAAAATTGTCATCACTCCACTTTTCTCCAACCAGCGACATTTTGATGGCCGTATTCAGGGAAACACCTTGTCATATTTACCTCTGGAGATTGGACAAAAAAGAGATGGTATCCTTTAGCCATGATTTCAACTATGCGCCACATGTTATTCATTCATCCCTCACCAATTACCTATTCATTGACCGAGATCACACAGTGGAGATATGGGATGTCTCTATGACCGGCTCAAAAATGATCTGGGAGACAAAGTCTCCAACCACTTCTGATGTATACAGTATTTGTCCATCACGCGATGGCCACAGGCTTTTGGTTGGATATGACGATGGAAGTGTGAGGATATGGAACGTGGACCCAGAGGACTTGACAAGAAATCGGGTTGACACTACAGGCACTCGATATGATACTGATACACGACGACTTATTGAAATCTCACCCTCTGGAAAGGTGGCGGTTACAGAATCGCAACAATCTCACAACATTAAATTCCTGGATACAAATACTGGGGAAGTCGTAGCGTGTACAGATGTCGAGTACGAAGAGGGCATGAGGATTGCATTTTCCCCAGATGACAACCAGGTAGCAATCTTGTCTAGATCTCTGATCACCATATGCGATATAATGCATCTGGAGAAGCGCATCTCATTCGACCCCTGGTCAAGAAAAGATGTCTGGATTTTGCAGGTCGCCTTCCAAACATGTAATGACCTAGTTATATGCGCCTTCCTACATAATTTCTCGGGATTGCTCCAAGTTTGGCATCGGCAGGATCGCACAGGTTTTGAATGCACGTATTCTTTAAGCTTTGAGGCGGCCGGAATTTCGTTCCCAATCCTGACACCCGATGGCTTGACTGTCATCATTTCATCTCCCACCACATGTTATTCGTGGAATAACGACACTGCACAGTTTGACCCTGTCCACTTTGACGATCAGGCGCATATTTGCTTGCATACCTCACTTGAGTACTCATCCGACGAGAAACTCCTTGCGTGTTGGTCTCCCTATGACTCCTACGTCCGAGTCTGGAACACACGAACTCGCCAACTCATTTCCAAGTTTCCAACGTCCGAGGTGTATTCCATTGCCCTCTCACCTGCACTGATAGACCATCCCTATGGCGACAGACTCATTGCTCTTAGGTTCACTCATGAGAACACAATACGGGTCTCTGATGTCTATAACAATCATCTGTGTGCTCAAATTTTGGGTCAAGAAAATGCATATCTGGCATTTATACGAGATGGAACAACGTTGGCATACTATGAACGCGACATTGGTCTGAGAACATGGGAAATAGCAGACCTCACAGCTGAACACCGGCATTCCACTCATGGGTACGAGCTTATGATGCAAGGCATGATGGATGGGTGGGTGATGGGTCAGGACAATGAGCCACTGTTTTGGGTCCCAATGGAGCACAGGAAAGATGTGTATGTACCACCGTGTAGAGTGGTAATCGAGGCACCTCAAATCTCGACAATCCTGAACTTCTCTAAGTCCAGGTTTGGCAGAGAGTGGACAGAATGCATCAACAAAGAGTGGTTGAGAGAACTCGAGACGAAGGAGAAGGAGGTAGGAAACCTGTTGGAGTAAGAAATTAAGGTGCGCTTTGTCCTCAGTCAAAGTACTTAAGATGTTCAAATGAATAGGTGAACTAGAGAATAGGACAAGCTCGCTGCTCTACTCGAGTTTTTGCTCTCTCGGTGTCCCAAAATTGCAAGCACTTGCCGATGCTCATTATCTTTATCACTGTTGTACTTTGTTAATGAGCTTGATGTTTATGGCTATTGTGTTTTCATCTAATAGGTTATTGATATCAGGCCATTTGATACTGAATATGGCTCTATTGGCTTCTGCAATTGCATACTGCTTATGTATTCCGTAGGCCATTCTATAGGCGAATGTGTATTTGATCTGATGTAGTATTCCTATGGTGGGTGTCCCGTGATCGTTGCGATATTCTGTTGCTGATCGCTGTGGGTCAGAATGAATGTGATCTGAGTGGTCTCAGCCTCTGTGGCAGTATCGATGCTGATATTAGGTTGGTTCCGATTGTTTTCATTCCTCCCCCCTTTTTCTCACACCAGCTGTGTTCAACCGTCCAGATGTCAACACTCATTTGTCCACTGCCACTGGCATATTCCTCAAGGAAGCCTCCACATCTGAGGTGACAAAGAAAGTAGCTTCCGCCGTGTACGAGTAGCAGAAAGAAATTTTTTTGCGTCAGCTATTCAACGGGAAACGTGGGCCCTTCAACGAGGTGTCGGTGATTCAACCCACCAACAGTGCTATGAGCGAATTGGACAATTGATAATCAGCATAAAGGAGACAATTCGGCCAATCTGCAGAAGATTGAGGTCATGCAATCTGGCCCTGTGGAGAGGAAGACTGGAATCAGGGAATGGAGAAGGTTCGAGGGATTTTCTCAAGGGAACATTGGAAACGGTGTCATGAGGAGTTGTGTACGCCCTCTCATCCTTTTTCATCGTCAACTCCACTCACATACACTGAGCAGCTCGAGCAGCTAACCTTAATTCCCTGGCCCAACTCACCACCATCATCATCATCATATATTCTGTCCTCTGTTATTTGCGACAAAACGTTCCTCACAAAAGCCTGAACTGAACTTGGCGTCAATCAAAATTCAAGAAACGAGTACACAGTAGACCGTCTCAAAGAATTCAATGTAGACAAAGAGGCACGAGAAACAACCGACGAACCTACTAAACGAATTGAAGGAGGTAAAGCTGCTCCAGACTCTACCTTCCAGTGATGTATCCTCCTCTAGCAGATCCTTCGCCATCTGCTCCCCTTTCCAAACTTCGCTCATCATCGATTAAGAGCACAATACTTCTATGTGTTGGGTAACCAGGTGCAGGCGAACGTTCCGTCGGTCAAAGTACAGCTCGTGCCTTCGGTCGCCGACTCCGACTCCAACGTATCTCTCTTGGCGGTGTCCGTGACGAAGCCAAAATACGTGGTCATAGACGTACTTAGATTGCCTCAGGTTCTTATCGTTCAAGCACCCCATAAAGCCTCGTGTGCTGGTCCTGTTGCTGTTCTTGACGAAGTTGACAAAATTGGACAAAGTAATTTCTATTGAGATCCTTCCTTTGGACTTCTAGAAGTCTTGGATCCCGAACAAAAATGATCATTATATCAATGTTCCGATTAATCTATCTAGCTGCATTGCCAATCCGCTCAACACTGTATATTCGTCGTTACTCAATCGATGTGAACTAGTGCATATAACGGGGGTATACATGCGATGAGAAAGTAGCCATCGCGAACAGATTTTTGGTACTAAAGTAGATTGGAATCGATGGGTTGAAGAAGTAATATGTGGAGATAGCGAGGAAAGATCGTTACAGGGTGGACAAGATGGGTTGGGTGAGCGGGCTATTGTTGTGAGGTACAGTGGACCGAATGGGTAGAGAGATGTGAGTATGGTGGGAAAGTTGGGTATGTCGGAAGAATTGGAATCATCCGTCATCATGCTCAACAATTGTGATTGTACAACCCAATTGTCTGCTCCTCTGATCTAAAACCTATCCTCGGCCTTCCTCGATTCTTATCATCCGACTGTGATTCAGATTAGCGTCCAGGTCTAGTTTACGGTCTCGTTGTCATCAATCAGAACAAGGAAGAATATTGTCTGCTTTTTACCTGGTGGCAGTTAAAGGTTGAAATTAACTGGGAATTTGGGTAAGGTAATAAAAAAAACAAGTGGAGCGCTGGCGTTGAGTCGTTGGCGTTGCATGGATCGAGAACTGGTTGTGAATCATGTTCTCATGAAGAGGATGTCTGTTGAGTAGAAATTTTCTCGGACCTCCAGTCGAAATGGTGTATTTGTTGCACCATTGTTTTGTGTTTGAGTTGTCATCATCAAGAAGAAACCTTCCTTGAGCTGGTCCCAATTGTTCAACTTAATGATACAATTATTAGAAAAGGCTCTTATGGAATAATTAAAAAAATTTAAACACGACACAACTTGTTGTAACCTGATTCCGTTTGCAAGTTTAAGAACACAGAAGCGTTGAGTAAACCTACGGTGATTTCTTGGACCACGACAAAGGCTGTTTATTTAGAACGGTAACCGAACAACTCAAAACGGCATCCCCCCCCTTTCCAATTTCTCCCTCATTCATGGTTCCCACTTTCTTGCTCTTTGTTTTTAATGGAATGACGTGGTCGTTTTCCATGATGAAGACATTTTCTAATTCTGAAGGACTTTTCATAAGCATGGTGGTATCGGAGGACATATGGATCCTGTGAAATGGACAATTACAATGTTGTGTCATGAGGTTGTTGGACTGCAAAATCTTCGTTATGTTGTTGAACTGGAATGAGTGAAAGTTTGTTTGTTGGTGGTTAGAATTCGACTCTTGTGTTGTCAAAGGAGGAGTTATTTCTACTTTTATCTCGTTCTTCGTCGTCGCTGTCCAGAGATAGAATGACGCTTGTGTCGAGCCAAGGGTATATACATAATCCTGCCAGGGATCAATTTTTTCGATTTTTGTTCCCTGGAACTAGGTGAGTCCAGTAACAGCCTGACACTATTGCACTGCCTCCATTGGCATGACTCGTAAGAGTCCACCCAAAATTGAGACGGATATAAGATGAGAGGAAGGACAGTGGATTTGACAGTATCCTGAATATCGACATTCTCTATGGTTGAAGAGTCCAAGTTGCACATATCGAAGTGGAGCTTGGATGATACCAGAGTTTTCAAACAACACGACAAGCTGGCGCTCATAATGACCTCGATCCTGAACAGCAGAAAGCTCAGGCAGTACTTGTAGAAACATAGTCTTCAAACGACTTGTGATGGAAATGAAGGATGGGGTCAGCGCCAATGACAGATGTGAGACCATTCGCAGAATATCTGAGACTCCAATCTTGACTCCAGGAAGCATCGCAAGCGCATCGTCACTCAGTGGCTGCTTGGCATAGATCATGGCACCCATAACAGAGATGATAACCTCTTGCTTCGAAATCCATCCGAATGACGTCCTAGCGACAGTGGTATACAAAGAGTACAGATCGTCCATTTTCACGTTGTAAAGTCGCCGGGAATGTCATTGGGAGAGTGGATAAGAATCACGTCTATACAAATAAGCAGTGATGAGATCGAGCGGCGATAGAAGGCACGAATACTGGGTGAATACTGGGTCACTCGATGTAACTAACTACAGCAAGGTTACGCATCGTCCTCAACGAACTTATGGGCTGCTGAGGGTGCATGTCAGTGCCTTCGGAATTGACTTTACTATCATGATCGACAGGCGCAGCGAAACAGTCTGCAGGGGGCGATTGGACAAAGCTATTGCAAGATCGCAGGTTGAAGTGAAATGAGTACAAATATAGGAATCATCGGCCTAATCTCCGGGTCATGTGAACCGGACTCAATGTTTCCCATCTGAAGACTGCCGAAACACGCAATTTATCGGTCTGCTTCAATCAAGACGCGGCGAGCGACGTACGGGCAGACCCATGTACAGCCTAGTGACTATTCACGGATCCCAGGTAAAGAAGTAAAATTAGGCTATTACAATCCATCATCATCTACCTTGATAATCCAGGGCCTTGACTTCTCCAAGAAAACAAACCAAGTGTGTTGACACACATGATAAGCTCCATGTCCAAAACCGTCCAAAACCGGTCCCGAACCCCTGATGTCACCACACCACTTAAGCGACTGCCCTGATACAATATATACAGTCATCCACATCTTGAACGTGATCAACGTGTTTGGATAGTGTAAAGCATGTTATGTGCGCCGTCTTAAATACTCAAGGTTTGGTGTCGCGTACTTTCAAACGCACGTAGTCTTAAGATCGAAGCATACTCACTGGTCAACTCTTCGCAAGTATTCAACACCCAGGATGAATGCAATTGCCCTCCCGCCTGATCCTCAATCAAGTACATCCTTGCTCAAACAAACAAATTGATCGAATGACTTTTCGGACAAGCTCGACTACTTCAGGGACAGAATTACTGTCCATCTTGTAGGGATCCGAGCAGAGCAAGGACTAGTCTCCGCGCCCATGATCCAAATCGTCTGGTTCATGGTATAATTCACTATGGTGAATGACGTGAAGATCATAGGGATCGACAATGCGAGGGCAGCTGCCCAAGACAAGGAGTTGAATGATCTAATGGTGCCCTCGGGGAGCTCTCCGCGAATCATGTATAAAAGGCATCCGCGGTGTTATCTTGAAAGAAATCGAAAGGCAGGTCAAGGATGCCGACGGTCACAAATGTGATGTGGTTAAGAGGTTGCTCGGTGATGAAATCATATCCTTTCCTTCCCTAGATCACCGAAGAAAGTCATCATATCGAATGATAGAAACAAGATCCTTATGGATTATTCGTTCCAGGCGCTTCCGATGACCTTGAATGTATGGAATTTGGCTTCGAGAAAGCGGCAAAAGAGCTGACACGGATGTTGATGCAGCACCGAATATACTCCCTGTTTCGTCGTCTCGAGTGAAAAATGGACGGTTGCATGCTGAGGCAAACAATGGATGCTGAGGAACGAACCCAGCAAGATCCTGGACAAAGGAGTGGATGCTCACCATGGCGTCGTGTACATTGAACACAGATTCAGGTCTGAAAATGAGCACACGCGATGGCTAGACTGACATGTTTTCACACCTCAGTCACAGTTCTACATATTTGAGGTCTGGCTACGTTGCCTTGTCGCTGTCAGACCATCAATGTCTTGACACACCATCCATCCGATATGTGTGAAACCTTTAAAGAAGAGGCCAGGTTGTCTGCCTCCTTTTTACCTCGCGTGGAAATAGATTCCGTTCATATCAAACTCACAACACTTGGTTGGTGTGTTTCCAGTTATCCTTGTTGATACACCCCGTAATGTGAGGCCTGGTTTAGGCCCTCCACGTCTTAGCATTAGCTTGCTCTTTGCAATGTTGAATCAAAAAATGGTCATGTGATCTCTTTCATCGTTGCCAAGTACCACGACACAAAGGGTTCGGTGTATCAAATAGATATTCGGTCTTTGCTATCACATCTGCTACCCTTCTTTCCTATGCCAATTTAGCAGCTAAATATTAATTGTGGTCGATGCGATAAAACAGTTCATGCGTTTGATACCGGGAATCTTCTTTCCTTTCATGGTACTCAGAGTCAATTTGGATTGAGTATATCAGAACATCAGGACAGTGGTTAGAAAGAATATTTGACGACGGAAGGCAATACTCATCCAAAGGCATGAGGTCTCCCGTGCTTTTTATAGCGGATGCAGCCAGTTAACTCAGAGATCATGTCAGTCAAGAGAAAGCGGCTAATGCAAGCCGGAGCACTTGCGACTTCTTCGTGCTCTGATATGTCCGGACAATGACAATCAAATTCCCACCCGTTGGATTCGGTAAGGTAGTAGTAACTGCTCCGATGGTTCCACAGCCTTGTCCACCTGATAACATCATATCCCTTTCGCAACATTGTTCTTCGCTCCCTCTACCAGAGTTGAATCAATGGAAAACTCAGGTGAAACTGCTACTATGGTACCAACTATCCAAATTATCGGTGAGTACAGCTCTGTCTCATCTATCAGTCCGCTGAACTGCATCTAGAATTCATCGGGAAGCTCGATCATGAATCACAATCATTCATTGTTAAGTACTCTGACAAGGATGATGGTGCCCGCCATCTCCGAGATACTCGAGGGAAACTCAAGGAGAACATTCAGGGAGAGCAGCATCTCAAATTGACAAACAAATGGTGAGTTGAGCACCCCATGCCTAGGCAGTGCTAAACATTCATATAATGTAGTATTCTCAAGCGAGAAAGTAGCTTGGATATCGAGGTACACAGACAGCACCCTCTACGACGGAAGATCCTCAGTCCTGGGCGCCTTTCAAAGGATGATCCTCCGTGTAAAATCAATGTCAAGTATGATGATCTATGGAATCACCTGGTATCCGAAACACATGAAGGAACCAATTGTAGGTTGATCTTGACCTCATTTGCTCCAAATTGGTTCAGAATACTTCAGCAAATTTCAAGGTTGAATTCCCCAATGGGATTCCAGGATTACACCTCTGGGTTGTCGCCGAGGTACGCTATCATGGTTGCTGTCAACATTGTAGATTGCCTGATCAAGTCCAAATAAAGGCTTGCGAATGTGACCTGAGCGCTCTTAATACACGAATCGAGAGTACAATCGAGGACCTGAACAATTTCAGGCCTATTATGGATCGTGTCGGTTCAGTGAGTGATGTGGGTAGGATGTTCATTGAGTTCGGAACGGCTATTGGTGGGGTAAATTCTGGTTGACCAACATGCATGTGCGTTATCTGACTCGAAGCAGCTGAATTCTATAGTAAAATCGGTGTTTTCTTGCATTGACGTCATATACAAAGTTAGTTCCCTTTCTACTTTCAACGTGAACGATGCTGATAAATTTGGCAGCATTTCAAGGCACAAGAGGAATCTCACAAAGAAATGAAAAACATGGCGGAGAGTATCAGAGTCTTAGCTGGCCAGCTCAACAGGCTCAAGGACATTCCAAGATCACACGAATTGCGTGCCACTATCAGTGAATTTCCTACAATGATGAGAGAAGTGGTGAACTTTTTCGAGAAGTGGCTTGAAAGTTGGTCTGGTGTGTATACTGTCGCGTGAGATGGATTGAAGATTGATTCGATGGTCGCAGCCAAACACATCCTCGTTGTCGCTCATAAGGACAAAGCTATTGAATTACGGAGGAATTTGGATGAGTTTAGGGAGAGATTTGTGGTAGATCTGATGGTAGAGGTTCGAATAGGACAAGGTTTGGTCCCTGTGCCTATATTCATTATTTGACTTGCCTGAACCGTGATCTCAGCCACTATTGCCGATGGTGTTTTGAACATTCAAAGTGGGCTGTTTTTTATTCCTGATCGACTCTCCTAATGCGTCATTTTATCTACTAGAAACTGTCCATGCTACGCGGGTCGGTGTTGAGAGTCTTCAAGGTGTTTATCTATCTTTCCCGTTTAGCTTTCCACATGATGCATGATTTTGTACCAGGAAATGCGAAAAAGGAGCTGGATGATTTAATGCGAGCTCTCGGGGAGAATAGGCTTTCCCTGCGTAAACCTTGCATGGAAGGCACCCGTATCACCATCCTACAAGATATTGAAAACGAGATTCAGAGCGCCGATGACCACAATGTGATTTGGATCAGAGGATCTCCCGGTGTCGGGAAATCTGCATTGGCAGCTAGTATTGCTGCTCGGCTACGGAAACAGGATCGCCATGTGATATCATTCCGGTTTGACCGCACACAATCTGCCACTATCACTACGGATGCCCTCTGGCGCGTCGTCGCCCTTGGCATTGCTCGCCTGTATCCCTCTGTGCGCCAGCACATTCTGAACATAGTCCAAAACGATAAGATGCCCGATCCATCCGACATTGATGGTAGATTTAATTTCCTGATTGAGACGCCACTATCCAAACTCAATGATGTACCGCGCGAGGAACTTCCGGTGATTGTGATAGATGCATTGGATGAGTGTGGTGGTCTGAGACACGACTCTTCTGGAAAGGACGATCACAAGGATCTTCTGCGCACGCTCAAGCACTGGATTCACGTCGATCACTTGCAGAGGTTTAAGCTGGTCATTGCCAGCCGGCATGATGAATTCATCCAACGGATGTTTCCCGAATCCATCAGTATCCATATCAATATTCCTTCTGGCAGCAATGTCAAGCCAGGAGATGATACCTCCCATGATATCCGCATATTCCTCAAGTCACGACTCGATTCAATGGGAGAGGGAGATGCTTGGATCAAAAGGACTCTTGATCGCTTGGTCCCTCGTGCTGCGGGCATTTTTATCTGGGCGACGACTGTTGCCGACTTCCTCGAGGTGGATCCCAGGGTACGGTTTGGTATTCTCGAGTCGAAAGAGCGGGGAGACAACACAGAGGGACTAGATGAGTTGTACTCGTTGTACCTCACTGTCGTTGAAGCATCATTCGGACGGGTTTGTGAAGAAGAGATCCAGGGAATCGTCTCTGTCATGGGCGCAATGATTTTTGCCAAGCAGCCACTCAGTGACGGTGTGCTTCTGATGCTTCCTGGAGTCAGGATCGGAGACTCAGATAAACTGCGATTGATCCGAAAAGGTCTCATGTCTGTCCTTGACTCTGGTCCTATCCTTCATTTCCACCATCGGTCGTTTGAGGATTTTCTTCTCTCCCTCTACTTTCGGCAAGAAATACACAAGCTCTCTGGTGTGTGGGACCGTGAACTCCATGAACTTCAACTCGCTCTTCTGTGTTTGAAGGCCATGGTGTCATCGGAGCTCCATTTCAACATGGGTGACTTGGACTCTTCAAGCATTAGGAGTGTGGATATCGATGTCAAGTCTGCCATCTCTCCTCTTATTTCCTATTCATCCCTGTTCTGGGTGGACCACCTTATTCAGACTCCACTCGAGGAGAAAATAATGGAGGCAGTGAAATTTGTAGTGTACGAGAAGCTATTGTTCTGGCTGGAGGTCATGAGCCTGACAGGTAATATTCATGAAGGATATTTGATCATGAAAAAGGCTTTATCATGGAAGGTGTGTTTCGCGATCATTTCTCTGAAATACATCTGATGTTGGCTTGCCAGTCCCTCAACTCTGACAATGAGCTGACACTGTTTATCCATGATGCTCTCCGATTCATTTCTGCATTCATTATTCCAATCTCTCAGCGTGCCCCTCATGTGTGTCTCTCAGCGCTCCCCTTCACACCTGAGCAATCCCATGTTGCCAAAAAATTCCGTTCAAAATTTTCCAATACACTTGTAATCGCTCAGGGGAAACCTAGTCATTGGCCACCGGTGGTATTCACTGCAGAGCACCACACTAACTATGTGTGGAAAGTGGTCTTCTTGCCCGATGAAAGCATATTTGCTTCTTGCTCAGGACTAAATGGACAGTCTACAACTATATATATCTGCGAGTCTGAAACAGGTCATTGCATTTCGCGTCCATTTGAGTTGCCTTCTATGCCTAGATTTGTTTGCTTCAGCCCTAATGGAAAACAGATTCTGCTCGAATTTGACTCTGATGCGGCAGTTTTCGATATGGAGACAGGCGAACGGCAGTTTAAAATCAGGGGCTCTGATTTTACCTCCATCCATTATGGCAAAAGAATTGCTTCCACGCATCGGGTAACTAAAGATGGAAACTCTCGACATACGACTCGTCTTTTGGTCAAATTGTGGGATGCTAGCAATGGTGTACCGATCTCCGACAGGCTGTTCGAGGTGGATGATTTTACCAAAACCCAATTCTCTCCTGATGGGCATTTTCTGGCCATAGGGAGGAAGTCTGAGAATGTCATTGAATTATGGAACATGGAAGATGACAAGGATCCCCAACGACTCCCATGCCCTCCTGGAAAACTGTCATCACTCGACTTTTCTCCAACCAGCGACATGTTGATGGCCGTGTCTGGTTTTAAACTTCGCCATATTTACCTTTGGAGATTGGACACGCAAGAGATGGTATCCTCAAGCAATATTATCACCTACTATCCACTGCATGTTATTCGTTCACCCCGCACCAATTACCTATTTATCCAACAAAAACACACAGTGGAGATATGGGACGCCTCTGCGACTGGCTTCAAAAAGATCTGGGAGACAAAGCCCCCAGCTACTTCATATGTATATGCGATTTGTCCATCACGCGATGGCCACAGGCTTTTGGTTGGATATAGTGATGGAAGTGTGAGGATGTGGAACGTGGACCTGGATAATCTGGCAATCAATCAGGCTGACACAACGGACACTCAAGATGATACCGATATGCGACGAGTTATTAAGGTCTTACCCTCTGGAAAGGTGGTGACTACAGAATCACAGCGATCTTCCAACGTCGAATTCCTGGATACAACTACTGGGGATATCGTAGTGCGTACGGATATTGAGTACAAAGATGGCATGGAGATCGCATTTTCCCCAGATGAAGACCAGGTAGCATTTTTGTCTAACTCTCTCATCACAGTATGCGATATCATGCACCCGGAGAAGCGCGTCTCATTCAACCCCTTGGCGAGAAGAGGTGTCTATAAATGGAAGGTCGCCTTCCAAACATCCAATGACCTGGTTATAGGCGCCATCCCAGGTCGTTGGTCAGGATTGCTCCAAGTTTGGCATCGACAGGATCTCGCAGGTTTTGAATGCACGTATTCTTTAGAATTGGAAGATTACCGGGACATATTCCCGGCACCCGATGGCTTGACCGTTGTCTTCGTGTCCGTACATGACTCCGCCACATGTTATTCGTGGAATCACGACACTGCCCAGTTTGATCTTGTCCACTTTGACGATCAAGAGCATATCCACTCGGACAACTCACCTGAGTACTCACCTGACGGAAAACTCCTCGCATATTGGTCTGGCAAAGATTCCCACATTCGAATTTGGGATACACGAACTCGCCAACTCGTTTCCAAGTTTCGGACGTCCCGGGTGTATGGCATTGCCCTCTCACCTGCTCCGATTGACCATTCCCCTGCCAGCAGACTCATTGCTCTTAGGTTCCCGCGCGAGAAAGCAATACGCCTCTTTGATGCCTATACTGGCCATCTGCACGCTCAGATTTTGGCTCAAGCATGGGCAGGCATGGCATTTATACGAGACGGAAAAGCGTTGGCATATTATTCTCCCACCTTTGGTTTGAGAATCTGGGATATAGCATATCTCACAGCCGAACACCGAGATTCCACTCGTGGATATAAACTTATGATGCAAGGCATGACAGATGGATGGGTGATGGATCAGGACAATGAGCCACTGTTTTGGGTTCCAGTTGAACACAGAGAATATCTGTATGTACCATCGTTCAGAGTGGTGGTTGAGAAGTCCCAAATCTCGACAGTCCTGGACTTCTCTAACTCAAGATTCGGCAGAAAGTGGACAGAATGCATCAACAAAGAGTGGTTGAGAGAACTCGAGCAAAAGGAGAAGGAGGTGGGAAATTTGTTGGAGTAAGAAGCCCAGGTGCGTCCCGTCCTCAGCCAAATTACTTCGAGGTGTTCAAAGGAATAGGTGAAATAAAGAGTAGGTCAAGCTCGCTGGTCTATTCGAGTTTTCGCTCTCTCGGTATCTCAGGATATGTTTTCACTTCAGCGAGTCTAAGGATACCCATTATTCCCTGTACTTACGGCTGCCAAGCCTTTATCAAATTAATCATAATGAATGGTCTCAAACCATCACCATGTCCCCATGGCAGACGCCGTTCATCCATCTTCACCTTGTCGAGGTCGCCAAGAATGTCATTGGTTACGTGAATAGGAATCGCGTCTATACAAATAAGCGATGAGGTAGAAACATGTCTAATCTATTCCCACATGCGAGGTAAAGAGGAGGGTTCTTTCACACATCAGGTGTCAAGACAAGGCAACGTGGCCAGACTTCAAATATGTAGAATTGTGACTAATGTGTGAAAACATGTCAGCCCTAGTATACATCCGTCCATTGTCATTCAAAACGACGAAGCGGGGGGTGGAACAAGATCCAGAGCAGGTGTTACATTTCATTTCATAAGGGCCTTCCTTATTCATGACATTTGATATGATGGCCTTTGACGATCCAGGAAAGGAAGGGATATAACTTGATCACCGAGCGACTCGAGCAAGTGATCTTGCCATTCACCACTCACTTTGCTTCAGATACGCAGAATCGTGTGTCATCAACCCAAGTCCAACCCAGACACTTGCTCTACCTCACAAACGTCCTTCTCCCCAAACACCTCAGCAGCATTATGAAGCCCATCAACATGACTGACACGTTCACACCTCTCTTCCCCTTCACAAATGTCTAATACCCTGGCACAATGGCGCCCTGCACGATGTCGGTAAGCCTTGATGTTCAAGAAAGGGAAGAAGCTCACTCAATCGGATTTCGTCCAAGGTATGGTTTTGAACGACAGTTGCCGACACTGGTGGGAAGCCTTTGTTTTGACATGAAGATTTGAGGGTGCCGCAGAGCTGATCCTTATGTTGCCACCAGAGGGTCCAAGGACTGACCAGTTCTTCCATAATGTCACTTCAATAACTGGAATACAAAAAGTCACCATCCCTCTTTGTCAGGTCCAGTATACAATTCCTGTTACGAGTCAGTGGGAGTGGATGCCTGTCATTGTACAGATTGGGATAAACAGGGGAGCCTTGTACGACTCGCCTTAGAGACTTGAAGAGTAAAAACGGCTCAAAAGGCATGTATTAGACATTCAAACTACTTCGACCAGTCAATGGCCCACAAATTATTGTAGACTGCACATGATACAACAAGGAAATCGAATGCTTTGTTATCTGCGAGCGTCTTTGGCTGATGCGTTCATTGTCGAGTGAACTGCTGAGACACATAGCTCATCTACGATGATGGACAATTACCCTAAGAACTCAGTCACTTCACATCTCGCAATAGATGCATGCAAACTGCCCTGATGGCGATCTTTGAATCAAGACTGAAATGAAGCAGACGATACTTGCGCATACACAAGGTTGTGTCAGGTGCACATGTTAAAGTGTAGAGGGGGTTCAAGCAGGCAAGACTACATGTGACAGTGTGCAAGAAGGCACCTGCAGTGATGATGGCAGATTGATTGTGGTCGGATTGCAGTGATATTACATGTTGATTCTGGTTCTGTAACCGGGCAGCAATGCTAGTCGCCAGAGCAGAATTTCCAACACCAGGAGACCCTCTTAACCACGTCACATTGTAACCGTTGACATTCTTGGCCTGCCTTTCATACATGGTTCACGGAGAACTGTCCGAGGGCACTCACTAGATCATTCAACTCCTTGTCTTCAGTGACTTTCGCATTGTCGATCCATATAATTCTTCGCGTCATTCACCATGATGGATTATACCACGAATCAGACGAATCAGACGATTTGGATCATGGGCACGGAGACTAGTCCTTGTTCTGGTCGGATCTGCAAGATGGGCAGTAATTCTGTCCTTGAAGCAGTCGAGCTTGTCCCAAAAGTCATTGATTGATTTGTTTGTTTGAGCAAGGATGTCAGAGTTGGTCGGTGAGTATGCTTCGATCTTAAGACTACGTACATTTTGAAGTACACAACACCAAACATGGAGTAGTTGAGGCGGCGCTCATAACATGCTTTACGCTATCCAGACGCGTTGATCGCGTGAAGGATGGTTGTATGTATTGAATCAGGGCAGTCGCTTGAGTGGTGTGGTGACATCAGGGGATTTGAGTGGTTCGGGACCGGTTTGGACGGTTTTGGACATGGAGCTTATCATGTGTCAACGCACTTGGTTTGTTTTCCTGGAGAAGTCAAGGCCCTGGATTATCAAAGTAGATGACGATGGATTATCGTAGCCTGATTTTCGCTTCTTTAGCTGGGATTTGTGAATGATGATTAGGCTGTACCTGGGGTCTGACTGTATATTGCTCGCCACGTCTCCGTTGAAGCAGATCAATAGATTACGTGTTTCGGCAGTCCTCGGATGAGACACACTGATCCCGGTTCCTGGAGAGAAGAGGCCTACTAGGGAGACAATGATTCTTCTAGTATTCTTGTTGTTATTTTGGATACGCCTCGTAATGTGACACCTGGTTTAGACCTTCCACATCTTAGCACTAGCTTGCTTATTGCGGAATATTCGGGGAAAAAATGGTCATGTGATCGCTTTCATCATTACCCGATACGTCAAGTAGATATTCGGTCTTGGCAATCACACCTGCTACCCTTCTTTCCTATGCAAATTTAACAATTCAAAATATTGATCGTGGTCTATGCGATAAAATGGCTCTCCCCTTACAGTTGATACCGAGACTGGCAAGATTTTCTTTCTTTTCATGGTACTGAGTCGACTTGGATTGAGTATATAAGAACATCAAGACAGTGGTGAGAAAAGACGTGTGAGGACAGAAGACGATACCCACCCAAAGGCATGAGGTCTCCCATGCTTTTGATAACGGATGCAGCGAGTCAACCAATTGTAACCGGAGACCATGTCAGTCGAAAGAAAACAGCCGATGCAAGCCGGGGCAACTGTGATTTCGCCGTCCTTCTGATATGTCTATCAAACTCCCACCCCGTGTATTCGGTAAGGTAGTAGGTCTCATGGTACCTATCACAACCATCATAGCCACATCTTAAACATATATCAGCTTGTACTTTGTTTATTGTTGATCCTTGCAACATTGCAGGCACTACTTACTATCGCCGCTGTATTTTTGTTCATCATTCGTATACTTCCCGACAATCAATGATAATAATAGTTTGATGGCCGTTGCTTGTTGTTTATTTACAGCTATTGTGCAAATGGTCTGTCCATTTGTTACTCTACTTAGTTTACTCTCACCTCTCTTTTCCCCAGCTGTGTACTACAGTGTCTTTTGTGGGGGATTCCATAAGCGCAACTTGATCTGATAAAGTGGGTGTTCAGTCATTGGTGCGCCATTCTTTTACTGATAGGAATGTGTCTGAATGGTCTCAACCTCTGTCGTCTCGCTAATTGTGGCTCCATCTGTGTTTACTGCGCAGCCACCAACCATCTTGTTCCTGAAGTTGAGGCTTTCAGTCCCGTTAACAACGACGCCCTCCAACATACGGCTCGAACCAGCCCTGTTTCGTCTCTGTCCATGGCCTCACCGGATAGAACCACCCCCGCAATCCTCTTTCCATTATCTCCATGTCGACAGGATCACAAATAGGGAAACGACAGTAAGAATCAAATAGGTTGTTCTCGGACTTCTCGGCAGACTTGCCCGTGATACCCTGCAACCAGCTAGGAAAGAGGGCTACATCAAGATCGCAACCGCGCTCCAAGACATAGCCGATGCTCACACCTTCTAGATAGCTTACATCATCGTTGGCGGCATTGATAATGACTACAACAGCAAATTGAGTTGATCGCCCTGCCTTCCTTTCCTCACACCATCCATTCAGCCTTGCTGCACACCCCAGCTTGTTTTTCCCTTGCCTCTGACATCTTCCTCAAGAAGGCCTCCATATCTGAGGTTCAAAGAAACACTTCCGCCGTAGACGATAGTTGTCCAAGCAAGAAAAATAATTATTCTTGCGTCACCAACCCGTAGCCATCTAACTCGAATTGTAGTATCCCGACTGCATATAACCTCGTCAACAACGGTGCCATGATGCATTGGACGGCGTTAACCAGCATGAAGCAGATAATTTTGCCGATTTGAAGAAGATCGAGGTCGTGTAATCTAGCACCGAGGAGAGGAAGATGGGAATTAGGGAATCAAGAAGGCTCAAGAGAATGGAAGCGTTGAAAATGGTGTCTCCAGGAGCTGTGTATGCCGTCTCATCCTTTTTCATTTACAAATCCACTTAAACACACTATGCAGCTTGAGTAGCTAACCTCTCTCACCCGACTCATCAACATCATCATTCTCTACTCCTTCCTCTGCTACTCACGACAAAACCTTTTTTCACGGAAGTCCAAACTCAACTTGATGCCAATCAACAAATCAAGAAACGACTAATCGAATACTTCACAATAGTCCGTCTCAAAAAACTCAATGCGGACAAAGAAGCACGAAAAGCAGCAGCTATCACTGTTGCAGCAGAGGAGCCTGTCAGCAAGTTGAAACCCTATCGATGCAGGTAAACCTTCTCCACAGGCTTCACCTTCTAGTGGTGCACCTATCCCTCTGCCGTCTGCTTCCCTTTCCAAACTTCACTCATCATCGACAAAGAGCCCGATACTTCTATCCGTTGGGCCACCAGGTATTAGAATCGTAAAGATGTCGAGCAAATGAGATTTAAACTAAAATCAAATTTGCGTTTGGGAAGGATATGGTTGAGGGATGAAAGAAGGTACGCAGAAGAAAACGGGGACGACCCAGGAGAGGAAGAGGTAGTGTCGGTGATGATGAGTAGGATGGTAGTGGGGGGTGAATGTGAATTGAGAGAAAGGGTGTTGTATGGGTTGAGATCTGGTTGTGAATGATTTTTTTGTGAAGAGGATGTCGGTTGAGTAGTAGGCATTGTTGTTTCTACCAATAATACAATTATCAAAGTCTCCCGTGGAATGGTAATAAATCATAAACACAAATGACTTGTAACATGATTCTGTTTGCAAGCTTAAGGGCTGAGCAAACATACGGTAGTTATTTTGGACAACAACAAAGCACAGCTATCTACTCCTGCTCAACAATCTAACAGTGATCTCAGTGTCTCGTTTCCACCACGCTTAGGATTGCAGGCACAGGATGGAGAGCATCAGCCACCTCCTGCAAAGCGGCAGAGAGTTCATCTGGATGCTAGTAAGGCATTTTTAACTCGAAACGTGAGTGTTTTGCCACTCGCCTTTCTGAAGTCTACAGCTTCTGCTACCCCGAGTTCTGTGGCTCCCCTCAGTCTATTCGTCGCCAGCTCTTCTACATTCTCAGGTTCTCAGCTATGCTATGCCCAACTCAGAGTTCTGAGAGATTCAAGGATGTATTTCATACGGCTTGTCGATCCCGTTGCACTCGTTATCACTACTCCAGTGCATTTTTCCACCATTGAATACAAGCTCACAAGCTCCTATCCTCAAAATCTCGATATCAGGAAATTCTTGTTACAATAATGAATCTATCACTGTTTTTGTCTGATTATTGAGAATAGCGAAAAGTTGAACGATGCCAACCACACTGTGACAGTTACGGGGAAGTGTGTCAAGACAACTGTGAAACAGCTGCTTCCTCTGCTGGAAGTCGGTGGGCACTCTTATCTCGATGACGGTTGATTCTGCTGTGTGTTGTGTCTAGTCCATGAGGACTCGTCTTGCTCCTTCTAGACTCATGTAGTTCGCATCGGCTTTTAGTTCCTTATGGTTTACCAACCATGCTCTATTCTTTTTGAAGGTATGTTGGGTGTTCTATGCTTCTGTATCCGTTTGATGAACATGCATGGCAGCGAATTTATGATTGGAGATCGACATCTGGTGCTTGATAGTTACAAAGCTGTTACCTAGGAATCTGCGATGCAAATTGGGCTTTGTAAGCGTGTTCAAGATGCCTACGTTTTTATTGAACGATTATGAGGGTTCTCGACATGTTATGTCATAGTCGCCAAGGTGATTCCAGAGAAGACAAGTTGACCCCAGATGGTATCTAGGCAGCGCTTTTGTCTAAGTCTCTCGTCATCATATGCGATATAATGCACCCGGAGAAACGCGTCTCATTCGACTTGCAGCCGAGAAAAGAGGTGCAAATTGGGAAGGTTGGCATCGGCAGGATCCCTGTAGCTCGGGTGTAGTCAGTAGTGTACCACTATGTAACGCACCCACCGCGTCTTAGCACCTGTTTGCTTGTTGCAGTATATAAATACAGAACTCTCTCTCTCTCTCCAGGTACACGACACAAAGGCCTTGGTGTGTCAGATAAATATCTAGTCTTTGCCATCACATCTGCTACGTTCTTTCCTATGCCAATTTAGCAGCTACAAATATTGATTGAGGTCGATGCGACAAAACAGCCCTCCCCTTACAGTTGATATCGAGACTGGCAGGAATGTTTGCATTTCATGGTACTCGGTGTCAATTAAGATTGAATTTGTTAGAACATCAGGACAGTGGTGGGAAAAAACATTTGACGACGGAAGGCAATACTCACCCAAAGGCATGAGGTCTCCTATGCTTTGTATGATAGATACAGCGAGTTAACCAATTGTAACCGGAGACCATGTCAGCCGAAAGAAAATGGCCGATGCAAGCTGTCCTTCTGATATGTCAGGACAATATTGATCAAATTCCCACCTGTTGGATTTGGTAAGGCTGTGGAACCATGCGAAGCAATTGCCACTGCCTTATCCGCTTGATAACATCATATCCTTTACGTTGTTTCCTGTTCCCTCTACTCAAAGTTGAATCAATGGAAAACACAGGTGAGGCTGTTACTATGGTACCAACTATCCAAATTATCGGTGAGTGTGACTCTGTCTTATCCATCAATAGGCTTAACTGCATCTAGAATTCATCGGGAAGCTCGATTATGAATTTCCACAATCATTGATTGTCAAGCACTCTGACAAGGCGGATGGCGCCAGCCATCTCCGAGATACTGAAGGCAAACTCAAGAAAAACTTGGAGGGAAAGCAGCATCTCAAGTTGACAAGCAAATGGTGAGTGGAACGCCACATGCCTAGGCAGTGCTGAACATTCGTATAATGTAGTATTCTCAAGCAAGAAAGTGACCTGGATGTTGAGATACACAGAAAGCATCCTCTGCGACGGAAGATCTCCAGTCTTGGGCATTTTTCAAAGGATAATCCTCTATGTAAAGTCAGCGTTAAGTTTGACGAGTTATGGGATCACTTGGGATCTGAAATACAAGAAGGGACGAAATGTAGGTTGATCTTTTCCTTGCTCGTTCTAAGCCTGCTCAGAATACTTCAGCAGATTTCAAGGTTGATTTCCCCAATGGGATTCCAGGATTACACTTCTGGATCGTTGCTGAGGTATGCTATCGTGGTTGTTGTCAACGTGTCTCAAATACAGATGTAGGCTTACGAGTGTAACCTGAGCGTCCTGGATGGACAAATCAAGAGTACGATCGAGGACCTGAACAACTTCCGGCCTATCATGTATCGTCTCGGTTCTGCAAATGATGTGGGTAGGATGTTCATTGAGTTCGGAATGGCTGTCGGTGGGGTAAATCATGGTTGACTAGCACGCATGTGCGTTATCTGACTCGAAGCAGCTGAATTCTATAGTGAAATCGGTGTTTTCTTGCATTGATATCATATACAAAGTTGGCTCCCTTTTATACTTCCAACGTGGATGATGCTGATAAATCTGGCAGCATTTCAAGGCCCAAGAGGAATCTTACAGAGAAATGAAAAAAATGGCAGAAAGCATCAGAATCCTGGCTTTCCAGATGGACCGTCTCAAGGAAATTCCAAAATCAAACGAACTCCGTGTTACTATCGGTGAATTTCCTAGAATGATGGAAGAAGTGGTGGACTTTATTGACAAGTGGCTGAAAAGTTGGTCAGGTGTGTATTCAGTTACATGAGATGGATTGACAACTGAATTGTCGGTCGCAGCCAGACACGTCCTCGTTGCCCCTCATAAGGACAAAGCAATTGAGTTACGGCAGAAACTGGATACTTTTGCAGGAAATTTCGACCGAGATCTTCTTCTAGAGATCCGAACAGAGCAAGGTCTGATCTTCGTGCTTGATATTCATCGCTCAATTTGACTGATTTGTGGTTGTTATTAGCTACCATGGCAGAAAATGTGAAGACGGCTGCCGACAAGAGGGAGCTAGATGATTTAGTGAGGGACCTTGGAGAGAATAGGCTTCCCCTACGCAAATCATGCATGGCAGGCACCCGCACTACCATCTTACAAGAGATCGAAAACGAAATCAAAAATGTCAATGGCCCCAATGTGATCTGGATAAGGGGATCCCCTGGTGTTGGTAAATCTGCTTTGGCAGCTAGCATTGCCAATCGGCTAGTCGACCAGAAGCGCCATGTCATCACATTCCGATTTGACCGCACACAATCTACCGTCACTACCAATGCCCTCTGGCGCACTGTCGCCTGTGATCTTGCCCGCCTGTTTCCTTCTCTTCGGCAACACATAGCTCAAGGAAACCAAGCACACAGTTCATCTGACATTGATCGGCTTTTCAAATTGCTCATCGAGGTCCCATTATCCGCGCTGGATGATGCTATTCCACGTGAGGAGCTTCCAGTGATTGTGATAGATGCATTAGACGAATGTGGTGGCCTGAGGCACGATGCACCTGGGAAGGAGGATTTCTGGAGTCTGTTGCATACATTCAAGCATTGGACTCAGGTTGATCACTTGAAGAGGTTCAAGTTGGTCGTTACCAGCCGGCCAGACGACCGTATCACCTTCCCCGATTCCATCAGCATCCATGATATTCCTTCTGGCCATGGAGTCAAGCCGGGAGATGGTGCCTCAAATGACATCCGCACATTCCTCCAGTCACGACTCGACGACATGAAAGCGGAACCTACATGGATCGCAAAGGCTCTTGACTATCTGGTTCCTGGTGCTGCTGGTATTTTCATCTGGGCAACAACTGTCGCCAACTTCCTTGAAGATGATCCTGAAGTACGTTTTCACATTCTTAAATCAAGGAAGGGAGGGGATGATGCAGAGGGGATGGACGATCTATACTCTTTGTATACCACTGTCGCCAGGACGTCATTCGGACGGATTTCGAAGCAAGAGGTCCAAGGGATTGTCTCTGTTATGGGCGCCATGATCTATGCAAAGCAGCCACTGAGTGACGATGTACTTGTGGTGCTTCCCGGAGTCAAGATTGGAGATTCAGATGTAATGCGATTGATCCGAAAAGGTCTTGCGTCCGTCATTGATTCTGGCACTATCCTTCATTTCCATCACAAGTCATTCGAAGACTTTATTCTCTCAACCTCCTTTCTACAAGCACTACCGGATTTCTTTGCTGTTCAGGATCGTAACTATCATGAGCATCAGCTCACCGTGTTATGTTTGAAAGCCTTGGTATCATCCGAGCTTCACTTCAATATGTGCAGCTTAGACTCTTCGATCATAAAGAATGTCGATATTCAGGCTACTGTCAAATCCACTGTCCCTCCTCTCATTTTATATTCGTCTCAATTTTGGGTGGATCACCTTGTTTATACTCTGTTTGACAAGAAGCTGATGGAGGTAGTCAAGTTTGTGGTGTACGAAAAGTTACTGTTCTGGATAGAGATGATGAGCCTATTGGGTAAAGCTTATGAAGTGTCTTTGATCCTGAAAAGAGCTTTAGTATGGAAGGTGTGTCCTCAGGTCGTTTCTTTGCAACACATCTCATGTTGGCTGTCCAGCCCCTCAACCTTGATAATGAGCTGACGTTGTTTATCCATGATGCTCTCCGGTTCATTTCTGCCTTTATTATTCCGATCTCTCAGCGCGTTCCTCACATGTACCTCTCAGCGCTCCCTTTTGCACCAGAACAATCTTATGTTGCCAGAAAATTCCGTTCAAGATTTCCAAATACCCTTGTGGTCACTGAAGGGAAACCTAGTCAATGGCCAATGGTTATATTCACTGCAGAGCACAATAACGGTCCTGTGGAACATGTGATCTTCTCACTGAATGAAAGCACATTCGTTTCCATATCAGGACAACATGATAGACCATCTCAAACTATGTATGTCTGCGACTCCGAAACAGGTCATTGTATTTCAGGCCCATTTGTGTTGGATGGGCGTGGGCATGGACGTGATGCCTGCTTCAGTCCTGATGGGAAACGTGTTCTACTTGAATTTCTCTCTTATGCAGTAGTCTGGGACATTGCGGTGGGTGAGGAGCAATTTCTTATCGAGGGTCATGATTTCGCCTTCATTGATGACGGGAGAATTGCCTCCGCGCATTGGGTAGATGAGGATGGAGACTCGGAGGACTCTGATGATGAAGACCCAACTCGTGTTCTGGTCAAGTTCTGGGATGCTAGTAACGGTGCACTAATACCCAACAGGCTGTTGGAGGTGAATGATGTTGCCCTCACTCGATTTTCTCCTGATGGGTGTTTTCTGGCCGCAGGAAGAAAGTCTGAGGATGTTATTGAATTATGGAACTTGGAAGATGGAAAGGATCCCCAACGATTCCCATATCCACGTGGAGAACTGGCATCACTCCACTTTTCCCCAACCAGCGACACTTTGATGGCCATATCTGGTAAAGAACCCTGTCATATTTACCTTTGGAGATCGGACACACAAGAGATGGCATCTTTCAGTTATTATTCTATGAATTACCATACGCCACATGTTATTCATTCACCCCTCACCGACTACCTATTTATCCAACGAAATCACAGAGTGGAGATATGGGATGTCTCTACGACCGGCTCAAGAATGATCTGGGAGACAGAGCATCTAGTCACTCCATATATATGCAGTGTCTGTCCATCGCGCGATGGCCGCAGGCTTTTGGTTGGATATGGTGATAGAAGTGTGAGGATGTGGAATGTGGACCTGGAAGATTTGGCGAGAAATCGGGCTGATACTGCGGACACTCAAGATGATACCGACGTGTCAGAAGTTACTACGATCTCGAATTCTGGAATAATGGTGGTTACAGAATCACAGCAATCTCACAACGTCGAATTCCGGGATACAAATACTGGGGAAATCGTCGCGCGTATGGATGTCAAGTACGAAGATTGTATAGAGGTTGCATTTTCCCCAGATGAGGCCCAGGTAGCATTTTTGTCCAAGTCTCTCATCACCATATACGATATAATGCATCCGGAGAAGCACGTCTCATTCAACCCCTGGCCAAGAAGAGATGTCTGGAATTGGAAGGTCGCCTTCCAAACGTGCAACGACCTGGTTATAGGCGCCGAGTCATGTGACGTCACGTTGGTACTGCAAGTTTGGCATTGGCAGGATTGGCAGGATCTCGCAGGTTTCGAGTGCACGTATTCTGTAGACTTCAAGCCCGAAGACTCATCCATACTCCTGGCACCCGATGGCTTGACTGTCATCTTCGCTTCCCATCTCAGATTTAACTCTACGTGTTATTCATGGAATCACCGCTCTGTCCAGTTTGATCGTGTCCACTTTGATGATCAGACACATGTTGGCTGGCCTAGCTTCTCATGTGATGGGAAACTCTTTGCAAGTTGGTCTGACAAAGATTCCTGCATCCGAGTCTGGGACACACGAACTGGCCAACTCATTTCCAAGTTTCCAACGTCCAGCGTGGATGTAGTTGCCCTCTCACCTGCTCTGATTGACCATTCCCTTGGAAGAAGACTCATTGCTCTTAGGTTCGTACATGAGAATGCAATACGCCTCTTTGATGCCTATACTGGCCATCTGCACGCTCAGATTTTGGGTCCAACATTCACATCCATGACGTTGATACGAGATGGAACAGCGTTGGCATGTTATCACCTCAGTTTTGGTTTGAGAATCTGGGACATAACGGATCTCATAGCTGAGCATCCGCATTCCACTCATGGACATGAGCCTATGATGCAAGGCATGGCAGATGGATGGGTGATGGGTCAGGACGATGAACCATTGTTTTGGGTCCCAGTCGAGCAAAGGGAGCATCTGTACGTGCCACCGTTCAGAGTGGTGATCGAGGCACCTCAAATCTCGACAATCCTGAACTTCTCTAAATCAAGGTTCGGCAAAAAGTGGACAGAATGCATTGACAAAGAGTGGTTGAGAGAACTCGAGCAAAAGGAGAAGGAGGTAGGAAAACTGTTGAAGTAAGAAACCAAGGTGCGTCTTGTCCTCAGCCGCAGTACTTAAGGTGTTCAAATGAATTGGAGAGTAGGACGAGTTCCGCAGAGCTCGCTGCTCTACTCGAAATTTTGCGCTCGGTGACTCAAGACACGGCTTTAATGAGCCTAAGGACATATTACCTGTACTTATTGCTGTCAAGCCTCTATCAAAATAATGATAATGAATGGTAACAGCGTGCTTTGGTAGATATCCAGTCATAAGGTGCCCCGATCCAAGTTTTACATAAAAGTGAATGAAATTTCAAAGAAAAAGAGGCAAGATGATATCAGTTAAATATTAGTTCAATGGTTCAACTGCAAGCAGAGGGTGGAAAGCAGAGTAACAGAATACCAACATATTTTGCATGTTAGTCCTCTTCGCCTCAGCTCTGACTACTTGACAAAATCACGACCAAGTACTTCCAGACACAGGGCATACTAATCCCTTGGCTTTTGGAACGGAGGAATAAAGAAAAAAATTCTATGCATCACAATGAAGCTAAACATTCGACTGGTAAAAATCGGTACAAACACTATCCTATAGCATTTCGACTGCACTGTTCGACAGACCTCTCTAAGGCCATCTCCGTTGGCCAAGCCGTTCAACACACTATACGGATTCGCAACTTGACAGAGCAGCACCATGACAATTTATGCGAATGGACGTACCTTCCGATCTGTCGATGAGGTGCGACAATGAAAGCTCGGTTTCGTTTTTTTATCTGATATCTCCTACGTTCTTCATTGATCCTTTCAGTTGCCGGAAAGCGCTTGAGAGTTGACTACTAGATTCCATCTTTCAACGTTATTTGGATCCTGAGCTTACTTCCAGGGCTGGAAAGACTGGCTTCGAAGAGCGTTAGCAGGTCAATGCATATCTTAGGGTCAACTTCTCTATGTCCCAGTGTCCTTGTTCCAGAGAACAGAGATCGGGAAAACTGATCCCTGGCAGGGTTATAAATGTACCCTCGGCTCGACACAGGCGTCATTCTATCTCTGGACAGCGACGACGACGAACGAGATGCAAGTAGAAATAACTCCTCCTTTGACAACACACAAGAGTCGAAGTCTAACCACCAACAAACAACTCATTCCAGCTCAACATCAACAGCGAACCTCTGACAACAACCTCAAAAGAAAACATTGTCATTGTTTACTTCATATGTCCTCCGATACCGCCATAATGAAAAGTCCTTCAGAATCAGAAAATGTCTTCATCATCGAAAACGACCATGTCACTCCATTAAAAAAAGAGCAAGTGGGAACCATGAGTGAGGGAGAAATTGGAAAGAGGGAGATGCCGTTTTGAGTTCTTCAGTTACCGTTCTAAATAAACAATCTTTGTTGCGGTCCAAGAAACATATATTTACTCAACACATCTGTGTTCTTAAGCTTGCAACAAGAATCATATTACAACAAGTCATGTTGTGTTTAAACTTTTTAATCGTTCCATTTTGGACCAGCTCAAGGAAGGTTTCTTCTTGATGATGACAACATAAAAACAAAACAATGGTCCAACAAATACGCCATTTCGACTTCGACAAAGCAAGCACGCGCCAAAGAACTGGAGGTCCGAGGTAATTTCTACTCAACAGACATCCTCTTCATGAAAAAAAAATATGATTCACAACCAGTTCTCGATCCATGCAACGCCAACGACTCAACGCCAGCGCTCCACTTATTTTTTTATTACCTTACCCAAACTCCCAGTTAATTTCAACCTTTAACTGCTACCAGGTAAAAGTATTTTACAACAGGCAATATTTTTCCTTGTTCTGATTGATGACAACGAGACTGTAAACTAGACCTGGACGTTTATCTGAATCACAGTCGGATGATAAGAAACAAGGGAGACCGAGGATAGGTTTGAGATCAGAGGAGCAGACAATTGGATTGTACATCACAATTGTTGAGCATGATGACGATGATTCCAATTCTTCCGACAAAGGAACATACCCAACTTTCCCACCATACTCACATCCCATTCGGTCCATTGTCCCTCACAACAATAGCCCGCTCACCCAACCTATCTTGTCCACTTGTAACGATCTTTCCACTGACTCGTAACAGGAATCCTATACTAGACCCGACAAAGAGGGATAGTGACTTCTTGCATTCCGGTCATTGAAGTGACATTATGGAAGAACTAGCCAGTCCTTGGACCCTCTGGTGGCAACATAAGGATCAGCTCTGCGGTACCATCCAATCCTCATGAAAGCTTCCCACCAGTGTCGGTACCTGTTCTTCAGAACCATACCTTGGACGAAATCCGATTGAGTAAGCTTCTTCCCTTTCTTGAACATCAAGGCTTACCGACATCGTGCAAGGACGCCATTGTGACAGGGTATTAGACATTTCTCGACGGATTTGAAGGGGAAGAGGGGTGAACGTGTCGGTCATGCTGATAGACTTCATAATGCTGCTGAGGTGTTTGGGGAGAAGGTCGTTGAATTTGTCTACGAGGATCTGAGCCTCAACGTTTGTGGGATAGGGCAAGTGTCTGGGAAGTCGGAGGGTTGGAATTGGGTTGATGATGCACGATTCTGCGTATCTGAAGCAAAGTGAGTGGTGAATGGCAAGATCTTGAGTCGCTCGGTGATGAAGTTATATCCCTTCCTTCCCTGGATCGTCAAAGGCTATCATATCAAATGCCATGAATAAGATCCTTATGGAATGTAATACCTGCTCGGGATCTTGTTCCAGCCCCCGCTCCGTCGTTTTGAATGACAATGGATAGATGCATGCTGGGGCTGACATATTTTTGTCTTGACACCTGATGTGTGAAAGAACTCTCTCCTCTTTGCCTCCCGTGGGAATAGATTAGACATGTTTCCACCTCATCACTTATTTGTACAGATGCGATTCCTATTCACTCAACCAATGACATTCCTGGCAACCTCGACGATGTGAAGATGGATGAACGGCGGCTGCCACGGGGAGATGGTGATCCGCAGCTATCTACTTTTGTTCACCAATCTGATAGTGATCTCAGTGTATCGTTTCCGCCACGCTCAGGATTGCAGGCAGAGCATCAGTCACCTCTTGCAAAGTGGCCAAAGAATGCATCTGGATGCTAATGAGGCATTCTTAACTCGAAACGTGAGTGTTTTTCTGGTATGCACTGTTGCAGGTCTGCTGATGTTTTACCACTGGCTTTTCTCAAGTCTGCAACCCACCTCCAGCTTCTGCTGCCCCGAGTTCTGTATCCCCCCTCAGTCTATTCCTCGCCAGCTCCTCTACGCTCTCAGGTGCTCAGCTATGTTATGCCCAATTCAGAGTTCTTAGAGATTCAAGGATGAAGCCCCTTTCTTATGGGTCATCGACCTCGTTGCACCTATTATTTTCGAAATCAGGAAATCCTTGTTACAATAATGCTGATGAATTTATCACTGATTTTTGTCTGATTATTGAGAATAGCGAAAAGTTGAACGATGCCGGCCACGCTGTGACAGTTACGGGGAAGCGCATCAAGACAAGCGTGAAACAACTGCTTCCTCTGCCCGAAGTGGGTGGGCATTCTTATCTCGATAACCGTTGATTCTACTGAGTGTTGTGTCTAGTCCATTAGGACTCGTCTTGCCCCAATTGACATCGCAGATTCCTAGGTAACAGCTTTTGTAATTATCAAGCAATAGATGTCGATCTCCAATCATAAATTTGCTGCGATGCATGTTCATCAAACGGATACACGAGCATGGAACACCCAACATACCTTCAAAAAGGGTACAGCATGGTTGGTAAACCATAGGGAACTAAAGGCCGATGCGAACAACATGAGTCTAGAAGGAGCTTTGTAAGCGTGTTCAAGGTGCCTACGTTTTGATCGAACGACTATGATGTGCACATTCGTATTGACTGCTTGTACTTCATATAGGTCGCTCTCTCCTCGTTTATCGCATTGCTGCGTGTTTTTAATAATAGAAATGACTCGTGTTTGTAGTCATGTTATTCCAATCCAATCTATCTCTCGAACGCCAGATCTCGTGATGCCCACACACAAGTTTAGATTTATGGATTGTCTATCTCAACATATCTCGAGTCCGCTATTATAGTGTCTAACTGCTGATTCAACAATCGGCTCAGTCGGATAGGATTCTCGTTGCGTAATTCTGAGTCATTCGTCTCAGGAACGAACACCATTTGCCTGTGTCCACCTTTCCTTCGATGGTAGAGGGTTCTCGACGTGTTATGTCATAGTCGCCAAGGCGATTCCAGAGAAGCTAAGTCTGCACCAGGGATAGTCAGCCGTCGTCAGCTCTCAGACAAGCTGGCACAAAACTTGGACTATGACTATGTTGGGCAAGTTGGTCACCTAACCATTTTGTCAGGCACATTACAATGTATTATGTATTCGGTTACTTGATCAAAGTGACCGAATTTCATTGACCTGCTTGGAATTTTCTAGAATTTCGTCAAGTTGACTCGGTAGCTAGAGGGATGGCACCTCACCACAGATTGACGAGTTTATTCACCTATATATTCGAGCTAAGAGTTAAAGTTGAATTCGTGAAGTATTGTAAACGGATCGACAGGGCCGAAACACCTGGAATGAAAAACCAATGCCAAGCATTTCCCAATATGGTCACTCAATCCACTTTCGAAATAAACTTCGCCCAAATCGGTACAATGTTCATCACATTCTAAGTGAGAATGAATTTTTATATTCCTCAAGAGGGTGATTTAGGTATATAAGTTGCACAACAAGAGTTAGGTCTTAAGAATGGTAACTGAACAACTATATCATGGCCACCATCACATGCACCTACATAACATCCCCTAGTACCAGCACCAGTTGATGTAGGAGCATCACTGATCGAACGTGGTGATCTACATCGTCTCCCTGCACCGATATATAAGGATCACTCTTGTTGGCGGTCACATGTGTCATAAGTATCACAACATTGTACGATCGTCATGTCATCACTCAGCCGGCGTGTTGTTTGTTCACGGTGTTAAAATCAACGAGTTGTTACACGAGGCGCGCCGATAGACCGTTGACAGGCCGTGTGTTTCCGCTCTCCATTTCTATCTTTGAATTCGACATTTTAGATAACAGGTTGAATTGTCTGTACACAGGCCACTTAGTTGATGAATTCTGGTATCATTTGGTCAGTCAGTGCCTACTTGTCAGAATCTCCTGTTGACTAGTTCGTTTGCATTATTCAGGGTCCAGAATTTTGTTCCTCCCCCAGAGACTCGAGGACCTCTGACGTGGCAGTCAACATGCATAGACGTTCTACCCTCTCTTATTTAATATTTCCTAAATGCATATCTTGTTCTCGTGCCAGGGACACTACTCATTCGTCTGACTCTCCTCCCAATATCTCTTTGGGTGTTCTTTCGAACAGCAACACAAATTGACCTCGTCCATGGCTTGAGATGTAGAGAGCGACTAATGTATTAGAATACAGGGTTCGTGGTGAGCACTATCCTGCGTTGAATGGATTCTGCCATAATGACGTTTGTAGATGGCAATGGCATGTGCAGCAGGTAGGTCGTATCAACGAGCAGCATACAGAAGGTTATACCGCGTCCCAGGGGAGAAAAATACAAATGAAAATAACTGCATGTCGGACGCTCTCGATCTATGTGTCAATTTGCGAGGAATTGGTTGGAGTTGGTCTCATGGTTTGCAAGTTGCGCCAAAGCCAACAGTCTCGCCCTGATTTCCTCATCTCGACTTTGATCCATTTCTTCAAATGTGTGGTCTTAGTGGACCACATACATGGATTGTACAGTGGTTTGGCCCCACCACCATTGGGTCTCCCCAAGGAGGCACAATATATCCTTCTCTCCTCCCACCTTTGCTTGATCTTCTCCGCTCAATTATCCTGATATCACTCGCTGGATCATTAATCTACTTCGTCCTGGAAACGGCTTACGACTTTTTTTTGCTCTCGTAGGAGTAGGATTTTTCAGTCAACATCCACTTCAGTAGCCACCCCTGTTAGACTCACCTTGGCTCTCATCCTCGTTGACCGAACTCTGGGCCAGACGATGGCACCGAATCTTTCGTGATGTATCCATTGGCGTTGGAGCGAAACCTCTATCCTTGCTTTTTGGACGAGTCGGTCGGATCATGGGAGGTTTTTCGGTCTCCGCCATTTTACACTACTTTGGCCTATGGGGACTGGGACGAGGCATGGAATTTTCAGATGCTGGGAGATACTTTCTTATCCAGGGCCTTGGTGTTCTTTTGGAGCATTTATGGAAATATATTACTGACAGACAGGTGGGAGGTGTCATCGGTAGATTCTGGACATTCGCCTGGGCTATAGGTATGGGTCAAGATTTTCTAGATGCTTGGCTTTGTAGAGGACTAGGTGCAAGTCTCTTGTACCAAGACAAATTTAGACCTAGTTATCTTACTTTAGGACCACTG
>Ga0153957_100050_pt1 | contig 89343 bp, 72 predicted proteins | sample TSFL041MetaG_FD_104745 | JGI IMG/M metagenome (GOLD analysis project Ga0153957, IMG submission 104745) | Attine ant fungus gardens microbial communities from Florida, USA - TSFL041 MetaG | ecosystem: Host-associated > Fungi > Mycelium > Unclassified | place: USA: Florida, Wekiwa Springs... | reverse complement strand
TAATTGGAATTATTGAACCTATAGAAAAACTAGAAAATAACATTTCTATGCAAGTAAATAAAATAAATATTTTATTAAAAAATCTTGAAGTAACTAATCAAAAAATTAAACTATTCAATATCTTAGAACCTATAAAAAATTTCCCAAAAAATTTAAAACAAGTATCTGCAAAAGTACTAATGAAAAATACAACTTTAATATCAAACTTAGAAGAAAAAGGAACTTATTCTACAAATTCATTTTATTGCCCAAAAGGAACTTTTTTGTTTTGTTCAATAAGAACATATTTACAAAAATATTGTATCTTACCAATAGAAGCAGATGTCAATGGAACTCTTTTCCAATTTAAAATAAAAGAAAATTTTACTAGTCTTTTAACATCTTTGCACAATGAAGAATTTTGAGAAAAAACTAATCTATTAAGTTCTGGCACAAAAATGCCAACAATATCAAAAAAAGATTTTTTAAATATTGAAATAAATAAAACAAAATTTGAATTAAAAAATTTACATAAATTATTAATAATTCAAAACGAAATTTTATTAAAATTAACTAAACTAAAAGAAATTTTTATTAAACTCTTAATAAAATAAAAAAAGCACTAGGCTTCTTCATCTTTGAAGTCTAGTGCTTTTTGAATTGCCTCTTCTACTTTAGGGGCTAACTCATTAAATTCTTTTAATAAATTTGAAATTTCACTTGATAATTCTTTAATTTCCTTTTTAACTTGTTCTTTGTCAATTTTCTCTTCTTTTGTTCCAACATATCTTCCTGGAACAAAAGAATAATCATTTTCTTCTAATTCTGCTTTTGTAATTGATTTAGCAAAACCAAGTTCTGCAACTGTTTTACCATTTTCATGTTGATCAAAAAGACTAACAATTTTATCAATATCTGACTTTTGTAGTTCTCTTAATTTTTTAGAAATCATTCGTCCTTCAATTGCTGAACCAGAAATCATTAAAATTTGATTAGTTTTTTTATTGTTATTGAAAAATCAAATACATGCCGGTATTCCTGTTGTATAAAATAATTTATCTGGTAATTCAACAATGGCATCAATTTTATTTGCTGCAATTAAATTTTTCCTAATTTGTAACTCATCTTTTTGTGAAGAAGATAATGAGCCATTTGCTAAAATAACTGCTGCACGGCCATCACTATTTAACTTAGAAATAATATGTGATAACCAAGCATAATTAGCATTACCTGATGGTGGCACCCCTCATTTTCACCGAGGATCATCTAATAATCCTTCTTGGCCTCATTTTTTAATATTAAAAGGTGGATTTGCCATAACAAAATCAAATTTTCTATTTTTATGCAAATCATTAGCAAAGGTATCACCTGAAGTTTCTCCTAATACAGGATTATGATCTGTATCTTCTAATGGAAAACCATTCAGAACCAAATTTAATTTTGCTAACTTTCATGTCACAATATTATATTCTTGACCAAAAGCAGTCATATTTTTAACATCACCATGATGTTCTTTAATATATTGTCGTGCTTGAACTAAAATTCCAGCTGAACCACAGCAAGGATCATAAATTGTTCCAATCATTGGTTTCAAAACACTAACCATTAATCTAACAATTGAAGTTGGCGTATAAAATTCACCACCTTTTTGACCACGATCTTTAAAAAAATGACGTAAAAAATATTCATAAATGCGACCAATGATGTCTTCTTCTTCTTTTTGTGAAAAATCTTCATCGGAAAAGATTTTGACTACTTCACCAAGTTTCTTTTGATCTAAACCTTCTTGATTATAATTTTTGTTAAAAATTCCTGTTAACATTTTATTTTGAGTTTCTAATTCAATAAAAGCTTCGTCTAATTTATTACCAATTTCTGGTGTATTAGCAAATTTCATAATATAATCTCAAGATGCTTTTTCAGTAACCTTAAAAGCATGATAAGTATAATAAAGATCATCAAAATCTAAATCTTCTTTTGAAAAACCTTCTGCAATTGCCGCTACTATTCCTATTTTATAACGATCAGAAATATATTTTAATGATAAAACTCCTAATATAACATGCATATATTCTTCTGCAGACATGTTCCCTCTTAAAGAATCTGCTGCTGATCAAAGTTTTGTTTCAATTTCACTAATATTTTTTGCCATTTTAATCATCCCTTCTAAAAAAATCTTTATTAATTCTAATTTCTTTTGTTAATCTATCAACTAACAAGCCTGATATTTCACCTAAGTGTTTCGGTGGGTAATTATATTTTGTTCTTAATAATAATTTTAATTTTGTTTTAATATTTGCTTTTACTTGTGGATTATTTTCATATTGTTCAGTTCCACATTTTTTAATTGTATCAACTAGTTCTTCAGCTAATCTTCTTAAAATTTCAGAATTTTGATTATTTTTTAAATATTGATCATCTGAAAGAATTTCAAAAAATACTTGCAGTTGTCGATCATCAAATTCTAATGGTTTTTCTTTTTCATTAATAACATCTTTACTTAAGGCTGTTAATAATTCCATGACCTTGTGAACATCTTCTTCTCGTTCCAAAGTATTAATAATTGCTTTTAATTTTTCTGAAGCTTTTTTAGCAAAAATCGGTCTCATATTTTGTAAGATTTGCAAATTTGCTTTAATCGAATCTTTCATTAATTCAATTGCAACTCGAGGTGAGGACTTTTCTAAATCTTTTGCTTCTAAAGCTAAAATTTCAGCAACATCATTAATATTCTTAGAAATTTTGGTTTCTGAAACAGAAACTTCAGAAGCTTTTGAATCAACTGCCTGTGCAATTGCATGCTTAATCAATTCAATAGTATTTTGTAAATTTTCATCTTGTGCAAGTGATGAAGTTGAAATTAATGAATTAATAATTTCAATACATTTTCCGATTGTTGCTTCTTCTTGAGTAACAACTGAATAAGTCATCTTAAGAAATCTTTTTACTTTTCTAGCTAAAAGAATAAAATCATTTTTATCTTTTTGATTTTTAGCTAAAATTGCTTCATATGCTTTAATAATAAAATGATATTGTTCATTTGAATTTAATGAAATAAATTTATCTAAATCTTTAATATAAAAATCATTAATTATTTTAAAAGACTCAAGTAATTTTTCTTTTGCCTTATTAACATCTTCAATTGAAATATCAAGTGTTTTCTCTGTTCCTGAAGCATATTGTAATAAAGCATCTGCTAATTTCTTTCAAATACCAATATAATCAACAATTAAACCATTTTCCTTAACTTGTTTTGTATCTTTGTCTTCATATATTCGATTAACTCGAGCAATAGCTTGCATTAAATTATGTCATTTAATAATTTTATCAAGATAAAGGACATCTAAATCTGGTACATCAAATCCTGTTAATCACATATCAACAACAATTGCAATTTGATATTTTGAATTATCTTTTCTAAATTCTTCAGCAATTTTATTAATATCTCGTTTAGGAACTATTGCCCTTTTCATTACTTGAGAATCCTTATTATTTTCTGTGATAACAAGAATCACTTTATCTTTCAATGAAGAATCAAGAGCAATAATTGCTTGATAATATTTAAAAGCTGCCAAGCGAGTACTAGCAACTATCATTGCTTTACCATGTAAAACTGCTTTTCTTTTTGTCAAATGTTTTAACATATCAGTTGCTTTAGCTTTAATAACATCATCATCTTCTAAAATCTGCTTTAGTTTAACTGATTTTAATAAAGTATCAATTTTTTGTTGTGAAGTAATATCGTTTAAATCAAGACTATCAATATATTCTTTTTGAATTGCATCCATTTCATTTAAATAATCTTCGTTTAAATCAATTTTAAGTTTTCTCATTTCATAATGAATTGGAACAACTGCATTATCTGCAACAGCATCATTCATTGAATAAATATGATTATAATCACCAAATATTTGTGTCGTATCTTTATCATATTTCATTAATGGCGTTCCAGTAAAACCAACAATTTTGGCATTAGGAAAAGCATCTCTCATATAACGAGCAAAACCAAACTTAGTAATATATTCTTCTTTTTCTTTAACAATCTCTTTTTCACCATCAATATTATTTTGAGTACGATGTGCTTCATCAACTAAAATAAATAAATCATCTCTGGTAGTTAAGACTTTTGATTCTTCGCTAAATTTTTGTACAGTTGAAAAATAAATCCCAAAATGTTTTTTATCTTTTAATTTTTCAATTAAATCTTTTCTACTTGCAACTGCTAAAGCTTTATTTCTTAAATAACCTTCAGCATTTAAAAATCGTCCATACAATTGTTTATCCAAAGTATTACGATCAGTAACAACAACAATCGTAGCATTATTCATTTCTTCAATAATTGCTTTAGCTAACATTACCATTGTTACTGATTTACCCGAACCTTGAGTATGTCAAATAACACCACCACGATTATCACCTGTAATTTTTAAACGATTAATTGTATTTAAAACGGCTGCAATTTGATGTGGTGCTGCCATATATTTAACATCTTTATTTTCTTCAGTTACATAAAATGAAAAAGTAGTAATAATTTTATAAAAATTATCCTTGTTAAATAAAAAATCAAAAATATCAATCCCATTTCGCAATTTTAAATCATTAATACGATGCATACGCTTAAAACCTGCTAAGGTTGAACCATATAATGAAACAATGCGATTAGAAACAAAATTCATGACATTAAATGCTCATAACTTTGGTAATTGTCATTTCAATGATTCATTTTGCTTAAAAGCATCTTCAAGGTTTTCAGTTGCTAACGGTGCTTTCAATTCAAAAATTACCATTGGTAAACCATTAACATACAATACAATATCGGGAATCCGCAATTTTTGTCCGTCAGAAATTTGTAATTGTCTAATAATTTGATATTTATTTTTACTACTATCTTGTGAAATTAATTTAATTGTTTTTGTTAGTTTAGTTTCTTTGTCATAAACTTTAATGCCTTCAATTAATAAATTTCAACATTCCTTATTCATAATTCGATAAGTATCATTAATTTTTTTAATTCTATTAATTGCCTCAAAAACAATTGCATCATTTACATGATTAATTGCTTTAATTTGTTCTTGCAATAAAGAAAAATCAAAGACTTCTTGCGCATCATTTCTCTTAATATTAGTAATTTGTTCTCATCCTAAAGATGTTATCTTTTCAATTATTTCTGATTCAAAATTATATTCTTCAAGAAATTGTAATTCGTTTTCCATAATAAGTCATTTTCCCCACAATTCCCTACCTTTTAATATCTCTCTTACCAAACTACTCTTATTAATTATTATATTATAATTTAATTTCAAAGTTTGCAATATTTGACAAAAAAATAATTGGAAAAAAATTAATATTAATATATAATTATCAAACTATTTATTTACTAATAATTAAAGAAAATAATCATAATACACTTGTAATTTCTAGTATAATTAAACATATATAGGAGCCAAAATATGGAAGAAAAACAAAATTATATCATCGTTAAAGGTGCCCGAGAACATAATCTAAAAAATATTAATATCAACATTCCGAAAAATAAACTTGTTGTAATTACAGGAGTTTCAGGAAGTGGTAAATCTTCATTAGCTTTTAATACCATTTATGCTGAAGGAAGAAGAAGATATGTCGAATCGTTGTCTGCTTATGCTAGACAATTTTTGGGTAATAGTGAAAAACCTGATGTTGATTCAATTGATGGTTTGGCACCAGCAATCTCAATTGATCAAAAAACAACTAGCACAACCCCAAGATCAACCGTTGGCACAGTAACAGAAATTTATGACTACTTAAGATTATTATATGCTCGGGTTGGAACCCCTTATTGTAAAAATGGTCATGGAATTATTAGTCATCAAACTTTGAAAGAAATGATTAAACAAATTCAAACTTTAAAACCAAATACAAGAATGGAAATTTTAGCACCAATTGTGACAAGCAAAAAGGGAACTCATCAAGACTTATTGGCACAATTAAAAAAAGAAAATTTCTTACGAGTAAAAATTGATAACAAAATTTATAACTTGGATGAAGAAATTGAACTAAATAAAAATACAAGACACGATATTGATATCGTTATTGATCGAATTGTTTATCATACTGATGATGAAACAATTTCTAGAATTCATGATGCTTTAGAAGTTGCTTTAAATCAAAGTAATGGTTTAGCAAAAGTGACAGTTAGTGAACTCGATGAAACTTGATTGTTTTCACAAAAGTACGCTTGTAAAGTTTGCGGTTTTGCCTTACCTGATTTAGAACCACGCTTATTTTCTTTTAATGCTCCTGCTGGAGCTTGCCCTGAGTGTAAGGGAATTGGTATGCGTTTGGAAGTTGATGAAAATCTAATTATGCCTGATATGAAATTATCAATTAATCAAGGTGGCATTGAATATTTTAAAAATCTTGTTAATACTACTAATTTAGAGTGACAAAAATTACAAGTTTTATGTCATCATTATTTAATTGATTTAAATCAACCACTAAATACTTTGAGTAAAGAACAAATTCAAGTTATTATGCGTGGGAGCCAAGAACCAATTAGTTACACTTTAACTTCTGCTAACGGCCGTAAATATCCTAATCATGATTATATTGAAGGAATTGCTACCGCAATTGAACGCCGTTATTTAGAAACAACTAGTGATTTTGCTCGTGAATATTATCGTAAATTTATGGAACAAAAAATTTGTGTTACTTGTAAAGGCTCAAGATTGAACCAAGATGTTTTAAGTGTCAAACTTAGCACAATTTTAAAAGGTAAAAATACATTATTAAATATTAGTCAGTTAACTAATTTAGATATTGAAGAAAATTTAGAAGCAATTAGTCATCTTGAATTATCAGAAAATCAAAAAGAAATTGCTCGTTTAGTATTAGATGAAATAAATAAACGATTGAATTTCTTAATTAATGTTGGCTTGAATTATTTAAATTTGGCACGAAGTGCTCAAACCCTTTCAGGTGGTGAATCACAACGAATTCGTTTGGCAACCCAAATTGGCGCCCAATTAACAGGTGTTCTATATGTTTTAGATGAACCATCAATTGGACTACATCAAAGAGATAATAATAAATTAATTGCAACCTTAAAAACAATGCGTGATTTAGGAACAACTTTATTAGTAGTCGAACACGATGAAGATACAATGTTAGCATCTGATTGATTAATTGATGTCGGACCAAAAGCAGGAATTCATGGTGGCAAAATTGTAGCTGAAGGAACTCCAGAACAAGTAATGGAAAATCCAAAATCAATTACCGGACAATACTTAGTTGGCAAAAAATTTATTGAACTACCAAAAACTCGTCGTGGTGGCAATGGTCAAGTTTTAGAAATACAAAATGTTACTGCTAATAACTTAAATAATTTAACAGTTAAATTTCCTTTAGGAAAGTTTATTTGTGTTACAGGAGTTTCAGGAAGTGGTAAATCAACTTTAGTTAACTCAGTTTTATATAATGATCTTCATAAAATTTTAACTAAAAAACAAAAAACAAGTAGTACAATCAAAGGTTACGAAAATGTTGATAAAATTATTGCTATTTCTCAAGATCCAATTGGTCGGACACCAAGAAGTAATCCAGCAACTTATACCTCAGTTTTTGATGACATTCGTGATTTATTTGCTAGCAGTCCTGAAGCTAAAGTTCGTGGTTATAGTAAAAGTCGGTTTTCATTTAATGTTCCTGGCGGACGCTGCGAAAGATGTAATGGTGATGGTGTCATTAAAATTTCAATGCATTTTTTACCTGATGTTTATGTTGCCTGTGAAATTTGTGATGGTAAACGATATAATAGTGAAACTTTACAAGTTAAGTATAAAGGAAAAAATATTTATGATGTTCTAGAAATGCCAGTTGAAGCTGCTTTAGTATTCTTTACTAATCATCCAAAAATTAATAAGAAACTAACAGTCTTAGAAGAAGTAGGTTTGGGCTATATTAAACTTGGTCAACAAGCAACAGAATTATCAGGTGGCGAAGCACAAAGAATTAAATTAGCTGCTCATTTACAAAAAAGAGCTACTGGTAAAACAATGTATATTCTTGATGAACCAACAACTGGTTTACATATTGATGACATTAAAAAACTAATTAAAGTTTTAAACCAAATCGCTAATAATGGTGATACTGTTATTGTTATTGAACATAATTTAGAAGTAATTAAAGTTGCTGATTATATTATTGATTTAGGTCCAGAAGGTGGTAAATATGGTGGAAAAATTATTGCTACAGGAACCCCAGAACAAGTAATTACTAATGAAAAATCTTATACTGGCCAATTCCTAAAACCAATCCTTGCCCGTGATCTAAAAAGAAAATAATTTTTAAGTAAATAATTAAAATAGAATATTAATAATATATTTATATTATGCCTTAGCCGTAAGACATACCTATCAAGGTCATTTATTAAGTAACTTAGATTTTTCTTAAAATCTATTGAAAAACCCCTTTAATATAAAGGGGTTTTTAGATTAATTTTTTAACTCTTAAGTATCAATACAAATATGGTATTAGATAATTTTTATTTGTAATCTAAAAATAACATTGATATTATCTAGATTAAAAAATAAGAATATGTTATAGTAGTTTAAAGAAGTTAAGTTGGACTTTTTATTACTGACTTAAATTCTGGGGGGAGAAAGTGGTGTGGTAACTAAACACCCCCCCCCCCCAGATGGGCTTTCAAAAATGAAGGTCCATTTTTTAATATCAAAAATTAAAAAGCAAAAAAATACAGATCAAAAAAAACTATGATATTATACTAATTAACAAAAGAAGGGGGTATAAATAATGAAAAAAATCTTAACAACAATTGGATTAACTAGTCTTGCAAGCATGACAATTGGAAACATAGCAACATCAGCAATTTCATCAGCACAAAATAAACAAGAAATTAATGCAACTGCACAAATTAATCCTACTGAGTGACATTTTAAAGAACAAAGTATTCACACAGAAATAGCATGAAACGAATATATTTACTGTGCAATTGATAATATTAATTTAACTGCTATTGGCATTAAAGATCTTACTCAATTACATAAATATAATGTAATTGATGTCCCTGATTTAAAAATTGAATATAGATTCAATGATATTCTTAAAATTAATGGTGATAAATGAAAAACTAATCGTAACCTTGGTTCAGAAGATTGATATCATCAATATTCAGAATGAATTGGAGAAAGAGGAGCAGATCTTTATACTGCTTCAACATTATGATATGATCAATCTGGTAACTTAATGATGCGTTTAGCTTATAAAATTGCATTTGGTTCTTATTGAGCGCCAGACTATGCCCGTGTTAGTATTGATACTGGTTCTCTAGTTTTATTTTATTAAAATCAATTTAGAAAAACTTAAAGTTGTAATCATAAATCTAATGGTATAAAAAAATATATCATTGGATTTTTATTTTAAAATAAAACATGATACTATACTAGTCAATAAGAAAGGAGGATGTATATACTTAATTAAAAAGGAGAATATAAATTATGAAAAAATTCTTAATGACAATTGGATTAATTATCCTTGCAGGTATGACAGTTGGAAACATAGCAACATCAGCAACTTCATCAGAGCAAAACAAACAAGAAACTATCAATGCTAATCAAACCGATTATGATTACATCTGAAGATTTCAAGAACAGTCTATTAGAAAAACTGTCAAACCACACGAGTATGCTGCTTTTGGAATTTATGGTATTAATGTAACTGCTATTTCAGGAGTTCATGAATTTCCAGAGTTAACATCACTCTTTGAAGGATTTGAAGTTCCTGGTTTAAAGGTTGCCTATCGAGGATATAATGGTCAAACTTTCTTACTTACAAAAGATACTTGAAAAATTGGTAGTATTTTACCAGGTCAAGGATCTTGATATGAAAAACAAGATATAAAATTATCATCAACTATGAGAATATATCTTACTGCTCGTTCTACAGTTTGATTTAAATGAGAGAACAACGAAAGACAACTTATGTTGGATTTAGAATATCGAGGTTATATTGACGATACTCCAAATAATTATTATGGTGAAATTGCAGCTATAACTGGTTCTGAAGTGCGAATGGTTTATTAAAAAACAAAATTTAATATTAAAAAAAATGTTATCTCAACCGAGATAACATTTTTAATTAATTATTACAACTTTAATTTGATTTTTCAGTTTATTAACGAGTGATAAATCACCAATTCCTTGACTAAAAGCAGTTGCAGCACCTGCTGCTGTCGCAATTTGTAAACTTATTTTTGGATCGGTAGTTTCAAGATATGTTGCAATAAAACCTGCTACCATTGAATCACCTGCTCCAACAGAATTGATTAGATTACCACTAGCAGCATTAGCAAAATAATTTCCTTTAGTTGCAGTAACTAAAATACTACCTTCTTTACCATTGCTAATCAAAACATTTTGAGCACCTTGTGCTAATAATTTTTGTCCTAGTTCAATCACTGCTTTTTGATTATCAAAATGATAATTAGTATTAAAAATTTCATTTAATTCAGCTAAATTAGGTTTAATTAATAATGGTCGGTATTGTAGAGTTGGAATTAAATTAACTTTTGTTGTGTCAATTGCAAAAGCAATTTTTTGTTTAAAACAAAATTCAGCAATACTTTGATATAAACAATTATTTGCTCCAGAAGCAATTGAGCCAGCAATCATTAAAAAATCATCTTTTTTTAAATGTTTTTTTAATAAAGTGAGAATTGCTTTTTCATCAGTTTGATTAACATTAAACCCTAAACAATTTAACTCTGTTTCTTGATTATTATTTAAATCTTTAATTTTTAAATTAATTCTTACTTGGCCTGGGACAATATGAAAATCATTATTAACTTTCTCTTTCGCTAAATAAGTCTCAAATTGGTGATGATAATCTTTACCCATAAAACCTAAAGCAGTATTATTAAAACCTAAATGTTTTAGCATTACCGAAACATTAATTCCTTTGCCACCAAGAATTTGATACTGTTCAATTGCTTTATTAGTAGCATCTAAGGTAAAGTTCTTAGTACTAATCATTTGATCAATTGCCGGATTTAAAGTTAATGTATAAATCATTGTATTATTTCCTTATTTTAAAATTAATTTACCTTTTTTAATTGCACTCATTCTTCAAAAACCAAGAATAGAAGCACTAATCAAAGCACCAACAACTAAAGCAATAATTGTAATTGCAATAGCAACACCAATTGAGCCGCCTTGGGTTGGCATTTTAAATCAGTTTGAACCATTATCTTGAATATTTAATAATGGAAAGACAAATACCCCCCCGTGCGGAGCACTTAAGGTAATACCAAAGCCAGCTAGAATCGCACCTGTAACACCACTACCAACAACAGAAGCAGGAATTACTCGTTTTGGATCTTCTGCTGCATAAGGAATTGCTCCTTCAGTAATAAAGCAAGCAGCTAAGAATCAGTTCGTATTTCCACCATCAATATCTTTTGCAGATCAATATTTTTTAAAAATTCTTGTTGATAACGCAATTGCTAAAGGTGGTACCATTCCTGCTACCATCGCAGCAGCCATAAAAGTTGTTCCACCATTACTTGAACGAATTGATTCATAAGCAGTTTGACTAGCATCAATTGTTACTGTTCCAAAAACATAAGCAGCCTTATTAATTGGACCACCCATATCAACAGCCATCATAATTCCAATAATTAATCCAGCAAGAGCACTTAAATTATATTCTGATAAATATTTTAATCCTAAACCTAAACCATAATTTAGATAACCTAAAGGAATATTAATTGCAAACATAATTAATCCAGCTGCTAATGCAGTAACAACTGGTACAAAAACAATATCTTTAACACCTCGTAATGATTTTGGTGTTTTTTTCAAAACTTTTGTTAAACCATAAACAACAAAGGCTACTAAATAAGCACCAATAATAGCGCCAAAAAAACCGGAGTTAAAATTCTTAATACTATCAGGAAAAATCCGCCCTCAAGTATTTTCTCAGCCAGCACCATCAGCTTTATATAACATTTCCGGAGCATTAGCGACCAATCCACAAACCATTCCCGGTAATAACCCTTGTGGACCAACGATTGAATAACAAATATAAGCTCCTAAAATTGGAATCATCATTGAGAAAATAACTTTTCCCAAACCAGAAAATCAAGCAGCAGCACCTCTAGTAACACCAAAGTTACCACCTGAATTACCACTATCAATTAAGAATCCAATTCCTAAAATAATTCCACCAGCAACAACAAAAGGTAACATTCGTGAAACACCACCTAATAAGTTTCGTGTTACATGTTTGAAGTTATCAAATGAAAAATCAACTGCTTCTCCTTCTTTAGCAGTTTGATTAATTGTTGTTAATTTCCCAGTCTTATTTAAATAATCATTAATTAACTTTTTACTGTCTAAAATCGCTTCTTTTGTTCCTACTTGAATAACTTCTTTACCATTAAAACGATCTAAACCTGTTAAAGCTTTATCATTAGCAAAAATAATTACCTTAGCATTAGCAATATCTTCAGCAGTCAAAACATCTTCATTACCACTACGACCTTGAGTTTCAACTTTACATGTCATCTTTAATTCTTTGGCGGCTTCAAGAATTTTTTCTTTTGCCATATAAGTATGAGCAATTCCAGTTGGACAAGCAGTAATTGCAATTACTTCTGGAGATTTTTTTGTTGTTGTTTTGTTTACAGTTTTAGCTCCAGAATCTTTTTCAATTGCCATTCTTTTCTCCTTTCACTTTTCAAATTCACATATTATATGTTAATTTTATAATATCATATAATTATTAAATCAGATAACTTTAAATTTTATTACATTACAACTATCAGCTTAAAAAAAGCAATATCATTTTATCAAAAATAATATAAAATAAGTTTACCCTTATGAAAGGCACAAAATATTATGAGAAAACTTTTATTAATTTTTGCTGGTCTTGAATTAGCAAGTTCAATTATTTTATTAAATCTTAGTTTAATTAATCAAACACCTAATAAAACAATTATTGATAATTCTGTTAATTATCATCAATTATATGTTGTCGGTGATAGTTTATCAGATAATGGCGCAGTAGTTGGCGCTGGTAGTGAAATTTTAAAAACAATAACTGGACATGGCTTTACTATGGATGATCCATTTTATCAAAATCACTCATTTTCTAATGGCAAAGTCGCAGTTGAAATTTTAGCAGATAAACTAGAATTAAATTTAGATGCCGGCTGAAATTTTGATTTTTATTCTAAAACATATAATCATATTGGTAATAATTATGCTCTTGGTGGTGCACACGCATCCGAACTGCCAACAACAGATCTTCAAGGAATGTTTTTTAATAACTTTACCATTAATAAACAAGTTGATGCTTTATTACAACAACATAAAATTGAAGATGATGATTTAACTTTTTTTCAAATTGGAAGCAATGATTTTATGTCAGAAATCTTAGAAACTTCATCAAGTACTGAACAAGAAGCAATAATACAAAACCTTCTTAGTGATCAACAAAGTGCTTTGAAAAAATTAATTATAAATGGTAATAAACATATTTTAGTAATGAATACACCAGATTTAGGGAAAATTCCTCGATATCGTGGTAGTACTAAAGCAATACTAGCATCAAACTTAACTGCTCATTATAATCAATTATGATTAAATATGATCGCTAATTTGAAAGTAGAGTATCCGCATTATATTAAAGTTTTTGATGTTTACAAGCAATTTAATCAATTATTAATTGATTTTGCACAACAAGGTGTAAATATTGAACAAGGTGCTACTGATTATAATCTTGATTTAAATGCTCTGCTAAACGGTAAAATCACACCAAAATATAATCAAGGAGTTAACTTTGAAACTATTAACAATCACTTCTTTTTTGATTTTGTTCACCCAACTGAACTTGTTCACGCAAAAGTAGGAGAAATGTTATACGATATAGTACAAGAAACTTGATAATTTAAAGATTATTCATAAATAAAAAACTTGGTTAAAATATTTAAAATAACCAAGTTTTTTAATTTCTTATCTTAATTAGTTAAGATAAGACATATCCTTACGAATTAATCAAAGTTTTAACGATCATCACCATTGTTAATTGTACCCTTAACAATAACATACTGACATTTTCTTAAAGCCATTAATTCTTTACCTCCAGCATAAGAAATTGCTGACTGTAAATCTTCTTCCATTTCTTGATAAGTATGAGCAATTGGCCCTTTATAAGAAACCAGAATCTTTTTTCCTTCAATATTTTTCGCTTCAACTTTATTGAAAACACTAGCCGATCCATAATATTCTTTATATTTTTTGCCATTATTAACTACTAATTTTCCTGGTGATTCATCATGACCAGATAAAATACTTCCCGCCATTACCATATCGGCACCAAAACAAATTGCTTTAGCAATATCACCATTACAACGAATACCACCATCAGCAATTAATGGTTTTTTAGCAACTTTACTTAAATCTTGTAAAGCATTTAATTGTCAACCACCAGTTCCAAAACCAGTTTTTAATTTCGTAATACAAACTTTCCCTGGCCCAACACCAACTTTTAAAGCATCAGCACCTCATGCTTCTAAATCTTTAACAGCTTCTGCACTCATAATATTACCAGCAATAACAAATGGTTTAATTTTAGTATTCTTAAAAGTTGTTTTAATAAACTTCAACATATCTTCCATAACTAAACTATGACCATGAGCAATATCAATTGTAATAAAATCAGGAATTAAGTCTAATTTTTTTAATTCTAATAATAAGTCTTTATGTTCTTTTTTAACACCAACACTAATTGAAACAAATAAATTAGCTTGCTTCATCATTTTAACAAAAGCAATTTGATCAATATTAAAACGATGCATAACATAAAAATAATTATTTTTTGCTAATCAAAAACAAAGTTTTTCATCAACAACAGCACTCATATTAGCAGGAACAACGGGAATTTTAAATTTAAAACCATTTAATTGCACACTAGGATTACATTCTCTTCTTGAACTAACTAAACATTTATTAGCAATTAAATTAATGTCTTCAAAATCAAATTTTATGTCCATATATTTTCTCCTCAAGTTACTTTGTTTTAATTAAATCTTTTAATTGATTAAGTAAACTTTCTAAATTATTGACTAAAGGATTATATACATTTATTGTCTCTAAGTCAACACCTGCCTTCTTTAAAATTGCTAATGGATAATCATTTCCACCAGATTTTAAGAAGTTTAATAAGTTATCTTTATTACCTTGCTTAACATCTTCATAAAGTTTATAAGACACTGTAATTGATGTCGCATATTTATAAACATAAAATGGTGAATGAAAAAAATGTGATACTCGTGGTCAACTATAATGTTTTTCTTTTTCATCAATAACATCTAAAACATCTTGACCATATTCATTAGAAATATTAGTATATAAATCAGCTAAAATATCAGCATTTAATGGTTGCTCTTGTTCAACTAATTTATGTGCTTCTCATTCAAATTTAGCAAATTGAATTTGACGAAAGAAAGTACCAATAATTGTTTCAATATGAGTTTGTAATAAATAAATTTTTTCTTCCTTACTTGTTGCCTTATTATATAAATAATCAAAAATTAAATGTTCATTAACTGTTGATGCAACTTCAGCTAGAATAATTGGATAATTATTATTTGGATAAGGTTGATATTTTTCTGATAACAAAGTGTGAACTGAATGGCCTAATTCATGACCAAGTGTATTAATTGAATTAATTGTATCATCTCAATTCATTAAAATAATCGGTTCAACACCATCACCACCAGTTGAATAAGCACCAGTTGTTTTGTTAGTATCTTCAAAATAATCAATTCTTCCCGGTAATAATGCTAAATCTAATTGTGCTAAATATTCTGGTCCTAAAACACTTAAAACTGATTTAATAATTTGAATTCCTGTTTCAACATCATATTTTTGTTCTGGTAAAGAAGCCATTTTTAAACTTGTATCAGTTGGATAAAGTTTTTTTAATTTAAAAAATTGTTTTTTAATTTTATAAAATTCACGAACTAAATATGAATATTTTTTACCAACAGCAATTAAATTTTGATAAACTTTCAAACTAACATTATCACCAAGTAAACTATAAGTTAATGGTGTCAAATTTTTATCATTATCAACATTACGGATTTTTATTTCTTCAATTGATGACTCAATAATTCCTTGATAAACTTGCGCTAAAGAATGTTTCTTACTCTTAATATCTTGATAAAATTTTTTATTTGTTTCAATTCGCAATTTTTGATCTTTAATTGGATCAGTAGTTTCCAAAATATTTAAATATAAAGTTTGAGTTAATTCTTGATTTTTCTTTTGATAATCAATCATCATCTTTTGTTTATCAGCAAAAACTAATGAATCATATAAATCGCCAACTGCGCCACGAGATTTACTAACTTTACTTAATAAAGTTTCATCGTGTTCACTTAAAATATACTTTTCAAATTGAAAAAACACTTTCATACTATGTTGGTAATTTGCCAAATCAGCATTATCTTTAACTCACTGTTGAATTTTCTTAGCACCAATTGTTTTAATCTCTGGTTCGATTCAAGATAATTGTTGCCCAAGATTGCTAGTTTTAATCGCAAATAAATTATTTAAATTTTGATAAGTTAAATTTGTTTGGTCTAAATCACTATAATGTAAATATTGGCCTAATTTCATAAAAGTTAATGAAAGTTCTTTACTCAATGCTAAATAAGTTTTAAAGTTTTTTAAATCTTTCAATTTACCTTTTAATTGCACCATTTTAGCAACAATTTTGTCACAATTATTTAATTCTTGTTTTCATGCATCATCATTTTTAAATAAATGAGAAAAATCTCAACAATATTTTTGTTGTTGTTCTTTAGTTAATTGACTTCGTGTCACTTTTAACCTCCATATAAAGAATTAATCACAATATATATCATACCATCTATTAGAATTGACAAAAATATATTATAATAAAAGACATAATTATTTATTAAATATTTAGAGTTATCGAAAGAGAGAACAAATATATGGATAGTCCTGTTCAAATTAATCAAAAAAAACTTTATCAATTAAATTTAGTTGGTATTACAAAAAGTAATTTAAAAAACGATTTAATTGTTAAAGTTAATAATAAAATTACTTTAATTAATCAAGAAAAAACCTATTTCGTTTATTTAGGTGAAAAAAATCAATTAACAAGAACTGGTTTAAGAAAATTATTTATTAATATTATTAGAAATCAAGAAATTCAAGATGATGTTGATATTGAAATTAAATCATTTACTAATGAAAAAATAAATGACTCAGAAGCAATACAAACAATTTATGAAGCAATTCTTTATGCAAATCATAAAGCTTATACTTTAAAAAGCAAAAGTCCTGAAAAAGTAACAATTAAATACAATTTATTAACAACTAATAAATTACCTGAATACACATCAGAAGAACAAATTAAGACTCAAAGTGAATTTTTAAACTTTGCTCGTGATTTACAAGATATGCCGCCTAATATTTTATATCCAGAAATTTTTGCTAATCATATTAGTGAAAAAGCAAAAGGAATTGCAAATTTAAAAGTAACAATTTTAGATAAAAAAGCAATTCAAGACTTAGATATGAATTTATTATTAGCAGTTAATGCCGCTTCTCATTACGAACCAAGAGTTGTTGTTCTAACTTATAATGGTGACCCCAAAAATAAAAATGAAATCTTAGGATTAGTTGGAAAAGGAATCACTTTTGATACTGGTGGTTACTCTTTAAAACCAAGTCAATATATGAAAGGGATGAAATTTGATATGTCAGGGGCAGCAATTGTTTGCAATAGTGCTCTTGCTGCTGCTAAATTAGGATTAAAAACTAACTTTATTGCTGTTGCTTGTTTAACAGAAAATAAAATTGGTGGTCATGGAACATTAGTTGAAAGTATTGTTAAATCAATGAATGGTAAAACTGTTGAAATTAATAATACTGATGCTGAAGGAAGATTAGTTTTAGCAGATGGTATTACTTATGCAATAAGAAAAGGTAAAGCAACAAAAATTATTGAATTATCAACTTTAACAGGAGCAATCTTAATTGCTCTTGGTAATTATATGACTGGTGCCTTTAGTAATAACGATCAATTATTTAATAATTTTCAAACTGCTGCTGACCAAGCAAATGAAGAAATTTGAAGAATGCCAATTCATGAAGATAACATTGTTGGTATTAAAAGTTCCGCAATTGCTGACTTAAGTAATGTTACTAAAGATAGTTATGGTGGTTCATCAAGTGCTGCTGCTTTCATTCAAGAATTCTGTGAAAACAAACCATTCTTACATTTAGACATTGCTGGAACTGCTTATGGCAATGACCGTGGTCAAGCTGTTCTAGTTAAAACTTTAGTGCAGTATATGAAAAACAATAAATAATATATATAATTTTAGTCTTATGACAATTAAAAATTCTCTTTAATCAAAGAGAATTTTTTTAATATTTACTTTATTTAGCGCTCATAGTCATCAAATTCATTACCATCTGCATCTACTTCTTGTGCTAATTGCTGTGATTTTTTTAAAGCTGCTTCAGCTTTTTTAAATCGCTCGATAAATTTTTGCTCATCTTTTTTCATTTTCACTAATTCATCACTAGTAAAAACACTTTCAGAATTTGAGTCTTTTTGCTGGAAAGTAAATGAATCTTCAAAAACAATTCTTTTCTTCAAAAATTTCACTTTGTTCCTTTGTAAATTTTTTACATATTCTTGCAGTTCTTTAAAATATTCTTTATTCATTCTATTACATACACGCAATTCATTAAAAGTAGCACATGCCTCTTTACTTAAAATATATAACTGGTTACATTTAAGATAACCATCACGATTATTACCGTGCTTTTGTGAATATTCAAAAATTGTTGCTTTAATTTTTGATTGTTTTAGTTTTCAATTTTTTTGTTCTTCGTTATGAAATGTTGACATTGGCATTAATGCTAAATCATTATTATCAATTGCAAAGATACACATAAATCGATTTTTTAAAAGTTTACCATCATGACTTTTAAAAGGTAAACCAATGTGAATTACTCCACCAATTTTATATTTCGTATCTTTAGCCATTTTCAGAAAAAATACTAATATTATTTTCTATTGTTGGATCATTTACAATTTCATCAATAAATGTTTCATATTCTGAATAATATTTTGCAATATCTTCAGCTTTCATGATTGAACTTATATCTGTATTTTTTCAAACATCGTCATGAGCTAATTTTGCTAATTCAATGTCATTATATTTTTTACTTAAATCTATTACTAATGCTTCTAAATCAAAGCGATCTCAATTTGGAATTTCAGGAATTTTTACAAAATGTTCTTCAAGATTAAATAAACGAACACCATTTTTTGAATAATCATAATAAAGTTCTGGTATCACTGGACCAATTACTCATTTTTCAAAATTATTAGATCATAATGTTTTATTTCATGCTGATAAAGCATAAGCATAAAGAAAATAAAGAATATTTTGTAATTTCAAAGGTGAAACTTTTTGTTCTTCAGTATTATTAATGTCAAAATTATTAACATCATAAATTATATTGACAACATATTCGCTAAATTTTTTTAAATCAATATTAAAATTTTCCATATCATTTTCAACCCCTTTCTAAAAAATGATAAGTTTGGTTTAAACTAATTATATGACCAAAATTCAATTTTAAAATAAAAAAAATATTTATTTTTTTACTATTTAAACTCTTATTTATGACCTTTTAAAAACAATCCTGATAAAAAATTCTCTTTAATCAAAGAGAATTTTTAATATTTATTTTATTTAGCGCTCATAGTCATCAAATTCATTACCATCTGCATCTACTTCTTGTGCTAATTGCTGTGATTTTTTTAAAGCTGCTTCAGCTTTTTTAAATCGCTCCATAAATTTTTGCTCATCTTTTTTGATTTTCACTAATTCATCACTAGTAAAAACACTTTCAGAATCTGAGTCTTTTTGCTGGAAAGTAAATGAATCTTCAAAAACAATTCTTTTCTTCAAAAATTTCACTTTGTTCTTTTGTAAATTTTTTACATGTTCTTGTAATTCATCAAAACGTTTTTGATTCATAGTACGAGATACATATAATTCTTTAAAATTATCGTATTCTTTTTTATTTAAAAAATAAAATTGATTACATTTAAGATAACCATCACGATTATTACCGTGCTTTTGTGAATATTCAAAATTAACTAATATTTTTAATTTTTTATCTCTTTTTTCTTTGCTATGAAAAGTAGACATTGGTATTAATATTAGATTATCATTTTCAACTGAAAATACACACATAAATCGATTTTTTAAAATAACGCCATCATAACTTTCAAAAGGTTTACCAATATGAATTGTTGTACCAACGACTGGTCTTTGGCGTTTTTTCATTTTTAAGAAAAAAACTTAACTTTTGCTTCTAATGATGAGTCATATAAATCATCAAAAAATGTATTATTTTCAGAATAATAATTTACAATATCTTCTGCTTTAATAATTGCATTTGCCTTTGTGTTTCTTCAAACATCATCATATGCAAGTCTTGCTAATTCAACATCATTATACTTTTCATTTAAATCCATTACTAATGCTTCTAAGTTTGTTCTTTCTCAATTTGGAATTTCAGGAAATTTTACAAAATGTTTTTCTCGATTATATAAACGAACACCATGTTTTGAATAATCATAATAAAGTTCTGGTATCACTGGACCAATTACTCATTTTTCAAAATTATTAGATCATAATGTTTTATTTCATGTTGATAAAGCATAAGCATAAAGAAAATAAAGAATATTTTGTAATTTCAAAGGTGAAACTTTTTGCTCTTCAGTATTATTAATATTAAAATTATTGACATCATAAATTATATTGACAACATATTCGCTAAATTTTTTTAAATCAATATTAAAATTTTCCATATCATTTTCGACCCCTTTCTACAAAATGATAAGTTTGGTTTAAACTAATTATATTGCTCAAAAATGAATTTTCAAATAAAAAAATAAAAGAAAAAGATTTTTCTTTTATTTTTTTTGTTGTAATGATTCTAATGTTTGTAAAAAGATTTTTCGTTCTTTTCCTGATGAGTAATTAATTATTTTCTTATTGCGAGAAACAACACGATGACAAGGAATAAAAATTGCTAACGGATTTTTACCCAAGGCAGAACCAACTGCGCGACATGCTTTTGGGTGGTTAATTTTTTGTGCTAACTCTTGATACGTAATGGCTTGATTATAAGGAATTTTAAGGGTTTCTTTTCATACTAACTCTTGAAACTTTGTTCCTTTTGGTGCTAATGGTAAATCAAAAGTAGTTAAATCTTGCTTAAAATATTGATCTAATTGCTCCAGACAATTATTAATAACAAGATTATTTGAATTTAAGGTTTCTTGATTAACTTTTGTTTCAATAAACTCTAAACTAAGCACACTTGCTTCATCAGCAGTAATTTTAATTAAACCAATTGGACTTTGATAATAACCATAACTTGCCATTATTTTTTACCTTTCTTTTCTGGTTTTGATGTTTTTGGACCATCATCTGCTTCAATATTTAAAATTAAATCTCGTAATGCTGCCGCTTTTTCAAAATTTAATTCCTTTGCTGCTTGCAACATTTCAAGTCGAATTTCAGCAATAATCTTTTCTTTAGCAGTAACTTTTGCTTTACCTTTTGCTGTTCGTAATTTTTGTAAATCAGAATCTAATTCTTTGGTACTAATAATTTCACTTAATGGTTTTTTAACATTAGTAGGAGTAATATGATGTTTTTCATTATAAGCAATTTGAATTTTTCGTCTTCTATTTGTTTCATCAATTGCTGCTTTCATTGCTAAACTAATTTCATCAGCATAAAGAATAACATGACCATTAACATTTCTTGCAGCGCGACCAATTGTTTGTACTAATGATCTCGTATTTCTTAAAAACCCACTTTTATCAGCATCTAAAACGCAAATTAAAGAAACTTCAGGAACATCTAATCCTTCTCGTAATAAATTAATACCTACAATCGCATCATAAACACCACGGCGTAAATCCAATAAAACTTTTGTTCTTTCCAAAGTTTTTAACTCATTATGTAAATAAGCAACTTTAACTTTTTGTTCTTGTAAATATGCTGTTAATTCTTCAGCCATTCTAATTGTTAAAGTAGTAATAAATACTCGTTCTTGATTTGCTGAGCGTAATTTAATTTGCTTAATAATATCATTAATTTGATTTACTGATGGTTTAATTTCAACTGTTGGATCCAATAAACCAGTTGGTCTAATTACTTGTTGAATTGTTTGATTAAATTCTTTTGGTTCTTTCTTAATTAAATCTAATTCATAATCACCTGGGGTTGCTGAAGTATAAACAACATAATTTAACTTTTGGGAAAATTCTTGAAAGTTTAATGGCCGATTATCTAAAGCACTTGGTAAACGAAAACCAAATTTTACTAAAGTTTCTTTACGACTACGATCATTATTATACATCCCTCGAACTTGTGGTAAAGTCATATGTGACTCATCAACAATTGTTAAATAATCTTGTGGAAAAAAATCAAACAAAGTATAAGGCGATGAACCTGCTGCTCTTTTTTCTAAATAACGAGAATAATTTTCAATCCCATTACAAAAACCAAATTCTCTTAAACTTTCTAAATCATTATTTGTTCTTTGTTCTAATCTTTGTGCTTCTAATAAATAATTATTTTTTCTCATTTTTGCTAATGTTTTTTCTAATTCTTTTTCAATTTCACCAACAGCAAAATTAACTCGCTCTCTAGTACTAACATAATCTTCAGCTGGGAAAATAGTTAAAAATGGAAAGCGTTCTAAAACATTACTATTTAAAATATCAACTTTAGCAATTTCTTCAATTTCATCATCAAATAAACTAATCCGCAAAAAATACTGGTCAGTTCATGATGGTGCAATTTTAATGACATCACCTTTAGCACTAAAACTTCCTGGTACTAATTCTAAATCATTGCGTTGATAACCAATTACAACTAAACGATTTAATAATTCTTGACGATTAATTTTAGTATTTTTTCGTAATTCAAAAAAAGACTTTTGGTATTCTTTTGGATCTTGAGCACCATAAATTGCTGCGACAGAAGCAATAACAATTACATCTTTTTCTGTTGACAAAGCATTTAAAGTACTCAATCGTAACATTTCAATTTCTTGATTAATTTTTGAATTTTTATCAATATAAGTATCGGTTTTTGGCAAATAAGCTTCTGGTTGATAAAAGTCAAAATAAGAAACAAAATATTCAACACGATTTTCTGGAAAAAAAGTTTTTAATTCACCATACAGTTGCATTGCCAAAGTTTTATTATGAACCAAAATTAAGGTTGGTTTTTGCACTTGTTGAATGACATTAGCCATAGTAAAAGTTTTACCTGTTCCTGTGGCACCAAGTAAAACTTGATTTTTAATATTATTTTTAATTCCTTTAACAATTTGCTTAATTGCTGCTGGTTGATCACCAGTTGGTTGATAAGGAGCAACTAGTTTAAACATAACTCACCATTAATATTTAATTATTAATTTAACTTTCTAATTAAATTATAGTACATTTCACCAATAAAATTGGTTTTTGTTACCAAAAATGATTTAACTAAAACTCAAAATAGTAATAAAATCTTGTAATTATAATAATAATTATATACAATTTGGTAATATATAAAATATATAAATAAGTCCGGAGTATCTTAATGAAAAATAAGAAAACAATTTCAGCATGAGGCTTTATCATGTCAACTTTGGGTACTTCCATTGGTCTTGGTGGAATTTGAGGATTTCCAACTAAAATGAACCAATATGGTGGTACTTTTTTAATACCATTCTTAATTGCTTTAATTGTCTGTGCTGTGCCTTTATTATTAATTGAATTTAACCTTGGAGCAAAATATCGCAAAAATCATGTTATGGTTTTTGAAGAAATAGCTAATAAACCAGGGAAATTCTTTGGTTTTTTACAATCAGCAATGATTTGATTAATGAGTATTTTTTATAGTGTTCTAGTTGCTTGATCACTGTTAGCTTTAATTATGGCATTTGTACCAGGTCTAACTAAAGAAGATTATTTTTTAAAAGTTTTAATTGGCGAAACTAATCCCAATCCCAAAAGTTTTTCACAATTAGGAAATATTAGTGTTTGAGTTTTGCTTAGTTTAGTAGCAGTTTGATTAATAGCAGGAATCATTGTTTTAGGTGGTGTCACAAAAGGACTTAATCTTGCTAACAAAATTCTTACTCCTAGTTTATTTGTTTTAATGATAATTATGATGATTTATACTTTGACTTTAGATGGCGCTGGAACAGGGTTAAAAACAATGTTTAGCTTTCATAGTGATAAACTTTTAAGTCCAAGTATTTGAACTGATGCCTTTGGCTCTGCTTTCTTTATGTTAACAACTGGTATTGGAACGATGATTATTTTTGCCAGTTATTCGCCAAAGAAACAAGACAATACTAATAAAAGTTTAATCATTGCCGGTGGTACAACAGTTGTTGCTTTAATTACCGCTTGTACGGTTTTTGCTGGAATTGGTGTTATTGCTCATCATCAAGGAAAAGAAATTAACGATGTTTTTCAACCAGGACCTACTTTAATCTTTCAAGTTTTTCCACAAATCTTTGCCATTATTGCTGGTAATAATAATATGGGATTATTAGTACTTAGCCATATCTTAGCAATCTTTTTCTTTCTATCAGTTTTCTTTGCTGGAATCTCTTCAGTATACGCAATGTTAGAAACAATTGTTAATCCTTTAGTAATTGAATGAAAAGCAAAGCGTTCAAGATTAATTATTGGCATCATTATTGTTAGTCTTTTAGTTGATATCTTATTTATTTTTAATAATAGCTCAGCATTAATTGATGGATTAGCTGCTTGAGCAGCAGGAATTTGATTAATGATTACTGGAATCTTTGAATTAATTGGTGTTTCATGAATTTGAAAAATTTATCCTGATTTACGAAAATTCAATAATGAAAGATCTTGATTTAAATGAGATAAATATGGTTTTAGATTTTTTTGTTTAATTATTATTCCTGTAATTATTGCATTGAATCTTGGTTTTGCTATATATCAATTAGTAAATAATATTAAAGCCAATACCTTTGTTTTCTTAACAATTGGAACAACTTTGGGTGCATTTGTTACTTTAATCGCTGCAGCAATCTTTACTTATTTCCAAGATATTAAAAAATTCTTTCAAAAACATAAAAAAAATCATTTAAATTAAAATCTTCAAATAAAAAATAAAAAAAACTTGTAATTATCATAATAATCTTATAAAATTCTCTGATATATAAATTTATATATAATTAAATACCAGGAGTATGTTATGAAAAATAAGAAAACAATTTCAGCATGAGGATTTATCATGTCAGCTCTGGGTACGGCTATTGGTCTTGGTGGAATTTGAGGATTCCCAACAAAAATGAATCAATATGGTGGTATCTTTTTGATACCATTTTTAATTGCCTTATTAGTTTGTGGCGTTCCTTTATTATTAATAGAATTTAATCTTGGAACAAAATATCGTAAAAATCATGTGATGATTTTTGAAGAATTAGCTAATAAACCAGGGAAATTCTTTGGTTTTTTACAATCAGCAATGTCTTGATTAACAAGCATTTTCTATAGTGTTCTAGTTGCTTGATCACTGTTAGCTTTAATTATGGCATTTCTGCCAGGTCTAACTAAAGAAGATTATTTTTTAAAAGTTTTAATTGGTCAAACTAATGCTAATCCGCAAGGATTTTCACAATTAGGAAATGTTAGCGTTTGAGTTTTACTTAGTTTATTAGGAGTTTGATTATTAACAGGGTTGATTGTTTTAGGTGGCGTCACAAAAGGACTTGACATTGCTAACAAAATTCTTGTTCCTGGTTTATTTATATTAATGATAATTATGATGATTTATACTATGACTTTAGATGGTGCTGGAAATGGTTTAAAAAAAATGTTCAGTTTTCATAGTAATAGTCTTTTAAACCCAAGCATTTGAACTGATGCCTTTGGTTCTGCTTTTTTTATGTTAACTACTAGTACTGGAGCAATGATTATTTTTGCTAGTTATGCTCCAAAAAATCAAGATAATGCTAATAAAACATTAATAATTGCTGGTGGCACAATTATTGTTGCTTTAATTACATCTTGTACTGTTTTTACTGGCATCGGAGCAATTGCTAAAAACTTAAATCAACCAATTGAAAAAATATTTCAATCAGGTCCAACATTAATATTTCAAGTTTTCCCACAAATCTTTGCCATTATTGCTGGTAATAATAATATCGGACTACTGGTGCTTAGTCATATTTTGGCAATCTTCTTTTTTCTTTCAGTATTTTTTGCCGGAATTTCCTCATTAATTGCATTATTAGAAGCAATTGTTAATCCTGTTGCAATAGAATGAAAAATAAAACGATCAAAAATAATTATTGGAGTAATTATTATTAGTCTTTTAGTTGATATTTTGTTTATCTTTAATAATAGTGCTGCTTTGATTGATGGTGTTGCTACTTGATCTGCTGGAATTTTACAAATGATTATTGGAATCTTTGAATTAATAGGTGTTTGTTGATTATGAAAAATTTATCCTGATTTACGAAAATTTAATAATGAAAAATCATGATTTAAATGAGATAAATATGGTTTTAGAATTCTTTGCTTAATCATAATCCCACTTATTATTGTTTTAAATCTTGGTTTCGCTTTATATCAACTAATAAATAATATTGAAAATAATATTTTTGTTTTCTTAATAATTGGTACAACCTTAGGTGCATTTTTTACTTTAATTACTGCGGCAATCTTTACTTACTATCAAACAATTAAAATTAAAGTTAATAAATTAAAAAGTAAAATTTCAAAGAATAAAAAATCAAAAGAAAAAGAAACAAATATCGTGAATGAAACGACAAATGAATAAAAACTAATTTGACTAAATATATTGAATTCTATAATATTTAGTCATGAAACAAAATTAAAAGGAATGAACTTAATCAAATCTTGATTAAACCATTCCTTTTTTAATTAAAAAAATTATTATTTTTCTACTTTTCTTAATATATTTCAATATTATTTTTATTTTCTCGATTATTATTTGTGATAATAAAATTAAGAAAAAATAACGGCCAACCAAATTGTAAATTAAAAATCATCATAATTTTAAAAACTTTCTTATTAGTTAAAAAATAAGCTCATGAGGATGCTAATCCAATTAACATTAAAATAACGATAATTAAAAAAAATCAACTGATTAAATTTAAATCGCTAGCATTAACTTGAAAAAATATTATTACTCAATCAGCACTAATTTTTTTTCTAAATTTTTTCGTTCTTTATTATATTTTTATTTTAACACTTTAAAAAATGAAAACAAGAATACATTATCCAAAAACAAATACAAAAAATGACAAATTAATTGCAGATTTTTAAATATTATTTGAAATTGCTATTATTTAAAATACGATATCCGGATAAATTGGAAACTGTGCTAATAATTGATCAACTTCATTTTTCAAAGCAACCAATCCAGAATCTTCAATTCCTTTTGGTAATTTTCATGCTTTAATAATAATTTTTGCTAACTGTTGAAACTCTTTTTCTTTAAAACCTCGTGTTGTCATTGCTGGCGAACCAAAACGAACACCACTAGTAATTTTCGGTGATAATTTATCAAATGGTACAGCATTTTTATTAGCAATGATATTGATTTTTTCTAAAATATCAACCGCTTTTTGACCATTTAAACCATTAATTTTTAAAACATTAATTGTTAATAAATGAGTATCAGTTCCACCTGCAACAACATAAAAGCCAGCATTACTAAATTCTTTGGCAAACGCTTTGGCATTTTTAATAACTTGTTTTTGATATTCAACAAATTCAGGAGTTAATGCTTCATAAAATGCTTGAGCTTTTGCCGCAATAATATGTTCTAATGGTCCACCTTGATTACCAGGAAAAACAGCACTATCTACTTTTTTTGCTAATGCTGCAGTAGTTAAAATTGCTCCGCCTCGTGGTCCTCTTAAAGTTTTATGAGTTGTTGTCGTAATTAAATCAGCATGGCAAACTGGTGTTGGATGTTGTTTTGCTGCAATTAAACCAGCAATATGAGCCATATCAACCATTAAATAAGCATTACATGATTCAGCAATTTCACGAAACTTGGCAAAATCAATTGTTCTTGAATAAGCAGAAGCTCCAGCAACAATAATTTTTGGTTGATATGATTTTGCTAATTTTAAAATCGCTTCATAATCTAATTGTTCATTTTTTTCATTAACACCATAAGCTAAACCATGATAGGTTTTCCCAGAAAAATTAACAGGATAACCATGAGTTAAGTGTCCTCCAGCATCTAAAGCCATACCCAAAATTGCATCTAACGGATTTAAAACTGCTGCATAAGCTTCAGCATTCGCCTGACTTCCTGAATGTGGTTGGACATTGGCATGAGCATTAGCTTGTTTACAAGTTCATTCTTTACCATTACTATCTTTAAATTTTTCACCTGGTTTATGACCACAAGCAAATAATGCTTTTAATCTTGTTATTGCTAATTCTTCGGCAATATCAACATTTTCACAACCATTATAATAACGAGCATGAGGATATCCTTCAGCATATTTATTAGTTAGAACACTACCTGCTAACTTTAATCCTGCTTGTGAAACATAGTTTTCTGAAGCAATTAATTCAATATGATTTTGTTGGCGATTGATTTCATTTCTAACAACATCAGTTAACTTTGGATCTAACCCTTTATTAAATGCTTGATCAACCTTAGTTTGATAATTTAAAATTGGTTTTATTTCATCTGATTTTTTCATAAAGACTTGCTCGCATTCTTACTTTTTCTTGATTTTGTATTAATTTAATTTTTTAATTCTAAATTGATGTCGTTCTTCAGTACTCGTTGGTGTATTTAAAAATACCTTTACTAATTCAACACCTTTTTCAGCAGCAATAATTCTTGCTCCTAAAGCAAGAACATTGGCATTATTGTGTGAGCGAGCTAACCGTGCTGTTTCTTCTTCATAAGCTAACGCACATCTAATTCCAGGAACTCTATTAGCTGCAATATTAATTCCGATTCCGGTTCCACAAATTGCAATTCCAACATCGGCTTTTTGATCTGAAATTGCTTTACCAATTTTAAAACCATAATCAGGATAATCAACTGGTTTAGAATTAACAGTTCCCAAATCCAAAACTTGATAACCTTGCTTTTTTAAATATTCAATAATTGGTTTACGAAACTCAAAAGCAGTATGATCGTTAGCAATTGCTACTCTAATTTTCTTTTCCATAAAATCACTCCTCACTATCAAGAGTTATTATTTTAATCTTGCCATTAAAAAATAATTCTTATTGTTTCAATTTTAACAAAATTTAAAAAAAATAACTAATATCAAAAATATTAGTTATTTTATCTTGTCAATTATTTTTTGTTTCAAAACTTATTTTTAGTTGTTTTCTTTGAATTTTCTTTTTTATCACCCAATAAAACTTGAAAAATACACTGGAATGGAAATCAAATAATACTAGCACATATAAAACCAATGAATAGTATAATTCAAAATATCTTAATAATTTTTTTCCCCATATTTATTTTTCTTTCTTATGATTTACCATAAGAACCAAATTCTTTTAATAACTCAATCGCTTTAGTTTTAATTGCTAAAGTTGCATCTTTCATTAATTTTCTTGGATCATAACCCTTATTTTCTTGGTCTTTATTATTAATAATATAATTTCTAATTGCTCCAGCAAATGCTTCTTGCAATTCAGTATTAACATTAACTTTAGCAATTCCTAAACTGATTGCTTTTGCTACTTGTTCTTTGGGAATTCCTGAACCACCATGCAATACTAATGGTTTGTTACTTGCTTCAGCGATTTGCTTTAAAACATCAAAATTTAAACCTTTTCAACCATCTGGATAACGACCATGAACATTATTAATTCCTGCGGCTAAAATATCAATTCCTAATTTAGCTAAACTTTGACATTCGTGTGGATCAGCAACTTCACCCAAACCAACAACACCATCTTCTTCGCCACCAACACTACCAGCTTCAGCTTCAACTGAAGCATGATATTTTTTAGCTAAAGCAATAACTTTTTTAGTAGTTTCTAAATTTTCTGGAAAACTCAAGTGTGAACCATCAAACATAACTGAAGTAAATCCTGCTTCTAATGCTGATTGACATGCTTGATATGATTGACCATGATCTAAATGTAAAACAATTGGGACAGTAATTTTTAAATCTGCCATTAAAGATTTAACCATATTGGCAACAACATTATAACCACCCATATATTTAATTGCTCCTTCTGAAGCACCTAAGATAATACCACTTTTAGTTTCTTGAGCCACTTCTAAAAGACTTTTTGTTCATTCTAAATTATTAATATTAAAATGAGCAACAGCATATTTACCTGCTTTAGCGTCATCAACTAAAGCTTTAGCATTAACAAAATTTTTCAAACTTGCACCTTCTTATTTTCTATTATTTATTCTAAACACTTATAAAATATTATCACATTTTAAAAAATATTAAATAGCAATTTATTCAATTGTGGCTTTAATAAAACCTAAAAATAAAGGATTAGGATGATTAAGTCTTGAAGTAAATTCAGGATGAAATTGACTAGCAATAAAAAACGGATGAACCTTGTTTGGTAATTCAATTATTTCAACTAAATCTTTTTCTTGATAAACACCACTAACAACTAAACCATTATCAATTAATCGTTGACGAAAACGGTTATTAAATTCATAACGATGACGATGTCTTTCTTCAACAATATCTTTTTGATAAAGTTTTCTTGCTAAAGTATTACTTTCTAGTACTGAAGGAAAATTACCTAAACGCAAAGTACCGCCAATACCATCAATTAAAGAATTACCTCTTGATAAGTCAAAGATTGGATATTCTGTCTCACGATTAAATTCAGTTGAATTAGCATTAGTTAAACCACAAACATTACGAGCAAACTCAACACATGCTAATTGCATTCCTAAGCAAAGACCTAAAAATGGAATTTTATGTGTTCTGGCAAAATTAATTGCTAAAATTTTACCTTCAACACCTCTTTCACCAAAACCACCAGGAACAACAATCCCGTGATACTTACTTAAAATTTCTTTAATGTTTTTATTAGTTAATTTTTCAGCATCAAGAATATCATATTTCACTTTAACATTAGAACTATAACCAGCAATTTTTAATGATTCAATCACTGATAAATAAGCATCACTTAAATTAGCATACTTACCAGTAATTGCAATCTTTACTTCTTTTTTAAGATTTTCAATTTGATTATTAATTTTTTGTCATTCTTTAATATTAACTGGTGTTTTATTTAAACCTAATAAATTAGTTAAAAGCAAATCAATTTTTTGATCAACCAAAATTAAAGGAACTTGATAAATACTATTACAATCAGGCACTGATAAAACATATTCTTTTTGAACATTACAAAATAATGATAACTTATCTAAAATTGTATCAGGAACTTGTGCATCACTACGACAAAGTAAAATATCAGGTTGAATTCCTAAAGACAATAATTCTTTAACAGAATTCTGACTTGGTTTTGTTTTAAATTCACCAGCAACAGTTAAATAAGGAATTAAAGTTGTATGCAAAATCGCAACATTTTCTTTACCTTTTTCATAGCGAATTTGTCTAATTGCTTCAATAAAAGCTAAAGATTCAATGTCACCAACTGTGCCACCAATTTCAATAATAACAATATCAGCTTGACTAGACAATGCTACTTTAAAAATCCGATTTTTAATTTCATCAGTAACATGAGGAATTACTTGAACAGTTGTACCATGATAAAGCCCTTTTCGTTCTTTTTCAATCACTGTTTGGTAAATTCGACCAGCTGTGACATTTGATGCTGAAGTTAAATTTTCATCAATAAATCGTTCATAATGTCCTAAATCTAAATCAGTTTCAGCACCATCACTAGTAACAAAAACTTCACCATGTTGATATGGACTCATTGTGCCTGGATCAATATTAATATAAGGATCAATTTTTTGCATAAAAACTTTTAATTTTTTTTGTTTTAAAATTCGGCCAACTGACGCAGCAATAATTCCTTTTCCTAAAGATGATACAACACCACCAGTAATAAAAATATATTTAGTATCCATAATTCTGTACCTAACTTTTAATTTTAAAAATCTTCTTCTTGTAAGATTCTTTTATTTAAATCTAAATCAAGAGTTTCAACGTCTCCATCACCATAATTATCTTCAGCAATAAAGATTTCATCTTCATCATCATCTGAATCTTCTTCTTTTTCTGAAAAGATTTCTGTTTCTTCTGTAATTTCTTCTGATAAATCAAATTCATCATCAGTATCGTCACTAGTAATTGATGTTACTTGTGATTTAATTTCTTCTAAAGAAATCTCATTTCTTGGATATCATAATTTATCACTTTTCAAGAAGAATTTAGTATCTAAAATCATCCCTGTATAAAGATTACCAATTGCTTTTTCTTCATATTGTGAAGAAATATTTAATTCTTTTTTAACATACTTTCAAATATCATTGAAACTTGCTTTCTTATGTTTCATTAAATATTGATAGGCTACTTCAAGCAACCTAGTACGATTTTCCATTCCTTTTCACCTCAAATTTATTGCGTTTTACATTTTGTCTGGCGCATTAACACCTATTAATTTTAAACCATTAAATAATAAATACTTAATTGTTAAAACTAAACTTAATCTTTGATCAGTTAACTTCTGATTATCAATGTTAATAATTTTACACTCATTATAATAAGAGTGAAAAGATTTTGCTAATCTTTGTAAATAATTTGCCATTAAATGCGGTTGTAAAGTTGTAACAATCCGATTCAAAACAAAATTATATTCATCAATTAAGATTAATAATTCTTTTTCTTTTTTATTTGTTAATAAATTAATTGTTTTTATAGCATTAAATTTTTCTGCTTGACTAAAAATTTGATTAATTCGAGCATGAGCATATTGTAAATAAAATACTGGATTATCTTGATTTTTCTTTGTTGCAATATCAATATCAATATCTAAATGACTTTCAGAAGCACGAGAAATCATATAATATCGCAAAACATCTTTGCCAACAATTGCTAATAATTCTTTCATTGTAATTGAAGTTCCTGCTCGTTTTGACATTTTTTGCTCAACACCATTTCTTATCAAACGAACTAATTGAGTTGGAACAATAATTAATTTATTAGGATCATCATTTAAAGCAGCCATTCCTGATTTAATTCGAGCAATATAACCAGAATGGTCAGCACCTCAAATATTAATTAATAAATCACTACGATGATACTTAATATCGTGATAAGTTAAATCAGGTAGCATATAAGTATAAGAACCATCAGATTTAATAATTACTCGATCTTTATCATCACCAAAACTAGTACTTTTTAATCAAGTAGCACCTTCTGATTGATAACTATTACCATTTTCTTTTAACTTTGTTAAAACTTTTTTAATTGCTCCTGTTTGATAAAGACTTCTTTCAGAAAATCAAATTTCCATTTCAACATCAAAATTTGATAAATCATTTTTAATTTCTTGTAACATATAGTTAATTCCAAATTCAGCAAAAACTTTATGATTTTTTTCATCCAATTGCTTTTTATAAAACTTTAATTGATATTTATCTTTGAAAGCTTGTGCTGCTGAAATTATTTCAGCACCATGATAACTATCTTCTGGTAACGAAATATTAGCTCCACAAAGATTTTGATAACGAACAAAAATTGAATTAACTAAAATATTAATTTGATTACCAGCATCATTAATATAATATTCACGAATAACATGATAGCCACAATGCTCTAAAATATTAGCAAGTGTTGAACCAATTGCAGCATTTCTTGCATGTCCTAAATGTAATAATCCTGTTGGATTAGCACTAACAAACTCAACATTATATTTTAAATTATTTGGCTTTAATTTCGCATAATTTTCTTTTTGACTTAAAACTGCTTTTAAAATTGGATAAAAAGCATCAATTTTAATTGTAAAATTAATAAATCCTGGCCCCAAAATTGTAATCTTTTCAATTAAATCTTTTTTAACGATTTTATCGACAATTTCTTTAGCAATTAAGTTAGGTTTTTTTTGATATTTCTTCGCTAATTGTAAAGCAAGATTTGATCAATAATCGCCAAAATCATTTTTTTGTTGATTAAATTCGACACTAATATTTGCTTCATCAATTTGATAATCAGTCTTTTTTACAGCAACAATAAGAATTTGTTTTAATTGATCAGTAATATAACTATTCTCTTTTTTTTCCTGCACTATTGTTCTCCTTTTAATAAATTTTTTTTCATTTTGTTTGAGATAATTAATCTTTAATTAAAATATTTTGTTCTTGATCATTTTTATTAGTTAAAAATTGATTAATAATTTGATTAACATATTGAATAAAACCAATCCGAATGAAAAAACGTAAATTAACTAACTCTTGATAACTTAAATTAATTAATTCTTGATAATCACCAAAAATTTCTTGATCTAATAAATTTCGGAATTTACTATCAATTTGATTATTATCATCAAAATCATTAGCACCTATTAGATTAATTAAACTTTTATCTAATTGTAAATGCTCTAAATTCTCATTTTTAATATTTTTATTATCATATATTTTAATTAATTTTAAATATAATTTTTGTAACAAACTCAAAGCATGAACAAAGTTATCTAATAATTCCTTTTCATTAATAACTAAATAACTATTTTCATTAAAATAACTATTGTTAGGTCCTGCTTCATACCTTGCTGCTTGACCACCAGGATTAATTTTTTCAAAGTATCGTAAATATTCTCGTAAATCCTTTAAAATAATTATCAATTCTTCATCATCAATCCGATTAATACTAATTAATTTAATTAAACGAATTAAATTATGAAAATTAATTTGTTTTTTTTGAGCTGTTGGTTCACTACTAATGTATTTTTTTAAACAGTGTTTTAACTTCAATTCTAAAGATTGATAAACCATAAATAAAGTAATATGAAAATTATCAAAACCAATTCCTCTTTTAATATTTAACAAAGCATTTACGGCAAACATATTGGCACGATCATTATCATTTCCTAAAACACTAGTTAAGTCAAAACTACGATAATAATTACTAATTAATTTTCTTAAAGTTTCAACAAATAATTTATGCTCCTGTTCTGCTAATTCAATAGTAAGGTTATTAATTTCATCAAGATCACTATATTTATCACCAATAAAAAGATAAGTAAAAATCGCAAAATCAATAATCACTTTTTCACGAAGGTTGTCTTCTTGTAAATTCAATTTTATTTTAACATCATCAATTGCAGCTTTATTTAAAAGTATTCCTAAAATTACAATACTTTCATCATAATCAAAATTATATTTTGTCATTTCTTGATAAAAATCATTTACTGACATATTTAAAATTTGTTCTTCATGATAAGTTAAAACTTTTTTAAGTGGTGAAAAAATATTCATTGGTATTCCTCATTAAAAATAAAAAAATCTTAATTTTAATAACTTTTAACATAATATTAAAATTAAGGCAACCTTTTACCTTGAATTCAAAAACTATTTTTTTATTAAAGAGTAATAAAGGATATGTTCTTTTGTTGAGCTGTTTAAAATTTTTGAAACTTTTTCTAAAGGTAAGATTTTATTATTGTTAAGTTTAATCATAATTGGTTCTTTTGTCACATCATAAATAACATTTTTTATTACTTGCGATTGATCTGAAATACTAGATTTTTCATTTTCTAAAGTTAACTTATATTGTTCTTGATTAAATAAAATTGCTTTTGCTCAAACAATTAAAGTTTCATCAGTTTCATAAAAAATAATATCTTGGACTAGTTTAAGAATTGTTGCATCATTAAGCTTTAAATACTCATTAACACTAATCATTTCTTGTTTTAAAATTGGAATAATTATCGCAATATTAATTTTTCATTGATAGTTTTCTTGCAATAATTTTCTTAATTGACTAAATAATTTTTGCAATTTTAAATCAAAAAAAATACTACTTTTATGGAAATAAACTTGAAAATACATATGAAATCTTGTTACTAAATAATTTTCAATTGCCCAGAGTGCTTTATAATTAAAAACAATTCCATGTTTTTGATCAATAATCATATTACTAATTACTCAATCTAAATCAATTGAACCATAATCAACACCAGTAAAATAACAATCACGAATTAAATAATCAATTCGGTCACAATCAAGTTGTGATGAAATTAATTGAATTTGATATTTCGGACATTTTTTGTGATCTTTTTTTATAATATTAATAATGTCATTAGCATTAATATGATATTTTTTTAAAATTTGATTAACTTCAGTCGTTTCATCACCAATAATAGCACAAGTATAAAATTCATGATTAAACTGATACTTACTATTATTATTAAAATTAGTAACTCCTTCAAAACTATGAGAAAAAGGACCATGTCCTAAATCATGTAATAAGCCAGCAATTTTAATAATTAACTTTTCTTTATCACTAATTAATTCATTATTACCAATTTGGTTAAGAACACGAGTTAAAACATGATAAACTCCTAAACTATGAGTAAATCTTGTATGCGTAGCACTAGGAAAAGCAATTTGTGCACCACCTAATTGACTAATTCATCGTAATCTTTGAAATTCTTTACTATCAATTAGTGCTTTAATCACCGGTTCGTTAATATTAATATTCTTATGAATTGCGTCACGGATAAAAATTTGCTGATTTAAACTTTCATTTTGCTTCATAATTAACCCCTAAAATTTTAAATCTTTAATATTTGTTAAAATATTCTTTTTCCCTAATAATTTAATTGTCTTTGGTAATTCTGGACCACTTGTTTGTCGAGAACAAGCAATCCGAATTGTCATAAATAATAATTTACCAGAAATCTTTGTTTCACTTTTAACTTGATTAATAACATCATGAATCTTTTCTTCATTTCAATCATCAAGTTGGTTAATCTTTTGACTAAAAACTTTTATTACAAGTTGTGATGAAGTAGAATTATTTTTCAAAAATTCTTGACTATCTTTTGTTAAAGTTGTTTTATCTTCTAAAAAGAATTTAATTAGCTGAGTAATTTCAGCACCATACATTAATTGTTTTTGGTAAATCAATAGTAATTCTTTTCATCAAGTTTCAGGTCTACTATTTCAATCATACGCTTTTTTAACAAAAGGAGTAACTAAATCTAAATATTTTGCTTCAGAAAGTTCTTTAATATAATGATTATTAACTCATAATAATTTTTTAATATCAAACATTCCTGGTGACTTACTAAAATAATCACTATTAAAAATCTTAATTAATTCTGCTTTAGAAAAGATTTCCCGTTCTTCATGAGGATTTCACCCTAATAAACTAATAAAATTAAATAGCGCTTCTGGTAAATATCCTTCATTACGGTATTGTTCAATAAATTGCATTAAACTACCATCTCGTTTTGATAATTTTTTGCCTTCTTGATTAGTAATTAAAGTTAAATGACCAAATTTTGGTGCACTTCATTTAAAATAATCATAAACAATTAATTGTCTTGGTGTATTTGACAAGTGCTCAGCACCACGAAAAACATGACTAATTTTCATTAAATAATCATCAATAACAACAGCAAAATTATATGTTGCGATACCATTAGTTTTAATAATAACAAAATCGCCAATATCTTTACTATTAAAACTTACTTCACCACGAACAATATCATTAATAATAAAAGTTCTATGTTTTGGTGATTTTAACCGAATTGCAAAAGCAACTTTATTTTGTAATTTTTTATTAACTTCAGAAGGTGATAATTTAGCACAACGACCATCATATTTAAAGGCAGGAACCTTTGCTTTTTCTTGCGCTTTTTTCATTGCTTCTAAAATTTTGGGCGTACAAAAACAATGATAAGCATGATTTTCATCAATTAATTTATTAGCATAATGACGATAAATATCTAATCTTTCAGTTTGTTGATAAGGGCCATATTTGCTACCTTTAGTATCAATTGTTTCATCAATTTCTAAACCTAATCAGCGTAAATTATTTAATTGTGAAGCAATACCATCAGCAACATTTCTTGCTATATCAGTATCTTCAATTCGCACGATAAATTTACCATTATTATGTTTGGCAAATAAGTAATTAAAAATTGCGGTTCTTGCTCCACCAATATGTAAATACCCTGTTGGGCTTGGAGCATATCTAACACGAATTTCCATTTTTCATCCATTCTTTATTTATTTTTTTTAAGTTTTTTTTATTCTTTGTTTCTTTTTCTTTCGTGCCATTATTTTATCAGTAGTATCAAGATTCAAAGTAATAGTTTGAGTTTCATTTGGATTAAATTCACTATTACTCGGAAAGGGAGCAGTAATTTCTAAATTTAATTCTTCTTTTTGATTAGCATTATTATGTCTTGTTCAATCAAGATTTTTTTGGTGTAATTTAAGAATTAAAAAAATTGAAAGAATTAATAAAATTAAGAAAATGGCAAAAACTAATCAAATTTCAATAATATTAAATCAATTTTGATAAAAATGATTAGCATTATAAGTTATTCCACTTGAATTTTCAACAATCTTTATTGCACTATTATTTCATTGATAATAAAATAATTGAGAAATAAAACCAAAATAAAAACCAACGATAACTAATGTAAAACCAACAATTAAACCAACTAACTTTTTTCTTGGTGTATCTGCGATTGAAACTAATGTTTGACTAAGAATTGCACCTAAAATACCAAAAAAAGCAAAAACCGTTCCAATTGTTATTAGACCATAAATCGCAAAAGAACTAGCACTTGATATTTTGTCACCATTATTACCAATTACCTTAAATCCTTGAGAATACAATCTAAGTAATTCATGGTTCTCTCAAATTATAACTAAAAATATTAAATTATAAATACCAAATAAAAATAAAATAATATAAAAAATTGAAAATCAAGCAATTCTACTTTTATTTTCCATATTTATTCCCCCATCATAGAATAAATATATCATTTTATTAAGAATTACTTGTTGATTTAGATTTTTACTTTTTTAATTTATTTTGTTTTTTTAATGCTTTTTTAGCTTTCTTATCAATTGATCTTTGTCGATAAATTTCATAATCACTCGGCATAAAAGAAAATTTATGACGCATAATTCAAAAAAAGATTTGCAAAAAAAACATGGCAAATATCATTAAAACAACTAGAACAATTAAGACACTACGATTAATTCAATGATAAAATCCTGTATCTAAATACTGATTAGAATATGTTATTTGTAATTGACTATTCAAAAGAACACTAACTACTAAAAATCAAAAACTGAAATAAAGCATAATAAGACTACTTTTTGGATTATGATAAATTTTATGTGGTGCAAAAAATAATAAAATTCAAGAAAAAATAACTAAAACCATATTAAGAATTGGTGTACAAAAAATATTAATGTCTTTCATACTGCCACTAATTTGATATTTATTATTAACTGCTAAATTAACAATGATAAAAAGACTAAAAGCAAAAACTAAAATTCCAAAGAATCAAAATAAACCAGAATAAGCAAAATAAGCTGTTCTAATTTTATCTTGATAAGGAACAAAGCGATGTTTTTTAATATTTTCGCTTGCTTTAGAATTTAAAAAAAGTTTTTGGTTTTCCATCATTTCACCTTTTAATTAGGAAGTGCTTCAACTACTAAAATTAAAAATATTGCAGATACTACTTGGAATGCTCAAGCAATTAAAGTAATTATTGAATAAAATAATAAAGTTGGTGTTCCTCAAAAAACAAAAGAACCACTAAGAATTAAAGTTGAAAGAATTAAAGTTAAAATAGCAATAATTCGAAAATAATTCTTTTTCTTTGCTTTTCTAGCTGGCAAAAGAAAAGCTAAAATATCAATTAAAACTGAAATACCAACATAACATAAAGCTAAAATTGTTTGATATTTAGTTAATCCAAGAATTGTTAATTCTTTACCAGAAATTAAACCTACTAATAGTAAGATTAAGAAAACAGCACAAGCTCCAAGATGAACAATTGATGAAATAAATAGCATCATTCGTCCTTGTTTTAATTTTTTAAAGACTGGATCTTTCAACTTAGTATCGTGAGGAACATAAGCTTCACGCTCTTTATTATATTCAATTTGATTATTTTTGTTCGACATTTACATATTACTCCTTTATATTATTTTTTTGAAAAAAATAAATTATTTACTATATTTTATAACAATTATTAAAATTGACAAAAAAATCTTTTTTAAAATTTAAATATGTTCTGAAACAAATTTATTTAATGAAATATTATATTCCTTTAATTCTTGAAATAAATTCATATTAAAATAAACATCTTTATTTAATTTTAAAAATAAAAAATCTTTCTTATTTTCCGATTCCAAATATAAATAATTAATTTCTTTTCTACTATTTAAATAAACATATATGTTATTTGATTGTGTTTTAATTGCATGATTTTTAGCATCAATATAAATTAAATTTTTTCAAGAACAAATTTTTAATGCTTGTTCAAATGTAGTACTTCAAGAAAAAGGAACTATATGATCAAATTCAAAACCTTTTATTTTTTTCATATTATGCTTTTCTAAATACTCTAATTTAGGAGTTTCAGATCTATATCGCTTAATTTGTTCATCTTGCTTTTTAAAAAAAATTTCAAATTGAGTAGCATTAATATTTAAAGAAAATATTTCAGAATCTTTAATATGTTGCATAATTTCTTGAGTTTGATTCTTTCAGTTATAAAAATCACGTTTTTGATCTTTTTTAAAGTTAATTCATTTTTCTCGATCTGCTCAGTTCCTTATAAAATTAATTACAGTATTTCTAGCACTTAAACTTAAATTTCTTCAACTTAAAATTAATTCTTTAATTTGATCTTTATCTATTTTATATTCCAAATAAAAATTGTCATATCAAGTAATAAAAAATAAAAATTCGTATTCATCAATTTTACCTTTTAAGTTTTCATCAGAAATAAGTTCAAATAATAATAAAGGTAAATCATTATAAATATTCTTAGAGAAATTATTATATATTTGTCTTAAAAAATGATTATCATTCAGTGTTTTTTCATTTAAATTCAAATAATCTTTAAATTTAATTAAATCAACAGAATCCTTAACATATGGTTTTAATATTGTTCTTTCTTGATTATTATTTATTTTGTATCTATCAATTACACCCATTCTTGCTAAATCAGGAAATAAATTTTTTTTAATTGTATTAGCCGTTCCTTCTTCTTTATTAGTGCTTTTTTTATATTCTTCTTGAAATTTCTTAATTAATTCTAAATATTGTGAATAATCTCCTAAATGAAACTTCCCTTCATCTCCTCTAGGAATTCTAACATAACCATTATTATCTTGAGAATGAAAAATAGCAATAATAATAGCTCTAAATTTTTCAAATGTTCATCTATTATGTTGTAATAAATGTAAACCTCTATAATTATTTTGTAACATTCTTCAGTAAATAAATTTAATTGCTAAATTATTAGGATTTATTACTAATATATTGTCTAATTCTCTTATTTTTTTATCTTGTAACATCTATTCTCCCTAATCTTTCATTAGCTAAATTAAAATAACTATTATCATTTTCACATCCAATAAAATTACGTTTATTTTTTTTAGCTACATAACTTGTAGTACCACTACCAGAAAATAAATCCAAAACTAAATTATTTTCTTGTGAACTTGCTAAAATAATTCTTTCAATCATCTTTTCCGGCTTAGAAGTTGGATGAAAATATTTTTGTAATTTGCCATTAATTTTATTAAAATGACGAGCTGAAGCAAAATCTCAAACATCAGAACATAATTTGCCATTTTTATTAGGATATCATCTTTTTCCATTTTTTAAAATACCTTTTTTTCTAGCATGTTCTATTCTTAATTTTGATTCATAAGGAACTCTTATAATTTCAGGATTAAAATAATAATCTTTGTTTATAGTAAAAAATAAAATGGTTTCTTGATTATTTACAAATTTCTTTTTTGTTGTGCTAAAACCATCTTTTTTATGTCAAATTATTCAATTTTGAAAAACTAAACCTTTTTTTACTAAATAATTCAAAATTATTGCGGAATTATATGCATTATTAAACAAATATAATGAACCATTTTTTTTCATTTTTAATATTAATTTATCTAATCATTTAAAAGTAAAGTTTCAATATTCTTCTTCAGAATCAAAAGAGTCTCAACTCTCTTGATTAATATTATATGGTGGATCAACAATAGCTAAATCTATTGTTTCGTCTTCTACTTTATTGTCTAAAAAAAGAAAAACATCTAAAAGAAAAATTTTATTCAATTCCATTTTAATCTCCTTTCTTCGAAGACAATAAAATTTCTTTATACGAAACTAACATAGATTTTTCTCCTTGCTCAATTTTTTTATCAATTATAGTTTTATAACTTTCATATATTTCATAACCTATAAAATTTCTTCCATTTTCATAAGCAACTTTTAAAGTGGTTCCACTACCTGCAAAAGGATCTAAAACAATATCATTTACAAAAGAAAACATTTTTACTAATCTTTTAACAATTTCTTCTGGCATTATAGCAGAATGCTCACCAAATGCTATATCTTTTTTATTAGGAATTGCTATATTTCAAATTTGAGAAGTATATTCAAGCCATTCATTTTGTTCTAACTTACTTAATTTTTTTATTTCTTCACTTCTACCATTTTCTGGTTTCCCATCTTTAGTATAAATAGTAATAAACTCTATTGTATTTTGAGCATAAAAATTTGCTGGATATGGATAACTTCCAAAAATTAATTTCTTAGTAGAATTTTTTCTTTTTCAAATATAAATATCTAATAAATGTAACCTAGTATTATTTATAATACTATTTTGGATATCACTTTGCAAATCAAAAATATGTCTATTATGATGTGTATTTATATGTTTTTTTAAAATTGGCATTAAAGGCACATTTATACATAATTTACCATTTGGTTTCAAAACTCTTTCACATTCTTTTCAAACTTTTAGTAAGTTTTCTATATATAACCTATAATCATTTAAATTTCCAATATCTTCATTCTTTTGTTTTGAATGAGAATAATCTTGTCTACCATTTTTAGAATAATCTTTTATATTAAAATAAGGCGGAGAAGTAATAACTAAATCAATACTATTATTTTTTATTTCTTTCATATTAGTACTGGTTTTGTAAAAAACTACATTTTTCATTACTTTCTCCTTCTTATCTTTTTAAAAAAATAATTATAAAAACTAATCTATATTAATTTTATTCTAAAACAAAACTTTAATAATTTTTTTAATAAAAATTCTACGAAATTTATTTATTTAAACATTGAAACGGAAATAACAAATATCACCATCTTGCATTTGATAAGTTTTACCTTCAACCCTTAATTTACCAGCATCTTTAACTTTCTTTTCATTACCAAGAGCAATTAAATCTTGATAATTATAAACTTCAACACGAATAAAACCTTTCATAAAATCAGTATGAATAATTCCAGCACATTCTGGTGCTTTCATTCCCTGAATAAAAGTTCAAGCATGAACTTCTTTTGGTCCTGCCGTAAAAAAAGTTGCTAAATTAAGTAATTTATAAGTCGCTAAGACAATTTGATCAATACCAGACATTGCAACATTCAACATTGCTAAATATTCTTTTTTTTCTGCTTCATCAAATTCTGAAATTTCACTTTCAACTTTAGCACAAACAGCAATTACTGCTAAATCTTTTTTCTTAGCATAAGCTTTTAAAGTTTCAAGATAATGATTTTCTTTTTTATTTAAGTCACTTTCAGCAATATTAGCAATTAAAATTAACGGTTTAATTGTTAAAAAGTTAAATGGTTTAATAATTAATTTTTCTTCTTGATCTAATTTTTGATCACGAACAGCAATTCCCTGATCTAATGATTGATTAATTTTCTTTAATAAAGCAATTTCTGCTAAAAGCGTTTTATCATTAGTAGACTTAGCTTTTTTTTCAACTCGGTCTAAACGATTTTTAATTACTTCTTGGTCAGCAAAAATTAATTCTAATTCAATTACTTCAAAGTCAGCAACAGGATCAATCTTATTGGAAACATGAGTAATGTTATTATCTTCAAAGCAACGAATTACTTGGCAAATGGCATCAACTTCTCTAATATTAGCTAAAAATTGATTACCCAAACCTTGGCCTTTACTTGCTCCCTTTACTAAACCAGCAATATCATGCAATTCTAAAACTGTTGGTACTACTTTTGTTGGTTGAAAAACTGTAATTAAATCATTAATTCTTGGATCATTAACAATACAAGTTGCAATATTTGGTTTAATTGTCGCAAAAGGATAATTTTCAATTAACACTTGGGAATTAGTAAGCGCTTTAAAAAGTGTTGACTTACCAACATTAGGTAAACCAACAATACCTGCTTTTAACATTTTTGCTCCTTTAATATATTTCTTATACTATGCTAACATAAAAAACTAAAATAAAAAAGAGACAAAAGTCTCTTTCTTTAGCCTATAATACCCGATCAACACATGACGGTTAGATTCCAGAATTAAATCAAAATCGCATTTCATAGGTCTTTCATTATTAATTTTACCTAACTAGAAAAGATTGTCAATACTTTTTAAACATAATATAACAAATTAACTTATTATAATTTTTGGTTCTTCAATATTTTCTATTTTCTTTACCTCTTCTCCTGTTAAATATTCTTTTAATAAAGAAACCTTGCTTTCAATATTTTCATTATCAAAACATATTTCTTCAATTTTTTTACAAAAACCAATTCAATTTTCTTTAAATCTAAAAAAATCAGCTTCATCTTGTTTTATTTGCCTCATTTTCTTTTTAAAAAATTCATTCAATAAATTAAATATATTTTTAAAATTTTTACTTAAAAAATCTTTTATAGAATCATCTTTTTCAGATCTTAAAAGCATATAAAAAACATAATTAATTACATCAAATGATTTAGGTTGTTCATGTCAAATTTTTTTATATTGTTCTGATTTAAGATTAATATATATAAAAACTAACTTTAACATTTTTCCAATAGCTTCTTTACTATTGTTTTCTAACGATAAAATTGCTTCTTCTGTATGATAATAAGTGCTTGATGGTTTTAAATTTCCTTTACCAATATTACTATACACTTCCTCAAACATTTTCTTAAGACTATTTTTTACTGTTATTTGCTTATCATAACAACTAGCAAATAATTTTATTAATTCTTCTGATGTAATAGTATTATTGAAAAATTTTGAAGCATTATTAACTTCAGATGAACCTTTTTTATAAATATAGAAAATTTCCTTTTTTATTAGAATTTCTTTAACATTTTTTTGAAAAGTTTTTAAACTCATCAAATCTTTTACATTAATTTGATTTTGATTATTACTTGCAAAAGGAATTTTTATTTCTAATTCTTTTTGTTTTAATTCATATAATTTTACTAAAATACTTATATTACTTAAGTTAAGATTTTCTTTTTTACATTTTATATATAACTCATATAAAGATCTAACAGTTTGTTGTCCATTAATAATATTACAATTTTGAAATGATATTCTATTTCTATTTTCATTATTAAATAAAAGATTATCAACTAATATAGTTATTCCATTATTTAAAAGAAAAAAATTTAATTCATTTTTCTTTAAACTTTCTTTTATTTCTGAATTTATTATATTTGCTTTAACCTTATATCTAACATTACCTTCAAAAATTGAATCTAGAGTGTTACCATTGCTAATTTCTTCTTCAATTATCTTGATTAAGTCCATAGCCTTAATAGGAAAAATAATACCCTTATTATTATCATCATCTTTATAAACTATAGTATTTTTAGCTTTTTCATGCTCAATATTCAAATTATGTTTAACATCATTAACAATTTTAAAACCTGTATTAATTTCTAAAATAACTTTTTTAAAGAAATCAACAAGTCTCATCATATGTTTTTCAACTTCAGAAGGATCAACTCAATTAATTAATTGACATTTCTTTTCACTATTATAAACAAAAAGGAATTCAGGATCATAAATTCAATTTCTTTCTTCAAGTCAATCTAATACTTTAGAGTTTATATTTGTTAATTTTTGTTTTTCAATTGGTGGTTTATCAGATGTCAATATTTGATTTATTTCATCAGCTTTAATTCTAGATTTACTATATTGTCCAGAATTTACTTTATCTGTATTTTTCACTTGAATTAAATATAAAGTTTTCTTATTAAAAAAAACTACATCAATACCAGTTGCTATTTTATCATTTTCATTTATAACATAATCTTTTGCAATATTAATATCTTGATTAGAAATTCAAGATGCAACTAAATATTCAAGAACTAAATCTTCTTTTGCTTTTTTATGTTCTTTATTCATACTTTTATAATCTTTAAACATTTTACCTGTTTCAGATTTTAAAAAATTATTTAATTTACTATACATTTTATTTTCTCCCATCTTAATATCCCAGAATTATTCATATCCTTTATATAATTTATTATAATCATATTATAAAATAAACAAAAACTTAAAAACACATTTTTTAGTGAATATAAAAGTTACAAAAAATAAAATTTAACTCATCAAATAAGATTTTTCATACTAAAATAAATATTATAAATACAGGGTGAAATTATGAATCAAGATAAAATAGATTTGCTTCTCTTAAATGAAATTAAAACTCAAATTAACCGATTTGATTCAAAAGCAAGTATATTACTAACTATTTCAGGAGTACTTCTAGGAATGTCCTTTGGATGAATAAAATTATTTAAAACTGATTTAAATCATTCTATAAGACCAATTGAATATTGTTTATCTATTTTTACAATTTGTTATATACTTCTTTTAGTTTTTTCTATTTGTTTATTTATTATGACAATTTTACCTAGAAAAAGACCTAAAAAAATGAAACAAACAGAAACTAATAATTCTATTTGATATTACGAAGATTTAAGTAAAATGGAATTAGAAATAATTAAAGTGGAATTATCAAAAATTGATAAAATTGATTTAACAGAGCAAATTAAAATTAATTCTATTATAGCAAACAAAAAATATACTTTTTTAATTTGAGGAATTTCATTTCTATTCATATCAATTCTTTTTATTCTTATTTCCATTATTTTATATTTATTAATTTAGAAAGTCAGGTAAATAAATTATGTATTATGATTATAAAAATGCAAAAAAAAGAATTATTGATACTATATCTTCAAAAACAGATATTGATCGAGAATCAAAATATATCCCAAAAAATGAATCAGAGTTTACATTCAAAAATGGAATTAAAACATGAGTTGGTGCTTTATTTGTAGACATAGTTGACTCTTCTCGTCTTTTTAAAGAAGAAAAAGATGAAAGAATTGCTCGAATAATAAGAAGTTTTTGCGATGAAATAATTAGAATTTTAAGTCTAAATGATAACTACAGACAAATTGGTATCAGAGGTGATTGTATTTTTGCAATTTATGATGCACCAAAGATTATAGATACAGAATCAATACTATTGGATGCTTCATATATTAATACTTTTCAAAATATGTTTCAAAAAATCTTACAAGATAATCAATTTCCTACTTTTGAAATCGGAACAGGCCTAGGATTATCAGAAACATTAGTAATAAAAGCTGGACAAAAAGGAAGCGGCATTAACGATTATATTTGAATTGGAAGTTCTGTTGTAAATGCATCAAAATTATCATCTGAAGCAGCACGAAATTCTAATCCACCAATTCTTTTAGACAATCTTTTTAAATTAAATCTAGAAGAATATTGTAAGAAAAACAATGCATATTCTTGATTTAATAAAATATATTCAAGAAAATTAAATGAATATATTTATGGAGCAAATATTATAAAAATAGATTTTGATGAATGAATTACAAATGAATTTGTAAGATCTTCAAACTTATCTTTTTTATTTAATTAACTTCAACAATTTTAATAAACTTAAAAAATAAAAAGAGATATTAATATCTCTTTTTTAGCCTCATGGGTTCTGCGCTTACATCGCAGTTAGATTCCGAAAGCTGTCATCAACTTGCACAAGGTCTTACTTAATTATTTTATCATCTTCTTCAAAAAAGACAAGATTTTTAAGTAAATTTTGCTTATTTTCATACGGAAAAAATGATTGATATTCAACTAAATTTATTTTTTTTATTTTAAGCAAATTTATCAATATATTTATTTTTTTGTTATTAGAATAATTATATAATCTATACAATATATAGCATATAATATCAGCGCATCTAATCTCTGGATAAATTTTTGAATCTTTTTTAATTACAGAAAAATTAACATTATAATTATGAAAATGTAAATTCAAATGAGTTTCTAATGAATCTTTAAAATTAGTAGCAATAGTTCTATTATCCATATGAATTTCAATATTTTGATAAATAGAAACATCAATAATTTTAGTTTTTATTAAATAATTTACTAATAATTTAACAAAAAAATTAAAAGCTTCATTTTCATTTCATTTTTGTTTTTTTAAATTATGTTTATCAACTAAAATTGATACAGGAATAAAATCATTAGTGCTATTTTTAATATATTAAATATATTCAACTGAATGCTTATATAAAAGTTTATATCCTTTTATTTCATCTAATTTATTAATGTAACTATTTTCAAATTTTAATTTTTGTTCAATTTTCTTACATTTAGATCTTATATAATTTATATCATTAATAAGATAACCACCAATACCAAAATATCTTTCATTTTTTAAATGCATACCACTTAATTCATCTATAACAAGGTAAATTGTTTTATTACTTAATACCCCAGAATTATTCATATCGATACTCTTTCTATGATTATTCTGGTTATATTATAAAACAAATAAAGGTCTAAAAATATGTTTTTAGACCTTTATATTTTTTTAATCAATCAACTTCAATAATTCTAATAAACGATTTAAATCTTGATTATTATGATAACTAATAATCATTTTTTTATCTTTAATCTTTACTTTCGTACTTAACTTACGACTTAAATTATTTTCTAAATCATTTAAATAAATATCATTTGGTTTTAAATTAGGTTTCTTTTTTGAATTTAATAATTGCTGAGCTTTAATCATATCTTCAACTTTACGAACAGTTCATTTTTCTTCAAAAGCACGATGAGCTAAATTAACAATTAAAATACTATTTGGTGTTAATTGTAATAATGGTTTCACATGACCCATGGTTAACTTATCATCTTTAACCATTTTTAATACTTCAGCTGGCAAATCTAAAATTCTCATTGTATTAGTAACATGAGATCGTGATTTGTTAACTTTTTTCGCTAACTCTTCATGAGTTCATTTCATTTTATCAATTAAAGTTCGATAAGCTTGTGCTTCTTCAAAAGCATTTAAATCAACTCTTTGAATATTTTCAATTAAAGCAAATTCCATAATTTGTTGATCTGTTGCTTCAATTATTACTGCTTTAATTGTTTTTAATCCTGCAAGTTCTGAAGCTTTCTTTCTTCGTTCACCAGCAATTAATTGATAAAATTCACTATCTTTAATTTTTGCAATAATAACTGGTTGAATTAAACCATGAGTCTTAATTGATTGACTCAATTCTTCTAATTCTTGAGAATTAAAATGCTTTCTTGGTTGATGAGGATTTGGAATAATTTTATTTAAAGCAACTTCTTGCGATAAACTTTCTTGAACTTCAGGTGACTTTTCAATATTATCAACTAAATCATTAAGACCATCACCAAAAATTGTTTCTAATCCTTTAATTCCTAATCTACTTTTCTTATTATTAGCCATTATTTAAAACCTCACTAACTAAATTGCGATAAGCAACGGCTCCACGACATTTTGGTCGGTAATCAAAAATATTTTTTCCGTGTGACGGAGCTTCACTTAAAGTAATATTTCGCGGAATATAATTACGATAAACTCTTTCTTTGAAATTTTTCTTAATTTCTTTAATTACTTCAACCGAAGCATTAGTATGAATATTAACCATTGTTAGTAAAATGCCTTCAATTTTTAAATTCGGATTAAATAATTGTTGAATTCACCGAATTGTTGATAATAATTGCACTAATCCACCCAAAGCATAAAATTCAGCTTGTAACGGAATAATTACTGAATCAGAAGCAGACAAAGCATTACGATTAATTAAACCTAAACTTGGTGGGCAATCAATAATAATATAATCATACTTATTGCGAACTGGAGCAAGTTTTTCTAATAAAACATTTTTTTTCGTTTTTGAATGTTCTAAAAGGAAAATTTCAGCACCTGCTAAAGAAATTGTTGCTGGTACTAAATCAACACCTTTGCAAACATTAGGTTTAATTACTTCTTCAATCGTTGTTTCATTAACAATAACATCATAAATATCTTTATTAAGATTATTAAAATTAAATCCCATCGAAATTGTCGCACTTCCTTGAGCATCCAAATCAATTAGTAAGACCTTTTTATTTTCCAAGCCAAGTCCGGCTGCTAAATTTGTGGCGGTAGTTGTTTTACCAACTCCACCTTTTTGATTGGCAATGGCAATTATTTTACTCATATTTTTTCACCTTAATCATTTTCTATCATACATTACATTTTAAATTTTAGCAAATTAAAATTATAAAGGTTTATTCTTGATTTGTTGGTACGGTCTAGGATATTTTAATGGTGTTAATTTTTGCTTTTGAAAAATTAATAAATTTCTTGTTCCATAATTATTTGGTAATTGATAAGAATTCTGATTAATTAAAGTTGCACCTAATAATGATAAACCAGAATTGATATTATTTAATTCAAAATTAACATTCAAAGCTTTATAAGCAATAAACTTTCCAGAAATTCTTACTAATGGCAAACAAATTTCATTAAGAATATTTAATGGTGCAACTGCTCTTGCAACAACTAAATCAAAAATTTCTCGGTATTCATGAGCAAATACTTCCACTCTTTGATTAATAATGTGAACATCTTGTAATTTTAAATTATCAGTAACTACTTTTAAAAATTGACATTTCTTTTGATTAGATTCAACAATTGATAATTTTAAGTTTGGAAAACAAATTTTTAAAACAATTCCAGGTACACCAAGACCAGAACCAACATCACAAAGACTTTGATCATTAAGTTTAATCACATTTGTCATTAATAAAGCATCATAAAAATGTTTATTATAAACTTCATCTTCTTCAGTAATTGTTGTTAAGTTAAACTTTTGATTATATTCAATAATTAATTGATAATATCTTTGTAAATTTGCTTCAATTTCTTTAGTTAATTGAAAATCTTTTAAACCTACTATTCATTTAGAATTCATAAATTATTCCTTTATTTAAAATTGATGGATTAAAGTAAATTATATTATATAATGATATTATAATACTAATCATTAAATGCCCTTTTAAGGAGTTACATTTTGTAAATTTGATTAGTTTACTCTGAAAAGAGCTATCTACATTAGCATTTAAATGTAGTGCAAAAAATTTAAAGTTGTTTTTTAAGCAACTTTTTTTATTTTAATAAAATTTTGTTAATTACTTTGTTAATTTCTTCTAGTTTATTTCTATTAGATTCTGATAAATTTTTTCTAAACTTAAAATAATCTAACCGTTTATAAAAAAAATTAATTGCAGATTCTACTTGTGAATCATTTAAACTTTCATTAGGATTTGTTTGATCAATACCTTGTCTAATTTTATCTAGTTCCTTTCGGTCTTGTTCTGCAATCTCTCTTATAATATCTTTATTTAATTCTTCTAATTCTTCTCTTTTTTTTCGGTCTTCTGTATTAAACTTGAATATATTATCTCCAACAATTTCTATAGTTGTTTCATATCACTTTTTAAACAAAACTGGATATTTAAGAACAGATCAATTATTTCTTGAAATCATAATATCTCTAAAAGAACCAACAGCTTTAACTTTGTGTAAAATTTGATACATAGAGGCGTCAATGAACATATTTTCTATATTTTTATCGTCATCAAATCACATTTTAACTTCTGATTGTTTTTTACTTTCATTAACTCTTTTAACACTACTAAAAAGATTCCTCAATTGTTCATCTTTATTTAAAAATAAATTTAAATAATTATTAGCATTTTTAGAATTTAAAAATCATTTTACAAAAGTAATAATTTGTAAATATTTTTTTATTTCGCTTTCTGTTTCACCCGTATTCTTTGCTATTTCTTTTAAAATTTCATTATTTATATGAAATTTAATTTTTTCAATTTCATTAACCAAATGTTTAGAATTTAATAAATTTTCATACATATTAAAAATTTTTATTTTTTTATTCACTGGGTCATAATCTACTTTTTCTTCTTTTCTAAATTGAATTTTTGTTTCTAAATTATTTAATTCATTATCAGAAAAATCTTTTTTTAAAATTATAACTTTTATCTTTTGTTCTATAAAAGATAATTTTTGTTCTCTTCAAATTTTTTTCAACAACATAAATCTTCTGTTACCATCAATAATTATGCCTGACTTTGTTGCAATAATAGGTTCTTGCTGAGAAAACTTTTCTAAATTCACTTTAGTATCAATATTTTTATCTACTTTAGATTCTCAAAGCATTTTTTCAATTAAAGCATTATACTTTACTGGATCTAAATTTTTTTCCAAATTTAAACTAAGTAATTCTTGTTGAGCTTCAATAAAGTGTCTACCATTCTTTGAATTATGAACAAAAAAATACATAGGCATTTCGTATACATCATAACTTTCTGGTACATCATTTTCAATATCTAAAATTTTGCCTGTAGAAATTGGCATAGGATTATTTTTAAAAAAGCTTTCTATCATTATTCGTCTTTCTTGTTCATTATATAAATAATTCATTTCTTCACCTCATTTTATAAAATATTCACAATATTATTTTTTTTATAAAAATATTTATTTCCTATTGAAACATAATTTTGAATTAATGTTTTACTAAATCCACATTCATTTTCTAAAACTTCCACAAATAATTCTCAATTTATGCTTTTACCATTAAATAAAAGTTTAACTTGCTTGTAAAATAAATTAACAGTACTATTATTATCAATTGAATTTACTAATATTGGAGTTCTAGAGAAATATTTTTCACTATTTGAAATAGTACAATATTTTTTTAAGTAATTATGAACGAAGTCAGGATTTATATTTAAAAATCTATAATTAGTTAAATCATTAAAAAAAACTAAAAACTTATTTGTGCTAACCATAATTACTTGTTGATTTTCAAGTTTAATAAATTCATTAATAATTTCATTTGCATTTTTAGAATTAATTTTTGGTTCATCAAAATTAACTACAATTTTATTATTATCATAATATAATAATTCTTGAGTTCTTGATAATAAACCTTCAAATGGTCTAGAATTATTACTATTATAATTTTTATTTATTTTTTTATTTTCTAATAAAAAAATATAAAAATTCTTTTGTAATTCCTCTTTATTTATAATTTCAGTATTTTTATAATTTATTTTTAAAAAAATAATTAACATTTCTTTAAAAGATAATATTTTATTTCCTCAATATTGTTTTTCTGTTTTATACATTTTATTATTATGAAAAATAATACAATTATTTTTAATTAACAACCTTAATTCTTCATTGTCATAATTCATAAACGATAAGTCTTCTTCTAATCTTTCTTGTAAGTCAAAGAGCAATTGATTATTTAAATTTAAAATAGAGTCTATATTTTTAATTTTTGGATATAAAATATTTTCAATAACTTTAATAGCAGTAACATTTACTTCTTCAATTAAAAGAATTTTATTTTTAAGAAATTCATAAACTTTAGTAAAAAAAACATAATTATTTCTAATTTGCTTTACATTAATCTGTCTAACTCTTTCTCTTGTAATCCCTAAATCTCAAATTTTAGAAATACTTTCTAAAGTTGATTTTTTATTAAATAAATAATAAATAGAAATAAAACCATTTATTTCTTTCTTTTTATTAATGAATTCTAATATTTCATCATTAGATAAATAAGCAATATTTCATTGATCACTTAAAAATAAATTTTTAAAATTAATATGATAATCAAACTTAAAATTATAATTTACTGTTTTTGTAATTTTAACTAAAAAAAGAAATAAATTTTGATAATTAAAATTTAAATTTAAATCAGAAATTATATTATTTCAATTTTGCAAAATTCATTCAATAATGAATGGATATTCTTTTGTGAATAAAATAATTTTTGATTTTACTTGATTATCCATTATTTTTGTGTCTAAATTAAAAAATAAAAATTCATGTTTATAAACATCAACTAATGAATAATATTTCAAACTTTCAATTTTTTCTTGATAATCCATTGAATTTCATTCAAGCATGTTATATATATATTCATAATTTTTACTTGAAATTTTAGACTGAAAAGAAATTAATTTTTCAAAAGAAATTATATTATTTTTTTCTTTTATTCATCAATACTTCATTTTATTTTTCCCCTCTCTAAATTGTATTTTATAATAATATATTATTTTTTATTGACAAATAAAAAATAAAAATATTTTCTTTGAAAAAAATTAAATCATTTGATATCTTAGTGTATTATTTAAATTCATTTTATTTTTAAGATATCTTACTAATTCATTTTTCAAATAAATCAATTGAAAATAAATTTTCAATTTGATCAAAGGCTGTTTTTAAACTTGATTTAGTACTATTTCACCCTGCTCCATCAGTAACCCAAATAAAATTAAGATTTTGTGCTTTTAAATCATCATTAATTTTAATATATGAATTGGCAACTTCATTCAATTTTGAACCAGAAGCACTGTAAAAATTACATTCTAAATAATATTCCTTATTATTTTTAATAAACTTAAAATCAAATTTTTTATTTTTACTAATACTCTTTAATGGCAAAGACCATCCTTTTTCATACTCAATATTATTTTTTTCTAAAATATTAGCAATAATATTCTCCATAACTTTTCCAGAGCGATTTTTTCTAGCATTACTATCTAAACCAACTTCAATTCCATATATATAAGTATTAAAGTCAATATTTTTATTACCAATAAACAATTGAATTAAGTTAGAATCTTTCAAAAATTTAATAACATCATCTGCATTTTTAAAATTTAAACCATCAAAATTTTTACTTTCTTTATTATCTAAAAAAACATTATTTCCTCTGGCTGCTAATAAAATATAAAATTTATTAAATGAACTTAAATGATGAAATCAATATTTATGAATTTTTTCCTTTAAACTCATTTCATCTTTTGAATGTAAAAGATTAAAAACTGAAAGATCATTTTTATAACTTTTAACTCTTTCTTCAACTTTATTTCAATCAACAAAACTATTTAATTTATTATTTGTTTTAATAAAAGTTTTGCAAAATTTACTAAATTCCAAATCTCTTTGACTTTCTTTAGGTATCATTTTTTCGCCCTCACTAGATATCTCATAATTTAAAATAAAAATTTCTTCAGCTGCATTTATTCGATTTTGACCATCACAATTAATAAAACGATTAGTTTTTTTTGAAAAATAAAAATAATCTTTATACAAATTACGAATAAATTGATGATTATTGTTAGTTAATAATCACTTTGCGCCTTTTTTTTCAGCAGCTTTTAAAAATTTAAAAAGTTTTATTTGGTCTTCAGCAGTAAATTTATTAGCATTATAAGAATTAAAACCTTTATTATCTGGATAATAATATGGTGGATCAACGAATAAAAAATCCTCAGGTTCAATATATCTTAATAATTTTTGATAATTATTATTTAAAATTTTAATTTTATTATTTTTTAAATATTTATTAATATTGCTTATATTTGTTAAATCATATAAATTTGTTTTATTTTTATTTGCAAATGGCACATTGAATTCACCTTTAGAATTTACTCGATAAATTCCATTAAAACCATATTTATTTAAAAAAATTAATCGTGCCGCTATTTTTTCTTTAGTCAAAAAATTAATATCTTCACTTTTTAATTGCTGATAAAATTCTTTTAAATTTTCATTATTATTTCAATTATCTAAAATACTAATCATTGTTTTATATTTACTTTTAATTACTTTATAACTTGTAATAAGTTCCTTATTAATGTCATTAATAACTGCCTTATCATGTGCAAAATTAAAAAATACTGCACCACCACCAACAAAAGGTTCAATAAATTTATTAATTTTTTCAGGTTTTAAAACATTAATAATATCAAGAACTTGTGTTTTTCCTCCAACTCACTTAACAAAGGGTTTTAATTTAATATTATCTTCGTCCATTAGTTACCTACCTAAAAAATTAATATAATTTTATTATATAATAACAACTGAATTAAAAAAATGCTAATTAAAGATCTAATTAGCATTCAAGTATGGGTATTTATTTTTCAAAAAGAACAATAACATTTGAATATCAGAGGGGCTAATCCCTGGAATTCTTGTTGCGTGAGCAATTGTTAAAGGTCTAATTAATTGTAGTTTTTCTTTTGCTGCCAAAGTAATGTTTTCAACTAAATTATAATCAATATCTTTTGGAATTTGTTTTGCTTCTCAACTTAACATTTGTTGGGCATTTTTTTCTTGTTGTTTAATGTAACCAGCAAACTTAATTGAAATTTCTAATTCTAATAATTGATGATAGTCTAAATCATTAATTTCTGAAATTACTGTTTTAAAATATTCTAATTTAATTTCTGGTCGTTTTAATAACTCATAACAACTAATACTATTATCAGGAATAAATGATTGATATTTTTCTGTTAAAAGTTGTCCAAAGTCACTATTTCTAGTAATTTTAATTGTTTGTAATTTTTCGGCAATAACTTTACTTAATGCTTGTTGTTGCTGAAATTGCTTTCATTGATTTTCAGTAACTAAATTGGCATCATAACCATATTTAATTAAACGAGTTTGAGCATTATCATTTCGTAATAATAAACGATGTTCTGCTAATGAAGTTAATAACCGATAAGGTTCATAATCATTACCTTTGGTTGTTAAATCATCAATTAAAACGCCAATATATCCTTCATCACGTTTTAAAATTAATGGTTCTCTATTAGTTAATTTTAGATGAGCATTAATCCCTGCCATTAATCCCTGACAAGCGGCTTCTTCATAACCACTTGTACCATTAATTTGACCAGCAGTAAAAAAGTTTTTAATAAGTTTCGTTTCTAAACTTGGTCATAATTGTCGTGGATCAATTGCATCATATTCAATCGCATAAGCTCATTTTAATACTTGACAATTTTCTAAACCTGGTAAAGTTCTTAAAATTTGATCTTGTTGTTCAATTGCTAAAGAAGTTGATAATCCTTGCACATAAATACTTGATAATTGTTTTGATTCTGGTTCTAAAAAGATTTGATGTCTTGGTTTATCAGCAAAACGAACAACCTTATCTTCAATACTTGGACAATATCTTGGTCCATTAGCAGTAATTGTGCCATTATACATTGGTGATTTATCTAAATTATTATTAATAATTTCATGAGTTTTCTCATTAGTATAAATTAAATAACAAGGTAATTGTTCGGCAATTGGTAAAAATTTCTTTGTTTGATGACTAAATGCCAATGGTAAATCACTACCCAATTCAACTTTTGTTTGTGAAAAATCAATACTACTACGAAGCAATCTTGGTGGGGTTCCTGTTTTTAAACGAACTAATTGAAATCCAAGATTTGCTAATTGATCAGAAATACCATTACTTGTTCTTTGTTGATCTGGACCTTCATTTTTTTTGTCAAAACCTCTTAAAGTTACAGATTTCATATAAGTTCCTGTTGTTAAAATCACAATTTTGCTGAAGAAAGTTTTTCCTGATTCTGTTTTAACACCATAAACTTCGTTATTAGCATTAATTAATAATGATTCAATCATTGTTTCAATAATTGTTAAATTTTCTTGTTCTTCAAGGACATTTTTCATATATTGTGAATAGGCAATTTTATCTGATTGTGCTCGCATTGCTCAGACAGCAGGACCACGAGAATTATTTAATAATTTCATTTGTAGTGCTGTAGCATCAGCAGCTTTCGCCATTTCACCACCTAAAGCATCAATTTCGCGAACAACAATTCCTTTTGCTGAACCACCAATTGAAGGATTACATGGCATTAAAGCGATTTTATTTTTATCTAGGCTTATAATTGCAGTTTTGTGGCCAGTTCGTGCTGAAGCAAGAGCAGCTTCAACACCGGCATGACCGGCACCGATGACAATAACATCAAAATCAGATTTAATTTGCTTCATTTTCTGGCCTCCTAACTAGTTAATAATTTTTTTAGCACTAACAATTGTATCATAAAAATTGCAAATAAAAAGTTCATAATCGAATATGAACCTTAATTTTTGTTATTTTTAACCAATTTTTGTCTTTGTTTCAGGATTAGCAGCTAAAATTGTATCCAAAATTTCTCTTTCGCCACGAACTTGCATTTGATTTGGATCAATACTATGTAACATAATAATTACTTGATGAGCAATATTGATTGTCATACGATTAAACATTTTTGAAGCTTCTTCAATATAAGCTTGAAGTGGATTTAACTGAGCATAACCTCGTAAATGAATTCCTGCTCTTAATTTACTTAAAGCATCAATATGTTCTGTTCAGTATTTATCAAAAACTTGTAATAAAGTTGAGTATTCAATTTGTTCAGCAATTACTTCATTTAAGTTTGCTCGTTTTTCTAAATAAAATTCATAAGATTTGGCACTAATTAAATTAATTACTGCTTCAGATTCCATTTTTTTTAATACTTTTAATTCTAAAGTTTCTGGTTTAAGAATTTTATTTTCAATTGCTTTAATTAAATCTTGATAATCAATATATTGTTCTCTTCCTTGAATTTTAGTAAAAATTCTTAATAAATCACGAGCAACTGTTTTATGCATTGTTTCTAAAATTGGTAAAACATTTGTTGATTGTAAAATCTTATCTCTTTGACGATACATTGCTTCTCGATGTTGTGCAATAACATTATCATAATCTAATAAATTTTTTCGAGCATCAAAGTTTAAACCTTCAATTTTTTGTTGCGCTCTCGTAATTGCTCTTGTTAGCATTTTTGATTTAATATAATCTTCACCTAAACTAGCAAAAGCTCTTTTTAATTTTTCGCCACCAAAACGCATAATTAATTCATCTTCAATTGAAACATAAAATCGTGAAAATCCAGGGTCACCTTGTCGACCTGCTCTTCCTCTTAATTGGTTATCAATTCTTCTGGCTTCGTTTCTTTCGGTTCCTAAAACAGCTAAACCACCTAATTCTCTAACACCTTTTGCTAATTTAATATCAGTACCACGACCTGCCATATTAGTTGCCAAAGTAACAGCATGCAACTCTCCTGCTTTAGCAATAATTTCAGCTTCACGAGCATGGTTTTTCGCATTTAAAATCTCGTGTCTAATACCTTCTAATCGCAACATATTAGATATTCTCTCTGAAACATCAACATTAGCAGTTCCAATTAAAATTGGTTGACCTTTAGCATTTCGTTCTTTTACTTCTTTAAGCAATGATTTAAACTTGGCATTTAAAGTAGCAAAAACAAAATCAGGTTTATCTTCTCGAATGATTGGCTTATTAGTTGGAATTGAAATAACTCGCATATTATAAATCTTAACAAATTCTTCTTCTTCAGTTTTTGCAGTTCCTGTCATACCACTTAACTTATTATATAATCGAAAGAAATTTTGATAAGTAATCGTGGCAACAGTTGTTGTTTCTTGTTGAATATTTACTTTTTCTTTTGCTTGAATTGCTTGATGTAAACCATCACTATAAACTCTTCCTGCCATTAAACGACCAGTAAATTGATCAACTAAAACAATTTCGCCATCTCGAACAACATATTCAACATCTAATTTAAAAATATAATTTGCTCTTAAAGCATTTGAAATATGATGAAATAACTCTGAATTTTCAATGTCAAAGAGATTTTTTAATTTAAAATAATTTTGTGCTTTTCTAACACCAGATGCAGTTAAAGCAATTTGTTTACTTTCTCAATCAATCTTATAATCATTTGGAACTAAAGATTTAGCAAAAGCATCAGTTGCTTGATATAATGGTGTTCGATTTTTTGCGCCACCAGAAATAATCAATGGTGTTCTTGCTTCATCAATTAAAACTGAATCAGCTTCATCAATAATAGCAAAGTTTAATGGTCTTTGTACTTTATCAGCAAAACTACGAACCATATTATCACGAAGGTAATCAAAACCTAATTCAGCATTAGTTGTATAAGTAATATCTTTATTATAAGCTTCTCGTTTTAAATAAGGTGTATACTCTCTTAAATTAACACCGATTGTAATTCCTAAAAAATCAAAAATTGGTTGATTTGACTCAGCATCTCTTTGTGCTAAATATTCATTAACAGTAATAATATGAACCCCTTTACCACTTAAAGCATTTAAGTAAATTGGCATTACAGCTGTTAAAGTTTTCCCTTCACCTGTTTTCATTTCGGCAACATCACCATTATGTAAAACAATACCACCAATTAATTGTACTGGGTAAGGATGTAAACCTGTTACTCTTCGTGATGCTTCTCGGGCAACAGCAAAAGCCTCAACTAATATATCATCTAAAGTTTCATCTTTCATTAATCTTTGACGAAATTCTTCAGTTTTAGCTGTTAGTTGAGAATCTGATAAGTGTTTCATTTCTGATTCTAAAGCAATTATTTCTTTTACTTGTTTTCTAATTTTGCGTAGAATTTTACTATCTCACATTAATTAAATCACCATCAATTGTTTCCTAATTGATTATTTCTTCGTTCTAAATTAAAGAAAAAAATAACCTTTCAGCATAATTATATATTTAATTATTTTTTTTGTAAACTTTAATTTATTACTCTAATTAAAAGAAAAATAAAAAAAGGCTTTTAGTAATAAAAGCCTTTTCAGATTAATTAAACTTTTCAAATTGCTGCTAAATCATTTTTAATATTCGGAACATCAAGACCATAAATTACTTGGACAGCAGTTCCTTTTTTAACAACAGCAATCGCACCTGTCGATTTAAGAATATCATCATTAACTTTTGTTAGGTCAATAACAGTAACTCGTAAACGAGTAGCACAATTATCTAAGACAGTAATATTATCACGACCACCTAAACCTTCAAAAATTGCTTCTAAACGATTAAGATCAGTTTTCATTTTTTTATTAGTTGGGTTATTTTGATTAGATACTGGCGCTTGTTGAATTTTTGCTTGTAATTGATTAACTACTGATTGGGCACCATTAAGATAAGTAATTAATACTTTTTTATCTTCAATTTTAATAGTTTTTGTATCACTTAAACGAATTGCTGCTTTTGAAATTTTAGTTATATCAACTAATGTTGCTTGTAAAATTTGATCTTCAGCAATGACATCAACAATATTATCTTTGCCACCTAAACCGTTAAGTAAATTAGTAATTTTATCAACAGCATCTTTAGTATTCTTTTCTAAAGATGATTTTGTTGCTTGCATTGCTAAATTAGTAGCTTCTTGACTATTTTCACGGCCAAGTGTTTGATATTTCTTTCATTTAATAATGTAGTAGAATCCAAAGTAATAACTAGGCATCATTAAGGCACCAGCAACAAATATTCAATAGAATCCTGTTTTCATTCCCATTACATGTGGCACAATTCCAAAGAATGTAAAGTCAATAAATCCGGCTGCAAAACCTTGTCCAACAACGACATTAAATAAATATGCCATCATAAAACTAATTCCCGCCATAAATGCATCAAAGACATAAGCTCAAGGAGCAACAAATAAGAATGAGAATAAAATTGGTTCAGTAATTCCTGTTAAGAATGAAGTTAACGCTGCAGAACCTAATACTCCAGCAACCATTTTACGATTTTCTGGTCGTGAAAGTTTTCACATTGCTAAAGCAGCAAATGGATAACCATATTGCATAAAAGCAAATCGACCTGACATAAACATTGTTCCCGGTGTTTGATCTGCATGACCTAGTAACCCTGAACCAAATTGACCAAAGAAGATTGAATAAGCACCACTAAAAGCAGCACCATCAGCATTCATTCAGTGACCACCAACATCAGTAAATCAAAATGGTGTATATTGCACATGATGTAAACCTGTTGGAATTAATAATCTTTCAGTAATTCCAAAGAACATAGCAATAAATGCTCCTCCTGCAGTTGGTTTAAAATTAGCACCATTTAATGCTCCATCTTTAAGAGTATTTAAATTCATACCTTTACCCATACCAGTACCGATTGCTTGGAATGCTTTAATTAATGCTGGTCAAGCAAAAAACATTACAGTACCCATACCAATTCCTAAAAATACAGCAAGAATTGGAACAAAACGTTCTCCAGCAAAGAATGCTAGAACTTTTGGCATTTTAATGTTATAACAACGATTATGAACAACTGCTACTAATCATCCAACTAACATTCCACCTAATACTGATGCATCAAGAGTGTTAGGAATTCCTAAAACATTTTTAAAAATTCCAGAATTAGCGATTTCATTATCATCAAATGGTTTATGGTCAGTTAAATTTCAAGGATCAAAACGAGCAATTAAATGTTCTTTACCATCAGTACCAGTAATACTATGAGGAATAAATAATGCTGCAATCAATGCTGACATAACTGCAAATGTAATAAAACCAGATAATGCCGCAACACCTTTACTTTGCTTAGCAAATCCAAAAGCAATTGAGACGGCAAAAATAACACCTAAATTGGCAAAAATAATATCGCCACCAGCTTTAAGAACATTGAAAAAACCAATTGCACCAACAGCACCTGGATGTTGAGTAGTAAGAATACCAGCAACACCACCACCAATACCAAGTAACAATCCGGCAATAGGTAAAACTGCAATTGGAAACACAATTGCTCGAGCTAAATTTTGGGTTTTACCAAATAATTTGCTACCAAAATTACTAAAACGCAATTTGAAATTGATTTTTTCATTTTCTTGGTTTTGTGAATTATCAACTTTTTTGTGAAAAAGTTTATTCATCGTACCCCACCTTTCTTTTCAATTATTTTATTATTGTTAATAACAATTCAATTATAAACGATTATTTTTCCAAAACTATAAAAAATTTAGAAAAAAATATCTTTTTTAATTATTTTTTATTTTAAGCAAGATAAATATAAGGAACAATAATCGTTCCAAATAATTTCATTCCAATAAATCTTGAATCAAGTGGTTCATAATTACCATAATCAACACCAGAAATCGATTTATAAGTCATACTATAAATTGAACCTAGAGTATTTATACTAAGTGATCGATTAATATCAAGCCCTGAACTTAATATTAAATTAGAATCCAAAGCAACTCATGAATCTGAATATCATGTCATAACTACTGCTAAAGTAAAAAATCAAGTTCCATTTGAGACATGAACAATTTTTCCACCAACATAAGTTTGAACAATCATTGGAATAAATTTAAAAAGTGAATTATTTATATCTTTTTGTTTTGACTTATTTTTTAACTCACTATCTACACTGCTTAAACCCGATACTTTAGACTCATTTGCTAAAGTAAAACTAGAAGATTTAACAATTGTACTATTCTTGATTTCAGCACTAAGTTTATTATTATCTCTTGGCATTTTCAAAAAAGTATATTGATCATTTGTAAAACTTGCTAAAGCAGCATGATTAAAAATACTTCCTAGAGCTCAATGATATCAAACACCTAATTCTCAATTAAGATTTAAAATATTACCATTTCAAGAACTATTTAAAATGAATCTTACCTTTTCATTACCCTTATGTTTTTTATCTGTATCTTGAAATACTTCATTTTTTTCGTCATTTGCTTTTAAATTCAAAATATAAATTCCTGGTAAAATTGATGGTTTTTTTTGATATAAATTAGTTCAACCTTGTAAACCATTTCAAAAATTATCCATATATGAATAATTAATATTAACTGAGTTATATCTATTTAAAAACTCAGTTTTATTAGCAGCATATTTTGTAATATCTAATGATAAAGCAGAAAATAATTTATTATATCACTTATCTTTTTTACCTTTTCCAATAATATAATCATCTCTGTTATCTTGTTCTGGCAGAGTTTTATCTTTATTAGAACTCATATAAATTCGATGAGTTGTATCATAATAATTACCATTAACTACAAAAGAATCTTGGTTTTCAACTAATTTTTGTTTCTTATTATCTAAATAAATAGTTTTATTAACATAAGTAATATTATTTCTTACTACTTGTGAACCTACTACTATTGATATTACACCACTAGAAATTGGAATTATTGTTAATAAAGCAAGTAAAAATTTCTTCACTCTTCTACACCTCTCTTTTCTCATTTATTATAATTCTTTTTTTAAAATTATTACAATTCACTTTACTTTTAATTACTTTTTATCAAAAAATGAAAATAGTAGTCATATTGCTATAACTACTATCATTTATATTTTATTTTCATTTAAAGTTTAACGACCAAATTTTATACATAAATAAATATAATAAACCCTTTTTGCTCTGTACTCTTGTATCACAATAGTATGAATAATTTATATTAATTAAACTCATAAACAAAAATAATTAAATTAATAAAATTTAATAATTTTAATAAATCTATACCATTTTTATTATACATCAATAAAAATCAAAGATTATATTTATTAAGAATAAATTTTAAAAAATATTCAACTATTTACTAGGAAATCAAATATCTAAACCAATAAAATTAGTAATTAAACCACCAATACAAAAAGTAAACACTAATACTGTTAAAATATACAAAATTCAAGCTTCTTTAACTTTACTATGATCTAAAAATTTATGAAACGGAATTGCTTTAATTGCAACTGCACTAATAATAAAACTAAATATATAAACGCTAATTTCAATTATATATTTTAAAATACTATTATCCATAATTACCTCGACTAATCTTCAGTTCCTAATCGTTTCTTGATTTCAGGATCATTTCTTTCAAGTTCTTTAGTACCTGGCCGATTTTGAATTGTATCACTAATAACTCTTACTTCATGAAGGGTACTAATTAAAATCCCTCCAGCAATACTTAAATAATGAGGGTGTCCATTAATACGATACATCATTGGTGCAATGGCAATATTAGCAATCAATGGTGTTCGTCATTCTAAAAGTGTAATATAACCTTCAGTTGTTTTAATATTAACACTATCAACAGGACCATTAAAAAATATTCCATCTGGTGTAATAATTTTTAAATTTAAAGCCATATAATCACCAACTTATAATTTTAATAATTTATTTTAATGTTTTTGCCTTTTGTCTTGCTTCATCAATTGAGCCAACATATAAAAATGCTTGTTCTGGTAAATCATCACAACTACCATTTAAAATTGCTTTAAAACTAGCAATTGTTGTTGCAACAGGAACATAAATTCCTTTCACTCCAGAAAACTTTTCAGCAACATGGAATGGTTGTGAAAAGAAATTACGAATTCGTCTTGCACGAGAAACTATCTTTTTGTCTTCTTCACTTAATTCATCCATTCCCAAAATCGCAATAATTGGTTCTAATTCAGAAAATCGTTGTAATATCTGTTGTACTTTTCTCGCAACATCATAATGTTCTTGACCAACAATTTCTGGATCTAACATTCTTGAAGCAGAAGCCAATGGATCAACAGCAGGATAAATTCCCAACGCCGCAATATTTCGTTCTAAAACAGTTTTAGAATCTAAGTGAGCAAATGTTGTTGCTGGAGCAGGGTCAGTTAAATCATCGGCTGGAACATAAACAGCTTGAATTGAAGTAATTGAACCTTTTTTTGTTGAAACAATTCGTTCTTGTAATGCTCCCATTTCTGTCGCCAATGTTGGTTGATAACCAACAGCAGAAGGCATTCGACCTAATAAAGCAGACACTTCACTACCAGCTTGAGTAAATCGGAAAATATTATCAATAAATAATAAAACATCTTGTTGTTTTTCATCACGGAAATATTCAGCAATTGTTAAACCTGTTAAAGCAACACGCATTCTAGCACCTGGCGGTTCAGACATTTGACCAAAAACTAAAGCAGTTTTATCAATAACTCCTGCTTCAATCATTTCGTAGTATAAATCATTTCCTTCTCTCGTTCTTTCACCAACTCCAGTGAACACAGAAATACCACCATGTTCAATCGCAACATTATTAATTAATTCTTGAACTAAAACTGTTTTACCAACACCAGCACCACCAAATAAACCAATTTTCCCACCTCTAGGATAAGGAACTAACAAATCAATAACTTTAATTCCAGTTTCTAAAATTTCAGACTTAGTTTGTAATTCTTCAAAAGTTGGAGCTAAACGATGAATTGGTAAAGTAACACTAGCTTTAACTGGACCTTTCTCATCAATTGGTTGACCTAAAACATTAAAAATTCTTCCTAATGTTACTTCTCCAACAGGAACAGTAATTGGATGTCCTAAATCAGTTGCTGGTAAACCTCGCGTTAAACCTTCAGTTGGTCCCATTGAAATACAACGAACAACATCATCACCAATATGTTGTGAAGCTTCAACAATTAGTTCTTGTTTATCGTTAGTAATTTTAATCGCATTATACAAATTGGGTAAATGACCATCACTAAATCTAATATCAATTACCGGTCCAGCAATTTGTAAAATCTTACCAATGTGGTTTGCTTGTGATTTTTTTGCTGGTTCTTTTTTAACTGCTGGTTGTTTTACTTGGGTTTTTTCAGGTTTACTTGTTTTAGTTTTTGTTGTTGCCATTTTTTTCTCCTTATTACTTCTTATCAGTTTATTGTTGTGCTTCTGCTCCACCAATAATTTCTGAAATTTCTTGCGTAATTGCTCCTTGTCTTGCTCTGTTATAACTAATTAATAAACTATTTTTCATATCACTAGCATTATTTGAAGCATTTTCCATTGCTAATCTTCTTGAAGCTTGCTCTGCTACTTGTGATTCAATTAAAGCACCATAAATAATTGCTCCAACATATAAAGGAATTGCTGACTCAATTACAGTTTTAACATCTGGTTCAAAATCAGTTAGAACCATACTTTCACTTTTAGCATTTTTATTACTAGTAATAATTGGTAATAAATCAATTACTGTTGGTTCAAATGTTACAGTATTGATATATTTTGTATAAGCAACTTTAATACTATCAATACTTTTATTGTTAAATTTAGAAACTAGGTTTAAAGTTAATGCTTGAGAATCAGGATAATTAACATTAATATCGAAACTATTATATTCTTCAATTACTTTTTTGTGATGATTTTTAAAAAATGCGGCACCTTTACTACCAACGGCAATAATTTCATCTTCTTCATGCATTTGTTCTAAAGCTAATTTACTAATATTAGTATTAAAACCACCACACAAACCTAAATTAGAAGTAAAAACTACTCATAATGTTTTCTTTGCGACAATTGGTTCATTTCTAAGATAAAACGAATTTTCTAATTTCGGTAATAATTGATGAAATGCATCATAAATTTCAGAATAATAAGGCTGAATGTGTTCAATTCTTTTCCCAATTCGTTTTAATTTTGCTGTTGCGACTAATTGTGTCGCTTTTGTTACTTTATGACTAACATCAACAACTTTAAATCTTTGACGAATATGTTCAATTCCTTGTGCCATCAATTTTACCTCCTTAAACTTAATTTTTTAGATAAATAATACTAGTAAACTAAAAGATTCTAGTCTCTAACAGAACTAGTTAGTGCTTTTCAATCTTCTAAATTACCATATCTTTTAGCATCATAACTAGAAATTTTCTTAGTTAAATTAATAACAACTTTATCAATACCATGACTAATGTGTTTCATTAGTTCATCATCAAAAGCTAAATTAGTTTCTAATTTTTGATAATCTTTTCTTTGATTTTTAGGAAAATAAGCAATTAATTCTTTTTTCAATTCTTCCATCATTTCCACAGGTAATCATTTAATAGTTTTATTTTTAATTGCTAATAAAATAATTGCTTGATCAATTTGATTTAAAGGATTATTTTGTTTTTGCTTTAATAATTCAATTACTCGTTTCCCATGTTCAATTACGGTTTTAGTAGCATCATCTAAGTCTGAACCAAATTGAGCAAAAGATTGTAATTCACGAAACTGTGCTAATTCTAATTTCAAACTACCTGATACTTGTTTAATTGCTTTAATTTGAGCGGCTGAACCAACTCGAGAAACTGACAACCCAACATCAACAGCTGGTCTTACTCCTGAATTAAATAATTCACTCATTAAAAAAATTTGTCCATCAGTAATTGAAATAACATTTGTTGGAATATAAGCTGAAATATCACCCGCTTGTGTTTCAACAATTGGTAAAGCAGTAATGCTTCCGCCATGATATTTTTCATTTAATTTAGCAGCTCGTTCTAATAAACGAGAATGTAAATAAAAAACATCACCTGGATAAGCTTCTCTTCCCGGAGGTCTTCTTAAAAGTAAAGAAATTGAACGATAAGCAACAGCATGTTTACTTAAATCATCGTAAATAATTAAAACATCTTTACCTTGTTCCATTCATTCTTCAGCAATTGTTACACCTGTATATGGTGCTAAGTACTGTAATGGTGCTAATTCACTTGCTGTTGCACTAACAATTGTTGTGTATTGAATTGCCCCTAATTGGGTTAATTTTTCAACAATTTGAGCAACTGTTGAAGTCTTTTGACCAATAGCAACATAAACACAATAAACATTTTTATTCTTTTGATTAATAATTGTATCAATCGCAATCGTTGTTTTTCCAGTTTGACGGTCACCAATAATTAACTCTCTTTGACCTTTACCAATTGGAATCATCGCATCAATTGCTAATAAACCAGTACTTAATGGTTCAGAAACTGACTTTCTTGTCATAACTCCTAAAGCAATTCTTTCAACTGGCCGAGTTTTATTACTTTTAATTGGTCCCTTACCATCAATCGGTTGCCCTAGAGCATTAACAACTCTTCCCAAAAGTGGATTACCAACAACAGTTTCAACAACATTACCTGTTCTTTCAACAATATCATTTTCTTTTACTGAAGCATCACTGCCCATTAAAACAACACCAACAGCATTTTCTTCTAAATTTAGTACCATACCGTAAGTATTAGATTTAGGAAAAAAAACTAATTCACCATTCATTGCTTTATCTAAACCATTAATTAAAGCAATTCCATCTCCAACTGTAAGAACAGTTCCTTCTTCATTAGAAACAATTTTTTCGCCATAATTTTTAATTTGGGCTTTAATAATTTTTGCAATTTCGTCAATATTTAAGGGCACCTTATTACCTCTATTCTTGATTATTTTTTAATAATTTAGATTTAAATTGATCCATTTGTCCTTTAACTGAGCCATCAAAGACTTGATTTTTAACTTTGACTCTAACACCAGCTATTAAACTTTTATCAATTTTATTTACTAGTTCAACATTGTTATTAACAATATCACTAATTTTATGTTCTAATTTTTTAAGTTGTTTTGGTGATAACTCAACAACTGAGTAAGCAACACCATATTCAATACCTTCATAAGTATTACATAGTTTACGAAATTCTTTTAAGATTAATAATGAATAACGAAAATAACCTTCTTGTGCTAGTAATAAAAAGAAATTAACCATATAACGAGAAAACTTACTAAATGTTGTTTTAATAATTGTACTCTTTTCCGTAAATGGTAAAACAGAACTACTAACAACATCGAGGAATTCAGGATATTTAGTGAATAAATCAATTAAAATTCCTGCTTCACTACGATATTGTTTAACTTCTTTATCTTCAACTGCTAACTGAAAAAAAGCATTACTTCAGTGGCTAACTATTGTATCATCAATCATAATTTCCACAACCTTTAACTTTTAACTTAAATTTTATCAATAAAATCGTCAATAAATTTTTGATGTTTTTTTGCATCAATTTCAGAATTCAAAATTACTTTTGCCAATTCCAAAGAAACTGCCTCAATTTCAGCTTTAATTTCCTTTTCAGCTGCTTTTTTTTGCTTAGCAATATCATGTTTTGATTGGTTAGTAATTCGCATTGCTTCAACATGAGCTTGATCAAGAATTTCTTTTCTTTCATCATAAGCTTTAGTTTTAGCATCATTAACGATAACATCAGCTTCAACTTTAGCACTATTTAGCATTTCTAAAGCGTGACTACGATCTTGATTTGCTAGTGCTTGTTTAACTGCTGCATCATCTAACTTACCTTTAATATTTAAATGACGATTATGCAATAATGTTCGAAATGGCTTATAAACTCATCGTCAAAGTACCAGCAACAAAATTAGTGTTGCAAATACATGGGCAATTAACATTGGAATATTTGGAAATAATTGGTTAATAATATCATCACCATTAATTGCTTTGCCTGCTAATATATTTCAATTCATAAATTTCACAACCTTTAATATTTCTTTTATTTTTGTTTACCTAAGCAACAAAAATTAAAATTAAAGAAATAACCAAACCATAAATCGCACCAGATTCAGAGATGGCAGCACCAATAATAAACATTGTTCGAACCTTAGATTCAACTTCTGGATTTCTAGCAATGGCTTCAACGGCTTTTCCAGCAGCGTAACCTTGACCAATTCCGGCTCCAAAACAAGTAATTGTGGCAACACCGGCTCCTAAAAATTTTAATCCATCAGAAATGCTACCAGTCATTGCTAAAAGATTTCAAATGTGACTGAAAAATGTTGTCATAACATTTAGATGAGTAGTATCAGCAAAAATGCTCATAATTTATATTCTCCTTTTGATTGCTTTATTTTTTTATTAATATCATTTTATTAAAAAATTTAAAATAGCAAAAGATATTTAATTTATTTTATCTTATTTTCTTTTTAAACGACGATCTAATAATAATCGTTCTTGATGAGTAATATCATCAATATTTTGTTCTTGTTCTTGTCTTTTTTTAATCTTCTTCGGTATTTTAAGTTCTTTTTCTGGTTTAGAATCTCCTTCCATTTGTAATTTTCAGTATACCATAGTTAACATACCGAAAATTAATGCTTGAATCGAGCCAGCAAATAAATCAAAATACATATGCAAGAACGGTGCAACAGTACCGATTAAAAAGTTAACTTGACCAACTACAGGAATTTTTCCTCAAATATTTCCAGTAAGCAAATAAAGTAACGACATAATAATTGAACCACCAATAATATTACCAAATAGACGGAAAGATAAAGAAATCAATGGTGCAAATTGTGTAATTAATTCCAAAGGATTAGTAAGAAACTTTTTAAAGAATAATAATTTTTGAAATTTAATTCCAAGATAATAAATTCCAATAAAAGTTACTAAAGCTAATGATAAGGTTACTGTATAAACTGATGCTTGAGAATCAATTCCAATGATTGATAATCAGTTACCAATTAAAATATAAAGCATTAAATATAATAAATAAACTGTAACATTTTTATATTTTGCTCCTAAAACATCAACAACAATCCCTTCAACATATGTTATAACTAATTCAACAGCAAGAACGATACCACGAGGATCATCATCAGCCGCCATTTTTTTAACTTTTCTTTGATAAATGAAACTAATACTAACAATAATAATTGTCGTAATTGCAATTGTTATTAATTGTGGCATAATCGCTCAATAATTTCAATTTTTTAAACTTGCTGAAATTAACATTGTTCTGTATCCTTCATATTATTTTTTCTTTTCTTTAATCCTAAAAATTCATTAGTGAAAACTGCAATTAATAATAATGAGAAGCCAGCAATTAAACTAAATAAATTTGAAAATTTAAAGTAAATTACTAAGCCAATAACCGTACCATATAATAAAACACGAAATAAAAAAATTAAAAACGCTAAAGCTTGTTTATAAGCGACTTTACTAAAAAACCAATCACTTGTTTTTGCTAAAATAAAAAAACCTAATAAACTACTAAAAAAACCTAAATTAAAACCAATAATAATTTTCCAATCATAATTAAATAAATTAATTAAACTTAATAAAATTGGATTAATTAGTAATCAATAACCAATCATAACAATAATAATTCGTAAATTATTATTATTCTTAACTTTAATCAACCAAGAAGATTTATTTTGTGCCGAAAATTCGATCACCAGCATCTCCTAATCCAGGAATAATAAAACCATTTTCATTTAACTTTTCATCTAAAGCAGCTAAATAAATTTTAACATCTTTATGTTCTTTATGAATTTTATTAATTGCTTCTTGAACACCAACAATACCAATAAAAGTAATATTTTTAACACCAACCGCTTTTAATTTATTAATTGCTGCTAAAGTACTACCACCAGTAGCTAACATTGGATCTAAAATATAAACTAAATTTTCTTCATGATTTTCAACATTAGGATATTTGAAAAAATATTCTTGTGGTTGTAATGTTGATTCATCACGATATAAACCAATATGACTAACAATTGCATTAGGTAATAAATGTTCAAGACCACTAACCATACCCAACCCTGCTCTTAAAATCGGACAAATAATAATTGTTTTTGTTAAATTTTTCCCTTTGGTTTTTCCAATTGGTGTTTCAATTGTAATATCATCTAAAGGAATATCTTTAAAAACTTCATAAGCCATTAAACTAACAATTTCTGTTAAATTTTCTTGAAAGTCTTTTTTTTCTGTTTTTTTATTTCTAATTCTTGTTAACTTATCTAAAATCAACGGATGATTAATAATAAAAACATTTTCTTTAGCCATCTTTTTATCTATGATATCTGTCATTAATAAAACTACTCCTTTAAGTTATTTGACTTTTTATTAAGTTTTTATAATTATACTAATAAAAAATTTTACGCCCTTTATTTAGATAATTCAACTATAAAATCGAAAGATTAAAAAATTAAAAAATCATAATCTTATTTACGAATAATCTCTTTTGTCAAACTGTTATAAACTGCAGACGCTTTACCATTAATTATTTTGCCATTAACAATATAATCTAAATTTGCTAAATTAATTTTACTTGCTTCATTAATTGGTGCTTTTTCAGCAATATTACAACTACTTGCAGCTAATGGACCAACAATATTAATAATTTTTTGAATAAATGGTGAAGCGCTAACTCTAATTGCAATATTATCTCATTGTTTTCAATAATCATTTTGACTTATTATTGCCATTGGTTTAACAATTACTGTAACTTTCCCTGGAGCAAATTTTTTTTCTAAATCATTAATTAATTGATTATCAATGACTGCCAATTTTTTAGCTTGTTTTCAATCTGCTACTAAAATTTGTAATGGTTTTGCTTCAGGTCGTTGTTTAATTTGATAAATTTTTTTAACTGCCGTTATTTGATCAAATTTACAAACAAGGCCATAAACAGTATCAGTTGGCAAAGCAATAACATTACCATTTTCAATGATTTTAATAATTTCTGTTAATTGTGTTGGTTCAAACATAACCATTTTAAACTCCTATAATTACAGTAAAATCTGAAAAAAATTATATCATTTGTAATAAAAAAATTAAACTCTTATAAGTTTTTCAGACTGTAATCAATTAAAAGTAAAAACCTAAAGTCAAGGCTTACTTTAGGTTTTTATATTATTATTTATTATTTGATATAAACTCTTAATACTATGAACTGGGGGAGTAAAGTTCGTTTTTGCAATATCAATATAAGAAACTAGTCCTTGATATTTATATAAAGTATCAGAGCTATTAATCGAAATGAAGATAAAATTAATTGGGAACTTTTTATGAAATGTTAATGGATGTTTTAAATAAATTAAGATAATAGGTAAGACAACATTAGTTTTTGTTACTAGTTTATGAATAATTAAAATTTTATTTAACAAATAATTGCTATTAATAAAACCATCTTTTAGTTGTAAATTAATTGAGTTTAATTTAAATTTTCTAATTAACGCTTCTTGTAAATAGGCTAAACAATTTTTTATGCCCGAAAATCTTTGTCTAAAAAAGAATTGAAAAACTAAAATCGAACTACGAATCTTATCAATCAACATATTTTTTAAAACAAAATCAAGATTTTGTCTTAATTGTTGATTTGATTGACTATTATTAATAAGAACTAATTTTCGACTTGGCAATAAAATATTATCAAACTGATGATCAACTAAAATTGCATAATTTTTATTTAAAAAATTCTTTTTATAATAAATATTATCTATATTTATGGATTTTGAAATAATATTCTTATAATTATTTTCAATAAACAAAATTACTTTTTTATTTTGCTGAGAAAACTTATTATCAAATTGATAATAAAGAGAAACTACTCAGTTTTTATTATTACTTTCCAAGTAAAAATTATTAAAGATCATTAAAAAGTAGTCATCAATTAAGAAACGAAATTTAACATTAATATCAAATTTTTTTAAAACAAAAACAATTATATTAAGGATTTCTCAACCATATCAATAAGAAGCATTTAATAGGTAGTAATGATTATTAACATTTTCTAATTTGAAATCTTGATAGAAGTTGAATAATAACTTTAAAAGATTTTCTTTTAAAAATTCACTAAGGGTCATTTTGAATTCTTTAATAGTTAATAAAAGCTGATATTCTTTAATTAATAAACGACTAACAAAATTATTAATTGATAAAATTAAATTTGCTAAAAAATCATTACTAAAGTTCTTTTGATTGAGCAACATTACAGATTTTAAATAAACTGTTTCATAATAATCAAATTTCAAACTAAATTGTGCTTCCAAAATACTAGATAACTTAATAAAGTTATTTGTAATAACACGATCATTAAGTAACATTTCTAAAAGCAAAGGTTGTAATGAACTATTTAATAATCGATTAAGTTTTATTCTTTTAATTATAATAACTAAAAATCATAGTATTTCTTTTGTGAAAGAATTGTAAAACTGATTATTAAGTAAAATTGTTGCTACTTGATTTTGTAGATGTACTAAACTAGTATCTAAATAATTGTTAGGATGTAATGGGCTGTTCACTTCACTAATTAAGACTTTTGTCGCAAGTAACCTTAAATCTGACTCTGAACCTTCTAAAACCCAACCTTGTTTTGTTTTAAATTTTAACTTAAGATTTAAATCATAATAATTAAGACAATTATTAATTGAATTTACTTCTTGTTTTAAATCATAAAATACACCGTTAGTGAAATTAAATAATTTATTGTTCGTTAAAGGTTGGTCTTCTCAAATTTGATAGAAGATTAATTGATATCATTTTACACTAGGATTGTAATCAGATACTTTTAATATCTTTCTTAACAATTTATCAATTGCAATTTTTGGTTCACTTCCAACAATTACTAGCTTATCTTTACTTTTAATAATCTTACAATTACTAACTGATGCTAATAAGCGATTAATTCTTGCAATGTCCCTTTGTAAAGTTCTAATAGTTAGAGAAAACTTCTTTACTAAATAAGTTAGTGAAACAAATTTTGGATTATTTTGAAACATTTTTAATATTTCAATAATTCGCCTCATTAAAGTATTGCCCTCCATTATCCTAATTTAGAGAATATGGGGCAATTTCCTTTTTAAAAATAAAAAATATCATTACTTTAATGAAAAAAATAATGATATTTAAATTCAAATTTATGTTATAATTGGCGACTACTAATAAATAAAAATCTTCAATGATTACTATAATCTTTTTCAAATCAATAAAAATAATTTTGAAAATTCTCAGTTAAGATTGATTCTAATTCTGACTTTTGATCAAAACCAATTTCGAAAGAAATTAAAAAATCTTTATTCGTAAAATTTAAAATTGACTTTAGAATTCTTTGATAATATCCTAAGCCGAAATTATCGGCAAATAAAGCTAATTCTGGTTCATATTTTAAATTATTAACTTGATAATTTTTTTTACTTTTATCAATATAAGGCGGGTTACTAATAACAATATCAAATTTTTCGTCCACCAAATTACTAAATAAATCGCTTTTTACTAAATTAAGCCGATCTAAGTGATAAAACTCTTTATTTAATTTTGCAATTTTTAACGCTTTATCACTAATATCACTAGCAAAAACTTCTCATTCTGGATTTTTTAAGGCTAAACTAATAGCAATACATCCACTGCCTGTTCCTAAATCTAATACTTTTAATGGTACAAGATTAAATAGTTTTTGGCTTCAATATAAAGTACGAGAAACCAAAAGTTCTGTTTCATTTCGCGGAATTAAGACATTTTTATTAATAAAAATTTTGTAATTATAGAAAAAAACATGACCTGAAAGATAAGCAAAAGGAAAACCACTAGCATATTTTTTTACTAAAGATAAATACTTTCGTAAAAAATTTTTGTCAGTATTAACCATATTTAAATTAGCATAAATTCAAGTTAAATCCTTTTTTAATAAATTAGCTAAAATTAATTTATTAATGTTATCGTTTTGATTAATTTTTCTAGCAAGGCTTAAAAATTGATAATATTTCATATTTAATAACTTTAAAATTGACCGCTATTAAATGAACCGTCGTCATTTCCCATGTTGTCATCAGAAGATCCGTTAGAATCATCATCTTTTTTCTTAGCCGGCTTTTTACTTTTTTTCTTAGCAGCAAAAAATACATTAGATAATGCATCAGCTAGTTTTGAAGACATAAGACCATCTGTTAGGAAAAATAACATATTAATACGTTGATTTAAAGAAATAAAATTCATAAAACACCTCCTCTATTTCCTTACTTTAAATTATAAAGAAATTTTTAAATTAAACTGGAAATATCATTTTCAAGGGTTTCCAATTTCTTTCTTTGTTCATCACTTATTAATGCTAGAATAATTTCATCTAAATTACCTTCCATAATTTGGTCTAATTTATTTAAAGATAAACCAATTCGATGATCAGTAACTCGATTTTGTGGATAATTGTAAGTGCGAATTTTTTCAGATCTTTCTCCTGAACCAACAGCACTTTTTCTTAAACTACCAATTTCACCTTGTTGTTGTGACAATTGAAATTCATATATTTTTGCTCGCAATACTTGCATTGCCTTATCTTTATTATCATGTTGACTACGACCATCTTGTGAAGTAACAACAATTCCTGATGGTAAATGAGTAATTCTTACAGCTGAATCAGTTGTATTAACATGCTGTCCACCAGCACCACTAGAACGATAAGTATCAATTTTTAAATCAGTTGGATTAATATTAACTTCAATATCATTAACTTCTGGTAAAACAGCAACTGTAGCAATTGAAGTATGAACGCGACCTTGTGATTCAGTTTTTGGTACTCTTTGAACACGATGAGCACCAGCTTCAAATTTTAATTTAGCAAAAACTTGTTTACCTTTAATAATAAAACTAATATAAGTAAAACCACCACTTGTTGACTCTTTAGCTTCAATCATTTCTACTTTTCAATTTTGATTTTCACAATACTTTAAATACATTCGGTATAAATCACCAGCAAAAATATTGGCTTCTTCACCACCAACTGCTCCGCGAATTTCAAAAATAACATTTTTACTATCATTAACATCTTTAGGAATTAAAATTAATTTTAATTTTTCCTCAACATCAACTAACTTTTGTTCATCACTTTTAATTTCAGATTTTAACATTTCAATCATTTCTGAATCTTTTTCAGTTTCTAAATAATGTTTTGCTTCATTAATTGTTTTAATTAATTTTTGATAAACTAAAAATTGATTAATAATTGGTTCTAATCTTTTTTGCTCTTTAGTTAATTCAGTATATTTTTCTCGTTGTTTTTTAACATCTAAAGCTAACAATTGCTCTTCAATCTTTTGATATTTTTGATAAAGTAATGTTAATTGTTGTAATATTTTTTCATTAACCATTTAAATAAGGACCTAACTTTTATTTTAAAACTTTATGATGTTTACGACATCTTGCTTCATATTTTTCTTGTGCACCAATTTCAATAATTGGATCATTATATCGCGCTTCTTTACCATTAATAATTCTTTGTGTTCTTGTTGCAGCAGCACCGCATATCACACAAATTGCATCTAATTTTGTTACAAACTCTGCTCTTGGTAAAATTTCTGACATAATCGGAAAAGGTTCAGCACGAAAGTCTTGATCTAAGCCAGCAACAATTACTTGCTTATTATTATTCGCTAATTCTGTTAAAATTTCAACAATTTTTTTATTAAAAAATTGCACTTCATCAACTGCGACAGCAACAACATCTTGATTTTCTTTTGCTTTCAAAATTTTCAAAATTTCTTCTGGTTTATTAACATCAATCAAAATTGCCTGAATTGATATTCCTTTATGTGTCACAACTTTAGTAGCACTATAACGAACATCAATACTTGGTTTAAAAACTAAAACTTTCCGTTTAGCATATTGCAGACGAATGATTCTGCGAATAAATTCTTCAGTCTTTCCGGCAAACATACATCCTGTTATTACTTCAATTCAACCATCATTATAGCGGTTATACATTATTATTTTCCTCTTTTCTTTTTATTTATTATTTAATATTTGGTGCTAAACTTGCTAAATTATCTAAATCATGTAATAAATTTTCAACAATTTTTAAACTTTTAACTTTTGCTCCAGCGGCATTTTTATGACCACCACCACCAAATTTTGCAACTAATTCATTAATTACTCAGCGTGAACTACGAACACTAATTTTGAATTCATCATCAGAATCATTTTGACAGGCAATGAATCAAATTTTAATTGTTGCCAAATTAGACATTAAATTAACTTGACTAGTAATATCTTCACGATCAATTGTTATTTTTGTTTTTTGATTTAATTGTTGACTAATTTGTGTTTCTAACTTTGTAACATCTTCTTTAGTAAGAATAATATAACCAACACCATTTTTACTAATCTGAAAATTATTTAAAATATAACCTTTAATTCGTGCTGTTTTTACATCTTGTAAATATAATTTTTCATATAAATCTAAAAGACTAAAGTTAGTTGCACTTAAATAACTAGCAACATCAAATGTTTCATTATTAACTGAACGATATAAAAATCGTCCTGAATCAGTAACTAAACCAAAAAATAAATATTGCGCTGCAACTTTTGATAATCTTAATTTCATAGTTTTTGCTCATTTAGCAACTACTTGACAAGCAGCAGAAGCAGAACTATTAACTAAACTAACCGTACCATAATTATCAACTTCAGGATGATGATCAATTTTAATAATATTTTTTGCTTCTTGCCAAAATTGACCACTAATTCTTTCACGATTTGCTGTATCAGTAATAATAACTAAAGCATTTTGATAATCTTTACTATTAACTATCATTGCTGGTGGAAAAAATTTAATCATATATTCAGTCATATCACCAGGTACTAAAACCTTTTTATTAGGAAAATTTTCTTCAATAATTGTTTTTAACCCTCATTGTGAACCTAATGCATCACCATCAGGATTAATATGACGATGAATAATGATTGGATTGCTTTTTTTAATTAAATTAAAAATTTCTTTTGCATTTTTTAAAAAAACTTTTTCTTGTTTGATTTCTTTCATTAAAATTTAACTCTTTCTATCAAGTACCAATTAAATGGTTTGTTTTAGGATCAAAAATATAAATTGTATTTTTAACAATTGATAATCAACCTTTTGTTCCAATTTTAAAAGCATTATTATCAACAAAAACTTGAAATAAAGTATTATCAAAAGCTTGAAAACTTAAAATTGAATACTTATCATTAAACTTTGTAATATTCTTAACTTCACCATTAATAGTAATTAATTTACGAAATGCAGTAAAAAATGGTTTTTTATAACTAAAAGCTACATCATTAAATTTTAAAGCAACAATTGGAGTTTCAAGCAAGTTAGGAAAAGAACCAATTTTTCGATCATAAAAAAATAACTCTGGTTTTTCTCAATGACCTTTAAAAACATTTACTTGTTGTTTATTCATTTCTTTTAATAAGTTTAAAGATAATGGTTTTGATGCCATTTCTTTAGTTTTACCTTGCTGAATAACAACTTGATTTTCAATAACACAAATCTTAGAAGCTAATAAATTAATATCTTGATTTTCTTTTGATGAAAAAATAATAACAATTCTTAACTTTAAAGATAATACTTTTAATCACATTGCTAATTTCTTTTTATCTTCTTGCTCTAACAATTGAAAAGGATTTTCTAAAAGTAAAATTTTAGTAGGAACAACTAGTTTTTGAGCAATATTAGCAAATTTTCGTTCTAAAAAAGAAAGTTGTGTAAATCCTCTTGTTAAAACTTCTGTTTCATTTATTGTTTGAAAAATTTTTAAAATATTATCATTAATTAAATCGTTAGCATCAATTAAATTATCTTCTAATGCTTTTAATTTTTGATCATAAACTTCTTGACTTGAAAATTTCTGATCTGTTAAAAGTTTATTATGATAAATTTTAATTTGTTCTTGAATTCGTTGTAATAATAATTGCATTTCATCAGGTAATAATTGCATTGCAATAAAATCTTGCTTCATATTAAATTGAACTCGTTGCGTTTCTGCTAAATCAACTCATGCATCAATAATTTGATCAATTTCTGCTCGTGAAATTTTAATTGTTTTAAAGAGTAATGCTTGATTTAATTCATTACTAAAAATTTGATTATGATTATTACAACTTTTTAATGTTGTACGAATCGCTTTTCTTGTTTCAAAAATCTTTTCGTCTAAATAATTATTAATTTCAGCAATAATATAAGGAATTTCTTTTAATCGAAATTCTTTTTTTCGCATTTTGGGAGGTTTGCACCCACAAAAACATTCACCAGTTAAACTTTCTAAACTAGAAATTCGATCTTGTAAAGACTGATAAAATATTAAATCATTATTAACAATAATATTTTCTTCTTCAGCATTAAACTTTCTAACTAAAATGGCTGCTAGTTCACTAGAACCAGGAAAATTAAAATTTTCTTTTGCATATTCTTGATGAAAATGATTAGTCGTTGTTTCATATTCTTTAATTAATGAATTTCTTGATTTTTGTGTTTCATTAATAAATTCTTTAATTAATGTAATTATCTTATTTTTAAATTCTTCAGTATTTAAATTTAAACCAGTATTTTTTAAATTAGCAATTGTTGTTTTAATTTTAATATTATGATTACTAATAGCTTGTAAATAAGATTTATTTTTCTTAGCAATTTTAAATAAATTATATTTTAAAGAAAAAAGTTTATTCCAATTTTGTTGTTGATTAGGCAAATATGAAATTTGTCTTTCTCAGCCCAAAATATTATAAGTAGCATCTTCATTATTTAAAATAATATTTCCTGAAAAAATATTATCAATTCCAGCAATAGCTTTTAAAATATTATTTAAATTATCTTCTTCATTACTAAATAATGCCAAAATTTCGGGAGAAGTACAGGCAAAATTTCAATTTTTAACACCATTTTTAATCGTTAATCCTTTAATTTCTAACTTTAACTGATAATCATTAGAATCATTATATTTAAGATTTTGATTAAGATTTCAATCAAGTAATTGTTCTTTCATATACTCACCTAACTTTCCAATTGTCAAAATAAAGTGTTTTTTATATAAGTAATTTTAACTGAAATTTTTAAAAAAATACCTTTGATAAAATAAAAAATAATTTATTAAAAAAATGGAAAATACACTTTTTATGAAGCGATTTTCCACTTTAAATTAACTTCTTTTTAATTATTTTGCTTTCTTATCAGAATTATTAGTTTTTTCTGATTTTTTTTCTACTCTAAAATTATCTAAACTAATTACTTTAGAACTTTGATGTTCTACTTTTGGTTTAGTTTTCTTTTCAATTTTAGTTTCAGTTTTCTTACTTGCTTTATTTAAGAAGCGTTCAACTCTTCCCTTAGCTGCAACAAATGTTTGCTTTCCAGTATAAAAAGGATGACATTTATAACAACTATCAACACGAATCTCTGGACCTTTTGTTGAACCACTTTTAAAGTGATTATTACATGTTATGCAAGTAATTTCAGTCACAAAATATTTAGGATGAATGTTAGCTTGAGCCATAATAGGCACCTCACTTTAAATTTACTAAATTTATTTATTAATCTTATTTTTTTATATTTTCAAAAATAAAAATCACTTATAAATATTACCATTATCAAAGTAAAAAAGCAAATTTTTCTGAATAAAAGATTGAATAAAATTAAGATACTAAAGGATTTTCTTTTAAAAAAGTAAGACAATTTGCAACTTCATTTTCACTCAAAGGGCAAGTACTAAAATCAACAACCTTATCTAAATATTTTTCATCTAATTTATTATCTTTAATATCTGCCCATATTTCATTAGGATTTTCAATTGTTAAATATTTACCTTGTGAAATATTACAATAAGTACAAATATTAACAACAAAAGTTTGATTAAGATTTTCACTGTAACGATCAACAACTGTTTGATAATTATGCTTTAAATACTGATCAAGGGTTGGAAATAATCCTGGTCCACCAAAATGAAAATTGAAGTCTTTTAAAACTTGTCTTAATTGATAACTAGGAAAATAACCATAAACATTAATTGGTTTTTCACATTTTCAACATAATTGTGTTCATTGATAAATTTTAATACCATTTTCTTGAAAAAAATTAAAAATAAAATTTGTTAACGGCATAAAATATTGACATTCTGAATAATTACTACATTTTACTACCATCATATCTGCGTCATGCTTAATTTCTAAGAACCCATTTTGACATAAGTGACATTTAACTAATGGTACTATTTCATTTATTTTTTGATAACCTCAGCGATTTTCATTTCTCAATAAACGAACAATACCTCGTTTTAATAAAATTATTAGTAGAATCGTTGCGGCAATAAATCAAATTAAATAAAGCGCTATTGCAATAAAATTACCCATTTTAATAAAAAGCATTGCTAATCAATAAGGGCTAGTAACAAAGTCAAAGATGGGAACCAAAGTCATAATAATTAAATATCCCGGTGTTTCAAGACTTTTGAAATTATCCAACATTTTTAAACTTGAACCTAACATCATTAATAACAATCCTGCTAACATTAAAGTTTCAATAATTAAATAATAAGTATATTTAGTTATTCATTTATCATGATTAAAAATTACTTTAATAAAATGAATATTAAAATAAAATCAAAAAATTAAATAAAAACTACAAATAATTCAAAATGTTCCTATAATTCATAAATTAATATCAGAATTAAGATAATTAAATAAAACCGGAAAAATTTTTGCAAAAGCAAATAAGTTTAATGATTTATTAACAAATAAAACACTAGATACATCAACCAAAAATGGTAAAATCAAAATAAAAAATAAAGACATTAAAATCAAATCAATTATTGTATAAATTGAAACATGCAATTTCTTTGACATTTTATACTCCCTATCAATAACCCTTATGTTTTTATTATACAAAAAAAAGTACTTTTTATACATAGAATAAATAAAAAAATCATTGCTTAAAACAATGATTTAATTATTTATCTTTTTTAATTGTGGGAAAAATAAAACATCTTTAATACTATCCTGACCTGTAATTAACATTACTAAACGATCAATACCAATTCCTAAACCAGCCGTTGGCGGCATTCCATATTCTAAAGCAGTAACATAATCAATATCAATTTCTGAAGCAGCTTCATCATTACCTTGTGCTTTTTCAGCAACTTGTTCTTGAAATCGTTGATATTGTTGAATTGGATTATTTAATTCAGAATAAGCATTAGCATATTCACGACCATTAATAAAAAGTTCTAAACGATCAGTAAAATTAACACTATCTTTACTTAATTTTGCTAAAGGTGAAATTTCAACTGGATAATGATAAATAAAAGTTGGTTCAACTAAAGTTTCTTCAACAAAATGTTCAAAAAATAAATTAATAATATGTCCAACACCAGTATGATGTTTATCAACTTTAATTTGATATTTTTTTGCTAAAGCAACTGCTAATTTATAAGCTTGTGCTTTTTGTTTTACAACTAATTTTTCATTGTCATTTTTATCATATTGTTCAATTAAGTGAACAATTTTATTAAATTCTTGAGTAAATTTTTTATCATCAACTTGTTTAATAGCATCAATCATTTTAATTCTTTTTCACGGCTTAGAAAAATCTAACGATACTTCTTCAATTGCATCATTAGTAACTTTTTTTGCCGTAATTGTTAAATTTTTATTAACTTTGTTAATAATATATTTAATCGTATTTTCAATTAAAGGAAAGAGAAAATTAATATCTTGATAAGCAATATAAGCTTCAACAGTAGTAAATTCTGGATTATGTTTTGGACTAATTCCTTCATTTCTAAATAAACGACCAATCTCATAAACACCTTCAAAACCACCAACAATTAAACGCTTTAAATGTAACTCAGTAGCAATTCTTAAGTAAAAATTAGTATTTAAAGCATTATGGAAAGTAACAAAAGGTTTTGCTGTCGCGCCACCATAAATATCTTGTAAAATTGGTGTTTCTACTTCTAAATACCCTTGTTGATTAAAATATTCTCGTAAAGCATTAATAATTGCTGTTCGCTTAATAAAAACATCTTTAACTTCATGATTAATAATTAAATCAAGATAACGATGACGATAGCGGTCTTCAATATTTTTAATCCCATGTCATTTATCAGGTAATGGTCGCAGTGCTTTAGCCAACATTACTAACTTCAATACTTTAACAGTTAACTCACCTGTTTTGGTACGCATAATTTGCCCTTCAATACCAAAAAAATCACCAATATCACCATAATCAGCAAATAAATTAAACTCTTTATGATTTAGATTATTCGTATTTAAGTAAATTTGAAAACGACCATATTGATCTTGTAAATCAGCAAAAATTGAATTCTTACCCATTGCTCTTTTTGTCATTAATCTTCCAGCAATTTTAATTTGATCAGTTTTAGCTTTATGAGCAAGTTTTTCTAATTGTTCTTTGTCCTTATTATTGAATTCTTGATTTAAAGTTGAACTATTATAGTTTCTCTGTCAATTACGACCATAAACATCGTAATGTTCTTTTTCTAATTCTAACAATTTTTGATAACGATTTTCTTCTTGTTCTTTGAAAACTCGACCGTTGATTAATTGTTCTTGTTTTTGTTCCATTAATTTCAATCCTTTGTACTAAATATTATTGATATTATTTTATCTAATTATTATTAACAAATAAATATAAATAATTAAAATTTCTAATTCTTTCCCGAAAAAAACTAAAAAAATATTTACAATCATTTTTTTATTTGTTATTATGTAAATGTCTTTGGTTGCCAAAGGCTTTTACACAAAAATGTCAGCGGAGTAAGATAAAGGTCTTAGTCCCTGAGCGGTAAGGTATCCGTAAAGCCTAAGCGAGGTAATTCTTTTTAAGGATTACCTCTTTTATATTTCTTGAAAAATTAATATAATGATGATAATCATTTGAAATGAAATTAAAATTAGGAGGAAAAATGTATGAATAATAAAAAATATTATCTTGGTCTTGATCTTGGTATCTCTTCTGTCGGGTGAGCAGTTATGACCAAAGATGAAGACGACTATTATATTGATGATTTTGGTGTCAGACTCTTTGATTGTGCTGAAAGTCCAAAAGATGGAACAACTAATGCTGAAGAAAGAAGAAAATTTCGTAGTGTTAGAAGACTAAACCGTCGCAGAAAACAAAGAATCAATGAATTAAAAAATTTCTTAGAAAAAAATCAAATTATCTCAAAATCTGAAATTGCTGATTTTTTTAGTAATTTTAAAATTACTAACAATATTCAATATGATGATACAAAATATTTTAATCCCTATACAATTAGAGTAAAAGCTTTAACCGAAAAGTTAACACCACAAGAACTAGCAGTAGCATTAATTAATATTGCTAATCATCGTGGTTATAATGATAAATTTTCTTTTGGTGAAGAAAAAGAAAATAAAAAAAGTAAATTAAGTGAATCAATTAGTAAAGGTGAAAAGATTGTTAAAAATTATCAAACAATCGCTCAAGCTATTTTAAATGAACAAGATTTTAAAAACTCAAAAAATCAAGGAACTTTGGGTTTAATTCATAATAAAATCAAAAAATCTACTGATAAACAAATCACTAATGAAAACAATCAAGAACAAACAAAAACTCCAGTTTCTAACTATCGTTATTTATTTGCTCGTCAAGATTACAAAAAAGAATTAGAATTAATTTTAACAACTCAAGGCAAATTTTATCCGCAACTAGCAAATGAAAGTAATCGTAATAAAATTATTAATGATATTATTTTACGACAACGAGATTTTGAAGTTGGACCAGGACCGAAAAATAAGGAAAAATATGACTTATGAGCAAAAAATATGCCAAGTCATCGTCTTTTTCAACCATTTTTAGAAACGGAAGGCAAATGTTCATTCTATCCTAATGAACCAAGAGCTTATCGTTGTTCTTTAACTTTTGAACTATTCCGTTTTATTTCTGATTTATCAACTTTTACTGTTAAAACCCTTGATGAAGTAACAACTAGTAAAATTGCTAAAATATTCTTTGATAATCTTAAACAAGGAATAATTCCCAGTAAAAATGATTTTAAAAAAATCATTAAAGAAAATACTGAACTTAGGGAAAGCGACTTTACTAATAATTCAGCATGAAAAAATATTAAATCTGTTAATTTTAATTATTTAAAATTATTAAAAGAACTAATTCCAAATGAATTTAAAACAATAGATATTAGTAGTTTAAATAATCATTTATTTAACAAACTAGGTAAAATTCTTCATGAGAATATCACTCCGCAAAGAAGAAAAGATAACTTAATCTTATTTTTCAAGGAAAATAAAATTGATTTAACTGAAAAACAAATTGAAGAAAAATTTTTGGGTCTGCCTTCTTCTATTAGTACAAGCACAGGAAACACTTCTTTTAAATACATGGAAGAAGCAATTAACGCTTTTGCTAAAGGGATTTCATATGGTAATTTTCAAGCTGATTTTGTTGAAAAGAATGAAGAAAAAATGTTTAACTTTAAAATTAGTAATAAGTTATTTCAACCAATTAATGATCCAGACTTACAAAAGAAAGCTGTCGTATTTAGAGCAATTAATCAAACAAGAAAAATTATTAATGCTCTACATCAAGAATATGGTTGATTTGAAGTAATTAATGTTGAAGTAGCAAGAGAATTAATGAAATCTTTTGAACAAAGAAAAGAAATCAAAAAATCTAATGACCTTCGTTTTGACGAAAGATTAAAAATTGAAAAAGAATTAGAGAATAATAATATTAACCCAAATGAAATTAATATTAAAAAATATCGGTTATGAAAACAACAAGAACAAAAATGTATTTATTGTCAAAATCATCATGAAATTACTTTAGATGACTTTAAAAATAGCAATGCCTTACAAATTGATCATATTATTCCACAATCAAAAATAGCCGATGATTCATTTAACAATTTAGTTTTAGTTTGTAGTAAAGCTAATCAAGAAAAAACAAATCAAACACCATTGCAATGATTAGCAACTAATAAAGAGCATAAAACTTCATACTTAAACTTTATTAATAAAGTTATTAGAAAAAATCTTTCTGATAAAAAATACCAATATCTAATAACTAAAGATTTAGATTCTGAAATGATTGATGAATTTGCTTCAAGAAATTTAAATGATACTAGATACATTACTCGTTATGTTGCTAATTGATTAAATTCACAATTTAAAAATTGAACAGAAATCACTGGTGAAGTAATTCCAACAAAAGTACAAACAATTAACGGTGGTGTTACTTCAAGATTTCGCCGCATTTGACTTAATAATAGTCCTTGAGGCTTAGATGAAAAAGTAAGAGAAATAACTCCATTCCATCATGCCGTTGATGCAATGATTTTAACCCAATTTATTTCTGTAACTTATGTAAACTTTGCTACTGATAGTGCTAATATTATTAGTTTAAAAAGAAGTTTATCTAAAGGTTTCATAAATCAATCACAATACAAAAATCATTGTGACGAAATTTTAAAAAAATGAACAATTGGAAAATTACGAGATGATTTAGGTAGACGCTTAGAAAAGTTAATTAACAAAGAAATTAGTAACTTTAAAGTAATGGCACCTCTAGTAAAAAACTTGCAAGAAATTATTGAAACTAGAATTCCTGTGAGTTTAAAAATTAAAAAGGAAAACAAAGAATTTAAACTAAAAAACTCTCAAGATACAGTTTTTAAACCAATTAAAACTCCAAAATTTGTTGAAGTTTTAAATCAAGAAAGTTATTATGACAAACTTAAAGCACTAAACTTAAAAGGTAATATTCATTATCCTTTTATTTCTTATAAAATTGACTATAAACTTTCAGGTGGTTTTACTTCAAGTCAATTACCTGTATCACATGATAAAATTAAAAAAGATATTAATAGTGAATCTTATTTTAAAGATAAAAATAATACACTATGAGAAATTAATAGCTATTATGGTGTTATATTTGATCAACAACATAACTTCAAACCAATTTGAATTAGAAGAATTAATGCTACAAAAGAAGAATTAAATAAATATAAAAAACAAAATATTTTAGTTCTTAGAACCTTAGTTGAATATTATGATAAGAAAACTAATAAAAAAGTTATTAAATTATTTAATGGTAAAAAAGGATCAAGTATTTATAGTAATTTATTAGGAACTACTAATATGCCTGAAAATAAAAGTAAAGAAATTTTCGGTGAACAAAATTTTAGAGATTCTATAGGTAATTGACAACAAGAATTTAAAATCTTAAAACCTAATATTTTAGGAAAATTAATTACAAATTAGTTATAAAAGTAGATATATTTGATTTTTTAAAAATATCTACTTTTTATTTCAAATAAAAATAAAATTAATTTATAAACTACTTTATTTTTTGATAAAATTATTTTGAGGGTTTTAGTCCGCTGACATTTTTGTGTAAAATTAAACTGCTTTGAGTATTACTCCATATCTTAAGCTGTTTTAGTCCGCTGACATTTTTGTGTAAAATTAAACCCGATGCGACATCAATAGAAATGTTATCGCGTTTTAGTCCGCTGACATTTTTGTGTAAAATTAAACAAAAATATGAATTTGAATATTATGGAGCACGTTTTAGTCCGCTGACATTTTTGTGTAAAATTAAACGGATAAATATCAAGATATAGACTTTTCGTTGTTTTAGTCCGCTGACATTTTTGTGTAAAATTAAACCCATTATGAAAAACTATTCCCGTTTTATCAGTTTTAGTCCGCTGACATTTTTGTGTAAAATTAAACTTAGATACTTCTGTAAATACTGATAAATTGGTTTTAGTCCGCTGACATTTTTGTGTAAAATTAAACTATCAAGAATCATTAGATCTTTATTTAGTAGTTTTAGTCCGCTGACATTTTTGTGTAAAATTAAAC
>Ga0153957_100048_pt1 | contig 91265 bp, 107 predicted proteins | sample TSFL041MetaG_FD_104745 | JGI IMG/M metagenome (GOLD analysis project Ga0153957, IMG submission 104745) | Attine ant fungus gardens microbial communities from Florida, USA - TSFL041 MetaG | ecosystem: Host-associated > Fungi > Mycelium > Unclassified | place: USA: Florida, Wekiwa Springs... | reverse complement strand
GGCACGTCTCAGCGGATGTTCTGAAAGCGCGATTAAAGACTACCGGTGTCGCAGAACATACATTTTTAATCAATTCTGGTTCTTATAAAGGCGTTCCCTGGCGTATTTATGACGTGGGGGGGGCGAGAGGCCAACGGCAAGCTTGGGCTCCTTACTTTGATGATGGTAAACTTTGTCACAAATAGTGTGGGTTATTCACTGACGTGGCTTTCATAGTCAATGCCATTATCTTCCTTGCGCCCATATCGGCATTCGATCAGGTAAATTTCCATCCCATATTTGCTATACTTAGCAGCTTATCCACCGGACCATCTTTGCTTATTCAGGTACTTGCAGAGGTATGTATGGCGTAGCTGGTTTTCATGCGGATTGATGTCAATTTCTTTTCCAGGACCCTCGTATCAATCGACTCGAAGATTCTTTGTTGCTGTGGAAGTCACTTGTGTCACAACCGTTGCTCAGCAAAGTAAATGTTATACTTTTTCTGAACAAATGTGACTTGCTTCAGGTGAGTTATGTTTTCGTTAACGGCGTCCCTCCGATCTTCATTTTATGTTTCAACCACTCAGAATAAGTTAGAAGCCGGTGTGCGCCTGAGTCATTATATGCATACCTATGGTGATCGACCTAATGATTACGAATCTGTGTCTAAATGTTAGTTTTTACTTGCTTAACCTTCATCTTCTGCTGAAACTGTGTGCAGACTTCCACAACAAGTTTGGAGCTTTGCATATGGCATTTTCTCGAGACAAGGAAAGAGAGTTATACAGTCAGTGTTCGCAGCTGCTTAATCAAGTGCTCATGACTCATCCATCCCTGTAGTACACCTCACTGCAGTCACCGATACACGAAGGACGGCAACTATCATATCTTCTGGTACGCCTGGTTCATTATTGTCATAACTTGACATCGGGCGTAATATATTTATCATTTTACAGTCCGAGATTCAATCATCAAAAATGGTCTCCGAGAAATGCGACTTGTATGATGGCTGTCAGAACCACGCAGCCGGCGATGGTCGACAAAGAGAGAATTGAATTGATTGAATCAATCAATTCCCCATTTCATATATCCCAGTTTCACTCTAATTTTATAAACCTACATTTACCAGACGACACTTCAGATTTCTGTTTTTCTGCTTCGTGCGGGTTGTTACCTCTGGACAGTAACTACCATTTTGGCCAGAATTTTAAATTTCTCCCTAATTTCGATCTTCTTTCATTTCCTCTTTGCCGTAATCTCATTCGTACTCACAGTGTAATACCCTCAGTTCCATACCGTAGTCCTTTTCCGCCTTTATGTTCCGATGTATAGTCAAATCTAGTTTGTTTCTGTGGCAACTTTCTCTCCGTTAATTTCTCCCATTCTGTCGTCATTAGAACAATTTTAGTGTTCCCTTTTTACTTTGTCTCATCATCATGGTCTTTTCTTCGCAAGATGTTGTAATATGAACTTGAGTGTGCATCTGAATCCCTCACGTCTTTTGGTGCCGAAGTGACTGGAGAGTGACTGGAGCAATGTTGATTGGGTGGGCTGGCTAATCGGCTGTGGATGTCAGACTGTGGAGAACGGCTTGCTACAATTAGTTTCTCACATTTGCATTTATACACTCGGTAGGATCCTTCCTAGCAGGCGATACCAGTAGATGGCTTGCCCTGTGGTCGATCTCAGAACATGCTGAGGCAAAGACTTTGATTTTCAATCTTAGACCGGGCACAGGCCAGGGTCACTGGCTCTAATTTTTGATAATTTTTGATATGGAACTGCTCTTCTTTTGTTATCATAATCGGGCAAAATACTTTGGTTGAGAACATTTTGATCTTCCTTTAACTTCTTGTCTCCCGTTTCTCTCTCACTCACACATACGGATGATCGTGCGAAGCCTTGGATCGTGGGCGACTCGTGCCATTCGCGGTATTGGGATTATTGACGTTGACTCCGGAAGAAGGTTGGAACACTCAATAATATTTGAAGCGAGAGTGGGTCAATCAATGAATGACAAATCTTTTGGAAGGGCCAAATTCTCAGGTATGCTGTGAATTGGTTATCTTTATGCAAGTGATGGTCTTCGCGGCCTTACGAGACCGGTCAAAATGGTTTGATTGATCTAGTAGAGTGATCACTTGTTGAGTTATCAGCTAATCATGATCACTATTTGTTAGGTGTTACTTTTTCCAGAACTATGTCTACCAAAGTGACTACCCATGAGAGTCTAAGTACGGTTAGCACCGCCCGTACGTGTTCTTTCATGCCTTTGTTCTGAGAATTTTGTTCATGCCGGTCAAAAAAAAACCAACATCAACCTGATTATCTGGATGACACGGACGATCTTCCATAACCCGCCTACGTATTGTACTTCCAATTACCCACGCCAATCAACGACATAACCGACCTACTCCGACCGACCATACCGTAATCATATCAACCCACTCACAAAACACAGAAGCACCCTCGGCGATAGGACCCTACTCTCAAGCTATCAAAGTTGGCTCACTCGTTTTCTGTTCGGGATGTATCCCTTTAAATCCTGAGACAATGGAAATTGTCCCAGGCGGTATCGAGGAACAAGCGCAACAGGTTCTCAAAAATCTGAAAACAGTCGTTGAAGCATCTGGGTCCGAATTGGGTAAAGTAGTCAAGACCACTGTAAGTCAAGATTTTGTACCCTGTCTATATAGATCATGTGCTTGGTTATTGCTTGGTTATTCTGGTCCTCACATATCTGACTTGCCCATTTTCCGCAAGGTTTTTTTGAAAAACATGAACGATTTTGCCATTGTCAACGGTATCTATGGAAACTTTTTCGAAAATCACAAGCCTGCTCGATCAGCAGTAGAAGTGGCTAGACTGCCCAAAGATGTATTAGTTGAGGTTGAAGCAATTGCAAGGTGAGACTTTGATGCTGATTCGATGTTGTCGATGGCTATTAACTTCTTTGATGAACTTACTTCGGACATTGTCGATGCCAGTTTGGCCTGATCAAGTTGATGCTGGTGAAAGAACTTGATGAAGGCTGGGGCTTATGACAGATGAAAAGGAGCGCAGACAGTGTATCGAGTCGTGTGTTTACTTTACATTTCTTCGATTACTGCCTTTAGACGTTCCTCATCTAGAATTTCAAATCCTTTTACTGTTGTCACCTGGGCATGAGATATGACAGAGTGAGAAGATATGAGATAGAAAACTACAGAGGCTACTTACCTGTGCTAATTGTACATTGTGTTGATCGAGTTTCTCCTCCATCACTTGCTTCAGGACGCGCAACACCAGAATCTGGGCCTCCTTCAATGTCATTTGCTGGAAGTGATTGTCAATCAAGGTGATTGGTGTATAACAGATTACAAATATGAATGCACGGATACCTTGTGCCACTTGTCTTGCAGCTCACTTTGAGCGGCTTCAGAACCAGATCCTATTGCCTTGGCTTCATACCGTATAAAGGTACCCGAAGGATCGGTATGGTACCTGATTCCATTAACATTCCTCTATTATGTGACCATATGTTGGGAACACCTACAATTGAGGTCCGAACTCATCAATTCCTCCAATCAACAACGCAACACCGAATGGTCGACTCATCATTGCCTCTTCATCATGCACACTTTCACCGAACCGTAGAGCAAGATCACACACAGCCTGGGTGACACTCTCAACTTTGATACGTTCGTCATAAGTAAAAGCGTGGTTTTGAGCAGTAACGCGGGCATGGTCGATCATTGTGCGTGCGTCAGCGGTAAGGCCAGACATTGCACAACCAAGGTGAGTGTCAATCTCCATGATTTTCTCGATTGATGATGCTTCTAGAAGAGGAGATTGGACGCGTTTTTCAACACCGAGGACTACACCTTCCAGTGTCTTGATCCCAACTGTTGTTGAGCCTAGCTGCGATTCCAAGGTTTCAGCAGTGACATTTTGCATATTTTTCTTAACTATACTTTAATGGCTTCTATGGCATATTCAACTGTTACGAGATGAGATGATGGATGGACTTTAGGAGTGGACAGACATCCATACCTTGGAACAGACGGCCCTCTGGCGAGAATGTATTGACACCACGGTCTGATGAATGAAAATGATTAGTTAGTTTGTACATTTTCCGGATGCACTTACCATACTCTGAGCGCGTCAAGAACATGGTTAGATATGAGGAATGTGACTCTGGCTTGCGAGTGACGCGTGTTCATGCCGTGGGAATAAACGCCTAATCTTATCACATCAGCTAACATAACTATAACTAGTGTACGAAGAGTTCACTGCATATATATATAAAATCGTATATAAATCTCATGTATTCATATGCCTTAATTCATGGTGTGGGAACAATATCTTATCTCGCACATCAGCTACGGGAACGTGTAGCTTATGCTTTTTTGAGAACATTTTGTTCTGTGGAGCCCGAGCCTGTCCACTCCATCAATTGACAACTAGGTTGTTCTACACCCTCCACCATCATCGTCATGGTCGCTCAAGAGCTTTCCGCCGCGGAATTACAAAGCATACTACACTTTACGATGCGACTATCTCGCAAAGCTGGTGACTTGATCCTAGAAGGATCAAAAGAGATCCAGAAGGTCGGGTCACCAATTGGCGAAAAGCTGAACGCCGTAGATCTAGTGACGAAGTATGACATTGAAGTAGAAGAGCTAGTGAAGAAAGAAATTGCAAAACAATACCCCGACTTTGGATTGTGAAGATTGTTTCTCCCATTTGATAATCCACTGTATTGAAAATGAAATTCATTCAGCATCGGCGAAGAGTCCTACTCGAAAGGTGCAAGGAAACCCTTAACCGATAAACCCACTTATTGTGTCGATCCAATTGGTTTGTCATTGTTTTGCATGAGGTCGTACATGTTTTGACAAGTCAACAACAATAGATGGTACAACGAACTTCATACACGGGTTCCCATGTGTTTGCATTTCCTTGGGTTTGATATACAAGTTTCGGCCTGTTTTGGGCGTTATCTACAATCCCATCCTCGACTACCTCGTATGTATCATTTCTATATGTCCATGTATCGGTATTCTGATCACTTGTCCAGTACTGGGGTGTCAAGGGTCAAGGGTCATACCTCAAGAGGGGGATTGACACTGAGCCTGTCAAACTACCCTTGGCACCGGCGCGCCCTCTCCCAAGTCTTCAAAAAGCTCTGATCGGTATGATTGGTTTGATCAATTCATCAGAAAAACTGAACTGTTCTCACAGGTGTCGAGTGGGGCTCTGATCGCCAAAAGAGTACGATTGATGCCAAGGCTGCATCATATTCTCGCCTCGCTGGTGACGTAGAGGGCGGAGTCCTTAATGGGAAAAACGCTCATTCACTTAGGTCTATGGGGAGTGCCTCTTTAAATTATGCAATGGTTGCTCAAGGATGTATCGACATATACTGGTATGTTTTCAAAATGATGTTGAGGGAAACGTGCCGTATGACAACAGGGAAATTGGCTGTTGGCCTTGGGATGTTTGTGCGGGCATTGTGATTGCAGAAGAAGCAGGTGGTGTTGTCACTGGCTCCAAGGCTGCGAGTGCAGATGAAGAAAACTTTGGAGATGTGACTGAAAGTGTTCTAACCGGACGTAAATATATTGTGGTGAGAGCTATTGCGGATGCGCCGGTGCGTCTGAACTGCCGTAATCTTCGATCTAACCATTCATCACATATTTTCAACACCAGAATGAGACGGGCCGTGAGGCTCAGCGTAGAATAATCAAAGAGTTTTATGAGACAGTGGAAGAGGTTGAACCTATCTAGATCTATGTAATTTGTCATGATCACGTGATGCCAGGATTATTCCGGCTGATATAGTTCTCTTACCGGATCTTCGGAACCCGAGAGCAACCCCACAGCAACCCCACAGCAACCCCAGAAACTGATGAACCCCAGAACCCGGTAAGGGTCCCGCCAGTTGCACTCATGCAAGGAGGATGTCATCTGCTATAAGCATAGAAACACGTCAAGGTTGTAATTTCTTCAAGTGTGATCACGCAGAATATTGACTTTTCTGGAAGGTAGCCCCAGTGCCTGAAAGCCATGCCTGAAGGCCCCATATTTGTTGTCCCACGCGTATGTGTGCGATTAAGGCACACATTGATTATTTCCATACAGCATCTGATAGTGTTTTTTCTGCAAACCTCTTGGTGTTCACATAGAAAACCTCTGCAAGTCGCCAGAAACATTAGATGATGTCATGACCCTGTGACATGTTACTTACAATTATTTCTTTTTTGTAATCAACAGTTTATTACGCGGTGTACGAACAGCACAATTCCTTGTAAACGGTCTTCATATAACGTAGTATTCGGGAATCAGGCACGACTGGAATCAAAATATATTAGGGCATGCCCTCTTGTGAGCCTTCATTAATATCGGGAACGGAGTATTTTGTACGGGGCAACGGTCGTATTTGACTACTCAGGGGCCTTATACGATAGTCGGCTGTTGCTTCCCCAATAATGTATTTCCGCTATGAACGATCAGATGTCACAGTGATGGTCACCATCACTCTCACACAATATCACGTGTCAAGCTGAAAGCATATGGCCCATGACTAGCCGCCTCCCCTGTCAACGGCTATTTTTGAGCACCAACGCGAGACCTAGGAAACCTAGGCGCCGATACGACATTCATTGCGGCCCGGTCCACCTCGATTGGGTCAGCTGATGATTCGCAAAATGAAATTCCGTTTTCTGGGTTTTCCGGTTCCGACAGTATATTAGAGGGAACTAATGCGAGACTCCGGCCATCGGGGTTTCTCTCTTTGCCCTTCAACAACCTCTTGACGTGGACGACTCTGCCATGGCAGGTACAGATAGCGCTGTGGTCCCAACGAATCGTCATGCAATCCTCTTGGCTATCTTCATTGCTTTCGGTGCGTTATTTTTTTCGCAGTGTGATTTCATCCTGCTGAACTGAGTCTGCAGGAGGTGTGTGTTCTTCTTTGACTGACATTCCGTGAACACTGATGTAAGTTTAATTTTATCCCTTCGTTGTCTTCATTTGGACTAATGTGTACCTGAGTAAAATTGCTTTTGTGAACAGGATTTTTATTCGGTTATGATATCGGTGTTATCTCAGTGAGTATTTGAGTTTGAGAGTCAAAAATTTTCTGTTCAATCGCTTCTAGGGATGTCTAATCATGCCCGACTTCATTCGTCGCTTTGGAGAGCAAGCTTCGGATGGGACCTATTTCTTATCTAGTTCAAGGTCGTCAATCATCACGTCTCTTCTTTCTGCTGGGTATGGTTCCGCTTTCATCTTGTTTGTCGCAGCATCACTTATCTCTCGAGATAGAACCTTTGTGTACGCTCCTTCATCGGAACATGCGACATGATATTTACTTCTTCATAGTGGTGCCTTGGCTCAAGCCTTTACTTCTGACCGCTTCGGTCGTCGTGGTTCAATCCTCATCTGGTCTGCTATATTCACAGTTGGAGTTGCTGTCCAAACTGGAACGACATTCTCAATAGTTCAGATTACGATAGGAAGGTTTATTGCTGGCCTCGGAGTGGGCGCGCTCTCCGGTCAGTGACTGTTAATAATACTGCTATATCGTAACTAACGAACATGTCAGCCATTGTCCCCTTGTATAATGGAGAAACTGCTCCCAAGGCTCTGAGAGGATCTATGCTTGTACTGTACCAACTTCAAATAATCGTTGGGTGAGTGGTTGGGAAGAAGAAATGGAGGAAACGCTTACCGAATGTGTGCACAGCATTTTCCTAAGCTATGTGTTCGACTTGGGGACCCACCATCTCAGTAATTCTGCATCTTGGCGAATTCCAGTTGGACTTCAGCTCGTTTGGGGCATTGCTCTTCTTTCTGGGATTTTCTTCCTGCCTGAGTCACCGTATGTACCCTTCACGTCAGAAGTGAAGATCTTGTCGGACTTACACCTGTCTCCTCCTGTCAGACGTCACTTACTCGGAACTGGTCAGCGTGAAGAGGCAGAGAGAGTTGTTGCATTGTTAAACGGTGTACCCACAGACCATGTTCTCGTGAGTGAGATCATTGAAGAACTGGACTATGGTATCAGAGCGGAGAACGAAGGTGGAAAGGCAACATGGATGGAGTGCTTCTCTAGCAGAAGTGATATGTGGAAGCGAACTGGTAACGGAATGATGTTGCAATTTATACAACAGTTGAACGGTCAAAATTTCTACTGTGAGTACACAGATAAGATGTTCAAGTTCAGTGAAACCTGACCTTGTGCTTTCAGACTATTATGGTGACACATTCTTCCAGAGTGCTGGTACCCAGTGAGCCAGAAACGCCTATCACCTCGCACTTTCACCTTTTCTCATGATTTCCCTTTATCTAAGGCTATCTCCGTACGTGATTCAGGTCATTCTAGGGGCGGTTTCGGTAGCTGGCACTATTCCTGCATTGGTAAGACACATTTCTCTCTCAAAAGGGTTATCGTTACTATTGCCATTAGTATCTCATCGAATCCTGGGGGCGCAGAAGAGTAAGTGATTGATTCACTCGTGCAAGTACAACGGCGTTAGTCATTCTGATTATGTTAGTCATTACTCCTTGGTGCAGTTCTTGAAGCAGCTTGCTCCCTTATCGTGAGCTTTAAACCTCGATGATTGTTTTCCTTCCGGGAATAACCTCCTTATCAGGCAGGTCTTGTTGGGCATTTCACTTTAGCACCGCAGGGCACACCACAAGAGCTTCTCACAAGTCGAAACAAGCAAGGAGGTGAGCTCCATGCTTGTTTTTTTTATAGCTCAGTCTCATGCGAATGTCACTAGGTGACACTCTCATTGCATTCGCTGTATTACACGTCTTCTTCTATGCCATCTTCTGGGGTCCAACGCCGTACGTCACGGCGTTCCATCTCCATCTTTTTCACGCCTCAATGACATTTTCCCATTCTCTAGATGGGTATATCTCGGCGAGTCCTTCCCGCTGCGAGTCCGCCCAAAAAGCATTGCTTTGGGTAGTGCTACCAATTGGTTAGTATTCATTCTTTCAATCTCGCAATTATTGATACGAAAATCTTGTTCAGGATCTGGAACTTCCTCTTGGGCTTCTTTGCTCCGAGGATTGCTGATGAGTGCGTTTCATCTTTTGTTCCGTGTGTCAAGAACTTCGGGCTATGATGCTATGAAGTCCCTATCTTGCACCATGTTCCTTGCCACCCAACCTTAACTAACCCCGTGGTTTTACAGTATTGGACCTCTCATCTTGATGATTTTCTTTGGCATGCTTATATTTGGATATGGATACGTTTATCTATTTGTGCCTGAGACAAGAGGTCTAAGTTTGGAAGAGGTTAATGTCGTTTTTCTTTTTCCCTTGACTGTTATATGCTGATCAACTTCGTGCTGATTAGGTTGATGAGATGTATCGTTCGGGAGTCAAGCCCTGGCACTCCGCTGACTGGAAGCCTAGCCATATGAAGACAGTTCACGCTTCTTATGAGAAGGGAGCAACGGCGTGAGATTCTTGTATTTGCACGTCGAAAACGTGGGATATGACAAACTTGTTGTAACTTAATGAAATACGCCACGAAATATACCTCTTAAACAGGAACAAGTGTAACATGACCCTGATTAGATGAAAGAGGGATAATGAATGCTCCTGCATCGGTGGAGAGTGAGGTAGAAGGCCTTAAGCCATTGAAACCGGAGATGTTGGTCTTCTGCCTGATTACGAGACGACCATTAGAGGCCGCCGCTGCGGAATTAGTACCGTCAGGGACAGCTGTGATTGTGATGTCGACTTGATGTGTGCTGGGATTGAATGCTACCGCAGAGAATGCCCCAGCGTCTAAAGTCAGCAAGGCACCGAGAGGGGCAATGAAGACTCGACGACGAATAGAATCCTTCACCTGAACCTGGACAGTGGGTGAAGTTGAGATCACATTGCCACCAAATGCCTGCCAACCGAAATCTGGATGATTGATGATGAATGTTCCCATACCCAAACTGTGACCCGAGAAGTTTGGACCATAATCTCCTGAATATCCATCCCATTTGAGAGTATCTGCGAACGAGTGGAAAGATGCAGATGCAAAACCACCTTGATCGATGTTGGACAAGGGACCGCTTAATCCGCCGAAACCTAGACGAAGGAGGAAGATGTCAGATGGTGAAGATTCAAATGCACTGATGAGAGGAAGGGCATTAAGTCCACTCCCATAGTGATGAATCTGTCTTTCGATGCGTTGCAATTTCCCGCCATAAATATTATCCCTGATGAAGATGTTCAGAACCTAGATATTGAGACAGAAGATTCGACGTTACCAGTATCGTCGAGCATTTCCATTGTAACCCCAGTGAGGAATAAGAGGTTGATAGGCAATAATAGAATTCAACGTATTGGTTGAGGTCTCTGAATCATTGAAATATTTGCTCCAAGCATAAACACCTTCTTGGCCAGTCGAATCCCATGCCATTTCTGATCCGAACCTAGGACGTTCCGATCAGGAGACATGTGATGATTTTTGCAGCACTTACGGATAGCGTTGTCCGGCCCACACTGATGCTCTGTTTCGCATTTTGCTCTCAACGAACGATGCATTCGATGTTAGGCCCTCTCTAGTCAAATCCTCTAGCAAAAAAGTGAGTACCGTCTCTCCCATCAAACCATCATTTACAAATCCAACCCTTCCTCCAGTCATAGCTTGAACGGTGATCACCGCCTGGTTGATATACCATTGCCAATCATGTACGCGAACGAGTGAGGGGTAATTACGAGCTACACGATACATTGCCCAATAGGCCGCTGCGACATGAATATAGTCATATCCTCGATCGATAGCGAAAGATGCGGCCTGATTCCAGGACCACCAGTTACCCCAGTTGATATTCGATGGGTAGTTGTAATTTGGCACCAAATTAGGTTGGTAAAAGAAAACTGCCTACGTTCGAAATCATCAGTGTTGGTGAGCATGAGTCCTGCACTGTAATTACCTTCTTAACGGTCCCTATGAGATATTCAACGCCATATTCAATGCTTCAGAAATCTAGACCTACCATCACTATTCTGAATCGAGCCATGTAGGACGGCATCCACGAATTGTTCCAATTTGGCAACCTCAATAGCATTAGGCTGAACGTATTGTTTCATCGTTGCTGCCAACCAGGATCCTGCGCCAGCTTCGTCGCTCAATCCAGGTATCCAGGCACGAGGATCATTTCTGACTACGGCATTGACTTCACGGTCATAACTGATGACGGATGGTGATCGCTTGAAGGGGTCTGTGGAGTCATTGAACCATTGCGAAGTGGTCAAGAAATTGCCAAGATCTGCAATGGTCTCCGTTGCGCCATTTGTGACATAGTAGTGAACGGTCTGAAGCGATCCATCGGCGTATGTAATAGAAAGGCGAGCTCTGCCCCATTTCGCGGGCGTAATGTTGAATCCAATCCAACCCGAGGTCTTTGGGTCGGAGTTACTGCTCCATGTCAAAGCTCCAGATGGCGACACGCTCATCGATTGAATCGACGAGGCTGTGTTGTGCAGGAATAATTTGCCAACTTGGTCCATGGGAAGGATATAACCTGGGAGACCTACAGCGACCGGTCGGTTCGCATTTTGGATAGTGGTCTCAATATCTCTGATCGACGGTGCTATGCGGAACTCAATACCATAAGTACGAGTCTGGCCTGGCTCAAGGGTGAACGATGTGGGAACGTTCCACGGAGTGACAGAGGACCACTCATTTTGAGCCCATGCTAAGGTGTGAAATTGCCACTCGTACAATCCCTCAAATGTTTGGGACTGGTAGAACGGCGAAGCAGAGGTCGATTCTGGAAGAAACCTCCAACCTTCAAGAGGGGATTTTCCAACAGGAACGACAACCAGTGGAGGAAGCGTCCCTAATAAAGGGGTTACTTGTACGAACCCAGCATCTTGACCGATATATGGATCGAAAAGGCTACACTGTTCATTTGTAGTCGCCGCTGAACGCCCTGTAAAAATCTAGTATTTGGTGAGGTGAAGATCTTGATATAGCATCCAATTTTTACTGACATTGTTAAATTCAAGAGGTATGCCAAGGGAACCAATCTCCACTGCAGAGGATTGATTATTCGCCACATCAAAAAGGAGTTGAAGTTGTCCATTGTTATTCACCCAACGACGCGTGATGCTAAGAAGAGAATTTGAGGGAAGAGTCGGTGCGAGGTTGGCAGCTGCGAGCGTATTTCCCGAGACAGACAGTGAGGTTAACTTTCGACGCACTGCCGATGTGTCGCCTGACGCCCATGAGCTACTTCCAACTTGACGGGCCCTGAAGGTGATGTCTCCTAAGTGATAGTGACCATTTGCTTCACGTGCAGACATCTGATCAGTAGGAATGAAGTTAAAACTGGAACTGGAAGGCGACAAAGAGTAAATCGTCTGCGAGTCTTTCACCAGTTGGAAAGAGAATCCAGAAATGTCGAACGAAATAAGCCCATCATTAAGTCCAAGCTGAGCTCTGGATATGTCGACAAGAAAAAGAAGAGAAGCCGCTAGCTGAAGAGACCTCATCGTTACTGAGCGTAACGGTATGCTACCATCGTTGGAGCAATTTAAAGTGCTGGTTCGGCTCAGAAGGGAACCCCGGCAGACATGACCTGCTGACCCAGAGATGACTTGCTCCGACCACTTCTAAGAATCTCATGACATGAAAACACGCGGTTGCAGTTTTTGAGGGCAACAGTACCAGCAGTTTTGGATCCTGAAGATAATCTGTCAATACTGAAAACACTCGGCCTTTCCCGGAATCGTGGTATGAGTTGTATCCTCGAATGACCTTTCTCAAATCTATGTCGTCTATTCTTCAGTCATCTTCAAATTCGGAGAAATATAGCTTCTTCACGACGATCATAGTAATAATTCGCAGGAACTCACTTTGAATCTTCTAGTTGATCAGCGCGTGCTGCAAATCTCCTTGCGACGGCCCGCCGGTCCCAACCCTGAGGGTATCGGAATCAAGTCCGCACTTCTGGCAGCTACATGAGACTGACAAGTTTAGAGGTCCACCTTCAATCACACCTGCATTCGATTGTAGGCAGCTCCACAGGCGGGCAAGTCTTTGATGTTTTACACTGAAGATATCGCTTGCCATTATCTCCGACTCGAAAACATAGTGATTGAACTTGAGATGTACCTTCCTCCGCCTTTTTGGCAGTATTTGATGTAACCCCAGGTTTCATGAGCCCGGGTCATCCTAAGATCAAGTCCTTGGAAACCCTACCGTGTCATAGCACGTACTTCGTCGCAGAATCCAAGTTCCCCATTGGATAGCTTTGCTGAAAGGGCACCTACCAGATCATCTGCTCCTTTTCACCTGTCAAGGGTTCAGGATTACGAACTCTGGCCTTAGCAGTGCTACGATTAGATGATGTCAATGCATCGGCATCCAGCAATGACAATGGGACTTAGAGCCAAAGATTGGGTCGTCCAATAATGTTTTCTTGTTTACACCTGGATTGACCTATATTACATAGATCTGAACATAAGAAGAGTTCGTCTTATAGGTTTGCAACTTGTCATTGGTAGCTTGCAAGCAACAAAAAAATTCTCATCTATTATCTTGATAGCCCTCCGGTAGGTAGCTATGCCGCGTCAACCAGATGCACCAAAGCAGGTGTCCGGAGATCTGGCGTACACACGATTATGGTTAAACTCAGTGAGTTTCGGACATCGTGATACAGGGTATTAACAACCTCATCGCGTTAGTTTCTCCAAAGAACTAGCAACTTCGCCTAAGGTTCGGTAATTCTGACTGCAAGATCCCTGCAGTGCCAGGTGGAATCAACCGAAGAATGGACGCTTTTCAGACAACTCTCCTTCAGCTCAGAAGCTTTCCTTCGTTCTCAGGTTATACAACTTCTGTCACTATCCTAAAAACCCTTGATCCAATTCATGAAAAGCATACTGTTTTTCTAGAAAGCTCAAAAGTGTGTGGAAAGCCGAAAGCTCACTGTCGAATATGCCTAACTTTAGCAATCCCCAAAACCTATTCATTAAAGTTCACCCTTCTCACAGCCTGTATCTGCTAACAAGGCACAGTGATTCAAAGAAAAAATTATCCGGATAGTTTGCCATTGGTTGACCTCATTGTTCACGCACAGCGGAGCTTTGTTATCTTTTAAGAAGTGCCGTCGGATAATACATGGATGAATATGTCCGCGACCATAATCAACATAAAGGATCTGATTCATTCAGACTAAACCACCATCTAAAGGAATAAATAACAACCAGAGAGGAAAACCATTTCTATCTTCCTAGAGATGTACTCAATCATTGCTCTCTTACTGTCATCCATTTCACTGGCTAAAGCGGCTGCGCTCCCTCGCGCCGATGTCACCTTAGCCGTCAAACCCGTCTGTGGAAACTTGGATGGTTCCCCCAAGGATGCCAAAGGCACCTTACCCTCTCTTTCAACGTTCAAAACCATTGTCACCTTTGGCGTTAAGTCCATTGTTATATACGCATGAGAGATAAACCTCATGAGTGATTTATTAGGACTCGTATTCTAATGGCGGAAAACATGATGGTTCAGCCTTAGATGATCCTGTCCTTCACCCACCTAATCCGTCTGCTGGTGGACGATATACAAATGGACCTATATGGGCTGAATATCTTGCTGAAACAATTGGGGCAACTTTAATGGATTATGCTGTGAGTGACCAAGTGCTGCGCTTTGAGAATCTTTACTGATGTGCTATCTTCGAGGCTGATGATGCTGTGATTGATAATGGCCAGTGGGCTGGGACTGTTGTCTCCACGCCTGATGACCTCTTGACGCAGGGTGCGAGTCCATTTTATTGTCTCGAGCTGTTATAACAAGGCACTTTAGCAAATACATATATTTCCCAGTATCGGAAAAATGACCCGGCAACGACGCTCCATGTCCTCTTCTTCGGCATTGAGTAAGTAGATATCAGAATGATATTCCATTGCCATGCAGACTAATCGACGCCATGAAGAGACTACGCAAACTCCATTGGTTAGTATTCTATCGTCGCAGGTTCACCTACTTGATATTGTCCTGCTTCAGAAAACGGCAATTCCAGTCTCTCAAACCAAGCAGGAGACATTGCATATACAATACTCAGGCTCTCGTCTTCACCTTCATTTGGCAAAAATTTCCTCGTCATTGACAACCACGGACGTGGAACGGAAAACCTCGCTGGGGCCGCTTACAAAACAGAATTATTTCAAGAATTAAGTTCCATTAGTGCGGCTGACTATGGATTGAATATTGGTTTCATCGACCTTTCTACTGTTTGGAATGGTGTCTTAGGTACATCTCCCGGAGCTGCTGCATTTGGCTACACCAGCACGACCCCTTGCTTAGCATCACCTGCGACAACTGTGGGAAGTTGCGCTGATCCTGACCATGCCTTCTACTGGTTCCCTCTCAGGTAAATGTTGTTCTAGTCAGATCTCCTAAATCTTAGCTTTCAATAGCCCAACAACGGTCACGCATAAGATTATGAGCGATTATATTCAGGCAGTCTGGGTCCAGTGTTAGGCGAAATCGATATCATGTGCTGAAGTCTAGCTACTGTGCCCTTGATTATTGACTCTGTAATATAGCCGTCAAACAATCGTAACATCTCGACTTTGACTAAGAATCTATAATCACACCATGAACGCGTGCGTCTCGATGATATGATTGTTTCCAAATCAGTACTTGATTCAGGAAAGTGCCTGTAACGGATTATTTACCTTTTATTTATGACTATTTCCATCGTACAAATAACTAACAGGTCTTATTCACACAAATGTCAGACAGCAGAGAGGATATCGCACCGAATCCCTCCAGATGGAAACCTAATCCGGATCCCAGCTCTATCAGTGTATCAGGGCTGGACATCTCTGCCCCGCTTCATGATCAAATTGAACAAATTGAGCAGCTCATAACATTTAAACTACAAGTCAGTCTCGAATCATCATCATATTCAATCAATTTGAACGCTTTCAGTCCTCAGAATATCGACGAAACCTTTTCAAAGATCCATAATGTCCTGGCCACCAAAATCTTGCCTGCTGTCAAGCGCTATGGTATAGGAACGGAGCCAGTCAGGGAGGCAGCTAAAGTATGTGATGATTTCCTCAATATTTCGGACTTTACCTATTATCTAGTTCTGGACTTCATTCTACGAACAAGCTGCCCAGATTCGGATACCGACATCCGATGACCACTCGACCGTGAACGAATTTCCGTCGGGAAATAAATCCTCAACTACATCAGGTGCTGAAGCACAGGACGATTCAATAATGGATGGGGAGTCGGAGACATCCGAAGAGGATACCATTCATCTTCCGCAAGAACCCAATATTACCACTACAGAGTCTTCGTTCCATCCTAACCAGGATGCCTTTTCATCTACTCCCGCGACTGCGCGTGCTGTACTTTCCAATGACAATGCAGCACAAAATGAAGAAACCACATCATGGTCTGCGTCACTGGAATCGCCATTTGTACGACTCAGCCACGAGGTCAAGAACTTTTCGTTGAAGGATGAAAACATGTTCTTCACTTCTTCCGCAGTACCAAATTCTATATTTGACGAATCGACCCCATCCATTCAACCTGTAGTGACCCAGAGGTCTTCGCATAAAGAAAAGGACACACCCCTTCGCGAAAAAGCAATGCGTCATCAGCTCTACTCGGTCAGTGATATGTCATCTATCGCAGCTACATCCAGAAATATCTCGCCTCTCAAACCTCGAAGTAAATTGAAAACGCCCTTATCGAAGGATATGAATCCCTATATCCCTCCTGGTACAGACTCTCGCAAGTGGGATGGTCTTGTTGATCTCCGTGATCCATCAACAGCCACACTTCGTTGCTCTCGTCACATTCAATCCTCATCTTCTTTCAAGGGAATTACAATACAGCAGCATCTTGTTGACGAGAAGAAAGATTTTGACACCCTATCGCCTGGGATGTCTGCACCAGTCATGATGTCTCCAATCCGACGGCAAAAAGTAACAGATCATAGTGTACTTGCCCCAACACCGATGAAGAGTGCCTCTATGCGCATTAAGCAGGACATCCTTCGCAGCGTTCAGAAGGAACGGCAGTACGGTGGGACAATTGAGTCCAGTATGAGCACGATGCCTACACCACCTTCTTTCTCTCGGTATCAGGATCAGGGCCCTCCTGACATGACCAATAGTCTGACAGATCCCAGCTTCAGCAGTATGATGCGTCGCGTGGGACTCGAAGTCCCTACATCATCGGTACCTGGATTTCGTGGTATCGTTGATGACAGCGCTACCCCTGTCTACGATGATTTGGATTCTGATGATTCAATAATGGATGATTATATTCCGGCTCCCAATCCTGCTGCTTTTCTCATGGGACCTCATGGAATACGACATTCAGATGATGACTCCTTTGGCTCTAATCAGTCATCAGACTCTCTCAATGATGAAGAAGCCCTCCTAGAAGGGGCAGCTCCTCCACATCCATTCGTTGAAGGGATTGAAGACACTGGAGACGACGACTCTGATTCATTCGAGGATTATTCACCAGCAGATGGTGGTCACACTGAGACTCTATTCGGGGTCGCCCCTGGACAGCGACAAGCAATGGCTCATCCAAGAGGGCAACCTTTGCGAATGCTAGGCCAAGAGTTACTGGACGATGTCACTGTAACCGACACATGTGTTGGAGGAGTCGAGGAGAGTCCCACGCCTGTAGGTTGGGGAGGAAATCGATGATACATTGGAAGTACTAAGTGCATAATGTGTGTACATATGCGATTTGAAATTATAGGCTGTCGTAATCATAGAAGTAACTGACTTCGGGCTCCTTTGTCAGCTAATTAAGATGATGGGATTGGTTGCAGGAGGGCATTAAAATGCAGAGGAGTGGGAGGGGAACGTACTCCTGGCATAGGTGATGCGGGGTATGAGGCATGGCAACCATAATCCAAGGATATGAATGGAGAGGAAGGTCTTGGGGCCAACTTTTGCGGGAAGTGTGGACGGATGTTGTCGCAATAAGAATCGATGGATCCAAGAACACACTTCAGGAAACCGTCACGGGTGAAATCTGGGTTCTGTGGGTCATAAGGCGTAGCGTTTACCATGTCCTGATATTGCATATGCCTGGTTAAGCCTCTAATTAGAGAGGGCCAGTTCGTTGACTTACTCGACAGTTGTGTTGATGGCTGATATCCTCATCTAGTTCTCTCAAAAACTCGGCAGCATCAGGATCATTACCAATTTGAACGAACGAGAGGCCGAAGCGGTTGGAAGGAACTTGGTTTCGATCAAGACGGCGAGCGGCATCGATTATAACGTCCTCCACATTGTCGGCTGGAAAAAATGAATGTCAAGAGACATATAGGCAGGAATTTGAAAATTTTATCACTTGGAACGCCATCTGTGATCACCATGATCACGATTGGAGGAGTGTTGCTGTTTACGGAATCGAGGAGTGGAAGGTACCCCGCAAACAAATCTCGAAGTTTTTGGCCTGTCGGGGTTGCTCCTACATTCAAAAGTCAAGGAATATACGAGAAGAATGTACAGTTGTCAGCTTACCCTGTGGGCGGACAGAGTCAAAGATATTCTCAATGCGTTGACGGTTCTATAGTGTGTAAGAGTTCGTCTCCCTTTGCCTTTGATCTACAACTTACCCTGATGTTGACTTCGAACGTAGAGTTATTCAGGAAACACAGGTCAATCCCGTTAGCCTCAATGTCTGACTCGATGATGGAAACAAGCCCCGTAAGCGCCTATAGAATAGTAAGAAGAAAATAGTATCGGAAGCTAACAAGGCCGACTGACTGATCGGGTTTGATTCCACTGTTGACCCTCCATCTATTTCACTGTCAAAAATGCAAAATTTCAGGATAGAGGTCCTGCTCACTGAATCTGAGTCATCAATAACGATTACAACCTTGATTGATCTGTTAACAGACATGAATTCCTTGCAATGGGGTGGGGGAAAAACAATTACCGTAATTTATGGCAGAGTTTGGTGGTGAAAGAAGCATCAAGAGTTGCTTCTGCCGCGCATTTCTGGCGAGTGATGCGAGGGATAGAAGGGATATGATAGCAGTCTGCAACATGATACGTGATAGTTTGTTGCAACGGAACCAAAACCTCGTATGTATCAACCTGACATTATGCCTTGTCAACGTTCGGCAATATCCTCGTGTTACAGCAATTATACTGACATGTATTTCTTTACCATTGTACGCGAAAGAAGCGCCCCGTTCGATATGCTGCCCAGCTTGGCCAATATCTGCAAGACAATTATCTCGTTGGAAGTAATCGGCATTAATCTACAACTTACGGACTCCACCCTATGATCATATAATTCTGGATGAATCTTTAGAGAGAACAATGAATTGACTTACCTCCCAGAATGTTCTGGCAATATACAGAGGTCGCCTCTTGTCTTCTCCAGCAATTATAGCGTTGGGAGGAACGTTCTTTCCTTGGACCAGAACCTGGAAGATATATTAATGAAGAAAGGCAAAATTCTGTTGGATATCTCACCCATGCCAACGGGACGTTGGTTCCCAATTGGGTTACTTTCTGGGTATTAGCATGCGCAATCTCCTCCCAGTGTTGAGCAGAACGTGGCTTCTTTTCTGTGCCGTGGACAGTCTCGACTACACTAATCGAGCTCGTAGTAGCCATTTCAAGGGATACAGAGATTGGTTATGGATCGACTTAAGGGCGTACGTTCTTATAACTCAACGACAGACGCTGATCCAAACATCTGCTTCTGGACTTCTTTCTTTGCTTTGCGAAAATTTCTCAGTTCCTGCGAAGCAGCAGAGAAGCACAGATTAGGAATGATACTTAAGCAATGACGTCGATTTTTTACCTCATGAGTTAAGTGCATTATATGAAATCACTTGGGACTCGTGGCCAATATCAATCGAGTCGTATGCATGACATGGTGAGACTGCTTGCCGTCTGATAGACTCGTAAATCTGAAGAGGTACAAAAAGTTGGCTCTGTACCAGAAAATTTCAAACATAACCTAGTAACGTTTGTGGATCCGACCAATTATCTACTGCAGGTACGATATACTGGAATCAACGAACTAGTTTTACTCGAAACATCAATAGACTGCTGACTTTCGTGACAACGACGTGCACTCGAAGGCAACGAGGCATATGGTTTGGTTGGGGCCCTTCATATCGGTAACACAAGTTTTGTAGATGTTACCATCCAGTTAATCTTGATGGAAATGGGAGGTAGAGTCCGGAAGGCTCATGTTGTTGTTCGATGATGAATTGTAGATATGATAAAAAAGACCTTATCGCACACGCAGCATTGGGTCAAGGGCTACGGAAACCGATGTAATGGTTCCGTATTAATGTACGCTGCACAAAGTATAAATGGGTACCATTTTTCATGCATTGGTTTTTACGTCAGATGCAGCCATATATCAAACCATAATTTTGTGAGAACTCCAAACTGCGATCTGACGGTGTTATTTAGGTGTTCCTGGTGATTCATAATCAGTGTATGGCTATTTGGCGTAATTGTACTTCAAGAACATCTGAAGCTTTCAATTGTTGCAGATGCTAGTCCACGTAGACTATTGCAACATACTTCTCCCAAATGTAATGATAAGCAGTATGTCAGTAAAAAACATCAATAGAAGCACTAGTCATTCGTTTTTTGAGTTGAGTTTGTCGATGCATGATATCAGTGTCTATATTCAGCTCGTTCCCGTTATGAGAATCCAGATACACAAACTACCACACTGTTAGTACACACATTGTTGGCATTACATTACGTGTTTATATACTGATATTCTATATGTTTTTTTACATTCTTCATTTATTATTATAGCTCCTTCGACATTCTATAGCACCAATTTCCATGATATAAAAGCTCTTCGACAAGATTTGCTAACCCTCGGATCTTGCCGTGCGATCGGCGTTCAGAGTGTCAATCAATCTATTTATATTCAACAATGTCTCATTGAATTGGTTCTGATGACTGCAGGTGTTCGGAGTTAGTGCGCTATGCACTGCACAATTCATGATGACATCATACACCAAGCAAAACTTCCTATCAGTTTACGTTTGAGGAAGATCAACGCCAAGCGTTGGTTCTTCCTCAACACATGATATACATATGACAAAGGGGTCCACGCCTTCACCCCAATTTTTTTCTGGACATCATTCCATGACCCACATATCAGCACTACATCAGTCTTATGACTCTGCCACGACTCATTCGCGTTGTCACATACAACAAAAGATCTTACTCTTCTCTGCTTCGACTTCCGATTTCGTCACAGATACAAAATACTCAAGCCAGTAGCCGTCCAAAATCTCATCAATACTTTTTGATAGGTTCTATAACGATGCATGTGCTCTTGGCACGATCAAAACGTGTTTCTTGACAGGGGAGACTCAAGTCGCATAAAGTTGGACTCCGATTAGATCCCGATCAGATCTTAAGAGCTCACCTCTCAATGCCTGAGATTAGACTTTGTATGATAGTAGAAAGGTATCGGACCATTAATAATGACTATCGAAGTTACCTAATACACATAACAATATTTGACTGATACCTGTACGTTGATTTACACTATAACACAATCCAGACATGCCAGAAAGGAAGGCAGAAAGACAGCATGATCTAACATCATCAGAAAGCACATCGTCAAAAGGCTGAAAAATAAAAGAAGCGAAATGCTGGGAATCGCCTAGCACGCAAATTTGAAACCTTAGTTCAGAGGCATGACACTGTCAACGTTCAACGTAGTCTCCCATTCCAATCCTTAGCCTCAATTCCACCCTCCAAAACGAAAAAACCACACCCCATAACCCCAATAAATCGTTCAGTACGGGGCAATAACTCTCGACCCAACAATGTAGCTTCCAGGTCCGGACCCGCCATGTCGAAGAGGTGCCCCGTCATCACTTCTCACGGAAGTCAGACTCATCGTCGCAGCCAATGTTCCAGGTAAAACACTATTCACTGCACTCTGAGGTGAGATCCATGCCGGAACATACGGTGATGATGACCCTTTCATTGAGCCTGACGGTGAAGCTCTGGGCGTCGAATACAGGTACGGACTATTACTTCCGGGAGCATTGGCAAGGGCATGGTGTATACTAGGTAATGGTATTGCGCTTGATCTAAGAGGTGTCGGTACCCCGAACCCAGGGTTATATCCCGTGTCACCGGGTAGATTGCTATGGTTTGGATTAGCTGGGGGTTTGATTAGTGGCGATAAGGTGCATCCTGATGAATGGCCACTAGCGGAAAGATTTATAACCCCATAAGATGGACAAGTTGGTGACATAAGGCCTTTATAACTAACTGAAGGGGAATCATAAGTATGAGGTGATACTTGAAGAGAAACGGGGATGCCTCTCGGAATAGGCAAAGAAGTGAGATCAGGGGGCGGATGATTATTGTGAGCCAGAACACTGGGAGTGCGTGAACTAGCTCCTGAATATGTTGCTTGAGTTTCCAGTTTCGCAGGAATATAGAGTCTTTCCACAGGAGGACTACTACGCAATGGGGGACCAGAGCTCGATAATCCCGATTCCGAGTCATTGGTACTGACGATTCGTTGGGGTATAACTGGTTCGCATTGAGGTTTGCCAGGTACATGTTCCCAATCATCATCTGAATCAGACTCCAAACTATGTGGCGCAATGTTTCTTACACCATCTGATGCGCATGCAAGAGGTCCAGTCCAAGGGGTCTTGACAGCAGCATGGCCTGACCTAGTTGGACGTCTTGTTAATGTCAAACTGAGTGTGTCCACATGAGTATCAGGTTAAATGACGTTCATTACAGCTGAATCCTCACCCATGCCACGCCTTACTGCCCGAGGCAGGAGGTTGCTCCATCGCCTGATTGAATGCTCTGCCCACCACATCAGGATCAACAATCGCGAGTGTGATATAGTTTTCCAAATGCCTCTTCAGCCTCGAGGACTCCTTCCTGTCCGACTTAGATTTGGGTCTATCGTCATTATCATCATGCTTCGATGAACGATGATGATGATGGTGTTTCCCGGGACCAGAGTGTCCATCACCATCTTCCTCGTGTCTTGACGACGATGGGACATGCCCCTTCTTGTCAGATCTGCTATGCGGAAATTCATGATGTCTCCGGCCTGAGGAGCTTTTTCGACGTCGACTCCTATGCCTCTTTGATCGGTCAGACCTAGAAGATCGACCCGAGACACTCTCTGCATAGCCCTTACGGGATTTCCCCCTTGGCACGTCAAGCCTATAGAAAAATGTTATCAGTTACCGTGAATCTTAGACCATAGTCTAAGAGCCAGAACAGAAGGAAAACATACTGTTGATTCGCCTGAATCTGTGTATCAATATCAGCTTGCCACTCGTGATCTACCCATCAAAGGAGATAGCCGAGTGAGCATCAGGGCTATGAGAACAGAATGTCATATCAGTTATACTTACCATTTTCAGCAGGTTCCGGTGCTTCGACAAGGGTTTCAAGAGAAGCATTAGTGGGTATTTGCGTAACAGGGCCTTCGACCACTGGTGATGACGATTCCAAAATGGAATTCTGATCTGGGTTAGTAACTCGTAGGGGAACTAACGAAAGATCGTAGGGGATAAAGGGTAAGGAGGACTTGTTATTAGCTAACCAAATAATGTAGAGATTGATGTATTTGGTATGCTCACGTCGATTACTGAGTGGCACATTACGAATAGCACCCAAGAATGGGAGGGAAATGACACTGTTATTTGCAGACCTGTGAGTTTGAATGTTATTAGATGGGTGCTGCATGTCATCATTAACCTGGACATTGTCACTCACGATGGACTGTTGATTGTTGGAGTATCTAATGGGGAAGGCAGGTCTGTAAAATGTCGAAAGAGACAAGTCGAAACACACCGGTGTCAAGGGAAGATATGACAATACTTGGGGGAGTAGAGGATCGTACATGTTGCGAGGAAGTTAAGAATTGTTTCCTGAGTCTATCAGATTTGGAATTGCGCGTATCCTTATTTTCAGCCTCGGTGCTCAATTTCCTGGGCATAGCCCATCAGAGAAGATCAGCCGAAGGTCAAGACAGACGGACCTGTAGCTGTGATCAATCGATTTACGAACTCGCCTAAAGTCATGGTCCCAAGAATCTCGTCTTGGATCAGAACCTAAAGGTTTCGATAAGCCACGAACTTCACAGACAAAGTTCTACGCACTGTCGATGTTAGTTTTCTACCACAAAGTCAGTATGTTATGTGGCGACAACAAAACACGCACCGTCTTCCCTCTCCAAGTCATATAATAATCCATAACTCTTCTACCCGCTGCAACTACACAAACGCCAAAAACAACAGGGCTGTCCATAATCTGCTTTGATCTCTCCTTCTCCTCCCCGCTCCTGAGCTCCAATTCAAGTGACTCGTCTCTGTACGGGGCAGCAACAAACAAAGAGGAATAAAGGGGGAACAATTGTTAGCACGGTCCCAAAAGAGGGGATGCAAGCATAAGGGCAAGGAGAGGGCCAGCACTCACCTTACAAATTTACACAACAACGCCACAGCTTCCTTGCCTGTAAGAAGTCTCAGTCGTTCTGCCACGTCCTTATCGAGCACACTCAGGTCCTGAGGACTCTGTGCCAACTTCTCCAAAAACTCAGCACGGCACTTTGACCTGCGAATACCGGATCCGGCTATAAGCCTAAGCGCGTCGAGTGCAGACTGTGTCGAGCTGGAAGTGCCCGCCGACGAGATTCCCGAGCTCGACTTGCTCCTGATCGAAATTTCATCGTCACCTTCACGTTCCCTATCAGCTTTCTCTTTGTCTATTGTTGTTTCACGAGAGACGTCTTGTTTTCCTCGACCCCGATCCCTGTGCGTAGGGGGGAAGACGTGTTTCTGAGAGCTTGAGCTCCTACCAGAACTACCAGAAGAACAAGAAGGGAGTGAGGAGGAAGAGGAAGGCATGGAGGGGGAACGGAGAGCACAAGGAAGAAAGTATATTGGCGCTAATTTTGGCACAAGTGATCTGATCATTACGTCACGGTCTACTTAGACTCAAATGGCAGAAAGGAAATCTTTTGTGCCCACTCAGTGTCTGAGCTGTAAAACCAGTGGCCACTAACACAGGCCAAGAAGGCATAGGTTTGAAAGCTTCATGTGATGTAGAGTGAACTTGACCCCTATGTACCACTAGACCGCAGACCTACTGTTCGAGTATTGAAGGTTCTCAGTACCCTGTGTCACACCTGGATACAATCATGACTATTAGCTCCTATAGACACCATACAATTACCCACCAGGCTCAACTCCAGTGTCCATACTCGCCGTGCCCAGAGCTTTACAGTCCTCGCCGGTTTACTGCCCACTGTTGGAAGTTCGACATCAATTCCATCCCACCAGCATTTGCGCTGCCAGCATACATCAGTACTTCAAATGAGTAGCGATCTAAAATCACTCACAGCAGGCTTCCTCCAGAATAATAATAGTTTCTGGGCAGTAGTCATCTGTGTGTAGTCAACCTCAACAGGTTTCTCTGCATTTGGATGATGTATGATTCCAGTCTTGAGCAAGACGAGTGCTATTGACGAGATACAGCAACGCATTGGTTCCAAGGCGCGATATCCCCACTCGTCTTCACGATTGAAACCGCTTTTAGAACTACCATCAGCATATCGCCAGAAGGGAGAAGTAAACAAGCTTGCCTCATACAAAGCATATCAATCAAATGCTGCTCGGCAACATTGTTCTCCTTGTTCACATTCCTCTGCAACGCCGTAAAGATGTTCTTCTTCTCCATCAGATATTCCCCTGACCTTCTCTTAATCTCCAACATCTCCTCATTCGCAATCCCATTTGCATCCGTCGCAGCACCAGCATCGTTGGGTGGTATTGAGAAATACTCCAATTCCTCTCTCAGCACAATAATTGCCTGTTTCGACAAAAGAGGATTAGAGCCCGGATGAAAATCTGGATTATTCTCAAAAATGAGGTGTTGTTGTGCACTAGATAATCCCGGGCTATTTGGTGTTCCATAGAATGCCTCGGATGCATTTTTGAAAAACGCCAACACAAATTGGAAGCATTCCGGATCGAACTACACATTCCGCATTTTAAAACGCCCAATCAGTTATGGATCGTTAGTAAAGCATTCGAACCTCAATAAAAACTCACATCAATAGCGTATACTTCCTCCTCCTCCTCTCCCTCTCCTCCTTCCGAAACAGCCACACTCTGTCTACTCAGGACCAAACCATTTGGGAATAAACACAACAGTACACTCTCCGGCAAGTTCATAATAGTTTCCCTGTCCACATCAAATCTCTTCCCCCTCAATTCCAAGAACAATCTTGTCAGCAACTGTGGCTGCAAACCCACATGCGCAGAAGGCTGCACCTGCGACACTTGTGTAATAGGCGAGTTAGTGATTGGCGATGCTGCTGCCATGACGGTAGTGCTTCTTTGACCAGGGGATGTGGAGCGTGGTAAAGTAAGGTAAATAGAAAAGAGAGTTGTCGGCTGGGATATACGCTCAAAAGACGAGCTGAAGCACAATAATTTTGTCAAACATAGCTTCACCCATAAAACATTATACGAGGATGACACACACCTTGAGAGTTAAGCTGGGGACCTTGCCGAGGACAGTAGTCGAGGTGCAAATAAATACCTTTGTCTGCAACATTCACTCGGCTTGTTTGCATTGGCGCCCGCACCAAACAAGCGCTAACGAGAGTCCAGAAAAACTAATATATAGTGTAATTATCCAATACGTCTGTTTTCTCGTTGCAAAAAGGCCCTAAAAACTGTCCGATAAATGGCATAGAAATAGGTATGTAGAACACTGGGTAATAGTCTGGAGGACAAGACAGAGACAATAGGGACAGAAAAAAAGAGTGTTCACCATGCTGCGAGAGATATATGCGAGTTAAATAGATGTGTCCACAGAAGCGAGAGTCTGAATAGAGATATTGGAATCAGGAGAAAGAGAGAGGAGTGTGGCAACCACTGATATATCGACCATTACATTCCTCCACCACTGCCGTATGGCTGGGGGGGTGCCGCACCTGGAGGTAACGCAAAATTTGTCGAGTTCCGCGAATACCTGTTTTGTTGCGGCGCCTGTTGTGAGGTTGGTCGTCGTCCTCCAGCTCGTATCCGCCGTACACCCTCGGGTGCAGGAACTGGTCCACTGTCCGTCAATCTAACACCACCACGGTTATTTCTTATCTCTTCGCTATCACATCCAGAGACGCTCTCATCATAGTTGACTGGGCTAGTCGTCAACGACCTGAACGGGTTAGCCGATTCACTAGGACTGACACCGGGATATGGTTGTGGACTTGGCATACTACGTGTCGCAGGACCATTGTATACTCTGGGTGCAAGTGCGGAGCTGTCGTAGGGAGATGGTGGTGAAAGGTGTCGGTGACTTGATACCGATTCGTAAGACTCGGTATATTCAGGAGATTGCGTAAGTCGGTGGTTGGAATTAGATCCGGTATCTGAGAGGTAATTATCCTCGCTCGACCTTGATACCCCAACTGTTGAGGTCGAGGCCATCATAGACCTGTTGACAGACAGGGGAGTGGGAAGCATGAGAAGAGCACTGCTTTCATGTCGTGGGCGAGGTGAAGACGTAGCGTTTGATGACTCCAGAGTACTAGAATCAAAGCCAGGAGGTTGGTCCGAAGTCGAGATCATAGAGTGCCTATTGCCACTATAGAAAAAGTCGTGTTAGAGCCAAATCTTTCGTAGGCCAGATCACTCACGTCTTCTCATAATAGGTAGAATCATGGGACTGAGAACCACTTTTCCATCTCCTATCTCTCTCAAACTCTGCCCATCTTTTCATCACAATATGTGTTGAATCAAATTCTCCGTCTTTGTCACCGTGGTCGCTGCCTTTATCACCAGCTACCTTACGGGTCTGGCCCCAAGAGAAATCATCGAAGTGCCAGAAAGCGTAAGCCGGTAGAATCCCGTTCCAAATAGGCAATGAAATGAGATATACCAGCATCCAGCCAACATAGGCGATCTTCTTCGAGGTAATGACAATCAATAAACCGGGAAGGCCGAGCACGATTGCAAGTAGAATAAGAGGAATAGTCGTACTGGCGCCACCAGGGATGATAGAAACAATGATGAGGTAAATCGTGAATGCAATGGCAGCCGGTAGTACAAGAGTACCTGCAAGCTCCATACCAACAACGAACTGCATCGAGAAGCAGAAAGTACCACATAAGTCTCGGACCAACACAAGTTCTGCGAGGTTGTGAATGGTCGAATTAATCCAACGACGTCGCTGAGAAAGAAGAACGCGGAATGTATCGGGAACAACAGTTTTGCAAACCGCTTGAGGGCAGAACACATTCTTACGCTTGGGGAATGTCTTCAACATGAGAGTAGTGAGATATCGATCTTCACCAAGAAGGAGGAGATTTTTCTTGTGAAGGGTATCGACAACATTCTCAGAGTAGTGCTCCACAATGTCAGGATTCGCGAGGATAGGAACCCAATAACCAGTATCGCCCTTCGGTGCTTTGATGCGATACATACTGAAACAACCGGGTAAACAGGTAACACCACCGAACATAGACTCGAAAGCTTTAGTCATGTGGTGAGAAATGTAGTATTCAAAGACTAGATGGATTTGAGTAAAGAAGGTCAGAAACGAAGAGCTCATGACCTACCCTGCATCATGGTCACAAAGGTCTCCGCTTTGTTCGCAATCTTTGTTTCGCCGCAAAGACCCATGATTTCTTCATCATGCACCATACAACTGACCATCCTCGTTAAGGAATCCGGGAAAACCTTAGTATCAGCATCCACACATAAAACCAGCTCATATCGATCTGGACTAACACCAGTAACCCTCCAAATTGAGTTGAAAAATTCGTACTCGAAAGTCGTCATCCTCTCATCGAACATCACTTTCTGCAAGAATGCCATCAACACAATCTGGCTGTCGCGCTTGCCACGATTGCCCGGTTTCGCATCATTAGCTTCGAGAGGGTTGCCACATTTAGCGACGAGGACAATGGGCACGCGTTGTTGCTTCGAGCGTTCGACGGTAGCGTCATCATAATCGTAGAACCCGGCGTAAACTTTGGCCATATTGTGACGTTTGTGACCATCTGCGATGGCGACGTAAGAGTGAGGTTCAATAGCTTGAGGAGCGACAACGAAATCAGTCATCATGGATAAACAAATTTCTGGAGTCGTCAATGTATTTCCGGCACCCTTAACCATACCATCAGCAATGACCAGAATAAGCTTGTGGCTGTTCGGATAATCCGTCGTTGCCAAGGAGTCAAGAGTAGTACGAAGACCCTCAACAGATTCGGAATAGGCAGTGACCAAACATATTGAATGAGCGAGGGGGAAATTGAAGGGTTCATATTCGGGAGGAGGCTGAGGAACGACGTTGATGAGAGGAAAGGGGCAGGGATTATCAGCAAAAGCACTACCAGGCAAAGACACTGTGCTCCTCGAAAACTTGTAGCTGGGCGAGTCCGGAGGTGTCCCCTTTCCCCCTTTTATAGAAGACGCATACATGGTTGAGCGCTTCCAATTGGCATTAGACGAGGAATCGAGCATGCCATATGCTGTTGTTGGTCGTCCATTTGATCCTTTAAGGAAAGTCTCTGAAGGTGTGAACCTAGAAGTATTGGGAAAGAATGTCTTGCGATTTTCTTTTTTTCGCAGGCCATCTTTGCCGACGTTGGGACGGTATTGGCTCGGGGCGGGACGGTAAATATTGCTAGACCAGTTTTCAATTTCGGCAGAACGTTGCATGCGCTGTTCGTAGGTCTCTCTCGGAAAATTCCCCAATTTCCACGAAAAGAACCATTGGAACATGACGGCCATGACGAAACGAATGGCAACAACACCGATAATGAAGACGAGAGAGAGATAGAGAACGACTTCGGAAGCAACGCAACCAATCGTGTTCGTATCGATAAAACCAATCGTGACGAGATCCTGCAAGCAATGACCAACATTGCGTTCGCCCATGCGCATGAATAACATCGTCAGGTCCTTGGTATTGTAGGTCCCATTTGCATGAGCCATTTCTTTGAACAGAGATGGATAATTGACCTCAACAGGGCTTATCCACTGTAAAAGGTCGAGATCGAGGACAGAACTAGCAAGGAGGTGTTGGTTTGAGCAATATAAAACCAAGCATGAATACATACGACTCGAAGATTGCCAAATTTCGATTAGTATCTTTGACATCATCCCAGGTATAGTAAACCTGACCAGACGGTCTCATTATCTGACTAAATAGTGAATGAGCCTTTGCCGAGATGTGGCAGTTGGCCCCGGACTCATAACCGGTCAAGTTGGCGCCACTCCCTCCTATACGGCTATGGATGTTGCAAGGCATATACCAATCGAGAAAATTGCTTGCGCCAGTAATAGTTGAACCAGAGGCTCTGGTGACAACGCCAAGACAATGCTGGTTGACCTTTTGGAAGAGGAATGAGGCATCATTTCCAGCGAGATTCCAACCGCCGGTGGTAATGGGATTGGTATTGCCATCGAATCCCGCTGCGGCAGGGTGCTTAAAGTTGGTAAAGTCATAACTATAGCCGTGAATGACAACAGACGTATTCGAAACACTGTCCCACGATCCAGGGACACCATGAAACCTCGTTGCGGGTGTCCCACACACAGCCTCAGTGAAGCCGAAAGTCAAAAAACCGACGCCTGCCATTAGGGTGAGGATAAGACTGAGAAGGCCCATCTTCTCTCGCCATGCACGCTGCTGCTCTGGACTTCGGAGACCTAAAGCGAGAGGACCGTCAAGATGGAATGACAGATAACAACGGCATCATCACCCACCACATTGACGCATGAGAAAAGTCGGAACCCAGATCGTAATAATGTAGCAGTAGATCATCCACGGACCACTGGGCCCAGGGCCCTTCCAACAACCTCGCTTTCTATCTGGCAAAGGCTGCTGACTGATGGGTACCGATGATTGTGCCTTCTTCCGTCTCAAGGTCCCACGTTTGAAGAGTGCGAGGCCTGATTCATGCACATCCTCCTCGCGGCCAAGAAGCGACTGTCCTCGTCGGAGGGTGTCCTGTTGTGGGAAGTTTCCCGTTGCTGTATGCGTAGAAAAAGATCAATCAAGTGAACCTGAGTGAAACTTTCCGCAGACGCACTTGACGGCATCACGCCTACTCGGGCATTCCCCTCCTGTTCGAGTTGAGCGACGTGGCTGCGATAGTGCCACTGACGATGGCCAGGGTCGATTTTCTCGCGGTCCGGACGAACCAAACTCTTCTTGCGGCCGACTTTAGAGACATCGGAGAGCTCTGGGCTTTCCGGATCGCCTGCATAAGGAAGATGGGCCTGATAGGCGGAGGGCATGTTACGCTGTCTGGGGGCGTCAAGCTGAGAATTGCGGTCACCGCGCTCGGTATTCTGGAAGGAAACATTTGTGCGGCTGTCTGGACTTGCGAGAGAGGGGCGAGAGGGGTCGGCATAGGCTGGGGCTGGAGATCGTGGGCTTTGTTGAAGAGAGTGTGGTCGTACAGAACGGGGAGGCCGCTGGCCATCCATAGCAGATGGTGGTGGAGGAGAAGATTAGAGAGCGGCTGACCTGCGCAACCTGTTGTCTGCCGAGGGAACCACTGTCACAACTTGTTCGTGTCACAATGTCACATCTCCTGAGTTTTCACAAGGACGCTAGAACCTGACCATTAACATAACTCTAGAAGGGTTTTGACTTGGCCCCTTGCATCTGTCGCAGCTTTCAAGTGCAAGCCAGCCATTTTTACTCAGCTGTCATTACAGCGTTTTTTTGTAATCTATTATGAGCACCACAACCCACCAGGTGCTAACCGAACCGGAGCCCGGAACAACGATTTGTCCTCTGTACACATACACAGATGACCAGCAAGCACAAATTGATGCTCTGCGTGCTGTGCGTACTGCTGAGCCGAGTGCGCACAGTTTCTAACCATATACCCAGTACGCAGATAGTCTCCTCTTGCCCCTTTCAGACCCATACCACCCCTGGGAACGCCGGTGGCTACAGAAAGCAGACACTATTCCTCGATATATGAGAGCTTCAAAATGGAATTATTCGGACGCCCAGAAGCGCATTAAGGCCACTCTCGAGTGGCGGCGCGATTTTCAGCCGGATCTCATCCCTCCCGACGAAGTCCAAATCGAGAGTGAGACTGGTAAAATGTAAGTGCTTGAGTTGATGATGTTTCATAGATGTTTAAAAGTTGTTCCTAGTATTATTACTGGTTTTGATCGTGACGGTCGTCCTATCATATACATGCGGCCTGGACGTGAAAACACAGAAACAAGTCCTCGACAATTGAGGCATCTTGTGTGGTGTCTGTGAGGAGTTCTCGCTAGTCGCATGCTCACCCCCTATAAACACTTTGACAGCGAACGCGCCAAAGACTTAATGCCACTTGGCCAAGAATCCCTCGTCATCATTGTAGATTATGCATCTACAACTCTTCGTACAAATCCTTCCATCTCCATCGCTATCAAGGTACAGGACACTTCTGTGTCTACCACAACCATAATTTCCCATTTCTCTTCCGTTTGCAGGTACTCACCATCCTACAAAAACACTATGTAGAGACACTCGGCCGGGCCCTCGTCGTAAACCTTCCCCGATTACTAAATTTCTTCTACAAAGGTATCTCGCCTTTCCTCGATCCAGTGACACGAGATAAGGTGGGTGGCAGGTGGCGTATATCGTCAAAACGGCTCTGACAATCTGCCTTTGAAACACTCCTTTGGATGCAATGGCCTTATCTTCCACGATTCTAGATGCGATTCAACCCGAACTTACTCGATTTAATTCCGGCTTCCCACCTCGATGCAGATTTCGGTGGCTCGTACAACTTCGAATTTGATCCCGAGTCATATTGGAATCAAATCGTAGCGTAAGTCAGTCTATTGCAAACTTCCCGACTATCAACCTCTATCTTCTTTTGGTATATTATTCTTGTTGGATGTTGGTAATACTGTGTACCTGTCTCACGGCCAACATACCTTTTTCCTCCTGTTCTCCCCTGTCATTGTACTTTCCTAACGTCATAACAAACAGTGCATGTCATATTGCCCCAGATGGTACACGCACAAACACAAACACAAACGAGATATCACCCGAATCTGAGCCTGCGGATTGCACCACTACAGCGAGTGATGCCAAATATAAGGCAGAGGTTGTGTCTGCTGCCGAAACACCAAGTTCACGTGTTGTGGTTGCTTGAGAATGGATATATAGACATAGATATGTTTGATTAAAGATCTAGTTCAATTAGCACATATGTTGCTTAAATCATTCTAAGGCTTTTGCTGCAAGGCACCTTCTCAGTATGCCACTGGATTAATATTTTGTCAAAATGTATTTTTTATGTTCAGCAAGAGTATCTCAATGTTATTGTACTGACGCAATTCGGTAATGTCTCAGTGATGTGTTGGAATTTAGGCGTTGTGTGAGCCTACATGATGCATGTGATGATATGATAAATTTCCACAATAAGCTTGTTCTGAAACATGTGGGCCAGTAGGCCAACAATTAATGAGTGCCTCTTGCAAGGTAATTCAAGCTGAAGGACGATGCTCTTGCCCTGCCCGATGATTATGCTGCCTATGGGGCTGTAGACGTATCCATTGACTGTAGTTACTCGAGCAATCATGGGCTAAGACGTAAGCGGAGGTGATAGAATCATTACTATAACTCAAGGAGAAACAGATTCGTTGGGTTTGCCACGGTATGAGACGTGCAATTGCCCGAGATTGAGACAGTAATAGATTCTCGGCAAAATGACCTTTCCTATCCACTTCTGAGTCCATCGATCGACGACACTCATCAGGAGTAGTCAAGCCGAGATGTCCATAGGGGCTTTCTATAAACATGTGGTGGTACAACTACTGTTTGCAAGTCATTCATGAGTAGCTCAAAGGTAAGGGGCTTACTATCGGTGTGTTCAATCACGGAGACAAAACTCCCAAGTCCGGTCCTCACCTCCCTCACCAGTCTTCCCTGTACCATGGACGCGCTCTCCCTTGGTCATACGGTGCTCATAACCCATCCATAAGTCACGATGGAACACGAAAGAACGAAGTTGCAAGTATTGTGGATTGGACGGTTTGCTGGCCGACGTAGGGTGTGGAGGCTTTTTCGCAAGCCTTGGAACATCCCTTCCAAAGTTCTCAATGTGTCAAAAATGTATGGGAAAAAGGATATTCACCAGAGCGTGTATGGAGGAACGTTCCGCAATGTGATCAGGATAGTTCCTCTTACGGTGATCTGTGAGTCCGTTGGGCACGATAGCTCCCCAGAATCATCAAATATAACATCATCTTCCTCATCTTTCCCATCTTCCTCATCTTTCCCATCGTTCTTTCTCTTTCTTTTGGACATCAAAGGAACAGGACCATTCTTCAAGAATCCAGAGGCTGATCTCAGGAAATCCAATATTAGAATTTGATTAGAGAGGATATTCCGGTCTTTATCAGTTATACCTTTTCCTTCAACCGGAAATAAGGATTATTTTGATGGAGGAAGGCACCTTGACACACACCGGCATGAGGAAAATTCCAGACAATACGATCCCATTTTCTCCCTTTGAATCTTTGGATTTTTTCCAACTTGGTCGCATCAACCCCGAAGAGGACCTCTACACCCCTATGTTTGAGCATTTGAACAATTTCTTCAGCATCATGATATTTTCTGTAACATTCTTGTTCTGTATCATAGGTGGTGGCCGTTATATTTCTCGGAGGTAGACTGTCCCGTACAGAAGGTGGATCAAGAGCTAAGGCACGTGTGAAGGAAAAGTCGCCTTCGCCGACTAGAAGTATCTTGTCTGTAAGCCGAAATGGAATTGTTGGTTGTTGGTTCGCCAGCAGTTGCTTTTCTTTCCCTGTCCCTTCCGATCTCGGAGTTGACGCGACCCGCTCACTTCGGGAGGAAGTTTTCTTTCCCTTATGTAGAGCGGCGTGAGCTGCTATCTGTACCTTTTCCTTGATTCTGAGTCTGGATTGCTGTGATCTAAGCGCTGCTTTCAGCCCTTTGCCCATAGTAATTAGACGAGGATATTTGTTTCTATTATTCTCGGGAGTCGTAGGTGAGCCGACAAGCGTGGCGATTATATATATAGAAATTGCCACGTCCACTATCTGAGTATCACATATTCGTGCCTCTGCACAACCAACGTCAACTGGTCGTCATTCCTTCAATTATGGTGCGTTGATTAAGCCGAAACTTCTGACTCGTTGACAGATCACCAAACTAGCCTACTGCATTCGAGATGCGCAAGAGGAATGAAAAGTTCGCTAAGGACGCTCGTGAAGGCAAAAAACCTACTCATTTGTCACGACAACAAAAACTCGAGAAGAGCAGCCCTATAAACATTTGGGCACTGGGTCTCATTTGTTTTGTAATCATTGGTGGATGTACGCCTCCAAGCTTTTATTCACACGATACCCAACTTAATAGGACATGGTCTTCAGTGGTATTTGAACTTGCCAGGATCATCTTCCTATGAAACTATCCACACATCACATTGTATCTCCCTTTACACCTCTTCCTTTCGTATGGTCACGCTGTATTATTTGCTTTGGAAATAGATAATTTTGGCAGACACAGCAACAACCAATAGATGCGACATCTTAATCATCTACCCCCGAAACACTAGCAGTAGTGCTTACACTCATGCTCTGTGACCCGCTGCCACTAACAGTCTTCCCTTTATTGTGTGGGCCTTTCTCTTTCTCGCCCATCTTCCGTCTGCCCTCCTGCTCATCATCCATCTTTTCATCCTCCGAGTGACCACTGAGTCCTGCCTCCTCAGTCATCATCTCTACATCCATTGCATCGCCTTCAAGCTCTTGTTCATCAATCCTAACCTCGTCCCCGGCCCAGACACGCATTGTGGGCTGCCAGATCATAACGATATTGTCTTCAGACGTCGAAGCCGCAGTCCAGTTCTCACCTTCGCCTGGTGCCCAACAGAAGTCGGTTGGACGAGCAGTATGACCTATCGTACCATGAATAAGAAATTGTATGAATCGAAAAAGTAATCTGCTTACCACCATGAATAAAAAGTAACTCTGGAGGACCGTCCTCCTGATCATCCGGCGTTTGCTCTTGACCAATAAGAGAGAGATCCCAGATGTTGATACGACGATCGCTAGAAGCAGAAGCAAAGATTGTCGGATTGTGTGGTGACCATGCCAAGTGGAGGACTTCATCAGTATGGGACTCGAATATGTGCAGTTTCTTTGCAGGGACTCTGATGTCATGGAGAGCAATCGTCTATCGGATGTTACGGTTTTGTTGAGCAAGTAACATTTGTGCTCCTACCTTGTCGGCGCTGCCAGTGATTATTAGGTGGTCGCTTGCGGGGCTGAAGGAAACTGCCAAAAGTTCCCTGTCATGTGCTTGTATGGTCTGTTCTGGCCCGGCCTTGGTCCGTGTATCCCATCTTGGAAGAACATATTATGAATATGTGAATCAGGAAAAGGGTTGTCAAAGCTTACAGCATAAGCATTTTATCATCTCCAACACTCGCGAACAAATTTTCTTGCGTCGAATGCCAGTCAACATCCTGTGGATTGTATGAGCATCTAAAATGACTTGAACACATTAGACGTACTCCAACAACAGAATTATGCCCTCGGAAGACATTGATGGGCTCAATAGAGACACTACTTCTCGCGTATGAGTTAATATCCCTTCCCAACAGAATCAGTCTGGTTTGGACGAAAGCCCCGAGGCTGACATACCACAGACAAACTGTCATATCCTCTGATGCTCCCAAAATACACCCAGCCTTGGTGGGACTCCATGCGAGGCCATAGCTACAACCGAATCAGCAATTGATCAACTTGCAAAAGCACAAGCTCACCCTTCCCTCTGCTGCCCAATCAGCCGGATATTGGGCTTACACTCACCACCCCTCTCGGGCTCACTCGAATGTTTTGTCCTATCAAACACGAAGACTTCGCCTGTCACTGCTTTTGTCGCAATCAAGTCGGGATTTTGTGGCATGTAACGCGCTCGGTTGACTTCTCCTGCATGGTTGATCCTCTGAATGACTCGGATTCTGGGTACCGGCGGGACAGTGTGTCCACCTAGTTCTTTTCTCTCATCATCATAATCTCCGCGGTCAAGTTTGTCGGCACCTGTAGACGGATGGCCACGTTTGGGTATCTGGACTTGAGCAATTTGTAGATAGTCCTGAGCTTGACCAGAGGTATGTGTCCCAAGGAGAAGGCGGTGCGTTGTATAAGGCTTGTTTTCGTTTCTATGAAGGACCATGTAATCCAATGGGAAGTGGAAGATAAACGGGGGCGTACAGTTCTTTGTCAGGAAACCACTGACAAGTGAGACTTGGCCAGTCAAGAGCATGGGTGATTACAATGTCATAGAGATATGGTGCATTCTTCTTCCTAGGAAACCTAAACTCCTATCCAAAGTCAAGAAGCGTTAGAGCCATACCAAACTTTATACTCCTGGAAAAGGTTGGGATTCAGCTTTCTTGTTGTTGGACTTGGATTTGCCAACGTACTTCATTTATGAGCTTATTTTCTTCCTCAGCAGCGAGGTCATCTTCTACTTCCTCTGCCGGGGGTTTCATAGATGGATTCCAAGGATCAAGATGACGATCCGATTGAGACGACGCGACGCGTATTTCCCACGTGCCTTTTGCCAGGAACCATATTCTTTGTATCTATTCCAACGACTATATATATGTGTGATTGCTGTCGTCTCGCTTTGATATCCTTTCATACGTATGTCTCTTCGATATAGTCATATATTGGAGTCGGCTCTATGGTTTCTATATAGTGGTTTGTCCTCTAACACCTCTTTTGTGCTCTCAATTAACTCGTCTTCCCTGTAATCTTTGAGTTTTCTCTCGGTGAATGACAATCGTAGACGTACTTGAGCTTCTAGAAGTTCGAAAGTTCAAACTTGTATTTCCTGCAGTGGTTCTGCAGTGGTCACTAATCCTGTACAAAGGTAGGGTATGATGTTTTTTCTTTCTCTGGATATCAATGGTGTGCAGTCCTTGTTGTATCACGTTTGTTAAAAGATATCCCTTTGTTGAGTTCCCATCTTCTCCTTTTCTTGGATTAAATTTCAAAATCACTTTATCAGTGGTGACTGGAATATCATCTTGCGATTAGATACCAATAGTAGTCAAAGATAGAGTACAACGAATGTAATAGCACAAACGGAATATGGAGACGCTAGAGGGTCTGGCGTACACAAGAATAACAAAGAAGGGAAGGAGAAATGTGATTCAGGAGGACTTCAAGCCTAAAATTCAGGATCAGGTGTAAAAGAAGATGGGACCACTCGTCATGCAATAAAGCATCCTCATCCTTCCGAAGGTGGCACAGGGGCAGGATCAATGTCCATGGGAGCATCTGACGAGGAATCTGGGTCTTCAGGCAACTGCTGGATCCTCATCTTCGTCGGTGCCCTCATAGCCCTCGTAGTAATTGAAGTTGCATTGACACTCGATACACCGATTGCAGCTGCGTTGCTCTCCGGCGGAACGACTGATGCGTCTCTCGAAGGAGAAGCAGAAGGATTTACAGATGCTGTCCTCTTTGCTTTCCTTGTTCCTCGTCCCAGCGGAGTTGACACAGAACTGGACGACTGTTTAGATAAGCCCAACGATCCATTAGACTTCTCAGGGTCTCTTCTTGTGAGTGAAGTTGCATATTCAGAGTCCTTATTGCCGACCCATGAACGAGCAAACCATCGTCCTCCAGCGATACCACGGATCTCGCGATTAACTGTGCGCCAATGTCTGACTTTTTTCCTACTCTTGTCGAGAGTAAAAGGAAGTGTAAAACCTGTTGGTATTTTAGGTGGTGCTTGAACGAGGAAGACTTTAGTTGGGAGAGGATAGACGGGGAGAGGGATGTTTTCGAGGTTGGCTTCTTCCACTGGTTCAGTCGCAGATGAACTTAAGGTGATTTGTCCAGGCTCCGGAGAGGCAAGCTGTGGTTTTTCAAAGTTGCCTGTGATAGGAGACGAAACAGCGGTTCCAGAAACGCCTGTAGATATTTTCATGAAAAGAAAGATGACCAACAAAAATAAAATGAGAACATACCTCCTTCGCTCATGACGCTTGCTGTATCATCTACAGCAAAAGCAGGCAAGGCGGGGATGACCATCTTAAGCCTGTCAAATAAACTCTGATTCAGTGGACAGGTAAGTGGACGATAGAACGGCGTCTACGCACCCAGAAGGCTTCCCCTTGGTTGCCCTGACCGCGGTCTTTCGGGGCGTACTCTTTCTTTTAGCGACCTTTGATGCTGGAGGCTCACTCTCTACAATGCTAATGGAAGGGGTATTTGTGCCAGTGTTCAGGCCTGTTCCTTCGTCAAAAGATTCCGACAGCATTAGATCGGAACCAGAGGGCTTTCTAGGTATTATGGTCAGAGAGGGACCTGTCTTTCGTCTTTTGGCACTCTCTTCTTCTGTCTCCTTGCGAGTCTTGCGCTTCGTGTTTGCCCTTTTCTTGGGGGTAGTGTCAGGAACCTTTCCCGAAGTAAATGTGAGGGTAGGAGCAGGTGTAGTGATATCGTCTTCATCATCAATAAGCCGATCTTGTTCGTCCTCGAGTTCTCCGCCTCCTCCCTCGACATCGAAAACCTGGCCACTTGACTTGCGCCCCGAAAGATTGAGCGGCGCAGCTAGTGCTGAGGCTTTCGGCTTCTTTTTCCGAGTAGACTCGACTCTGCGACGAGCAGGCAAAGGAACTTTTCCCTCTGAATGAGTGGATATGGACGGGGCTCCCATGTCGACGTCGTCGTCCATGGTGGTGGATTGATGGGAAGGTTGGTAAGGAACCCAGGGCGAAACACGAAACATCATTTGTTCAAGGTCGTGAGTCATTGTCTCGCGATATTGGCCACTAGATAAGTGGCACAAAGCGCCAGGCCACTGACATAGTACATGCCTCAAATAGAATATAAGGGTGTTTTCTCTGAAACTATTCTTCCACAAAAAACAGTGTCCTGGGACACATCAACTGTCCATACAGATTTACACCATAGAAAGAGCGACATCTATGATATACCAACTCGTGGAAAGGCTAATGAGTGAACAAAGTCCTGCTGACTCAGCAGATACCGAGATTCTCCGTGTCGCGTTCCTCCTCTTTCCCAAAAATTCAGGTCAGTCTGCTTTCCCCGCTGTTGTCCGCATTGCCGTCTGACCATGCATTTGACAGTGCAGAGGCTCTCCGTATACCTCCTTCGCACACTCCTGTTGTTGAACCATGGCCTCACCAACAGTCAATGCAAGCTTCAGTTTATTTAAGTCAGCTTCTGAGCTCACAAGATTCTAGGTCATCCGGTATACGGCTCTCTTTTCAGGTGTTTTGTACGGATGGTACCATCGCCGAACGCTCCAAGCTGAATACGACAAGCACCAAATCGAACACGCCATTCATAACCGGGAACGCCTGATTGCTGAGGCCAAAGATGCATGGAAGAGAAAGCAGGATGATACCACAGGTTGATTGAATCTCCGTCGTCGCACCCTTTCTCCACTGTTCTGACGATCGCTTTTTTCCAGTCGTTTCCGACCCTGAGGATCCCAGATTTGACCTGGAGAAGCTGATAGCAAAATGGGAGAAATCATCATAAAACCATGACACTTCCCTTCGCCAGTTCGAACTCAAGATTCTACACTCATTCTCGGGTTCCGGTTGCCAATAGACTTATTTTGACTTCCGACGTCCTGTACCCTGCATCCCGGACAATTACATCGCTGTGCCGGTCTCTTCGTCAGAGCCTACTATTGATCTCTCAATAGACATCCCCTGTAATTATTTCTCCTCAAAATTGTCCAAGAAGTGAACTTCGTCAATATCATCCCCCCAGCCCCGTCAGATTCAATGCCTGTACTGATTGTCGAGGATGACCATAGCGGACACAAAGAGCCCTCAACGGCCCACCACTACTCTTGACCCAGAAATTCAACCAAAACAAGGTGTTTGAAGAGCCCATAAGATCCACTGAATGCAGTAACAGTATGAGTATCCTTTGATAAATGATTCGAGACAGACTTCGAAAAACCTATCAGGTATTTTCAAGGCAACTAATTGTATGGCATGCGTAACTACCCGGAAAAGCCGCCTGCGATTTCAATCAAAATAGTCATTGCTTTCAAAACATGAGGGCGCACAAGGGGAAATAGGATATGGGCACCTAGAGACACCGGTCAATTCCTGACCACTTCCCAACACTGTGTACTCCAATGGAGTAGACCGCATCACGAGAAAGGAATGTCGCAATGGCCAAATACCCATTTTTCCTCGATGAGCCAATGAGGTCCTAAATTTATGCAGTGCACTTGTCCATATTGTCGCGAATGGAAGAGGAATTGAAGATGACTGTTTGATGAGGACTTTGGCGATTCAAGAATCCTAGTGTATCATTTCAAAAGTTATCATTTAAAGCTTTTACTAGAATTAAACATTCATTATAGGAAAAAGAATAACTTTTATCCTTAGTATCATTCTATGACTTGAATTTGATGCTAATCCTAGTGTATAATTTCACACTTATCATCATCTCGAACCATCTGGTCATCATAATTGATATCTCAATAACACCGATTCCTGGATTGGAGATTATGAAAACACTATTTTCTGGCAATGAATCAATTAAATTATTATCACATTTCCAAATATCAGTGAGCTATCAAGATTGATGCATTATTTGTTGATTGCCAAAAAAAAATAGTGTTCTGATAATTTTGGAAGAGCAAGGACTGTTTGGTAATCCAGGTAGTTTATTTAATTAAGATCATGATCAGTCGATATCTTAGAGTCAGTGAAGTCCCAGGTAGGATCATCACTGACAACAACTCCAGTCTGAATTTCTTGTGAAGAAAGTCATCAGATAATTTCGAATGCCTTAGTCGGATCAGACATAAGCAGTCTGAATCTTGGAGAGTAGCAATAAGCTTACATCAGAAGCTTGCTATGAGAATATTCGGTCGCACGCATTGGCATGTGATGTGACTTTGTTTTTTTTTTGTATTCGGCATTTCTATTCCGCAACAAAAGCAATCTGGTACTAAGACGCGGAGGGCTAAAGAGGGCCCAAACATGTCTACGGGAGGAAGGAGTAAAGTTTACATGTGACTTTGATGATGCTGTCATTCAACACATTGAGCTAAGATTGACCTGACCAAATATCGTTGTTCTATACATCCATCCACTGTCTTGACGCCAGTTCTGACGTCGTTGAAGTTTGATCAAGTATCTTCGTCCGAAGTATCGAGGTAGTTAGTTATATTGATTCATCTGCACTTTCTCGGGATCCGACGTAGTACTCTACCAGGGTTGTGTGTACGAACGCCGTACGAACGCCGATGGCACAACTGGCCGGTTCTGGGGACGGTAGCAGGGCTAATCCGAGCCCATCGAATTTGAGCGGTTCTACGGGTAACAGAATAAGTGAGTGTCTGTCTCATCTGTTCTGTAAGTCGACTGAGTGTTAAACTGGCTACGACGTGGTACACAGCAGGCCACAGCAATTATGGCTCAGATCCGAAATATAAGAAATACATTCAACAAGTGGAGAAATGTCTGAATGGGTTTGATAATGTTCATGAATGGGCGGATTGTATTGCATTTTTGAAGCAGTTGCTCAAGGTACGCCCTCATTACATCTCGTAGTACAAAGAATCGAGATTCACGAAATTTGATGAGATAGACGTTTCAGTCCTACATGCAGTTCAAGGAAATTCCAAAGAAACTGATTGTGTCCAAGAGACTATCGCAGTGTCTGAATCCTGCATTACCGACGGGTGTACATCAAAGAGCATTGGATGTGTATTCGCATATCCTTGCTGTTCGAGGGGTAGGCATAAGCACTATTACAGTCCTTAATATGATCTTCATTTCTTCTAGTCGGAAGGCTTGAGACAGGATCTAGCATTGTGGTCAGCTGGTTTGTTCCCATTCTTCGAATATGCTGCTACATCTGTCAAAGTATGTCATAGTTTCTTAATTCTACCCATCTTCTTCTAATGTCGATTTTGCTTGTAGCCGACACTTCTGAACATTTATGACACGTATTACTTATCGCTGCAGGCTGATCTTCGACCAGTAATGAAATCCTTTATCCTGGCCCTGTTACCTGGACTAGAGGAAGAAACGGGGGAGTACTTTGACAAGGTATGGTTTATGTGATTTGTCCACCCCGCATAACCCAGTTAACGGTTTACAAGGTGTTAGAACTGCTGGACAAATTATCGGGAACAGTATCACCTTCATTCTTTTTCCAGAATATCTGGCTGATCATGTTGACATCTCCTTCTGCGAGAGGGACATCTCTAAGCCTTATATCAAGGCGGTTGCCCCATATGAACGCAGACGAAGGTGTGTTGCCCAGCTTGGTACTGATCCACTCAGCTTCCAATAATCTCATACTTCAACACAAAGACATAACCACAATCATTGGCCGTGACATAGGTTTAATGATTCGCGCTTTTGCTGCGGCGCTAGAAGATGAAAATCTTCTTGTTCGCCGAAGTGCACTCGACATCCTCTGTCAATCCATCCGCGTGGATGGATTCGCAATTTGTAAAGCTCATGTCGAAGATCGCACTATTCTCATGCGTGCGGCCACTGGTGTCGTGTTACGTAGGGACTTATCCCTTAACAGACGTTTATACACTTGGCTCCTGGGCACAGAAGAGGGAAGCGAGGGTCAGATGAGATTTCTGAGAGAAAATGCCCTCGAGTTGCTGAGTAAAACCCTGGAGGTACGTGGAGTCTCGATATTTGACGATCAAACTAACAATTTGGAACGTACGTTTAGGCTGAAATGATTTCACCTTCTGAGGAATATGCTGAGTCCAGGCCTTTCAAAATATTCATCTCGTTGTTGGATAAGTGGGAGATCGGTACTCCTCTGACGGAGGTGTTGATTTACGACGCCCTGAAGGCTGCAAAACATTTACTGGAGCATCCAGTGGATAGCAGTGCGGACGTTCGTGAGCAAGTCTGCCGTTCTATATGTAGGCTAACACAAGGTCAAATAGATTTCGACTGCGGCAAGCACACTGTACGAAGCGGTCGAGCCGCAGCTCACGTGGAAGTGTTTGGTAGCTGCAGTGTTTAAGGAGCTTTCGGAGGATGGAGATACCTCTGAGGTGCGTCGGACTCGAGACCAAATTCCTATGAAGCTCAATTATAGACGCAGGCGATTCGCCTCGTTCGGTTTGTTCTCAGATCATTTCCGCATGATGAAGAGTTGCAGACGTTGCATTTCCCTGTAATCTTGGCCGGGATTGTAGATGTCATGAATGTGAGCTACGTGTTTGACTGAATTAGACTATCACTCAATTGCTCGATACAGCTTCAAATTCAGTCGAGTCCACTCAAGGCATCAACAAAGATATATCAGCAAGCCACCTTCCTTATTCAAGAGCTCTACTCGCACATACCTCAAACTTCGCTCCTTGAACGACCCGAAGTGACAGATAACAATGAAGGTTCTAGTCGAACTCAACGACCTTATGTATTCGCTTGCACATTTTACAGAATTCAGGTCACTCTTTTGACTTCACCAGCCGAAGGCATCTTCGCCGTTCCGCAGGCGTCAATCTTTGAAAGTCTCGTTTCATGTTCAGCGGAATGTGCACAGGAGCTCGGGAAGATGAAGGAAGCTTCTGTTTTGCGCGAGGTGTTTGGTGGAATATTAGGATTGTTCAACGAAATGGTGATCAAGCTTGCGACGCCTGTTGATCTGGGTTGGCGACCTGCGGAGTGGCTTGAGATTTTGTTGCAAAGTATGAATTATGAGGCACGTCTGGCCCTCTCCCATCCAGACAGCTCGTATATTGACTCGTTGTCTTAGTCTGCAATTTTTGCGACTGTGGATCGCATCATCAGCCTCGGCATTTCTCTGTACAAGTCCACTTGTGTGAAACCCAAGCTGAGTATTGACGACAGAACCATCATGTCAAAAATGGTCAGCAAGCTGCTGTATTATCTTCGTCCCAAGTTTAGTACGTATCACGTCCGCGCAGTTAATCTTATCTGGTCACTGGAATCTTCTATGAAGAAACCGTACGTTGAGAGTATCCTGGCGCAGAGTCTGACTTCTCCCAAACCGAGGCATGATAATGAGGTGTACGAGGCATTTGGGGTTTTGTGGAGGCTGACCGGTACCTATTCTACGTCAGAAATGGCGATTTTCTTATCTTACGCAGATTTCAGAGGACAAGTTGTTGCCGGGATTCAGATTCAAGGTTCCGCTCATGATCGTGCTCGATACCCTGAAGAGTGATGATCTCAATTTAAAGAGGATCGGAGAGACATGGATGAGATGTAACCTAAGATCCTACTTGAGGTATGTATGCTGAACATTCAAACTTAATTCTGGGGGTTGAATAAATGGTATAGTATCTTGGATCTTATCCTGTACGAGCTCCTCGATCCAGCAATACTTAGGGTTCCAACACAGATCAAGGTCCATGGAAAGGAAATACAAGGCTTTACGTATGAGAAACCGTTCGATCAACGATACGTCAACTATATCCTTGAGATCTTGCTTTCCGTGGTACGTTTTGGAGGCCAAGAGTTCGTCAAGGTAGTCAAGACGTCCTATATCCGAAGATCGTATCACTATGCTGGTATCGTGAGTCGGGTGGATGCGAGTGAGCCTTTGATTATGTATTGATATTCGAGATTCTGATTGGTAAGAAGGTAAATTGTCCGAAAATGACAGTACCTATCTGGATGTGCTTATCGAGATCTTGATGAGGTATTTCTTCTGAAAGCTATGTCCATGAAACGACTAAAGACCACCAGATTCTTACAATCTGAATCAAAGACCCAGTGGGCACCAGCCATGTCACCTTTAAATGACCTGATCCAGTCCTCGGCAGTGGAGATCCTGCAACTCATTTTTTCGAGAGGAGAGATGGAAGGAACTATTGTAGAGACCATGGAAGCTGCTGTAATCGGGAAACTCTACTATTGTGTTCACACGAAGAGACTCGACCCCCAGAACAGACTTTTACACCTTCTCCACTCATTGATTTCTGTGTCCACGGTCGAAGCCTCACGATTGATTGTTTCCGGTAAACAGGAGGACAGTTCCGCGGCTGCCATCACGTTGGATGCGGATAAGGTGACGGCCGGTGCGAGTCGAGTTTACTCCGTGAATCCTTTACTAGTTCAAACTCTCGTCGATGGCATTTCCACAAGGAGCAATCGGTCCATTCTACAACACTGGCTTGACTTTATCCTGATGGCTATTCCACAGTTCCAGCCTGCACTCCAATCCATTGTCATACCTCTGAATGATTGCATTTGCAAGCAATTATACCTTTCACTCAAAGACATTCTCATAGCAGCGAAACAACCGGATAATTATAACAGAGATATCCATGCCACTATCACAGATGTGGACATGATCATACTGCTGAACGCCCTAGAGCGATTTGTACTGCTGAGTCTGGCTTATACGGAGGAGGAGGACGGCGATGCAGATTCCATTGTTGAAAAGCCTGTACACGAGAGCGGAGGATTGTTGGGGTACGTGTCCAATGTGTTCAGTTCGGAGGCCAATCATGCAGCAAATGAACAGCTTACGGTGAAACCTCGAATCCGATTGCACGTAGTCTGTCGGAAACTCATGCACATATTTAGGCACGTTCTTCGGCCTATCGTACATTAGACGAAGGCATTCGAGTATTGTATTCGATATGGTCTTCGCTGACGTGGAAGAAACGCGACATAGAGACAGCAAGGGACGAGTCGCTATCCATGATTTTCAATCGAATCCGGTTACGATGCCGTCGTATACTAGAGCACCTCTTCCGCGTGCATTCTGCGGAAGTATTCGAGTCAGTTGTGGAGCGTTGGAACCGTGACAAATCTGTAGGTATGCATGCCATCCAGATTCTACATGTTCTGATTTCACCCCAAGTCTTACCCAGAAACTTCATCAGAAGCAGCATTTGAAGCTGTGGATATTCTCATGGCGAACGCCCAAAATACAATACACATGACCTGTGAAAGCATCTGGTGTCGTATATCGGGAATCTCGGAGAGGAGTAAAAGGCAAGCTATCAATCCAGATTTGTGAGTGGTCAGAAATGATATAGCCGTTACCGTCCCTGAAACTACCCATAGATCCGATGCTGTTCTATTTAAATTCCTTGAGCAGTATCTGGCGCGCCTAGAGGGTCCGATTGTTATTCAAGTATGGGGTCGATACATCCAATTAGCCAAGGAAATTGCAGGGAATGTCAAGGATTACAAAGTTCAGAGTTTCTACGCCCTGAAATGTCTCTCTGTCCTTGTGGACAAGATCGCTCAAACGACTGCACTAGAGGATCGACGAATACGAAAGGAATTCCAGGTAAAATTGAGCCTTGTCAAATAATTATCGTTTACTGAGAGGACCAAGGATATCTATACTAAGCTTTTGGATGCATGTATCACCCTTGTTGGACGGTCACAAGACCAAGGATCGTGGATACGACGGTCGACGAAGGATTCCCTTGTCACGAGTGGACAGGACTCCCCGACGACACCTGGCAAAGATGAAAGAACGGATCTAAATGAGAGTGTGTCTTCTTTGGTTACCCCTGAGGCACCCAAGCAAACCGGCTCCCTTGAGAATGTTTCTCAGGTGAGAACTAGTATGTGACAAGTTACCACTTTCTGACCTAGCATAGATCACGCAGTTCATCGCCTCAGCTTCACTTCCTAATCTTCGCAAATTTTTGTTGGACACTGACAAAGTGGCAAGCATTTGTGCTAACATCATCTACTACATTGTAACACCGGCCTTACGAGGGAGGTCACGGTAGGTCATTATCTCGCAAAAATGATCCTTGTTTACAAAATCAACAGGCCATTGGATATTGATGGTGTTATCTTGACAGTACTTCAAGAGATGACTAAGATTCAAACTGCTCTGAAGGCATGGAAAGCACCAGTCACCGATCTTTTCAATGACAATCGCTTTTTTAACTCTGTTCCCGACGAGGCCGAGTCTTGGAAACCGGTGATCAAGTCACTCTTTGATTCCGATAAGACTGCTTTTCCCGAACTTTTGTGTGAGTGAAATGATCATACTCCTATTCTGAGCTCAAAAGGTCTCTTATGTTGATAGCCAAAGTTGCAACAGCTCCATCAGCCAACATCTTTACCAATAGAGAATACGAAATGCTCCTTCGTTCTCTCAATGTTCGAAGATTGTCCTTTATCATCTTCACTGGGGAAAAAAATCACTTTTTGACCCAACTTCCTGTCATCCAAGAAAAATTAGTTGATATTCTTCGCAACGTAGCAGCACCGGTTGTACAAAGTGAGGTTTTTCTTTGCGTCCGTGTTCTGCTATGCCGCCTATCGAAACACAACTTGACAAGCTTTTGGCCCGTTCTTATTACCGAGTTGGTATGTGTTTGAGTTGAATGAAGTTTGTAGGACTGACCTTGTTCTCCAGTTCCGGATTTTTGAACAAGTCACGATGAATCTCCCTCCTGATGGTTCTGAAGACCTGCAACTCATTCTGGCTGCATGTAAATGCTTAGATCTTCTCATCACTCTACAGACCGAAGAGTTCCAAATGTAAGCTTTTCCCTGCGCCGTCACGTATAAATACCTAACAGTCATTGCTGCTCAGTCATCAATGGATCTTTATCACGGATACTGTAGATGCCATCTATCGACCTGATGATTGTTCTCCGGAAGCGATGATGGACCGACTTGCAGACATGGCAGGGAGTCTTCCTGTAGTGGTATGTCCAATGCTCTTGGTCTCTCCTTTCATGTTCAGCCTTTGACAGGACTCGGGCAAATCATCACCTGTACCTAATGAAACTACTACATATGAGGAACCACGAAAACTACGACGTCCTCAGCTGAACGGAGTCAAACAGATTGAGAGCATACGAGACTTGGTTTCCTTTTTCTCAAATGTCAGCATTGCATCCTATGAGAGCATGTACACGAGTGGGGGAAATATTGATTGGGAGGCAGTAGAAAGAGGGATTATGGATGATATGTTCGACGGACGATAGTTCTCTTCACACTTCGATGATCTTTCTTTCTGCGTTCCAGCTTGTTAAAATTACCTCGTCATATAATATTGATCTACTAATTGGACAAAGGGATCGTACTGAAATTTCAACACATCGATGTTACTGCTAGGTTACACTCGCGTACGCGCGAGTGTGGCACTCAGAAGTTGCCATAGTTGTAAGTCAGGTACCCCACGTCTTTCACGGTTTCCTGCAATGTTTGTATCGAGATGATGAACTCGTTCGAACGACTCATTCCGTGACAAGTTTATTCTCCAATCAGACTTGAGCATTCCCGGATTTGAACCATTCGACGTCTGATCTGTATCTTCTTGCATTTGTAAATTATCATCTTGCCGTCTAGATATTTTCTCAGGAGGCTGAAACAGAGAAAACTCTATATCCAAAGAATCAACCTATAATGCGATATGTAGATGGACTCGGAGCAGGCGTAGATACGAAATTCACAGGATAAAAAAAGGGCAAGTACCCATCAGAAATCACTCCAATTCTTCTTGAATTTGTACTGCATTCGAGACTGAATCAGTGTTCAATTCATGATGCCTCGTATGGAGAATAAAACCTCACCTTGTACGGTACATTCCTTCTCATCCTATCGCTCGCATCCCTCGGTGGTTTGTAACCCCTCTCACCAGCACCCCATTCCTCATCATGAGGCTTCTCTCCAGCATACCTCACGGCTGGATCCTGTTTCTCGGGAGGGGGGACGCGAATGACTGGAGGCTTACCAGTACCATGTTGTTGATCGGATTGTGGTGCATCATTCATCTGCTTGGCTGTTTCTGCCTCTGCCTCTACTTGGGCTTGTGCTGCTTCAAGTTCTTCGACGGACACTCCTGTAAACTTGGATTCGCGCTCTGTTTCTTGACGTTCGATTCGTTCATGGTGAGAGAAGTGCTCGATGTCTTCTGGGTGATTGTAAGAGTCATCTGTCTGCGTTTCAGGTGTAGAGTGATATTTCTCTAAGAAGCGTAAGTGCATATACAAGATTGGCAGAGTGTAGGCACCTTCGTGGTGAAGGAAGAACTCTGGAAGGCCCAATCAGCGGCAGAGAGATAGATATTAGCGTTCGAGCGTACCGCTTTCAACGTCGTAGTGGTGTCCTTCTGCTCCCATGTGTTCAAAACTTGGTAGAGCACCCACACCAACTTTTTCAAGCTCGGAAACATCCACGTACCCGTCTCGGTTCTTGTCTAAGACCTGTAGGACGGCATTTACAACCAGTTCTGCCTTCTTTTGATGTTCCTCGTCATCCTATGGTCGTTTCCGTCAGCCTTGAGGATTCTGAGAGCAACAGTCGAGCAAGCAATTACTTTCGATTTTTGCTGCGAGTAGATGTGATGGACACCATAGACTGCTTCAATTTCGCTTCGGTCCCATAGTCCATCCCTGTGACGTTCAGTCATCATGCAAATAAAACAAGATAAGACCTCACCTATTTAAATCATGTAACATGAAGAAACTTGAGGCATCAAAAGAATCGCTATATCTAATTGAGCCACTTCAATAAAGCCCACTCTTTGCGAACTTACATATGATGCTCAGAGGACATCTAATAACACGTAGTTAGTATTCTGGACATACCAGAGAGACTGATGCTTTTGACTGACGTGTCTTTGTGCATAGTCCTCCATGGTCTCTCCAACCGCTGGACCACTGTGTTCGGGACCTTCACGTGCAAATATGCATTGAGCAAGCGCAAGGAGAGTCAAGCTCACGATAGACTTGGTATGCATAGCAGCAAGCAGCTAGGTTGAAGAAGGATGAAGAACAGCACAATAATGGGTGTTGGTGGGAGGATCCAAACACTGCTAATTTTGGACGATAGATTTAAGAGCGCTCAAAAGCTTATTTTATTGCTGCCATAGACTAGTGTACAGTAGCACCCGAATATTACACAACCACTCATATATAGCAGACATGGAGGAAACAGAGTTCAATGTGAATCAGGACCCTTTGTGGCCACCCAGAATTCCGCATGGTAGATCCATCGCATCATCGCATTCTGATCGCTAGTATACTCGCACTCGACGGTACGAGGGGCTTTGACGTCATCTATGTCCACCCCAGAGTGAACTGAAAAGCCAATTTCTTGTATAACGTGCATAACCTCGTCAAGGCTGAGTTCGACTTTGGCTTGTGCGCCACCAGGCCAGAGTAGTGGGCCAAGGTTGATCCAGACACCACCAGGTCGTAGGAGATGATGGATTTTCTCAATGGTCGAGAAGATATTGATAGACGTATCTATGAAGAACAACGTCACAATGAAGTCATAGCCTGGGGCAGTTTTGTCTAAGGGATTATGGAAGGTATCTCGAGGAGGCCTCAACTTCAGAAAATCTTCCTCTATCAATTCAAGGGATGGAGAAAAACGGGGGACAACATCTGGAATGGAAATTGTGCGAAACAAGGCTTCATTCGAGCGTTGATGTGAGAACCAATGCGCAAAAGGCTGGATTTGGTGTTGGTTTCTTTTCGTAGTGGCGGTAGGTGAAAAGAGAAAACGCATTGCAAGGATCATAAAGTACGAAAATTCGACAGCCCTGGTGATGAACCCTTTTACGAGCATAAGGACGGACAGCAAGTTCTACACTAAGGACTCACCCAGCTGTGAAATCTCCCAGGCTAGCCGACCGAGACCAGACCCAGGAACGAGTATTTTCATCCTCGCCCTCTCGACTACAGGTACCCTTTCAAGAGCGCGAATTATCGGCTGGAAAATCTTTTCACGTTCCCTTGCTCCCTCCTGACTCCAGTCACGAACAAAATGCTTCAGCGACTCGCGCACACGGCCGAGGTCGACTTGGTTTGTATCACAAAAGGAACCATCCTCAAGAGAGAATTCCCTAGATGCAAGTTTAACGACAGCTTCCGTGATGGTTGTGTTCATCTCTACGGCTTCCCTCAAGCACCCGAGTTTGCGTGGGTATCCAATTTTAAATCCCAAATGCTTATGGGCCCTCTCTATGGTGCCATAGGAACGTTCCATGATTGCGACCTCCTGCCTGGCAAGCAAACCGTATTTTGAGTAGCTATTGTACGCCGCATTCAGAGAAAACGGGTGGGCACGTCGAATGCGAAGTCCAGTGAGAAGATGGCGAATGTCAGACCAAGGAAAAGGGGGAAGTAGTCGACGGCCTACTAGGGTAAGGAGTAGAGGGAATAAGATTGCCAATAGGACATCAAGTACAGAAAGATTGTTGTACACACTCTTGGTCATGGTAGCTCCTGGTATTTCCTGAACGTTGAAACATTAGTTTCATCAAACACACTTACAGTAAAAACCACATCAGACGACTGATAAGGTTCTGATAATGCTGAGTTTCCTTTACTGTAAGGCCATCAGCAGGCTATCAACACGCCCCTTTGGCTATCAGATTTTAACAAAGACTTGTGTATCATCTATTAGAGAATGTGCTTGTACTTTAGGATGTGCTTGTACTTTAAAATGTGCTTTTACGATGTGCTTGTACTTTAGAATATGCTTGTACTTTGAGTGACAACTTGGACCGAGGCTGGACCACATAGATGGTTTCTTTTATTCTCTTTAAAGACTTGCTTGCATTAAAACAATTCATTCTCTTGTACTGCACTTAGTATATATACAGTACTGAATCAATCCATGACCGACACACATTTGCTGCGGTCTACTTTACTAGAATATCTCCAACACTACCATCTGTCACCACCATCTTGAATCCAATTGTTGCCATGTCTTCCAATAATGCTTCCTCTGAATCTGTCTTGTCAATGTCTTCTGAAATTGAGGGTGAGTACTTATTTATATCTTTGGATCCAATTCACTCATGCTGATATCAGAGCTTCGTGTGCTATTTGAGGAGCATCTGAAGCTTGCCAAGTCCAAAGAGACGTCTGGGGAGGCCAAGAATGTGGCAAAAAATATCATTGGTCGCACAAAAGCATTAATTGATCCCCTTTTCACGACTAAAAAACAACAAAAAAATGCACTTGATGCATTCAAGGGGTTCTTTAATCATAAGAACAAGAAAATGGTTTCAAAATCCTTGGGGTATATCAATCGGGGTCAATTTGATGCTATAGTGAGTGGTTCAACTTATGTGGGCATTGATATACTGATTTATTGATATTTTATAGCTAACTTCATTTTCTTCGGTCAAAAATCAACATATGACAAGAATGAAGGTGGAAATAAAAGAGCCTGAGCCATTTTCCTCAGTCATGAAGAAGAAGAATGAAATAGCAGCTTTTGCACATTTCCAGAGCCGTCATCAAGAACTTGAACCTACTGAGGCCAATTTAGATGCATTGATCCGACTTGAGTACCCAAAATACCCAGATAATGTCATTCATATGGTAAAGTCACCCTATTTTGGACAGAAATGCCTATTATAATTTAATGCAGTCAGAGATAATTGCAAAGCACAAAGTTATACAATTTTTCCGACTTGCAGACCAGGGCCAGGAAGATCAGGAAGATGGAAATTTATATCGAGAATTTTGCTGGGTTCTCCTACCCGAACTAACACTTTTCAGGCTGACAGGTCACTCACACCCAAGCGAAGTCCTAACTTCACTTGAAACTCATCAGAATCAGAGTTCAACATTTCTCACCGGCATAACAGATATGATGTGGGTGTCACTTGTTCAGAAGGAAGAGGGTAGCAACACACTTCGAGTTAGTCAAGGAATTCGGCAACGGATTGCAGGACAATTGCTTAGTGTCTGTGAGTTCAATTTAGTTTTTTGAATGAAAAAAGGATATCTCTGTTAATACAATTTAAAGTCACTAAGCAGGGGACAGCTCCTACATACGAAGCTGTTTATAACATAACACAATCATATCTCTCAGAACTTGGTGGGGAATTCAATTGGGAGTTCCTTATAATTGAGGTGAAGCGTGCCAAAGGTATGTAGTTTGTTCATAGTTCCAGCAAAGGCAATCACTAATGGCCTTACAGATCCTAGAGAGAGTTCTCTTGATACCGGCCTTCCCCAAGTGATAGAAAACAGAGGCCAGGAGCCAGACCAGAGTGATAATAGGCAAGACTCAATTGCAGCAGAGAATAGAGGCTCTAGCGAGGATGGAGTACTTCGACCACAGGATATTGAAGTGGAGGGAGAGCTGACTGACCTCCAGAAATGGTTAGGCTTGAAGGAATTTCTACCACAGGTGATTAGCCAATGTTTGGCGGTGTAAGTGATGTGGAATCTATTTTGTTAGTAATTTACTGATGAGATTACAGCGAAACAGGAAAACCCTCATTAGGACAGAAAATCATTAAATTTATTCTGACTGATGGGAACAGCTGGATTTTTGGGATAGTGAACTGTTCCGATGGTTCTGATGGCAGGAAATGTTATTCAACCAATTTCAAGATCAGACCTGAACAAAGGGAAACTCTGAAGGCTCAGATAAAGCAGGTTCTGGAATTACTCATTTTATGGGTAAGACAATTCTGTCTTCATTCACACTGGTTAATGATTTTTTGTAGGCACTATCACCAGCTGAATTATTACAAAGACTGTTTACAACAGTGTAACTACAGAAATATCTTAAATTATGCGAGTCAATACAAATTATATTAAATCACATCCATTATAAGAAAACGATTATTACTTCCAGAACGCATTAAAACAACTCTGCCTACATTATCATCAAGTCCAGCCAAATCTTTTACAATGGCCCTATTATTACTGATATTGAGTATGTTGAGTCGCAGCCATCGGTAATGAGAGAGATGTGAAGTCAGATCATAGGTGGCCATCCCAACTTCATGATTATTGTCATAAGAAAATGACACCAATGTCCCGAATTGTCTATGACTACTATCCAACCCACACGCAGACTTCAGAGGCCCCAATACCTCGGTTGTTGGAGCAATAGCAGGGTTATGGCTTATAAAGATGCGTTTGGCTTTGAGACCGCGAACGCCAATTAGATATATACCATCATGGCCGACTAGGGGGCGGGAGACACCACGCGGATGAAGTTCCACGGCGATATGACGAAGAAGCAGTAATTCTGAGAATTTTGTGCCGCCTGAGTCGACGATAGCATAAATATCAATTGCGGACATGGTAATCACGGCCAGACGTTCGTCGGGAAGAAGAGATGCCTTGCACTATATAATCATTAGACGATGTTGGCGCAGACTTGAAGCACTCACTGCTCCTTGTTTGGCAACTGATCGCTCTACGAATTGTTTGGAAACACTGGGATCATTCGTAAGATGGCGAAGCTGCAAAATTTCATCCCGATTATCATCCTCCCATCGACTGTAACACTGGAAGATGTAGCGATCTGAGACTTCAACGGAATTCCGGAAACCGCTCCAGTCAGTATCCCATATGGTCGTCAAATGGGTTGACCGGAACGAAGGATGGCAATCAGCCAAGTAATCAACTTGATAAATGCAGATGCGTGATATTTCTGCAGCAGATTGATAATTGAGAATGTCACGAGACAGAAATTGTTGCACTCACGACCCTTCCAACAACTTGGTTCAAAAAGAGCGACCCAGAAACTAGAGCGAACGCCTTCCTTGAAGGAAAGCTGGAAACTGGATGGACCCTCTCGATCATGAGGATGATTCACTTTGAAAAGATCGTAATGTGTGCCAGAGTCCAAATGCACCATAAGTGCCTTCTGGTTATTATCGAGCCCAAATAGCCACCTGCCCCCTGGTAAAACTTCGGTTCTCCTCCACAAGTTGGGTGATTTGAGAGTACGAAAACGAAATTGAGGCCCAGAGGGTGCAAGCCATGCATCATGAACTCGAAGTGCATTCCAAGTGTATCGTTTCAGGTTGCCAAGCGATCTCTCATTGTCTGCCTCGAAGAACGGCGGCCGAATCCCAGGCTTCGACTCTAAGATAGAACAAAGTGTGTTCCAAAAGTACCGGTCATTTGTGATGTCATGGAGCTTTCTACATGTCTTTGCCGGCCGTTAGCTTCCCCGACATGCCCATGTTGAAATTTGTACCTGTGTAACAGCGAGCAGTCCTTGACAGTCAAGGCGAAGACAGATATCGAACAAGATTTCGGGAGGCAAGGTCAGAAGTGGAGGTCTTCTTAAGAAGAGGCGCGAATACCAGGCTCGGAAGTTCACGAAAAAGGAATACATAACATACAAAACCGACTTCCAACAATGAGGATTATGTTTGTGCCTGTTTAGGGTAAGAAAAATGTGTCCGAACTGTCACCCCTCTCAAGTCAGTACCCGATCTGAAATAACAAAACAAAAAGGCCCAAGCACAAGGCTCAAACCACTCTTGTCTGTATCCCGATAGCTTCATAACCGACCACAGCCGTGACTGAGTTGAGTAACAAGACTACTGAAATGACTGGAATAGAACCACTGAGATCTCGTTCCTACATGCAGTAGTAACCCCATCCGATCTTCCTTTATTTGACTTCTGATTCACCCAACTTATGACTCAGCTGGTATGTTTCTACTGTAATGCAAAAAGTCAGTTTCCTATCCTGATGTTGTCTGAGAAAAAAATGGCGTATACTCCTCCGTTCATTGTGATTGATTGATCAGTTCCAGGCTTTGTGCCCTCTTACACATCGACAGCAAGAGACAGAGATATGACAAAAGAGCTTTGCACCAAAGTTAGGATCCAATCGGCTGCAAAATCGTCATGATCGGAGGCAATAGACGAGGATTTTATTAATGACATCCTTGTACGCAAAGTCTAAGGACTGAGATCGAAATTCTAGATTTGTACTATGGTCCTAGATTCCTACGGGAAGTCGATCGGTCAATCGGTAGTTCTAGGGATTTTTACCTTGTCCATGGAGCTTCATGGACAAGAAATCTGGTATTTTCACGGAGCCGTTGGTTATCAAATTTACTCAGAATAAATGATCTATATAGGGGTACGACCATGAGCACCTATGATTTCCAAAGTTGCGAGACTGTAACAATGCCATAGGGACATCCATGCTGAGATCTGTAAATTGTTTCTAGATGTCTTATTTAAAAGGGCTTCAACGTACAAAGTATGTTCCTAAATTGGATCTAATGGTCCCAAAACAAACCCTCAGAATTTGTAGACCTGGATAACATTGAGCTATGCTAAAAACAGGAAAATCTAAACATACCTGATCTACAGTGTATCCTAATTCCTTGAGAATACCGCCGAACTCGCCTTGTTGAGGACCATCTTTCTTCCCAGCGAGAGAAGTGACTTGAGGAGGAGGTCCACAAACAAATACCTTGATCTTCTCCTTGAGATCTGGAGCTGCGACATATTTTTTGATAACATCTGTCGTGATATAGCCGCTACCACCTAAGGATAGCCGTCAATAAAAATCTAAATGTGATTTCTAACAGGCGCTGACCTTTCCAGCCTTCAGTGGGTTTGTCAAGGAAGTATATCAAATCGAGTTTGTCACTGTGGTTCTTTTTAAGAGTTTCAAGTTCCTCTTTGAGAAGGATATCCTTTTCGCTGACATTTGAGTAAATCAGGGTAAATTTGGTTTTATTATTTGGTAACTCAAGGGCGTGAGTCAACAGCTGATAGAGGGGAGTACTGCACGGCATATATGAGGATCAATAATTATCGTGAGAAAAGAACGTACATTCCACTGCCGCCTCCGATTAACGCAATCTGCTCAAATTCGTTCTCTGAAACGCGGTTTCAGTTTTGGATCAAAGATCAACCATTTAGAGCCTAGTGTCACCTTTGTAAGGGAACTTGCCCAGAGGCCCTTTAATTGCGATACTTTCACCCTCCTGGACGTGTGACAAGTATGAGTAAGCTCAAGCAACCCGTAGCGCCCCGAAATTGAGCTGAGTGGCAGAGGTGTATTAGTACGAACCTTCAACGAGTGAATGTACTTGGACATGTTTCCAGTGTCATACTTCTTTACAAGGAACGTAATTTCCCCAAGGTGTTCTGGAGGCGAGATGGGGGTGTAAGGACGGACGACAGGTTTTCCATTAGGACCTTTGAGTGCCTCGGGATCAGACGCCTTGATGTATACAAATGAAGTGACTGGTAAAAGGGAAGCCTCGTCATTTGGACATTCAAATACAAATCTGAATCACTGTCAGAAATTAGCTAATAACTCAAAGAGGAAAGGCGCACTCAGAGGTATTGTGATTGTAAGGATTGATCTTCTTAAGTTTAAAATCCTTGTAGTTTTGAGGGTCCAGTGCACTCCTTGCAGGCGTGGGCTTTGGAACAGGTGCTCTCTGCTCGAGAAAATAATAGAGGCCGGCTCCAGTTAGGCCAGTGGCAAGGAAGATGGTAGGTAATTTGGAGGATTTCTCCAGGGGTGTTGTGGATGCAAAGCGACGGCCCTGAACGCGTTTGAGTATAGTTGAAATATCTCCAGTTCAGGTTGACTCACAATTACGCGGGGGGAGGAAGTCAAGGCAGTGCGGAGGAGAGACATGGTGAGAAGACAAGAATAAACTGCCTTTTGAACCGGATAACCCTAAATGGAAGAGTTCGAATAATAATACAAATGGAAAGCCACGAGCTACTCCCTCCATTACTTCTCTTCCCGCCGTTCAGATGTCCTTTGTAAAGCTCAGTATCTTCGGCACATCCTTTGAGGCATGCTTTACCGTTCATTTCCATTCTTCTCGCTGATCTTCTTCAGGTCACCACTCGATATGTTGACCTCCAGCCTGTTGGCATGGGTGAGTAGCCTTTTAATATGCTGATCATTATGCTGATGTCTTACAAGGAGCATTCGGGCTTGTATGGTGGGTCGGCTCCCCGTTTCATCGTATCGGATTCTGACGCTCGAGCTCAGTTCAGCGAAAGATCAACTAACTGGCGCGAACGTCGCGATCAAAAAGATCATGAAACCTTTCAACGCACCCGTACTTAGCAAACGCACATATAGAGAGCTCAAGCTTCTGAAGCATATTCAACATGAGAATGTAAGTTGCCGTTGGTTCTCTTTGCTTGTCACTCAACTTCTGGTGCCCCAGATCATCAGTCTCAGCGACGTCTTTATCTCACCCCTAGAAGATCTGTCAGTCCACCGCCATGACTGTGCCTCCGTCATATGCTTACCCGGCTGCCATACAGTTACTTTGTGACAGAATTGCTCGGCACAGATCTTCACCGGCTGCTGACCTCACGACCGCTGGAGAAACAATTTATTCAATATTTCCTGTACCAAATTCTCGTGCGTCCAGTTCTCTGTTCAGGTCTGTTGGTACTGAGCCGTTATCGAATAAAAGCGCGGCCTTAAATATGTTCATTCTGCCGGTGTTGTCCACCGTGACTTGGTTCGTAAACCAGGTCGTCCATCTCAATAGAACACTCATGCCTTAACACAGAAACCGAGCAATATTCTCGTGAATGAGAACTGTGATCTGAAGATTTGCGACTTTGGACTTGCACGGATCCAGGATCCTCAAATGACTGGCTATGTATCGACGCGGTATTATCGTGCGCCGGAAATCATGCTTACTTGGCAGAAGTATGATGTTGCAGTCGACATCTGGAGTACAGGCTGTATCTTCGCAGAAATGCTCGAGGGAAAACCCCTATTCCCTGGAAAGGACCGTGAGTCTCACTATATCACCATTATGAATCAACATCTTCTCAATTTGTCAAGATGTCAACCAATTTTCGATCATCACTGAACTCTTGGGCTCACCTCCTGATGATGTCATTGATACCATCGCTAGTGAGAACGTGCGCTTCTTCTTTTGATCACCTGATCCTTTGTTCAACGTCATCGGTTTAGACGCTACGCTTTGTCCAGAGTTTACCCAAACGCGAACGTCAACCCTTCAGTAAGAAGCTTCGGACATCAGACAAGGCTGCCCTTGGACTTCTGGAACGCATGCTTGTTTTTGATCCCCGCAAACGGATAGATGCTGCAGAGTCACTTGCTCATCCATACGTTGCCCCATATCACGATCCGACAGATGAACCAGTTGCCGCAGAGAAATTTGACTGGAGCTTCAATGACGCCGATCTACCCGTTGATACATGGAAAGTCATGATGTACAGTGAAATCCTTGGTGTGTCTATCTCCCAATTCACTCGAGTTGAACTAATCTGTAGCAGATTTCCATCAAGTTGACGATACAACAGATCCCAGCCTCCAGCCATACCAGGAATACCAAGACAACTCTGTTCCACTTGTTCAGTAACTCGAACCCCATCTTTCTGCGTATCTTCGGGATAATGTGCTCCAATCGATTGGCACTTACGGTCCGGAATCGTGGCAAGGGTGCCCTGGCAAGTTTACACATCGATGCCAAACCGCTTGGCCATTCGCGAAGTCGTAATCCACCCCATCCTGTAGCAGTAATCGATTTTCCCTTTCTCCATCCCCCTTTTTCAACACTCTTGTCTCTTTGCTGATCCAGATTTGTCATCATGTATCTGAACAGGCTAAGGCTATAGATTCCAATGGTGTATACCTAGTGAAATGCAATGAATTGATTGGCTGTGTCAACAGCGCCTCAAGGATCACCACGTCTGACAAATTCTCTAGCAGAATTTCATGCATGATCCAGCCTAGCTGGGATTGTCAGAACACGCATTCTAATGAGAGGATCAACCCTGAATCTGTCGTGTTTATTCCAAAGAATAATTTCACACAATCAGTGTAGAATGGTATTTTTTTTGGGTCAACAATTTATTACACGGTGATGTAGAATGGTATTTTTGGTTTTTGTCCAAGCACGACAAATCTAGACAACTTGACACGTGAGATGACACCACACTGTCAGGTCGCTTGACATCCCAATCCAAATCAGAATGTGCGTTATGTCTAATTGCGGTGAGTTTAACAAAGCAGCAGGTCATAAGGGTAGAGATAGATCAAGGGAAGATGCCAGGAAAGATACTACTATGACAATGCAAGGTCGAATAGCGACTGCACTCCACAAGGAAGAGAGCCAGGGTAGAGATATAAACAGGCAAAAATAAATTGATGTGCGTCAACATTGATTCATTTTACCACTTGAGTGAGTGGCCAGTCTCTGGAACGAGTACAAGCTTATTGGTTACATCTTCCCACACTGCGCAATGTACCTCTTCCATAAGTGCATTACGACTCAGTGGCACCGGCTATATATACGATAAGAAATTTTACTGCATCTGATAATTAAGTTCCAACACGAGGTAACTTTTTTCACGAAATTTAACACCATCTCTTCAAGCTCCATTGTTCTCATCATACAGCGGTAGCGATCAAAAGTCGCTATGGCTCCTAAAAGGCCAACTGCATTTGAAGTCTCTTTTCCGGAGGACGTTCGACAAGAAGAGGCGCTTCGCAAGAAGAGAGAAGAAGACGAAAATGAACGTAGAAGACTCGAACAAATTCTGGTGGCACAGCAAGTAGACCAGAAGAAACTCAAACGGAAGGAACGGGAACAGCTCAAGAGAAAGGAAAAGAAATTGCGGGATAGTGTCAGTTTGCAGAGGAATGTCGAGTTCAGTGAACAGAGCGCTGAGGAAGTGGAAGTTGAATCTCCAAGAGTGATTATGAGCTTTTCATCGCTGCTGGTATAGGCTGATCGAGATGTTACCAGCCAGCGAAGAAGATACAGCTTGATTTACGTGTGTGCATTTCAAGATTCTAATCGAGGCCTGTTGCTGAACTCGTTATCTACAGCAACCGAATTCTACTTTACTCGGCCTGATGAGGTCACAGAAACAGCAGACATGTTTCTTGAAGGCGAGGAGGACGAACACTTCGACAACGAAGATAGCAACGAAGAAGGCTCCAGTCCTAGTACACAGCCACGATCTCGCACTGATAAACCTATACGTCTGTTCACAGACTTCACGATATTTGATACAAGACATAGAAACGAGTATGTTGTGCTATCTCAGATCGAAGAAGAAGAAGGCGTCGATCGTAGATTCGAAGCCACTGGTTGGGCTGTACCTTCCTGTGTTGATGAGCAGGATTTGATGGGTGAGGATGGAGGAGCAGGTGAAGAGGTCGTCGAGCCTGTGTTCATGCATATTGGTCCTGTGTTGGGCTATTCTGTAGATTGGAGACAGGACAACGAGTGGGTCATGTCTCATTTTACCTCCAATGGTTTTGTGGTAATATTGAATTCCCTCTCAGTCCTATCTACATTGAGACCCCGCATGCCTGGTATATTCTCAGAATGCCGGCCAAAAGTTATGTTCGATGGTATAAAATATTTTATACGCCTAGACGGGTGGCACAGATAGTTATCTCGCATGCGATCAAGAAACGTCAAATGGAATTTGATGCGTTTGTGCGTGGGGCACTTCATTATGCGACAAGCATTTTCGGAGACCAATTCAAGGAAGACGACATATGGACCGCCGTTAGTTTCATCTTTTCTCTTCTCAAAGTCCAATAACTCTGTTTGAATCAGGCTGAAACTATCTATGCCGCCGTAGAAGAAATAGAACAAAAAGACTCAGATACAAGACTTCGGTGCATCCCCGCCATCGCACGTATACTTGGAAACGTGATCGCACGCCCACGTTCCCGTTTACGCATCAAGTCTCATCTCAACGGACCCGGAACTCATCGTCGTTCAATCAATACAGGCCTCCTTGCGGGCCTGAAAAACCCAGATTTGGCCGTCCTCAAACAGGAAAATCAGAATCCAACTCATGTGACACCACTCATCGCGTCTTTAGCTCGTGGATTCATCAATGAGGAACTCGTCGTTATCGGGCCACCGCCCCCTAAAGGAAAAGATGATGTTGCAATGATGAGGGAGAAAAAGGCTCAGCTGAGGAGTTTGTGGTCATTGATCGAACGAGCGAAAGGTGGTAGTTTGGATGTCGACTGGCAAAGGGAGGACAAAATTACGCAAAAGAGTAATTACTTGAGAAAAGTCTATGTTGGTGGTCGAGTCTACAAGGTGTCTTCATGCCATTCAAACAATAAACACAACGCTGAAATGTTCCTGAAGCCAGGGGATTTCGTACTTGTACCATATGGAAAGTATGGAGCAAGAAATCTGACACTTGAATGGCCAAAGCAAATAGTGCACTTGCCATTAAGTGCTAGCATTGCGAACTATTTCTGGTGTGATCTCGTGTTCGAAACTTTTTGAAAATTTGAACAGCTGATCATATAACTATAACGTCAGGTTTGCGAGGATAATATACATAAAGATCGAAGAAAAGATTGCGCATGTTCAATGGCTCGAACACGCCTCGCAAACAATGCTTCAGGAGCTCGCGAATCAGCAAGAACTGTTTTTTTGCACATTGTGTAACCCGATACCTTTAAGCTCCCTAGTTTCCAACGTAAAGGTACATGTGAATCCGCCCAGTTGTGTGAAATCAGATGAGTTCTTTGTCAAGTGAGAGCCTGTGATTCATCTAGCGTGATCATATACGAATCTGATATACGACAGATATATTCACGACAAACTTCTCGAAACATATGTTGCAATTCCCAGAGATTATCACCAATTCCTCGAACATTGGGACAATCCCACTAGTGGTACCGGAAACCTGATTCTCGACTACTGTTCTTCTTGTGCTGATATGGAAGAAGACAATCATAAGATGCAATGGGAATATGAGACTGGGCCTCTCCGACAAGGAAACCAACAAAATTCAACCCAAAACAAAGGGATCCGGTTCAACGACAAAGTTTACCACATCTTTGATTTCATTCTATATCGTGCAAAGGAAGGGCCATCGAATATTGGTCAGATTATCGATTTTATCATGCCCCGATTTGGGCGTAAGTCTACATTGATCTTCAAAGTCAAAAAGGTCGGACGAATATGGGATATAGTTGGAACTGTAGCTTGTGTTGAAAGAGAGTTGAAAGACCAGGTATGGTGAATTCAATTCGAATGAACACCAGACGTTTTAGTTGATTCTATCCGTAGAAACATGTCTTTCTGACGAACGAAGAAGCCGTCATCCCCTATTCTGATATTATTGCCAAGGCAGTTGTCCTTTCGCGTGAATCTTTTGGTCAAAGAATATCTCTCTATAAATGGCTCGACATTTCACCGTACCATTTCTACGTCCGCTATCAGTTCCGTAAGCTGATACCAGAAACTCTGGACGAGAAGTCTCCGGTCTCGTTCAAGGATCTTGATGTCTGCAAAAGGTGCACTGAGGAAAATATAAAATATTATTATGACATACACGAATTCAAGGACAAAATGCGAGAGAAACCAATGCGGGTCATGGATCTTTTCGGGGGTGTGGGCGCGTTCAGTCTAGGATTGAAAGAGGGGAGTGATTGTTTGACGGTTACGCATGCTTTGGAGATCAGTCCAAGTGCTGCGAAAACGTTCAAGTGCGTTTTTCATGTTTTTAGAATGGCTTGGTATACGAGTATGGATGATCATGTTGGGGTTGTTGGATCTAGGAAGAACAGCGAACGAACTGAAGTGATAAATCAGTGTACGAATACCGTGTTGCGATATGCCGTCAAGAAACATGCAGGACACCAAGTCGAACGCCCAGCCCAACTTTGGGATACCACGGGAAGAACTTTGATACCTGATTTACCTGCGCCTGGAAGTATTGATATGATCACTGCTGGGTTCCCTTGGTACAGTTTCTCCTGGTTCATGATAACAACCGACTAAAGACCAACGGTAGTCAATCTCACTCCCAGCTCAATATGTTCAAAACAGCCAATGACATCAGGTCCAACCTCATCCTCAATGCTCTGTCCTGGATAGATCACTACCGTCCACGATACGTCTACTTTGAGAATGTCACTGGGTTTTTGAGTTTTGACCTCAATGCCAAACAAGCTGATATACACAGACTGGAGGGAGGAGTGACTATGGGAGGTCTTAAACTCCTAATTCGTTCTCTTCTTGAGATGGGGCACGTCTCGAAACCTAATATCAAGATCGATTGCTTATATATTGTGACTGTACAGCTATCAAGTCCGATATAGCCTTCTCCAAGCTGGGCATTACGGTACACCACAGCGACGGATCCGATTCTTTGTCATTGCTTCACAAGGCAGATTTCCGCTCCCTAATATACCTCAACCTACACATGATTTCCCACAAGCTCATGGACTGGTGATTACATTACCGAACGGTGATCCTGTCAAGTCTGTCAGAACTGTCACTGGGACTGCACCGCATCCTTCTATTTCAATTGAGGATGCTATCGGGGACCTGTTGAGGTTTGATTGGTATGTGATTTTTGGGTCTAGATGTTGGTCTGTTCATGCTCTGAGGATGGAGGCTAGGAAACGACCTGGTGATATGAGAAGAAATAATCGAGGCAGAGAAAATATACCTGCATTCGTGTGTGATGATAAGAAATCGCATTGTGGTTATGACAGTCGTGATGTGAGATATCATTGTGAACCAAAGACATCGTATCAGAGAGATTCTCGGAAGAAGGAAAGCACTGATTTACAACACTATACAAAGACGGTCAAGGCGAGGAAAGTTGACCGGTGAGTCTTCCTCTTCTTCTTTTCCCCAGAAGCGAGGTGGGAACGAAACGTTCATGGTTGTGGATAAGCGTACTTGCGATTCCATTGAAACCTGGCGCCGATTACCGAAGTACGTCTAACCGTCTATCTGGTATTGAGCCTTTTGATTGATTGATTACCTCATGTTGCTATCTCAAGGTTTGAAAGCGGATCTGTATGAATGGCAGTTGACAAACCCGGTCTCGTCAACTGCGCGAAAGAATTTCAAATCAAGTGATACTATTTTCTATATTCAAGTCGGTCAAAATTTTTTTTAATATATTGTAGGCTGGTACGGCCGTCTTGACAAGGACGGTTTTTTCCCCACCATTGTCACCAACATTGACCCTACGGCGAAACAAAGTAGAGTCTTGCACCCTTATGTACGTTTCTCTGGCCCCCCCGCGCGCTTTTTTTTTTTCTAAATCCATGATTTCATGTCCTGTCACTCTCAAGTGCAAACGTATGATCAGTGTTCGTGAACTCGCGAGAGCACAAGGATTCCCGGATTGGTTTGTATTTGAAACTCACAGAGGCAATGTCGTGACTGTAAAGTTTTTTTTTTCATATTAGATAACATATTTTGTGTTTACCTATGCATAGATTCACAGACAAATTGGAAATGCGGTCCCATTGCCGTTGGGGCATGCATTAGGGAGAGAGTTTAGAAAAATGCTGTTTAGGGAGTGGAAGGAGGGTCGATTAGAAGATGTAGGAGAGGATCGAGGTATGCCTAGGGATGATGATGATGATGAGGATAGGATGGAAGTTGATGATGATGGTGTGCGTGATCATGAAATGTCACAGGAGGAAAGGAGCTTGAGTGAGGATAGTATGGAGGGATTGTATGTTTGAAGGTAATAGATATTTATGATTAATGTTAAAATTAGTGTTGTTGTTGTTCGCAAATTAGCATCCAATACCGCTTGATAAGGAGGTCATAGGTCGAGAACTTTGCTCTGAGAGTCATGTACACTACAACTGAAAGAACAAAGTAATCGAAGCTCACCCTTCATGATCATAAGATCATCCATCTTGACCGCCATCCACGAGCTCATATCCGACCCAAATAGCTTCTGAACAGCTTCTACATCCAACTAAATGCTGTCCATTGTCCATATCAGACTCAGATATCCCGTATGTACCTCCGCATCTGCATGGATATTCCCACACCTCCGCTTCTTGTGATTGCACTTGTGTAAAATCCTCAAGAGAAACAATTTGTGCAGGTCTAGGATCCAATTTTGCTGGCATCTGCAGAGATGAAGATTTTTGAGCGTCTTTGAGGAACATGTCATGTTGAGAACGAGAAAGCGGCGAGGAAAGGGTTGTGTAAGCTTCTTTGAGGAGTGAAATGTCAAGAGGTGGTGAGGAGTGGTTTTCGGAGAGGATTTTTTTGTCTGGGTGATGTTTGAGTAGTAAAGTATGATATGCAAGTTTCATCTCGGAAAGTGTAGCTGTCGGCGGAACATTGAGGATTTGGTAGTAGTTGCCCATAAACGAAGATTTCATAAAATTAGACTGTACTCTTTATTCTTCTTTTGGAAATGATACCAATTTAGGACAAGGAGACTCCCAAGTCTGGAAGTGGCCTTGTTCTCTAGTAGTGTCGCGTCTTAGCAGTATATATACAGGTTTCTCGTAGACAGAAAACGTATTCTCGACTGAGAAGAATTCAACTGAGCATCTATCCTCAGTAATCCAAATCTTGACCTCCAAAAGCACTCCTTCACTGGAAGCGCCACTCGCTCTCTCAGAAATCAATACAATGTCATCCAACTACGGAGGTTCTGCATCTGGGCTTTTCCCAAGCCCGACCTCACCCAACGCCTTCGCTATTTTCTCCATCCCTCAGTCGCCACGCGACTCGCATGCGATGTACGCAGCATTTGCTGCAACTACAGCTGGGCATGTGCCCTCTGCACCCCAGCCCTCACAGAGTTCGCAGGGCGGTTTGAAGAAGCTGTTTCGGAGGAAGTGGTTCTAGTTTGTCCAGCTCTTGTATACCCTGCTGTAGCATTATCGTCGTGTAGCCATAGTTATGTAATCCCAGAACCGGGCCGGGCTGGCCATGTTTAGAGACTGAATTGAATGTTTGGTGCTTGCCATGGTGAACCCTCGCGCGACTGCTGCCGTCTCCTCCTCGTCTTCGTCGTCGTCGTCGCCGTCGTCGACCGCCCAAATCAACACGGCATACTCCCTTTCTCTCATTTCAGAGTATGGTCACACCCTCGATTCTCTTCCCCTCGACCTCTCTCGTGGCATAGGCGAGTTGCGCGAGCTTGATGCCGTTCTCTCCTCCTCCATGATCACCTTTACTGCAAAAGTCCACTCTCTGACATGCATGATTGAAGAGCGCAGGGGGACCAAGGAAGAGCGCCTCTACCTCCTCCATGAGATTGCGGAAGAGGCGGCTCGGCTCAAGTGCGGGGGCGACGATAAGATTCGAGCCGCGTGCACAGCTGCGGACACTCTTAAATCCCATGCTATTCATCTCCATACCCTTGCAGAGCGCATGCCAGAGTTTGACATGGCCTCGTTGAAGAGGAGAACTATCTACCCCCATGTCTCCGACAAGTCCTTCATGCCTCTCAACATGGACACTGGCCGGAGACGGCGAGGAGGTGCTTCTGGTCTGCTCAGCAATCCAAACGCAGTAGACCCTAGTCCTGCAAAGCGCAAGCGTCTTCCGCGCGACGAGGAGATCGACATCGGCAGTGGTCGTTCCCCACACAAACGAGAGCGCCTTCTCGGCGGCGACTCTACAAATATGCGTTCACGACTTGGCAGAGGAAAAAAGTCTGTCTTTTCTCCTTTTTCTAATCTGTGTACAGTGTGGCTGACAACGGATTAGGAATGAACGCATCCCATCACCTTCAGAATCACTCGTCTCTGTTACATCCCATCTCCCTCTCCAGAACCCAAATGGCTCAACCTCTGCCCGTGCAGGCCCATCCTCCACAAATACTAGTGCTCTCGCAAACTTAAACACATCAGGGCGCAACACTAACGCGACAACGACAGGTTTCAAACGTCGAGGTGGTGGTGTTGCCAATAATACCTCAAACACCAATAACCGGGTATCAACGCCTTTATCCACAAACGACTACCCCTCTCACCATTCCAACTCTGCTTCCACTGCTTCCCACCGTGGCCCAAACGGCCTTGCGTCGTCACACCATCCACCCAACTCTTCCAATATACCTGGATATTCGAACAGTACGGGCAATGGTAATGGTGGATTGGCGAATGGTAATGGTAATGCGGGTCATTATAATAATGGCACAGGTGGAGATCACGTGTCGGGAGATCCCGATCTGAATATTTCCTCGAATCAAGTGTTGGCCGGTCCAGGTATTGTACCTCATGCACGGAGTGTGTCTGTGCATTCAAATGCGACGAATGCAAATGGAGGAGGAAGAAGTTCAAATAATACTAATCTAAACGCGGCCGATGGTGAGGGGGCTGATGGAGGGATTGGTGATGCTGGAGATGTTGATGGCGACAACGATGATAATAGGACCTATTGTTATTGTGATGGTGTCAGCTATGGGGAAATGATTGCTTGTGATGACGAAAACTGCGAACGTGAATGGGTATGTTCTCTTATATCCTGTCAATGTTCTTGATCTGATCATCAACTCTTGACAGTTCCATTTGTCATGTATTGGATTGACGGTATGCCCGGAGGGATCTTGGTTCTGTGACACATGTAAAAATAAGAGGAACAACAAACGATCAGGCAGGGGTGGAAAACGACGGGCTGCGGGAAACCGCACAGGTGGAAAAGCATAGCAAGTACATGGACATACAACTACTTGTTGGACTTTTTTTTTTTTTTTACTTCTCCCTATCCATCAGCATTCTTTTTGAAATCTTCAACACCCCACCATCCCTTTGCTTGTAATATTCATATCTCTATCCCTATGCCCTTCATAGTTATTTGCTTTCATATACTTTCCTTTTTACATTGTGATCCTCAGGTCAACTATTGATGACATGCAACAAAGTGAAATGGCCCAAGTATCTCGAGGATAGATTAGAGAAGTATGTCAATAAGTAAAAGTTTCGATGAATCAGCTTTGTTGTCGTCAGTACACTAGCGCCGTTTTGATGAACGCGTGTCTTCCAGTCCCGGCGAACTCTTCCGTTTCCTATAAAGGACACATTGAACATGACCAGTACACCATGCTGTAACGAAAAAACATACCGACTAGAAGTCCGATCTTCAAGCTCTGCACTAGGCGTTCTTCTTCCTTCCTTCACACTTCTATCTCTCTCCCTTTCCCTATCTCTATCCGAACGATCTCTATCCCTCTCCGACCTATCTCGATCTCTGTCCCTATCTCTATGAGAATCACGATCACGTTCTCCCCTGTCGCGATCTCTATGACTATCCCTTTCACTTCGTTCTCTATCTCTATCTCGTATATCTCTTTCTCTTTCGTTTGCGCTACCTACAACCCCACTACCACCTCCACCTCCACCGTAATCAAGTCCATCAACGGCGGGAGCATTACCGTCCCTATCTCTGTATTTGTTTTGATTACGAGGGCCCGTAGGTACATTTGGCGGGAGTGGAGAAGCTGGTCGAACAGGTGCTGCTACCCCTATGTGTACACACGATTTTCAACGATGAGCTCAATAAATGATGGAGGATATATCACATACCGCGTCCACGTCCACCAATAAATCCGCCTCTTCCACGAGCCATATTAGCGAGTGGCGCAGCGCCACGACCAGCCGTTGGAGCAGTTCCTGTTGATACGACACCACCAACACCTGCAGGATTACTCGGAACAGCTACAGCTCCTCCGTTCGATGTAGCGCGATATGTTTGTAGAGGTGTTCCTCCAGTACTTCGCCCAACCCCAACTCCGAGGACAGGAGTTGTTCCACCTACACCTGGAGGCAATTGACTAACAGGAATAGGTGTTCCTCCCGTTGAGGACGCGAGACCGCCAGTTGTTCCTGTGAGAGTAAAATATTGAGTTAAGGAGCTGTCCTGGATTTGAAGTTGAGCTTAACCTGGACCTGAGCCTAAGGGGCCTTGTTGCCCACCACCAATGGATTTTGAACCGTCCATGGTTGGATAAATCTGCATCTGATTTTGGTCTTGCATCTGAACAGGATACAGAATAAAAGACCAGAACGAGGGAGGAAATCGAAATTTCGTTTACAAAGAATAAGAAAACAATTTCAGTCAATTTCAGTACTCAACAAACCCCCGAAGGACGGAACTATGGGGGGTTTTCGAATTCTAATATGTACAACGCACCTGCATACTATAATCCGCTGCACCCATTCCACTCAAGTTCATTACACCACCTGGACCACCAGGATATCCCTCTTGTATCATCATAGCTGCACCTGCATCCTGCGGTCCACCTAACCCTGGGCCTCCTCCAGCAACAGCCTGTCCTCCAGGTCCTCCACCTCCAGCAGAACCATTAGCGCCGACACCAGTACTATCTTGAACTGCTTGTTGTTGCTGTTGGAGTTGCTGCATCATTTGCGCTGCAGCAGCCATATCTTGCACACCCATATTCATCATGATATTTTGCATTTCCATCATCATTTGAGGATTCATGATAGCTGAAGAGGGACAGGCAACGTTCATGGGATTGCCTTGCATGCCGTTGGACATCATGGCCGATGTACCTGTCATGATCATTTGTCGAAGTTCAGGTGGTAGAGCGGTTATTTGATCCTCGCCCATTCCAGCGAAATTCTAGAGAGACGAAACTGTCAGTTGACAAGGGAGATATGGAAAGATACTAAGGGGAAAACGTACGATAACATTTGTTTTTAGGACGCTGGCAATATCACCCAGCTCCCTCCTGCGATAACAATACGCCTCCCACGAGATCTCATCAAATCCATAATTAAACCAGTCGCTGATATCAGATCCAGGCCGGCGCCATGGCTTATCGGCCATAGCACCCAAATCAACTTCCAGGATAGAACGACCATCGAACATGCCTACAACATCCGGGTCGATTTCCGGGTGAGAAGGAGGTGCGGTAACGGCTGGAAGCGTGTTTGGGTCTGGTCCATCAAGTTTTTGAATTGGATTCTGTTGATACTGTTGGTTTTGAGCTTGGGCTTGAATAGGGTAGGGTTGGGGTTGAGAAGGTGAGATTGCTGAGGAAGTTTGTTGAATTTGTTGTGCATGTAAGGGGGTTGAAGGTGTTTGAAGAGAAGGGGGATGAACGTTTGGAATAGCACCACCACGTTGGATGGGACTGTACTCTGTTGTAAAAGCGGGGGCTGGAGCTGAGGAGCGTATATAAGTCGGTTGTATACGTAGGCGAAAGAAAGGACAGACCTCGAGATGTTGTTGTTGGACGGTTGGTAGGTCTGCCGGGTCTTCAGACAGTAGCTGTAAATCTTACAGTACACGTGCAGAGCGAGAGGATCATACCGAAGGTCCAAAGAGTGCGATGGTCTGTCGAGGATAATTTCAATGTCCTAGCCACACCGCAGTCTCGTGAATTGAAAAGCAGATACAAGTTACGGAAATGTGACGTACATCATCACTTTCTTCTTCCTCTTGTTCGTCCTGTTCTTCCTGTCCCCCATCTTCTGTGTCAGCGCCATTGGCCATATCGTAATCCACATCCTGTGAAGATTCCCGTGAATCTTTGAACGGGGGCGGAATAGAAGCGCTAGTAAATATCGACGTTGAAGGAAGTCGGTCGAAGATATCGTCATGATCCTCATTTTGTTTCTGCGCCTGCTGTTCTAGTTGTTCAACAATCCCCGGTCCAGTAGACGTTTTGGCATTGTCTATAGGTATCCTATGAGACAAATAAACCTCAAAACACATCAGGCTAACGAGGAGTCGGAGTACTCACGGCTGAGGAACTGTAATTCCATTATTTTCGTTCACGCGAATAAAGTATATGTATGAGAAACAAGTCAATCCATTTGCTCATCTTGCATTATGTTTACAAAATAATGTTGGGATTTGCTAGGAAAATTCTTACCGGTCGGTAATGGAGCGGGTTCAGCTGAGCCTCCGTAGAGAAATTCATCATCATCATCCCTGTATATTGATGAATCCGCAATTTTTCGCGTCAACTGCACAAGTACACCTACATGGTATTCGTGGCGAGTAGAAGAGAAGAGTTGGGTAGGCCGTGACTAACGTGATGTAGTGTCACGGAGACTGAAGTATTATTGTATTATTGTATACTGCTGTAAATATTTTTCTATAATTGCTTGCTCTGTTCCTCTTCAAGTCCCTTCTTAAACCCTTCCAGAGTTCTCGCCAAGGAACCTCCACTGGCCTGAGCTAAGACGGCTGCCAATTGTGATGCTGGCGAACCCAACAATCCAACAATCTGCGACCTCAATGTATCCAATGTCGGCAAGTTGGATACATCAGCCACAGCCTCCTTAATGTACACCCGATCCTCAATCAATGCCCCGACAACCTTCAGTTCAGGCGTGCGGATTGGACGGACACGCTTCACCCTTCGACCTGGTTGAGCAGGGTCAGCATTCTTAGCTGCTTGCTCCTGTTTAATCTCCTCCTGTGATTTTGGTTTTTTCGGGGGAGCACTCTTCGCCATAGCGGCGAGGATAGCTTTGAGCTGTGGTGGATGGAAGTTTGACATTGTGAGAAGGGCGAAAGATCCTTTCGTTCCCTTGACCATCTTTTTCACAGCAGATTTATCAATCCCTGCGCGATCACGAAGAGCCACTCCAAATATGTTCGTCCGTACAACAGTCAACGTAGGCAGTGAGGATGAAGCTTCTAATGTTGGATTTGCTAACGACGGCGCAGAGCGTTGTGCGGCAGTCACTATGTCCAACCGCAATTTCCGAAGACGGTCTGCGGTAAATTCCTCATGTTGTAAGAAGAGGATGACAGAGTCTTTGTATGTTTGGAGAAGGTTGGAGTACCAATTGTATAGATCTGCCTTTTTACCTGTAAAGATACGTGGATGTTTCTTACCAGGCAGGCGCTGTGGTGCATCTAGAGAGATAGCATACGTCCGCATTGCCAAGGGTTTTCGATGGACCAGCCGCAAAGTACGCTGGCTTGTTGACCTCCAACCCAGCATCGTGTGGATGAAGTAGAAATCTTTGTGTCACAATGCGTCACAGCCATACATCAGGATGAACGTCTTTGTAAGTAGCTCGGGTTCGGGATCATACACAGAAAGGAGCTCATATGCACACAATATAAGAAAATACTGGCAAGATAAATAGCGCAATGGCATACACAAATTGAAGGTCATACACCAGAGAATCATTCATTTGTGCTGTAGGATTCAAGTTCAGATTGAAACCTTGCAGAGGCAGTTGCCTGATAATATAAAACGTTGTCGCATTTCTATGTCGAGAGTGTTGGCGGTGGACATTGAAACTGATGAAGAAGATGTTGAGTTACGGTTGGGCAATACCAAAGGGGGGAAACTCATTGCAAACGTGCAACAAGTCTCTTTACAGCCGTCTCTATCTATTTTCACCTAAGACAATAGAGCGGAACATATCGAGACTTGAGACAAACCTAATCTAGTGTAGCGCCTGATATTCCAATAGAAGAAGTCCAGCCATCGCTTTGTGACAGACTGCCAAATATCCGGACACTTAACTTCTTTCTCGCGCCTCGAATTTTCAGAAAGATAAAATCACATTCATATCAGTATTTTAAAATAAGATTGCAAGGAAATGATAACCAGAGACCCATTCACGAAGTACTCATTAAATACACGTATCAAGTACAGAGAAGATCAGATTAGATAAGTATCATCAAGGTCCTTAAATACGCCCTTGCTCCTTACATCATCTTAGCCATAATCCAGGCAGTGAAGATGAACACATCTGGTAGTCCTAAACTGACTTTTAATGTATATTTACCCAAATGCTGTCTACCGATATAAAATGCAATCTTCAAACATTTGACCCAACCTGTCTAATACAGAGCTGCCTTACACCAAATCAGCATAAAAGACACAAGCCAATGACCTTAGAAGTCAATATCAATGAAGCAAAAAAGGTAACCAAGAAATAAGATGACAGGCAGCGAAGCATTAGAAAGATTAAGCATAGGTATAAAGGATTTCATGTACTAAAGAAGCACAAAAAGGGCAGGCAAGACTTGGAACTATAAACTTAAAGGACGATGTTGATATTGTTGCACCCAAAAGCAATAAGGGCACCTAAAAAAATATTCAATGTCACTCTCAAAGTTCCAAAGCATCAGACTCACTGAAATCAGTATCTGTGCAGCAGACAACCTGAGAATTGCTACATTACCAGGTCACTAAGATCATCCAAGAAAGAGAGAGATCAGACTCTCACCATTGATTGCTGGAAGTACCTCCGAGAGCAAAAGGAGTACACTGGAAACCAATGGAACCAGAGCTGAGCGCCCGACGAGCAGAATTCCTGCTCAATCGTTGCGCAAGATCATGGCCCATTAGGGAATTGGAAGGATGCACGGTTTCACAGCAGTGGATAGAACCAGAATTGCACAAAGATGATGGGTCAGTATCATCAGGAATTGGAGTAGAACCATTCTTTGCGGGTACTGGTGTCGTATTAGGGATACTAGTGGTAAGGGTATGTGCTATTCCAGTGGATCCTATGCTGCTAGTGGTAACGGTGTGTGTTATTCCGGTGGATCCTATGCTGCTAGTGGTAACGGTGTGTGTTATTCCGGTGGATCCTATGCTGCCAGTGGTGGGAGGATGACCGTTTCCAGATGATTCTCCAGGAGAGCAATCATCCGGAGTTTGAGTATATTCAACTTTGTTGGCGAGGACAAGACTGAAAAAAGTGAAAAGAGCGATGAAAACGCGCATAACTGAGAGCAAAGAACGATTGAGTTGAAGAGGTTGCTTTTTCTCTCCCCTTTCACTGGCCTTTTTAAAGCTCTTCGGGACGGTATACAGAAATGAAACACCCCATGTGAAGAATGTCTCAGTAAAGAAAAGTGAGATTAATGTTCATATCAAGTCAGACACCAGAACCATTTTCGGTTAGCGAGATTCAGAATCTGAAACCGGAATTGCTTTCTTCAGGATTCGGAAGACAAGCCAATTTTGGACATAGCCTTCATGCCTAGATTGTTGAATGAGTAATCAGTGCTGAGGCAGAACTAAAACCAGCCACAAACTCCTCTTGCCCATATGGTGAACCCACATCTTGCGAGAATGCCACCTCTACGATGACCATCGTTACATCTTAAGGAAGATCTCACCCTCCATATACCCCCCAGATATCTTAGGCACCCGAAAAGGGGTGGAGGCGCTTACAGAAATCGGCCTATACAAGATCATAAACAGGCCCTCCGGACTTGCCGCTACCCAAAACATCCACAGCAAGCTTCGCCTACACCTTCCCTATGGCCACATGCCTTCTGTAGACACCCCACATAACGTCGGGCCCTGCTTGTGCTCCCCGCGTCTTAGCACTAGCTGCGGAACATAAATGCTGAATCCAAAAAAACCCTCTCTCTTTCCAAAAAAAGCTGAGCTTGTGACATCTCACACGTGACCTTGTCTAACGTTGCACTAGTGTTTAGTGTTGATGCATCTCTATCATCATTCCATCTCACCATCAAGTTTCTTATTTTGCCTATCCCCATATGGGTAACCGGAGACTCGTCCACCCATCTGAGTACATTACTTTCTCAATTAGGAGTATTGATTCACTTGGTACAAAATGCGCCGCGCCTCACTTGTTTGATTGCCAGAAGCTTAATCAACGACATCGATCAGTCGATTTATGATTATGTAACCACAGTGGGTTCTTTTTTGCTCATATTTGCCAAGATCCATTGCTACAGAATCAATGCTGGATAACGAGGCGAATTCGTTTCGATGTTGACCTCTGGACCAAGCAGTAATGGAAAGGCTAATGCTAACGGTCCTGCCCAATATATTCGATGGATCAGGACACTCTCCATCGATGAGTTGAGAATAACATCATTGGCGGAGAGAAGCCCGGTTGATCTCACTACCATGCTTTCTTTGTAATTGGCATTTATGCTCGGCAATAAGGAAGCTGCAATGCTAAGACGTAGAGGGTCTACTATATGAGATCCAGGTACCTACGAGAAAAATGGTAGTGGAGATGTGTAGATTTTTCTTGTTGGAGATATAGGTGGGTAGGTGGGTACATGTTCAATACTAGTTATTACATTTCAATGAGGAGGATGCAGTTACTGGCCGAACCAACGTTTTGAGATCACAATCATGGCTTTCAGCATTACTGACCAAGCTTTTGTCGAGAAAGCAATAACTCTGATCAGAGCGTATCTCGATTCAATAACATTATTCTGAGATCGATTAATCAACATAAGCAAGGTCCATATAACCCAAAGAAGGTTCACCATGTCAAAAGGAGGCCTTGACCACCATCAATCCCACAACGACAAAGGAGGTTGATGAACTGACATTCACCATCAAAAATGTCTGTAAATGTCTGTATTGTCAATTTGAAAAGTCATTCCGTAGAGACAATGCTATGAATATTCACTTGGTCATCACCACAAGACAGATCATTTAAATTCAGAACACTATCTTTTCCCCAAGTTGAATCCGGTTATAGAACATATCTGTGAGTTGGGAGCGCAACCAAGAACAACAATACCATGTAGAAAAAATAAACGATCAGCATCGTTTTGACAAGTAGGATCATCAGAAAGCACAAGGTAGTAAAGTTATTGCCATTGCAGCAGATGGGTTGAGAAGCGCTGGGAAGGTGAAACATTGGGCATAGCATAAACCATGGATTACCAAAGGCAATTTCATGTTACTGGGACAAATGACACTTTCAGTGGTGCATGTAATACCAACTTGACCAGCCATGCACTGGAGGGCAAGGGCAGTGAGACATGCGAGTAGGTCCTAAATTGCGCTATAATTTAGCTTCTGGACCGACTAACGACATTGAATGTTCCCACCATCGCATTGGTCATTGTAATTTCCAGCAGGAATGAAGGTCCGAACAGGTCTGCTCCGCGGCTGTTTTCATTTTATTTTAGTGAGATCACTAGGGTAAGAGCGCAAAATCCGGTGCGAGATATTCATCTTGGAAGTGGAATAAACATAGTCCTATATATATTTTTGAGACCTCTCGCTATTACTTTTGATATGCGATTATTTGTAATCACCGCCATCTTCACCGACTAGTTGTAACAGAGGTCGACATTGACTGTACTACTTTTTTTTGCTCCTAAGGGTGCAAGAAATTAGTGCATTTCTTGCACCGAATGGGTTCATAATTCGTAAGGGCATTCATCAGCGCACCATCTTCTCCGTTACACAATTCATTTATATAGGATCAAAACGCAGGTGATGTCGTCAATTAGCCAAGATAAAATTATCTAACATAACTTAGACAACACTATCCATGTACTTCTCGTCCATAAATTCTGATTCACTCGAAGATCAATTACGGTAGACGTAGAGTCCCTGTTGTTATTACGAGTCCCTGTACACTACACGAAGAATGTACGACACGATACATGGCCATACATTGTCATATCCCAGGTTTTGAGACAACGATCTAGTCTATAAATGGTAGGTCTTGGTCTATATGGGGTTATAGGACGATCCTTAGGCAACAGGGTCGGATGAGCGCAAATGAAAAAAGCATTTACTTTACCGTAATCAAGAATTTTGGATTCCTGCAGGGAAGAAAGTCTTGCAAACTCGTTTTACTATCAAGTTTTTTTCGTTGTTTAGAGTCTTTTGGTTAGTCTCCAGAGGTATTTAAGCCTCAATTCTCCAGCAACAGTTCCTCAGTTGAGATCCGTCTTCGACTTTCGAAAAGTACACTCTATCGCTGCCATCCCTATTCTCACTATGCACGCCAAGCTCTTTGCCATCACTGCCATCGTTTCTGCTGCTGTTGCCGCTGCCATGCCCCAGAACAACGCTCAGTGTAACGTTGGAAGTGTCCATTGCTGCAATTCAGTGCAGCAAGCAAGCGATAGTTCTACTAGGCAAGAAATCGAGAATCTTCACGGTCAAGGTCTCTTGGGTGCTGTCAACATTGATGACTTCCTCAATGGCTTGACTGGCCACGTTGGCTTGACCTGCACCGCTGTCAATGCTGTTGGTGCTATTGGTGGGAACAAATGGTGAGTTGCCTTTGGTCATCAATGGTTTATGCTAGGCTCATTGTTATTCTAGTGCCGCTCAACCCGTTTGCTGCACTGGCAACAACTTCAGTAAGCTCCTCCCCCTTGCACTTTTTTCTAATGATCCTGATTGTTGAAATGACGCTGATTATTTCGTTCAGGCGGTCTTGTTGTCGTTGGTTGCTCTCCCATCAACATCTAACCGATCGGTTAGATACAGTAGTTTAATTGTCTTCAGTTTACCTGAATGTCGGAAAATTAGCATGCTCGAATATGACTGGAATGTGTCGTTAATTGTTAGTGCACTCAATTTTGGAAGCCAAGCGGTCAAGGTCAGCACGCGTTGATGTAAGAACGTATTGAATGTCAGTCATGGTGGATGTTTTTTTTTTGAAAAGATTACATCATACCATTTCGTACCCGGGAGGTATTGTTTACATCATTTCGCTTAGCTGAGATGTAAAAAACCAGGGGTCCTAGGTACATCTCTAGAATAATGGTCCGGCTGGGCGTGCCCGAAGGCTGATACTCCTGATCCACCTGATTGTTGACTGGTATACGTTGAAATCGGCAATTTGGTACACGAAAATGGAATTGCGTATCCATTTTTACCCATGTCTCACTTGTTGTTTTTGATATTTGTCACCTAGAATGTGTCCATGGTAGGAAGGAATGAGCCAGCCCAAGAGAGTCCAGGGATCGACACAAGTGTCTGGTATACATCGCTCTTGCATCAGGTGAAACACTGACATCGCTTTGCCACGTCAACGATTAGCGTATAGTGCACCATCTGAACAAGGTGCATGATACTATCGCCTAAATGCCAAAGGTTACGATCCCTTTGACGAATGATACAGCATCAGTTGATGTGTTGCAGCCAGCGCCTGAGTCGGTTAGATAAGGTATGCAGCTAGCTGGCACTCGGATCCCTGTTCGCAAGGCATAGCCATGGTAGAATGGTGCCAAGTTATTTGTTGAGTGATGGTGCGAATTCGCAGGTTTCTTCTTGTCTACTACCTTGTCGCATGAATGCTCCTCTCCCCTTAGATTTCGGGCACCAGTCCTCCTCTCCCTCCTCGACCAGCACGACTTCCTCGTCACAGCCAGACACCGTGTTCACCACTGCTGAGGAGCCGCGAGCATCTTCTGAGACGACCATCTTTTCTATCTATTCCATGTATGGTGAGGAGCACGCCAGCAATGCAAGCTGGTCAGGAAGCGGCAGTCGTGGATTGAAAGACTGCCCAATCAATCTCAATGACCCGCCAAACGTCCACGATTCATTTCTGAGTACCCATGAGTCTGGCATTGGACTAGTCTATTCTCTGCCACAAAACCAGGTAATCGATCTCACAGACATCGACGGCCTTTCGTCTTCTCCAGCGCGCTTCAGTCCGCCAATGGCCTCCCGCATCTCCCCTCGCCCCCACAGTCCCCCTCCGACTCTCCAGCCTCCACCGTCCGAGTTGCCCGAATCATCTGATGCACCGGCCCATGCACCTGTGTCAGAAAGCCTTACACCAGGTGGGCTTCGTGCCCATCCCCCTGGTCTCTCCCGATCGTCCCTTTGCAGTCGCAGTATCTCCCCAAAATCTCGTCCCTCGTCCCAGACATCCTTTCTCTATCCGCAATGTTCAGCCGTATCCATCAGCCGAGAGTTACCCTCGTTACCTCCGTCCGCTCCTGCAACTCCTGCTTCCACTCCACCCAATTCAGTGCAGCAGCTGACCCCTTCAGTCCTACTCTCTCCACAGAACTCTACGAGACTATCTATCGGAAGATTGCAATCCAGCTCTAGCTCTCCTTCAAGTAAACTGTCATTGGTTCCATCTGAAGGTGAAGACTTCGACAGTTTCCACGTGCGAAGTACCTACGCAATACTCGAAGTATCTGGTGTCACGGGAGATGGATACGAGGAAGGCGTTGAGCGGACAAGAGCCCGTTTGGGTTCTAATAGGCATAGTCAGCTGACTGCAGAAATTTCTGCAAGGGAAAAGACGAAGAGTCTGAATCCTAAGGAATTTGAGCTATTGGCTACTGTGGATCGGTACGTTTTGTCCGAGTTTACTTGCCTTGGGCCGCCATGCTAAACCAGCCTACACGTCAGCTATGGTTTCTTCTCAGTGCCCTCCCATGACCGATTGATCCTCCTTAACGCAGCACCTCTAACAAACCGCCTCTCTCCGGCTTCAGCGGGACCATCGTCCGTTGCTGCAACGGCTACGTCTCTCAAATCCTTACCTCCTCAAGTGCAACCTTTTAGAGAGAGTACACGAATAGCCAAATGGACACGAATGTTGCAACCCAACTCTCGTGATCCAGGTGGTAACATCGAAACATGGTGTATCCGATCTGCCAAAGAATCGAAATTACGCGATCGAGTGTATAAGGGGATCCCTGACCGGTGGCGAGGTGCTGCATGGGATTTACTGATGAATAGAATCGCGAGCACGGGATATCGGGAGGTTGTCAGGCTAAGTGAAGAGTATAGAGATGGACTAGATAAACCGTCGAAGTATGATGTGCAGATCGACTTAGATGTTCCTAGAACGATAGGTGGGCATGTTATGTTCAAGACGAGATATGGCGCAGGGTGAGTTCCACTTTCTATCCCATAATATATTCAAGACTGAGGTTTGATACTCATAGACAACGCTCCCTCTTCCACGTTCTACATACGTTTTCTCTGCGATGCCAGACGTGTGGTTACGTGCAAGGTATGGGGCCCATTGCCGCGACCCTTCTCTGTTACTTTGAGCCCGAGCGCGTGTATGCCTCCCTTGTGCGACTACATGATGCATACAATATGCACAACATCTTCAATCCCGGATTCCCAGGCCTTTTGGAAGCCATATACATTCAAGAACGCATTATTCAACAAATGATGCCCGATGTATATAGGGCATTCAAGAAACACATGATTTCCACAATGTCTTATGCTACCAAGTGGTATATCACGCTGTTCGCAAATTCGGTGCCCTTCCAGACGCAGTTGCGTTTGTGGGATGCGTTTCTATTAGAAGGGCACGACCTGTTTATCGGTGTTGCTGTGGCAATTGTATGGGTTTATCGGGGTACGTTCTGATTGCATGCTTCATTTGACTGATCCCAATGTGATCCTTTGCATAGATCATATCACATCATCCTCGGCGAACTTTGAAACCATCCTCTCTCTGCTCTCCTCCTTTTTCGTACCCGAAGACGAGAATCTACTTTTGAGATGGATTTTCAAGACGCTCGGAGATAAAAAATTGAGAAATAGCATGAAAAAATGGAGGGCGGATTGGAAAAGGCTTGTTGCATCAGGCAACGAGGGATCGGCGTTGTTATAGGCTGCACGTATACGTCTAATGAACTGCGAGAGCAGTTTCGCTTTGGTTTATGCTGGTTCCAGTATCCGGTTTTACGCCTCGCATTGTCCTTGATCAATAATTCTCTCCTTCCCTCGCTGCCAATCCACGTCATTAATGTTGCTCCTTTTGCTTTCGGACATTCCACTTTCACTGACTCTCCCTTGTATTATTATACCCCGAATTTGTTCACCCACAGGTTGAACATTCATTTTTATTTCCAGATGCTTGGATAATGTATCCAAGTTTCGAAAATCCATACCAACACTTGCGTCTCTCCCATGCATAAAATTTTACATCAATGATATCCGTTTGTATAATACCCCCCTCCCTCTTCATATCTTTACACATTCTTCTGTGTATTTTTGTCTCACTGTCCCTTCTGCATTTTCTGTTTTGTGTGTAACATGTTTTTTCGGGGGTATCTCCGATTTCGGAGTGTGCACCTTCTTTTTATGATTTCTTTTTTACTTGTACCTTAATCATTCTTGACTAATTGGAACCTTAGTTGCTTGTAAATTGACTTGGGACCGTGTCTTGATTAGTTAACTCCAAAGGGATATTTTTTCCTTTTCGGCTCTCTATATTTATGTTTTGGATTTGGAACAAATCATGATCAGAGCCATTTTTGACATCCCTGCGATTTTGGTTTGGTGGCTCACGCTAGAAAGCTGTCAGACTATGAGTTAGTGTGGTTCAGAGTACACTTTTTGTACAACGAGTTAGGGACACGGTTATCGCCTCGGAGGACGAGACGTTTGTTGTCGTAGTCGTAGTCAGTTGGAGTAGTAGGGGATCCTTTCGATCTGAGTTCAATCTGAGACACTGTTCTAAACGCTTGGCTTGCTATCACTGCATGTTGACTATCCCCGTTCAAGTCATCAGGTGTGGAGATATCAGACTTCAACTTCATCTCTGACAGGAGTCTCTAGGCCAAATACACGATGTCATTCAAATTCAATGTCAAAGCTGAATTTGTGGGTTCCTGAAAGACAAATTTTTTTTTTTGCCTACATGTAGACCACCTTTCTTCACATTGAAAGAGGGAAGATGGCACCAGGTGGACGAGACCAGCCATTGTTCATACCAAGAGACATCCTTCTCAGCAGTTCTGTTGAGAAATATTTATAGAGTAGTTGCTACAAGCTGTGGAAGGTTCCAACATCAAAATGCGTGCTACAAGAACAGCCCATTCGCTCCAAGCTCATTGTCGTTTCAAGGTTATGTTATGAAATCCGTTGTTCAAAAGCCATACCTTGACGAGTCCAGGAGCAATGATGATGTATTTATTTTCAATAGCAAAATACAAGAGTAACATTAGGTAGCATTTCGGCTCACCTTTGGTTCAAAATAGCTCAACAGTCTCGTGAATACGTTAGAAGGAACGGAGGCACGACACCTCCTGCGTATGGAGAATCACATCCTCGAAAGTAGGTCTTCGTAAGAGTTTAGAATCTTCACATCCTGATCCAGAAGTCTGAAAGCTTGAAGCTACGCTCTAGTATGGGTTATTCGAACCATGGAAAATTTCACGTGTTTTGATTACCGCCTAAACGTTTCGTGAGATCCCCATTCACATAAGTGAAATTCAAACTATTGATTCATCAATTCCACATTGGTAAGACCATAGTTTGCGTTAGCAGTTGGATATCATTACATTGGGGCAGGATACAGTTTCTTTTTATCGAGTTCAACCTAAGAATCATCTTCCAGGTCTACTGTCACTTTTGGAGGATTTTAGGGAGGTTTGATCCAGCCGACAATCCCTTATCACCAGCATAGGTAGCACCAGAAGCAACAACTTCCTCTCTAAAATGGAAATCAGCATACAGAAGGTCCTCTGAGAGAGAGAATGACGGACTCAATACGGAGCAGGGCATTATACTTGGCGACACGCTCGCTGCGGGCAGGAGCACCAGTCTTGATCTGACCAACACCAAGAGCGACGGCAAGATCGGCGATGATGGTATTCTCCGTTTCACCACTACGATGTGAGATCATAACACCCCAGCCGTCGGACTGAGCAAGCTGAGCGCTATCGGAGACATCAAAATCTAAGAATGTTACAAGAACTTTAAGCTCACTCACGCCTGAATGGATTCTGATATAGTACCAATCTGGTTAACTTTCAAGAGGAGGCCATTACAGGCCTTCTTCTCGATGGCGGTCTTGATACGACGAGGATTAGTCACTGTCAAATCATCACCAACAATTTGAATGCCACTCTTGCTGGTGAAGTGAGTCCAGGCCTCCCAGTCATCCTGATCAAAGGGATCCTCAATGGAAACAATGGGATATTTCTCGATATAACTCAAATAAAGGTCAGCGAGCTCAACACCCGAGATCCACTTGGAGGGGTCGGAGTTAGGGTTCTTGAAGTCCAAATCATACTTGCCGTCCTTATAGAATTCGGAGGAAGCAACATCGAGGGCAATTTTAATCTTCCCTTCATATCCGGCTTTTTTGATGGCTTCCGACAAGAGTTCAAGGGACTCATCAGCACCAGAAACATTAGGAGCAAAACCACCCTCATCACCAACATTTACAGCTATTTTCGGGTTAACACTCAGTTTTCTCGACATGACATATGACATCTGCTTACCGTCGATGCCATACTTGGCACTAATGACCTTCTTGAGAGTGTGATAAGTCTCTGTTCCAATCTTAAGGGCTTCCGTGAAGGTGGTTGCACCAGTAGGAAGAAGCATAAATTCCTGGAAGGCAAGCTTGTTACCAGCATGAGAGCCACCATTAATAACGTTGAAGGCAGGGGTAGGGAGAACGTAGGGAGGCTTGACTCCAGAAAGCTCGGCAAGGTGCTGGTAGAGGGGAACACCCTTCTCACCAGCACCGGCCTCAGCTACAGCAATAGATACGCCAAGGATAGCGTTGGCACCAAGTTTGCCTTTGTTAGGAGTACCATCAAGCTTGATGAGGAAATCATCAATATCCTTCTGTTGGGTCACAGTGAATTCGCTCTTGATTAGTTCAGGAGCGATAATCTCATTGACGTTATTGACAGCCTTCGAAACACCTTGAACCCTGTCACAATTTGCATGACTGATAAACTCTACTTGAAACGCGTACCTTTGCCGACATATGCGTTCTTGTCTCCATCACGGAGCTCGACAGCCTCATGGACACCAGTGGAGGCGCCAGAGGGGACAGAAGCACGGTAGCGGCCTATAACGTGCTGATAAGTGAGGAAAACATGCTCGCAGTACCGGAGTGCGCTCACCCTTAGCGGTGTAGAGATCGACCTCAACGGTAGGATTACCGCGAGAGTCGAAGATCTGAAAAGTAATCAGGGGGATCCAGACTGGGTGTAGTGAGGATATCTACCTGGCGAGCGTGAATTTTGGAAATAGACATGGTAGAACGTTGGGATGGATGCCTTGATGGATGCCTGAAGTTATCAGTTGAGTTGATCTTAGTACTTTTTAGATTTTCTCACGAAGGATCCAGAACTCGACTTCAGGATCTTTCTTTTGCCTTAATCAATTTAAGATAGGTACGTAGTTTTGTGTGTGCCTTTTTGTCTGAGAGCAGTATCACATACAAAGATATAGGCTGGATGATGATCTAAATCTGGACGACCCTCTTATAACCTACTCTTCTTTCCTCTCTGCAATGATTTCATGAGGGTTGCTTTTTCTCTGTTTCTGTTCTTCACATTTGCAGTTGTATAGAAGTTTGTTGCTTTACGCTGCGGCAAAGGCCATCGATAACTCAGTAATGTTATGTAATACATCAATCTTACCTTATTTGTTGTCATTCGTGAGCCTTTTTCGTCGTTTAGTGGAACATTCACCGCGGTATCGTTATCTGTAGATTTGAGTTAGCTTTCCATTGAGAACTATTCGAGATTGTGTACCCTTCTTTGAATCTTCGGAATGCTCGTCCAGTGAACTATGTAGACCTTTCGTAATTCCCTCGAAGACGTCTGCCCATTGGAGGTCGTCACTGCTGTCGTCATCTCCATTTTCAGAAGCCAACGTGGCGTCCTCTTCACCTTGAGAACCATGTTTCTCCACTTCAGCGTCGGCAAGTACTTGCAAAGGTCTGATGTCCTCTGGTAAGAATGTGTTCTTCTGCATGATAGAGCCCAGATTTTGTTTGACATTAGGGAGTTCCGGTTCCTCCGAAGTCTTCCCCTTTGCCTTCATATCTCTCTCGGCTTTCGCTCTCGCCTTCTCCTCCATAAGATTGAGCTCTTCTGGTCTTTCAGGGGGAGTCACGAAGAACGGTATCCTACCGCGTACCCAGTCACTTAAAACGATTTTGGCCACAGAATCTAGGTCTGGTTCTCCTTGTCTTAACAATCTTCCCTTTTTTCGGGCAAGCTTGTCGAGGAATTCTTCAGGGTCCCATCCTTGAGTTGGATCGTGTTTGTTTGGTAAGGGAATTCCGTATGTTCTTGACAGGTACAACGGCCTGACTCGTGCCATTAGCTGAGGAATGTGTTCTGATGGCGTTGGCAAAGCTTCGACACGGACAACACCTTTGAGTACCGTATCAGTTTGCGAGTCACTCGTGGCAGATGTGGGTACAATCCCAGGGCAATCGATAAGATAGATGCGTTTGGTCAGAGTGATATATTGCCAGACCTGTTCACATCATCAGGAGGTGTCTACCGGGCAAGCACGCTTTACATACTTTAGTTTCACCTGGAACCGGCGCAACCCTACAGACTTTGCTACTTTTGAGGGTGTTGATGACGCTACTCTTCCCAACGTTTGGATATCCTACGAGCCCAACTGAGATTTGTTTCTTGTCCGAGTGTAACTGAGAAAACTGGCGCAACAACTGGATTAAAGATCCTTTGCCAAAAGAGTGATTAGGAGATGCATGAAACACGATAGTGGGATAACGAGGTGTGAGATGTTGTATATAGCGAGACTAGATGATATACGGGTGGGTAAGTGGTTTCATGTACTGATAGAGAACGAGGCGTACGGTAACCCAACTTGGAACAAGATCACACTTGTTGATAATCAACACGACCTGTTTATGAGCTTTTTCTTTTTTAATATACTCCAATACCGATTCACACAAGGTGCCCAATGGATCTCTGGCATCAATAACATGCAGAATAACATCCGAGGAGTCGATGACTTTATAGAGTTCTCCATATATTCGACGAGATGTGCCCTTGGCATAGATGGGTTCAATATGATCAGCATGTGTTTTTGGCTCAGCCGCGGCTGACGCCCAGGGTTCTGGGGATGTGACTTGACATGAATGAAGATCAGAAGATGAATAAGTATCATACCTTCGCCTGCTACATTTTTTGCCTCTTCTGCAGCGGTAGTCCCTGCTTTACCAAGTTCCTCAAATGAGCCGACTTCGAGTCTTGGTCGTTTCCTCTGTGCTTTTGGCCCAAAAATTTCAGAAAATGGTTCTGTTTCCACAATATGTGCACGCTGAGAGAAAAAGATAAGCTGCCAGTGGCAAATCATGCCAATTTTACAAACCTTTCTTAGGTTAGGATTTGCAGCATCGTCCAGCAGAGCCATGGGTAGTTTATTCCGCCGTAGAAGGACAGAATAAGGATCATCCTTCTTCGATGCAAGGCTCGTTCGAAAATGGTCAAGAGCAGTTTGAGAAATCACTCTCGTGTTTCCTGTTTATCAATACATTCAAAACATCATTCTGTCTCTACCCACATGCGATAGGCATGAACATACCAAACCATCTACGATCAGGTTGCACTCGCCCAGGTTTCGTCTCATCCTCTCCTTTCTGGAATGCAGCAGCTTCTATGACATTGCCATCCTTGTCCCTTACTGCTTTTCCTCCCTTGAGCATCTTCAATCGAGCGACTTGTTTTGCATTGTGATAAAAGTTTTCACCCTTTACTTTTTTCAGGGATAGTGAGGAGCGGCTTTTGGATAACGAGGTGCCTTTTTGCGTCGGCGCCATTCTAATGGATTTAAAGTATACAGTGGGTTGGGCGAAAATTCCATCAATCAAACTGATTCCCACGATCAATGATCTATTTGTCAATAGAATACAAGACTACGAGGTTCCTGTAATCCGTCTCCTACTCCATTCAAGAAGAACCGATAGCTCTACGAAGGACAAGTAACTCCTCAGGAGAGAGTTTTTCCGCAGCCTGATTGAAGCTGGGTGGACTCTGAGAGGCAAAGTTCCGGAGGAATTCAACCAAGTAATCCTGACATGAGAGTGAACAGAATTCTCATGACTGACTTGCGAGATCAAATACCTGCAAGTTTATCTGCGACACGGGATCATTTTTTAGATCATCATCATCATCATTGGCATCAAGCAGTTCGTCATTGTCGAATGCCACTCCTTTGGGTCCAAGCATCTCAGATAATAATGCATATTCTTCATCTTTGAAGTCCTGTTTATCAGTCCCTTCCTCTGCCCACTCCTCATCCTGGAGGCAGGACTGTCAGATTAAGGAAGATTACAACTCAATATACACTCACTCCGTCATCAGATTCCAATTCGAACGTGTTGCATTGCGCTGTAATGGTCGCTGAATCACCACCAAATTGAAGATCGTGAATGATAATTTTGAGGGCCTTGGTTGGGAACGGTATTGAGGTAAATTCGTGAGGGGCTGTAATAGCTGAATAAGGAATTGACAAAAGTGATTATGTAATGGATAGCCCTCACTTTTCTTGGTTTTAGAACGTGTCATTATGACTCAAAAATCGATGAGTATTATATCATAAACAGGGCATCCATAAAATCACCATGTTTCGTTTCAGGCTTGACAATTAATTCGCCTCTGACCATTAAAGTATGAAGTGAGGATCTCTCCGACGCTAAGAGCTTTGTCAAACCCAAGGTGCTGATCCTTGACGACCAGAAACCTTGGAATGTCTCCGCATTCTCACACCAGGTCTGGATCAAGATATCCAGACCCGAACGTCCCTCTATGTTCGTGGACTCAAGAAGATCGAGCATGCTATCGCGTTGGTTATTGATCAGGAATGCAAAGGGGCAAACTAAACTCTGGGAAGCAAATGATTAGATGGCCCATCACCAGAGGTAAAACATACCTGAAGGAAAGTGGCCGTCTTAGCAGTCTTCATTCGTACGACCATTGCCTGGAGAAGTTGAGGGAGAACTGGAAGAATGGTTTCACCTGCTTTGCGGAACAGGTGGATGATGAGATCGCCGATGACTAGCCCTCCTGCCTCATCCTGGCTTTCAAGAAGTTTGGCCACAAGGTTTAATACGTAGTCTAGACCGTTCCGCCCTTCACCATCCTTCCAAGACACCACTTGGCGGCAATCTTTCCGAATGATTATTGTAAGGCATTCGATACCATTCTGCAGGGCATTGAGACTGATAGGCCGAAAAATGAAGCAGGGCAGCATCATATACCTGAATTAAATCTCTGTCCTCTGCTTTCCCCAAGGACGAAAATAAAGCAGGGGCAGCCAAGGCGAAGAAATCATCACCAAGACCTGATTCTGGGGCACCCCTTGCAAGGCTGGTCATCAAATCAACAGCTGTACTGGCAATCCACGATTCCTCCTCCTTTGCATTTGCAGTTGCGCTACTCAACAGTGGAAGAGCTGTCTCCATCATCGTGTTGTAGACACCAGAAGACATAGCACCGGCAAGCGTAGTAACAATGTCGGTGAGGATTGAGATAAAGATAGGATCTAATGACATGGAAATCATGGATGTATGATCAGCTTGATTCATTCAAATACCTCTATTGTTCTTGCGCCAGACCTCCAAGATGGCATGGATCATCGAAGAAGCGAGCTCAGGCGTGATCCATCTGCCTTTATCAACCCCAACGATCACAGAAAGTGTTTGAAGGACGAGACCCAATGTATCATCTGTTGCAGCTGGGAGGAAGGGACCAAGATCCATCGCAATACGGTAAGCAAATGGAACCAATACGCTGTCTTCTCCGGTCTGGAAAAAGCTTCCTGGTGATGAAGATATCGGGGAATAGACAATGACAGAGAGCTCACTTGTGTACAGCTTTAAGAGCAGACAATTTGACTGGTATAGCTATTTCATTTGATTCAATGATGTTGATGGTAGCTTCCAGGTATTGTCCTATTGACGATAGGGGAAGATGTTGGGCGAACTGACTGGCAAACACAAAGCCGCGGCCTTGTAGAAAAGGGTATTCTAAAAGTTGTTAGTGACACCTGTAACAACAATGCCGCCGATATTCACCAGGGAGTCCGAGAATGGAGGGAACGATATTCACAAGAAGGTTTTCAATATCTAGCGGCTTTTCTCTTCCAGAATCCTGCTCGTCTTGGATACAGTCAAGAATGGATTCTGCCTGGGATCCGAGAGCAGCGAGAGTAGCTTCAAGATGCCTCCACCTGGTGAATTGACTGTCAAAGGCCGCAAACGGTTGAATAATCATTTCCACCAACCAGTCATGTTGACCACTATCACGAAGGGATTTAGAAATTTGGATGATTTGTTGAGTCCCTGTTGAAAATCCACGCATCGTCTGAACAGGGAGTCTCTCTATCAGAACCTGTTTCAAGTCAAGTGAGGGTTATATCAGATCACAAGTGAGATCTTTACACTCAGCAGATCAAAACCCGCTACTCGGGTGCTGTATGTCTGGTTTTCGTCCTCTTCTTGGGCGACAAACGCATTGGCACTGCTTGTCCAATTTTCCTCCTATTATCAAATTTGAGCGAAAGTGTCTAAGCTGTCAGCAAATCTCGTACATCATCTTTCGTGATTTGCGCATAACCAAAAATCACAGATACTATTTGCTGCAGATTAGCCTCTAACCACCCCTTAGTCTTGCCATGTCGGGCCACAGTAGACATGAAGTCAAAGATAGAGGAGACAAGCTGCGGAAGTTCAATGGTGTCATCTTCAGAGGTGATAGGAACGCTATCCTCAGAACTGATATAATAATGAGCAAATGTGGGGAATAGCGCATCTAGATGGCTAATGGAAGCTGCTAAGAAATCCGTTACGAGGGACAAATTGATAGCTTTGGGAAATGATATGTATACTATCGAGAGTGTCTGCAAATAGTGAGATGAAATTATTAGGCCTTCCTTCCAAGTTTCTCACCTTGAATATCTGTAGGCGAACAGCAAGGCCGTCCCAGTTCTCGCAGTTGGAAACATCAGACGTGGGATCAATGTTCAAAAGAATTTTGAAGGCCTCCAGCCAGATTGGGAGGACAGTTCCAATAGCCTCTTTTACAGCCTGAGGATGTTGATCTTTAACCATGAAAAGAGCAGTCACACATTGCCGGAAAACAGAAACTGTACGGGCTCTTGTGATAGGGGAATGGGTCTAGGGGCAATTTCAAGTTGGTGCATAGAATTACTGAAGTTCACCTACTTGTGTCGCTCCTAGGGTTTCTAGAAGAACAGGTAGGAGTTGGCGCAGAACAGGTAATATTTGATCTTCTGTAAGATCTGATTTGATGAACT
>Ga0153957_100047_pt1 | contig 91555 bp, 110 predicted proteins | sample TSFL041MetaG_FD_104745 | JGI IMG/M metagenome (GOLD analysis project Ga0153957, IMG submission 104745) | Attine ant fungus gardens microbial communities from Florida, USA - TSFL041 MetaG | ecosystem: Host-associated > Fungi > Mycelium > Unclassified | place: USA: Florida, Wekiwa Springs... | reverse complement strand
CGAGACATTGGTAGGAGCATATTTTGGACACTGGTATCTGTCATTTAGTGTACAATTTCTTCTCTACCTAGACTACTGACTACAGTTGGGGTTTGGGAGACACGCTTACAACACGTGTCGGGGGTGTGTAGCTACCTTTACATAGTGCTGCCACGGCCTGCCTACGCGCTCCGTGTAATAAATTGATGATTTAAAAAAAAAAAAAAAAAAGAACATTCAATGTCTGTTATCATTTGGATGAAGGATAATTCCCAGGTTGAGCAGGATTCCACGCATGCATGAGCTCACCAAAACATATAGCCACATGACGTAACCGACAGGTTTGCAATGACTTGGATACTTGCAGATCAAAAGAATGAAGATACTGTTGTTGAACCTGGACCTGGGTTGCCAAATTCAGGGAAATTGAAGCGGTAGTAGACAGGGGTCGGCCAGTTCGTTATGTGGTTACCATTGTCCACCACGCGCCCCGGATATTCGGAAGCTCATCCACCTTCATCGAAGCAGAAGGAAAGACTTCTGAGTCATATCGTTGGATTTGGAACGGCGGATATGAGCCCAGACATGCCAAAGAGAGAAAGCACCGTATAATCAGTATGGAGGGGCATAGATTCATAAAATGGGGAGGATTGGCTTTCATCCACGAAAGGGGGAATAACAAGGTCATCAGAGTTGTTGACCCTCTTCGTTCTCTTCGTTCACTCGCAAGACTTTGACCCATTCTCGATAATTGAAATTGCCTTGTTTATCTGTGAAGGGGCCTTTTAGGAACCTATCGATCTGGTCGTGACAGGATAAGGACATGACGAAGCCAGGGAACCGGACCATGTACCTCATAATCATCCATTTTTTCCCCAACTTCACTCAACCATTTCCGCATTTCATCCACTTTCACCAGTCCTGAATCATTCTCATCAAATGACTCAAAAGCCTCTAAGAGATCCGCTTCCATGTCAAATTCAAATAAGCGCTCGCTCATCATGGTCAGAAACATCGTGAAGTTCACCCCACGATCGCTTGGATCCGATCCGGCGCTCAAGACATCTCCGCGTGACTGTCCACCCGGTCTTGAGTTCAAAAGCTCGTCCGTCATCTTCTTGGACAGTGAAATGCCTTAAGAAGTTCCAGTTTTATTCACCGTTAAGGAGTTATTTTCCTACCTAGGCTCGAGAAGATCTCTTTCAGGTCTCCTTCATTTACCCATCCATCTTTATCATGATCAATTAATTGGAAAGCTTCTTTGAATTGTTGAATCTGGGTAGGCTGGAATAACGAGAATACACCGGATGGTCTTGTACGCGACTTTGGGTACTTCGAAAAACCTTTGGTTGGGGTGACATTTGGTGATAGATAATCAGGATACCGCGACATGAAACTGGTCGTGGAAAGCGGTGAGCGAGGTCTACGGTGAACGCGTCACGGTCGTCGGACAATTCGGAACTCAGGCACGTGTGCATCAATGATACCGGGACGGTCCACCATTTTGGAGATATATAATTGAAATTTCCGCTCAAATTCGGCCGTATTTCGACAGAAGTTCCGTTGTCATGGTTTTGGGAGAACCGTGTTTATTAATTTCTGAAAGGACTGGATGCAGGCGTACATTGAAGGGTAGACGATACAAGGTAATTAGAATCCTGGAGCACTGAACAGTGTACAGTTGACCCTGTGCACTGATTTCCTATTACCAAAAATGGGAAGCATGGGGATTGGTTCACGCGACTGAGCCTTTCATATGACTGTTCTTCTGTGCATGTATCAGGGGATAGCAGTGTGGCGGAATTTCATGAATCCCCAAACCTATCGATGACCCCTTACTATTTATCTACTTTCACAGTTTTTTTCGAGAACCGTCTCCATATCAACTCCATCACTACGGCTCTGGGAACCCAAGTCAAAATAGTCAAAATGAGAGATTGTCCGCCCAGGCATAAGTACAGCGGAGGGTTCTTTTGTAGGGCTTTCGACACAACTCTTTTTGCAAAGGCTTCTGCCGGCATGGAATGTGGGCCTTGGCTGGTATAAATCCTATCCATAATATTTTCCAGGAACGATCTGTACAAAGATTTCGGCGCAAGAGAAAAATGGCGAGCTCCTGTCTCGGCGAGGTTTGATTTGACAGATCCTGGAGCGACGTGAAAAACTTGAATGCCAAAAGGCCTGCATTCCATTGAGAGGACCTGACTAATGGAATCGACTGCTGCTTTCGATGCACAATATATACCGTTCCAAGGTGTTGCACTAGAGCAATGACAAGTAAACCTAGATACTAATATTCGCTCAAGAAGAAAAACGTACATTTGACCGACTATGGAACCGATGTTGACAATGACACCTTGATTCCGTTTAGCCATCTCTGGTATGACGACTTTCGCAACGCGGAGAATCGCAAAAGTATTCGTCTCAAAAGTCTTTCTAATAATATCCATTGAATTATCAATGAGAGGACCTGTGTCCATGAATTAAATTCCCCACCAGATTTATGTATTCGAATAACTACCTGGACAGATGATGCCAGCGTTGTTTACAACAATGTCAAGTTTTCCTTCTTTGTCGATAACCTTCTGAACGACATTCTTAATGTTTTCATCACTAGTCACGTCCAAAGCGAGTTTGTGGATCCCAGAATCTTCAAAGTCAGCAATAGTCTCGACTCGACGGGACGTTGCATAAACAGTACAGCCTTGGCGAGCAAATTCCCGGGCTCTGCAATCAGGTTAGTGCTCATGAGTAACAGGGTAAAAGTGTCGCTTACAAGGCATAGCCAATGCCACCAGTTGTGCATCCAGTGATGAGCACTACTCGATACATCAAGGCGACAGAAGATAGGCTACACAAATCCCACAAAATTATGAGGGTTGACTAAAACTTAGTGGGGAAGATGTTTTCATTTCATTTGGTATATTTCTCTAACCATTGCTTAGTAAGCTAGAAATTTCCTGGGCTCCACAGCATTGGCACCTTGACAGGTATCAGTCACTGCCTTTATTGATCTAAAATGACTGTGACAAAATGGATTAGGTGCATAGACTATTGTTATGCACGTAATTATCAAGGAAGGAATTTTGGAGTCAAAAAAGGGGGAGCGAAAGCTTGTTGCGCGCAACGAATCTTGTTTCAACTACTTGATTTGTATCTAATACCATAAGACGACATGGAGCAATAAGAGATGAAACACAGTTTATTTCTAATTTAACCTTCATAAAGTCACGTCTCGAGTACAAAGACGAAGACGTTCTAATACAGTAATGTCACAGTGATCTGGCCTTTGGCCGCTCAAATTTGATAGAATTTGGGCACACTACTCCTCTATCCCATCGCAGTAGTTGTGGTCTAACATCAGTACTTACAGCAAATAAAACTTCACTCCTGTTCTCAGGCAACGGAGTTGTCGATCACCTGCATAAGCTATGCTGGTTAATTACCTAATCCAGGTGAATATAACTATGGACCAGCTGTCAAATCATTCTTCACGCTACTCACCTTCTTTGCTACCTTCTTTGCCTCCAGTTCGGTCTGTTCTTTTCCTTTTTTGATTTCCTTCACTTCCCCCATTTGTGTCTTTGCCACACCTCAGATTCGCACTGGTCATGCGACTCTCACTGACGAAACGCTTACTACAATACTCATCTCTCATCCTCATCTCCTCAATCTTTTCTGCATTGGGATTACCCAGATATTCTAATTCGGAGACTCAACGTCGTGCCACAATATGCAACGGTTATGCTGAACTCTGCGAGAGAAGCTTTGGTTCGGTATCCTTTGTTGGCGCTCACGATTCCTATGCCATCGGCAATTCCCAGAATCAGCGTAAGTTAGAAGTTTGCACGCTCGACAGTTTTTTTGAGAGCTAATAGGACGTCTTTTTGTTCCTCTTCTCTCTCCTTAGTTGCTGCCAACCAAGATCAAGATGGTTTGTTATTCTTTTGCGCGTTTTGACACAGGGATCTAATTGAATCAGTCATGACACAACTGAACGATGGTATTCGGATGCTGCAGATGCAAGCACATAATAATTCAGGAACCATTGAGCTTTGTCATACAGATTGTGCAAGTATAATAGTGACCACTAAGTAGATAAATATTGATCTCAATAACAGAGACTCTTCGATGGTGGGACGCTTCACGACTATCTGGCCAAAGGCAAGTCATTTTGTTTTCTGAGTACTCCACAACGTTGAAACCTATCTACATAGTCAAAAACTGGCTCGATACAAACCCTAGCGAAGGTTGTTATCTTATATAATGAAGTGATCTGTGACGGAGGCCTGATTAAGAATGCAGTCCTAGCATTGTTGATTGTTAACATTGACAATTTGCCTGTTGGCCTGTATGACGAGGTATTCAAGGCAGTGGGCTTGGATGTCCATTCATTTAGACCATCGTCTATACCTCTTCCAGCTGCTTCTTGGCCAACCCTTGGTGGGATGATTGATTCTAGTCAACGTTTAGTCATCTTTATGGATAATGGAGCAGACAGCTCAGTGCCTTATATCCTCGACGGTGTGTTGCTCGACTTTCCTTCAGATATTGAAATTCATGTAAAGCCCACATAGAATTTACTCACGTATGGGAAACTGCATTTGATGTCACTGATCCTACGTTCGACTGTAATATCAACAGGACTAGTTCAAACGTCGACCCCTCTGGGACGATGTACCTCATTAATCATTTCCTCGACAAAACTATCTTAGGGAACCCTGTTCCATTTGTCGAGAAATTGAACCAGACGAACGCAGCTACAGGTGTTGGATCACTCGGAGCACAGGTGGATGGTTGTGTGGCACAGCACTCGAAACCACCTAATTTCATGCTCGTTGACGTAAGATTCAATCACAGATTCTCGTCTAGTTGAGACTGATTTTGATAGTTCTACGAATTTGGTGAAGGTTCCGTGTTTGAGGTTGCTGCGCGTATCAATAACGTGCAATACAATATGTCTAAACAAATCGCTTTACCAATATCGTCTGGGGCTCAACCGTCAGCCACTGCTATGACAACCAGCAGACCCTTGGATAATGGGGTATTCTCAACTGCCAGTGTACATCAGGTGACATTGCTTTTGATATCTGGGGTTGTTTTGGGATCTTCCCTCCTATTTCTGTAGGGATTGATAATCATTTGCTCTTACTTGCTTCTCACATGCTACTCACATTGAATTATTACGTTGGTTGGTGATATTTGTATATATACAGGAATGGACTACCAATGATTCGGGTGAAAATAATGAATGTGGTGGGCTTTACCGCTTACGCTCCATCTTCCACTTGTATACTCGAGGTCTGTATAACTCTTCGTCTATTTTCTTGATCGATTTACTCCGCCTCCCTTTCCGTGCGTCAATCTCATCCTCGTCTTCCTCGGATTCGAACCCTCCGTTTACCTTTTCCATCCCGGCAATCTTTGTCCGGGCACCTTTTCCCATAAGTAACCGTTGTATCTCAAGTTCTCTCTGCGCATAACGAAGTTGAGTATCACGTCGTAAGCGCGCGGAAAGTTCTTTCAATAGGCGCCGCTTAGTTGATGTCTTATCCGTGTCATTTGCAAGTTCCGAGTCGTCGTGGATGATTCCTTGTAGAGCATTGGTCCGTCTAGTCCGTGACGACTTCCAGTGTTTCCGTTTAAGTTCGTCTGGTTTCCAACCAAGGTCCAACCTAGATGTTCCAGACGTCACAGAGAAGTCATTTGTTACGGAACATCTGGGAGATTCTTTGGCGAATTGTATCACTATATCAAGGGCAAAATGGATCATAGATTATGAGAATACGAAGGGGAAAAAATAAGTACCTTCCTCCGACGAGTCAGCAAAAATGATATGTTTTACTTTCTGTTTCCCGATAGCCTTGCCTGAGCTAGGGAGTATTTTTGCCTCTTGAAGAATCTTCAATTCATCCTGTTCAATGCCCTTTTTGTCTGTTTCTGCCGATGGGCCTCCGGTCAGGTCAACCATAGTAATCAACTGGCTTTTGATCTTGTCGATTTTCTGAAGGAGAGTTTATGTCAATAATAATAGATAAAAGAGTAGCATTCAACCTTGTAGTTGGACATTCGCATCGTCCTAACGTAATTTTCATCCTGGGTCTTGAGAATCTTGACAATGTCTACTGGGAGAACGTTGTTCCCTCTATCTTTGACATGTACACCTTTCTACCACACAGTGAGTGCACCTATTCTCCCTGTAAGCAGAACCGCCGCACGTTGGTCTTCTCTTTAACCATGGAGAAGTAAAATTCATCTTGGTTGCGCTCGGCCGCCTTCTGCCTGAGATGATTTAGCCTGTCTTGTTTGGAGTGATAATCTCTGGCTCGTTGGACATAGTCCTTGTGCTTTTCGAGAATACCTAGTTTACTGCGATGTGCAAGTTGCGAACGCTCTTTGTGATTTCTACGATGGAGTGAGTTCCTGAGAGAAGACGTCATGATTGAAAGATAAAAAAGTCGAGTACCCTTAATTTCAATGTGACTATGTGACGATCGTGACTTTATGCTGAGAACAGGAGGGAAAATCGTGCCAATCTCATCCCAAAAAAGGTGGACAAATCTGCTGCAACTCATTTTGTCTCCGGAAATATAACATCACGGGCAAAAATACGTTGCAATTCTGTTCGCATGAGTTTCCAGCATTTCCGTCTTGGGGACCTTGCTCTTCACCAGCCAATTCAACATAACCTCCATTGTGTCCATCACCAGCAGCCACCCCAACAGCATCCTACACCGCAACATCAACACATCTCACCCCAGCCCATACTAGGCCAGTCCCAGTTCGCAGTACAAATTGAAAATCCAATCACGACTTTTTCTGTCAGTCTCAAGAAAGACGCCCAACAGCCGCCCTCACAACAACTTTCGCCGAAACCCCAGCAGGCCAAGCAGCCATATGGATCTGGAGATGCAGATGATGGCTACACGCTCGTATTTGCTAGTCTGCGGGAATTTAATGATTGGAGGCAGGCGGAAGAGGACCGGACGATGTGCGAATTCGTGAAAGTGTGTCTCAGCCTTTTTGCTGTGCACTGCGATCTGAACATCAGAACAGGGAGATACGCACGGCAGCAAGGCAGTACCTCCACGTTTCAAAGATCATACCAAGCTTGTATGTGCAAGACACTCGCGCAGTGGGCGCAAGAAGTACATCAAGAAACATCCAGAGCGCATTAGGAAAGTTCCAAGTCGCAAGGCAGGTTGATTTTGTGCTAAAGCTGGTAGCAACTTCACATGTATCTAGTTGGAAGTAGGTTGTCCAGCTTCGATCAGCTACAAGACTTATTTCGATACGGAGCAAGTTCGCGCATGTTGTGGGTTCTTCTCAGCTTCTTCAATTTACAGCATATCTCTGATCACGACTCAGACGTCTCGCAACACTCTCATGAGATTGGCTTGGCCAATCTCCCTTTTACACGCCGTGGCAGGAGAGATGCTGCAACCATGAAATTTGAAAAAGATAAATCCAACATGACATCCACGCAGGCACAGACACCTGACAACGACTGTGCCTCGAGGGCGGCTTCGCTGCCGCCTTGTTCAGCTACAAACCATGATCAATCAGCTACATCATCTGCAGACGTGTCTCCCCAGCCTACAATGCCGATTTCTCCAGCTGCTTCCAGTTCATTTTCTACCACTGTGCCCATGCTGGCACCCCTACCGCCTCAGAGCGCATATCCTGTGCCTCCTCAGTAAACCTATGCTTATATTTCACCTGTACCCCCTTCACAAGTAGCCTATCCTCCTGCTCCTCCTGCTCCTCAGCCTCAACCTATCTTGGCTCCAGCATCGACAAACCTGGTGAATGACCGATGGGAGAACATGTCCACGCTCTTCCAATCTATCCGTGAACACGCTCGAAATTTTGATTACCCTAGTCCCAGTGTGGCCGCTCTGGAAACCATTCTGATACGACTGTATCTCGAAAGTCCAGTTGGCATGGGTGTTCAGTCAGCTGGTATGAGTAGTTCGATTATGCCGATGATTTTGGCTCATGCAAGGGATATGTCAAATGCTCCAATAACCATTCAGGCTAGCTCTACCTCTGGTAGAACGGTCACAGACGTTTCCTGTAGCTCGACAAGGGCAGAAGATGGTTCATGAATTGATATCAGTTTACAATATTAACGAGGAAAAATAAGTGACGAGATTATGAACACTCGCTTTCTACTATATGTACTCTATGATCTTGTCTTTCCGTTTTGTTTTTCCACTTATGGGTTATAGACCTGACTTTTTATATCAGTGTCTTTGTGTTTTGTGTACATCCTTGTTTTCAGTCACCACGATCTATTATGTAATGGACGGATGTTTATATCGTTATCTCCTGTTCTACCACGATGTCATTACCAGGATTCAATCTCAAGCATGCATTCGGCCGAGAGAAGCCACAGGTAAGACCTATAGAACAATATCATGATGACGATTAATGACGTTGTCAGTCCTCTGTGACGAACTGGATAGAGATAATGACCGGGCCACAAGTAGCAGAAGAATCGTATGAATGGTAGGTCTGCTGTTGTGGGAATTTACATTAATTCAAAGCCTTCAAAATGTCGATCAGCATGCCCGAGCTAGTTGATGCGATAAATCTACAGCCGTCTGGGTGAGAATGGATTACTGATGTATAAAGATAAGACTAATATGCTATGTGATTTGTGGCGGCTTATCAGGCCAACCGAAGCTGCCAGGGCACTGAGGAAAAAAATCAAGCATGGAGGATCACATCAGCAATATCGAGCGATAGTGGTCAGTTACTTGATTATCAAAGCTGTTAAGTTGGTTATGTATCTTTGTGGGTTTCTGTAGGTCATGCGCCTTCTGGTCGATAACGTACCTCAGAAGATCAAAAGTGCGCACTGATCTTCATCTCTGTAATTATTATTCACTTCATCCACAGATGCATTCACTGATACTCAATTCACTGGTGCTCTCAAAGGTCTTTTCGTTGATATTTACGCTGATAAACGGACGAAGAAGAAGCTGACGGCGGTTCTCCTTGCTTGGCAAGAGCAATTTAAGGACGATGCGTCTATGTCTGCATTTGCAGGGATGTATGCACGATTCAAAAGGGAATTCCAGCACGAACTTCATTTTTACCTTGGACAAGGCGGGCCTGACGATGGAAAGGCAAAGCCAGAACATGAGAAGAAGAAAGAAGAACAGGAGGCAGAGAAGAAAAAGAAGAAGGGAAGAGAGGTAAGAAAGGACCAGGGAGGGAGTGGCGAACCACGAAGGAGGTCTTTCAACTTTGAAAGAGTGTGTAGACTAAATCTCGACTGGGCAAAAAGCTGAAATCCCTTTGAGGATAAGGTAAAGGTAACGAGTAGTATCGTCAAAGCGTCCCAAGCATCCAGTAGTCTGATGAATGCGATCAAGGTATGTTTTAGGCATACTTCTCCGAATTTAAGCTTAAAGGGTGTTGCCCAGCGCGCAAATCTTGACACGGATACACTTGAAGGCAACGTAGAGGTGCAATCATGGCTGGGGCGGGCTCAAGAAGCAAAGAAAGACATTGTGGGATACACCCAGGTCTGTTTCTGAATTCATTTGTTGTAATTGTTGGCCCATACGCTTTGTAGCTTGTCGAGAACGAAGAGCTGATAGGTACCTTAATTGAGGCAAACGAACGCCTTCAGGAGGCATTGAATACCTACACTCAACTCACCGCAATTGATGGTGGGACCGCTCTTGCAGGCGATATCGCGCAGCTTAGCTTAACAAACGAGTTCGATCGAATACAAGCGGATGACAATGGAGAAATACAAACTGCCAAAAATCTTGATTCCTCCAACATGTCTGACCGCTCCGATATTCGTAAAAGAAGTGGTAACTCCAACAACCCATATTACCAAGATATTGTACACCCAGACCTTGCAGACCTGGATTTCAGCCCACCTGCACACCATCTGCCCCCTCCCTTGAGACCTACCTCAGCTTCAGGTGTCAAGACCCCAGAGAAGGGAATTGATGAAGAGAGAAAGGGATCATTATCAGATTACAGTGATTACGAAAGTTCGGATGCAGAGACTCATACCGCGGTGCCGAAGAAGAATTATGTGACGACATCAGATAATATGGTCAATGAACATCCCAATCCCAGCCCAACGGATCAGCCTATCATCCAGAAAGGGACACCCACAAAAGCTAAGAATCCCTTTGCTGACCCCTTTTCTTAGATGTCTGGACCTATATATGTGTAAATTTGAGTATGATATGAAATTACTGGAGCGACTCGCTAGCGAGTCGCTGTCAGATGTTGAACATCGTCTATACCTCGCCTTCCCATCTAACTACATCTCTCTTATTTCCAATCCAGAATGGTTTCAAGACTTTGGGTAAGCGAATGTATCTAACTCTGTTATTCTCATCAAAGACAGCGCCATTCTCGAGCAAAGCTATAATGAGCCTTGGAATGGCGGCAGCTGTACCATTGAGAGTATGAGCATAAGGCAACAAGCCAACAGGTTCAGATGGTGGGGAGCCTTTACGAGAGAGAGGTCGATAGCGGATATGTAAACGACGGGCTTGGTAGTCAGTGCAGTTGGACAAAGAAGAGACCTCGCCCCATGTTTCGCGGCCTGGCATCCAAGCTTCCATATCGTACTTGCAATATGCAGATGCTCCGAGGTCTTCGGCTGGCATATTCATAATCCTAATATGGCGGCGGTCTCGTTTAAGAGAGATGCAATGCAAATGATAGATAGCCTACCTAAATGACAATCCAAGGCCTTCTAGTATCTTTTTTTGGAGGGTTTTCATTGACTCCATCATGTCCTGGCTCTGATCCTGAGCTGTAACCGCGAACAGCTCTACTTTTGTGAATTGATGAACACGATACAGCCCACGACTCTCCGCAGAAGCGCCAGCTTCAGAACGGAATGCATGTCCAACACCAACCACTTTTTGTGGGAGTTGATTTGAGGGGTGGATCTTGTCTGCAAACATTCCAGCAAGTGGGATTTCCGCTGTTCCAGCTAGAACTAATTCTGGATGTGGAGAGTGTGGTTCCTGGTTGGTGATGTGATACATTTGGGAAGTGGCACCTCTAGATTCTCTGGGTGCAAAGCCACACCTAGTAGCAATATCTGCACGGACAACGTCTGGAGTGATCACTGGTGTAAATCCATCGTCTACTGCCAGACTCAGTGCATATTGCGTCAGTGCGGTTTCAAGTAATGCAGCTTCGTTGAGGAGGTAATACCATGAACTCCCCGTAACAAGTGAACCAGACTCAAAGTCAAGTAAATCAAACGCTCTGCAGATGGTCAGGTGATCACGGGAGGGTGTGCCCTGGATAGGAAGAGGGCCATGTGTTGAGAGTGCTATAGGCGTTCTGTGTGGACTATAAGGGTGGGTATCATTGGGTAACATTAGAAAGTAAGATAAGAGCTGTTCCTCGAGATTGTCCAAGTTCTGTTTAGCTTCCCCTAGCTCCAAACTGAGCTGCTTTGCTTCCTCGCGCAATTTAGTCTGCTTCTCCGAATCGTTGGCCGCATGATGTATGTCGAGACCTAAAGAGCGTTGTTCATGGCGTCTAGAATTGACATTTCGAGTGGCATCTGTATACTTATTATATATGTCAAAAAGAACTTCCGGCGTAACAGAGGGAAATGGTGCTTTGCGACGAAGAGCGTTTTCAAGCATGCGGGGGATTTCGGGAACTAGTTTCCGATAGTCGAATTTGGGCTTCGAAAGTTCACTACGAGTGACTGTGAGCACTTCAGACACGTTAGATTGGCTAAAAAGCCGTTTCCATTTGCCGACGGCGAGACTACGAGTGAGGATGAACGTCGGAGTTCTTTTGACTTGGAGTAGGTGCATCAGCTTCTTGAATAGGATAGTGATGGAAGCGTGCTCACCAAGTTTTGAGGATTTACGACTACAGCATGGTATACAATTCGTTTGCCAGGCTCTGCTTTGCATATTCTCGGGGCTTCTGTCTCTGAAAAAAGCGCGATCATTTGTGATTGTCACATCGACGACGCGTGACATTGTTGCAGACCCTTACAAACAAACTATCCAAACAATGGTACTGAACTGCTTGGATTGTTTTCTCCATCAGGTGTAGACGATATGACTTGTGCAATTCTATTGAGGTCTTTGTAGAGGTATGTAGGTCTCTAAGTCAATTGTGTTGGTATAGAGGTTGAGGTTATAAGGAGTTAAACAATAAGAAAATTACGCTACCCCCCGAGTTGTCACTGTAGGTGACGCTGACGGGTCCGTCGCTCAGCTAAATACCAGGCCCCATAACTGAGTTTGATACCAGGTGTGTAGTAAATTTTGCGAAGAACGATGGAAATGTTTTTAAGCACGACAAGGTTTTGTCTTGAGATATAAGACTCTCAAGCTTATCTGATGTACAACTCACAACCCGCTCTAGTTAGGGATTTTAAGAAGGTTATACAAAAGGAAAATCAACGTATTGTAGTTCTATTACATTTGTCACCTCAAGGAACTGATAGTTACAAGGGGTTAAATTATGCCGAACTGCGAGATCAATAAACCCTTGAACGACTCCCTGAAAATTGCCAAGCTGAAAAACGCGGCGACGACAACTCCACCGAAGGCGTCAAGTAATCTCTAATTGACTTACTCCTGATTTCGTCTCAACGAGACCCAGTTGTCATTTGAGCGGCCATCATACCGTGTTCGCTAGAAGAACCCTGCATTTGAAATTCGATTGTCGATCTTGCTGTGGCACTATTTTGTTGCAATTGGTTTTACACTGGGTGGAATTCGAGCATCGTGCGAATCTGCGCGATGTACATGGTAATGTTGACTGTTTAGTTTAGTCTTCAGTATCCTTTCGAGATCAAAACCATCGCTCGATAATTTCAACACAAAACCTAGACGTTGGAAGGTGTTGGAGCATTTACTCAGTTGAAAACAGGACTGCACGAAATAGTAACCTTGACGAAGTTGCTAATTCACCTGGGAGAATTACAAGTACAAACTGTTCCAGGAGTAGATTACGGATGGAAGTGCACCTGTGTATGCGGATGCCGGAGCTGGAGAGTTGAGCCGGAGAGCAGCGATTAGTGATGTTGAGTATAAGGAGGACTCTGATATTGGAGGGACAACAGTTTCTGAGTTATTTCCCAAACAGAAAACGGGGTGCGGTGATATCGGCGGTGATAGATGAAGGGGCGTCCGTAGTGCGGTGAGAAACTCAACCCAGTCACACTCGGAGATAGCAGGCCGATGGTTGATGTGTTCAACTAGAAGAATTATCAGCGGAAGAAGATTTTTAGCGGGATGACTGCAAATTGAATAATGGTGAGCGGCGTGTGAAGTACGACGAGAATCTCAAGTCCCCTTTTCCCTTTCAACCTTGCACAACCTGCTATTGTCATGCATGATCACCCCTATACAATCCCGGAAGAGGATCCTTTCAACGTCCACCACGTCGTCCAGGTCTGTCCTCGCCCATGCAAGTCCAGCCTCTTTGACAAATGGATTCAAGAGCAACAATGCTTTACCGACACTTCAGGCCTCGACGGTCCTCATTCCTCGCGTCTCTCACATCCGTACTTTGAGTTCGATGGCCCTGAGACTGAAAGTCAGCCGGCTCTAGAATCAAACCTCAACAATACAACTGTATGCACTGTCACATAGTTCATTCTGGTCACTTACATCTGATTTAGAACAATGCACCTTTGACCGTCCGTTCTAGCAGATGCCGCCCCCTCATGTCCTGCGGACATTCCCACACCCAGTCTGAATTTGGCGAAAACAATGTTCCTTCCCTCCCCCCTTTATCTCGCTTTTTCAGCAAAAGCAGTGGTCGGACTTTTCTTGGCTGTACCACAACAACGCAGAAACTCTCTAGGCATGGATCTTACATCTCACCTTCCCGAAAGGATTCACAAGTCAAGACAAAGGCCAGCGCAGCATCGTCTGGGTGCCGTTCATCTGTCCTCGGGCATTTGGGTTCAGTTGAGCTCGTTGCACCAGCTACTTCGCAGACGTCTCCCCAATCGCCATCGTCTGATTCAACTCACACACCATTTCGACTCAGTTCATCCTCATCTGTCGACGCTTCTCATACAGATACTTTACTCACTGTCCCAAGCATTGAGATTACGCCGTCTGCTGTGCCTCTCCTGCCTCGACCACATTTTCATGGTCAGGATTTGACCTTTTTTACTCCCTCTGCTGTGTCCTCCTCTTCATCTGTCCTTGTCCTTCGAGCTACACATCCAGGAAACATTATAACCCACACTCAAGAGGTGTCTACCACACCAGCTCTCGATGAAAGCGAGCAGGAAACTGTTCATCACACAAAGATAGACCCCTTAGCCTACGATAATAGTGTCAAATCACAAGGCCCCGCCATGCCACTTATCAATGCATTCAATGGTATTCTCAGTGCCTGGAGGACTCACTCCCCTTCCTCCAATGCCGGCGTTGGTGCTGAACATGACCTTGACGGCGTTGAGGAACTGACTACTTCTGGATCAGATTGTTCACGTGTTCCACAAACATACGTTTTGTCTTCTAATCAACGATATCAGCATCCTCATTCACAGCAGATATATCAGAATCATTTACTGGGACATGGCATGAAAAAGAAAGCAGATGTAGTGTATGCTTCGGCTGGTTCCCATAGTAGCAGTGGTAGCACACTGTCCAAGATGGCTTCGTTTCACCTTGCACATTTGTCAACCATGTCGATGAGGAACAAGAAAAAGAAGAAAAGATTGATAGTGAGCGGTATTGCAATCGATGATACCAAGAAATTCAAAGGTGTGAAGAAATGGTGTGAAGTAGGGCATTTTCACTCTTTTTTTGTCTCGCCTTGTCTGATCTTTTTAGAGTTTCGGCGAATTGCGACAGATCCTGCGTATGCCCAATGGGGACCTTATCATATCATTCCAAAGCGCAGAGGTCGCTGACACAGTGTGTCGCATCCGCGCAAGCGTTTTCATCACGGGCGTTGGGAGTGTACAAATGTCTTGGACGACCGAAAAAAAGTGATGAATTTGATCTTCATCACACTTTTGATACGCGAACACAACCACGACAATAACGAAAAACTAGGTGTTTCCCCCTTTTTTCTCTCCTGATTCGTGTTTCCTCTGTATTTTGGGGCATATCCATCATCTTTCTTTCCCTATGGAGTCCCAAAACTTACCTCTTCCTGGCACGCCTCATACAGACTCAGGCCACCATCTGACTTTCACCTTGGGTCATTTTCCATCTCCCTTTCCAACCTCTGATGACGCTTCAATCCTTGCTTGTGTTCCTGTGACGAATCCGTTTACGACTCTATCATGACCTTTACGCTCTTCTCCCCTCTCATCCTTTTGATGTAAGGCAATTTCTTGGACAACAATTTTGAGAATGTACATGAGCGGTACGTAATTTCTGTTCCGTTTGATTGTAAGGCCTATTGAGACTAACATTCATCTCTCTCGGTTAGTTTTGTATTCTGTCTCTTCCCTCCCCTTTAGCCGCTCTGGCTGTGTCTCTTCTGGATACCGTATGACAATCAACAGCTTTTACTACGCTCATCTGAGTGTTTCCAATTTGCTGTGGATGTGTTGATTCATCATATAATCCTCATGTGATCACCGTCTTGTGATGCATTATTGTTAAAAATATATCAGATAATGATCCCTGGCATTTACGAGAGACAAATGATCAAAATTATCAAAGGTCATCAGAGAAGAAGATCGCTACTAAAGAAAAGATACGATAAAAAAGGTTCTTGTTTAGAATTAACAGTAACAACGATAGTAAAAAATCTGGGAAACTGAGAAGTGTGATCAAGAAGATAGAATCCGTCGAGTAAAGAAATAAGAGGTCTGTTGATATTATCTCAGCGCCTGGTGTACTGATTCCAGTCAGAGGTGTTCCCAAATTGAGGATTTCGGTAGTGCGAGTTGACTCCTTCCGTATTTCCAGTGAGATTTTGGTTGTGTATATGACCGCGTCCATTGCGAGTATGGTTATTCGAACGTGAGTTCCGATTACCGTTCTGTGTCGGATGGAGATTTCTTCTGCTACCACCCTGTTTCTTAGCCAATGGGGAATTCATTTCCAAATGATCGTGAGGTTCGCCAGTTCGAGTAGCAGCGTGAACGTTGTACGTCGGCGTAGCAGGTCCGGTAACGATCCCAGAGGGAATGGGTGGAAGTAAGGGAGGTAGAGGGTTCCAGAAAGGATGGGTAACAGGTACAGGATGTAAGAGATGTGGATTGCTGCTGGTCTGAGGTGGCACGCTTAAGGTAGGCACCGGTCCATTGACTGCTTGCACTGAAGGCCAGACTGAAGATGAATTGAGGGATTGCATCGAGGTTGAAGAATTACTACCACCGCTACTTCCATTACCTTGTCCAGACATGTACTGGTCGAGCGCATCTGGCGAATAGACTGCAATGAGTGTGCCTTGATCATTCTGAATGAAACCAGATGGAGCCAAAGGTGCTTGAGAGGGTTGTGTGAACTGAGGTCCCGGAATCGGATGAGGGGGGCCTTGTTGATCCATGGCCGGTCGTGGTGGACCGAAACAAGGCGCATAGGGCTAGAGATATTCTAGTAGAAGACTCGAAATACTACATAGGAAACTCACAGTATACATTACGTTTGGCCAGGATATGGTTCCTGTTGTTAGTCCACTCGTGTCTGGAGGAGTAGTCGGGTGTGGAGGCATCGGAAGTCCAGGCGGGTAAGCTGTATAGGGACCATAGTACGACATCTGATAATGACCGGCCTGTGTGAGGGGAATCCATGACATAGGATAATAGCCTGGAGGAACAGGATAAGGTAGAACCGGGGCTACCAAGGAAGGTCCACCTGAACTACCTGAGGCGCCTGCGGACTCAGATCCTGCCCCCGGAACATCATACCACTCGCGGTATTTTTCTCCTTGTGTATTCTCCAGTTCCCGATTCTCATGTCCACCTTTCTGTGATCCGTTGACAGGAGAAGCTTCGTCCTTGGAGTTCTCAGATTTTTCTGCTGGAGCATTTGGAGAAAAAACAGGAGTACTGTTGGAGCTGTTTTCCGAAAAGTTCTGCCTTGGAGACAAGCTCTCTCGTTTCGGTATATAACTCAGATGTCGACTCGAGAGCATGACCTTGCGTGATTGGGGATAATGTGTAAATCGACTGCGACCTCTACTGGGTTTCCAGGGGCTGCGGGGAGGATTCAAATCACGGAGCTGAACTTTCAGCGCGCGACCGGCGTACACGCGGTTATGCTGACGAAGGGATCAGCCATGAACTAGTCAGGGATGGGTTGACTTGCCTCCTGCATGATCGCCTGGGCTGGAGACTCTGTGTTGTCATATTTGATAAATGCAAAAGCGGCATGGCTATTGGCTATAAAGTTTCCGGTAAAGGAACCATGATGATCATTTCAAGGTGAACGCTCACGAGGACAGACAAATTTGACATGTGAAAGCCCTCTGAATCTTCCGAAGAGTGCCTCTACTTTCTCCTGGGTCCACGCACTGGGTCCCAGTGTCTCCAGACCGCCAACGAATAAGGCTGTCGGGTCAAATTCTCGACTACTCAGAGAGGCGGAATCACTGGACTCTAAAACACTTTCGCTGGACCTAAAGCTCAAGAATGGTGGACCAAAGAATTGATTAACAGGTGTGACAGGCGCTTGAGATGAAATTGTCTGAGGTGTTGGGGGCGACATTGCTAGACCTGGCGTGGGTACCTCGTCACCCTGGAGCAAGGGAGGGGAAAGTCGAACTCTTTGGGGGGTAGATACTTCACAGACCGATTGAGAAACTATCATAGAGGGTGCCCTAGCCATAGACATGAAAATTGGTATGTCAGCGGTAGCTCAAAAGAAACTTACTTGACCATGTCTCTTTCAAAAGATGTTCCCCCCCAAACACTCCAATCGAGTTTGGAATCATACTCGGAATCGACGAATGACGAGAAGTCCGAGTCCGCCCAGTCGATTCTTGTGGGCTTGCTCCCCACATCTGACGAGTCATTGGCTGACCCAGGGGCTAGACCGGGTAGCGTCACAGGTTCTACCCAAGATTCAATTTCATCATCGAAAACGGCGGTAGATTTCAACATGGTACATCCTTTGTCATCAGAAGCGACATTTTGCCGGAGAGCGTGTAGCAGTGGAGATGGCTCGCTGCTGAAAGACGTTAACCCGGCTCGAGGATTGGAATTGTGCGAACTATATGGTTGAAAGCGGTCCATCTTGATCTGAGTACGGGAAGCAGTGTTGTCCATGGACTGGTGATCCTGCATGTGAGAATGAGCGCGTTGAACAGGGTGCTGAATTTGAGGTTGATGCGCCCACGAAACCGACAAATAGGAGACTCGTCGTAATACCTAGAGAATATTAGGCCCAAAGGAACTAGTTGCCGTAGAACAATACCAACCATCAAGGCAGCTACACAATCATCCCTATGGTTCCATTTGACCTCCCAACAACTATCATCCATTTCCTCACTTCGAACAGCATTGTGAGGAAGAGGATAACATTCTGGACCAAGGATACCGTTCTTTGGGACTGGATATCATATGAACAAACTAGCCCCTTGTCCCCTGAAATAAATTTGACAACATGCCTTTGACGAGCTCGTGGCTTCCGCCCAGACATGAGACATTCTCTAAGGGGCCAAAGTATCCTGCGATCTTAACAAGGGACTAGACAGATCATTAAAATTGCAATCTATATGGAAGGAAAGTGAGTAGACCTCTGCGTCAAATTTCAACGGCTGGAGATAGACTGCTTCCTCATTCAATGTCGCTTCTCCCTTTGTAAGGCTTCGAGAAAATCTTTCAGCTTCGATAGCTTCCCCATTATACACAATTCTATGATATCTTGGAGGAACTTGAGCAAGTATATGTATGCGGGAAAACAAATTGACTACTTGGTGTTTCTCGCTTTCCAAATGCGAATGGCATTGGGAAGATCAAGAGGGACTTCAGGCATGTTTCGTACCGAAATCCTATTGGGTCCCTGGGGAGTCATAATCTGAAATGGTTTTCTAAGGTACAAGTGGGTTTCATTCACAATAATTGGACGACTCAAGAACACTGACCTATACGAGATTAAGAGTGTTCTGAAAGCCCTTGCCGGTTCATAACGCAACATTCTGCCAAGGAATGGTCTTGGTGAGCTGTTTTGCAAGTTTTTCAGAAATATTGAGGCAGAGGCGGCATCCTGAAAAGACTTAGCCAGAAACTGCACACATGGTTGCAGAGAAAACTTACTTCACACTGGATAAAGGCGCATACACCTCCTTTTGAGTCGCGAATGACCTTGATGTTCTTGATCTCGGCATGCTCGGAAAGGTGGCTAGCCAAGAGACGCGTGAGTTCTGCTTGGTCAACGTTTGAAGGAAGACTTCAGAATTAACAATGAGTGCGCGCACAATCGGACAACAAGAAATGGACCAACCTCCCAACGAATATACTTGCGTCATGTGGCTGTTTGTCTTCCTTGTATATATCTTGGCCTTCCGGAGACGGACTGGGGTCCTGAAGTACCAGCTGCGTTTCGTTCTGCTTGGCTCCTGGAGATGCTGGAGGTGATGAGGGTAATGTATCATATCGAGTGCCCCATGCACGGGCCTGGTTGGTTTTAGGAGGCATGCCGTCTAGTTCAACGATAGATATGTACTATGGAAAAATTGTTATAGAGACGGAGTGAGATAATGGTGGAAGTGAGAGCCAGAACAAATAACTGTCGATATGTTAACACAAACTCCAGGGTCAACCGCAAAGGAGCATTTCGACTAATAGATTTTAAAACCAAAGCAATCATTCCAAAAGAAGGAATCGTTCAATGACTACGTTTTGAACAGCGAACGACAGATTTTGCAATTAATCGCCGATTTTGCACGATTTTTTGTCGATGGCAACAGATGTACTCGAGATCCATAATAATCCTCGGCACTGGACGACAAGCACGTTCGAAGCCGCCCGACGCATATCTATGCGTATACAGGTAAAGAAGTATAAAACGATACTCTTTTTGGGATGTCTAGTTTCCTGTCACGCCAGAAGAAGCGAGCAGTCATAGATATGTAATCTCTCCCTCCCATTGATAAAAATGCATCTCGAGGCAGTCCACACAGTATGAAAGCATAAGAGACGGTACTGGGGGACCAACAGTCACATACTAAACATCACTGGCAACACAAAGAAATGTCACTCTGGCGTAGAACAGGCGAGTGATCCGTAGTAATGAGTCGAGCCTACAACACAAGGTAACTCCGGAAGCTACAGGCCGAACTTGCAAAATTCTGTGGTCCTACATTCCGGCGCATCACTCGTTAAGGTCCGTTCCCGAAAGATAATCGTCAACGATCTTCTGAAATAGTCCAGATGGACAATTGATCTTCTTCTGATCGTTTCTACGTCATCTACGTGTCTTCTGTATGGGCATGCCGGATCCGAGAAGAGAGTACCAAGCAGAAATGGTATGTCAACCCAGTGGCCGCGGACAGCAAATGAGGCCTGTAGTGCCTTTTGATCAAGATCTGTTTCGAAACAGTTTACGTAGAGGATGTCAACCTGAGATTGCCACAGATTAGTGCCTTTGAGAATGATGCTGCAATGATGGCAAAATCTTGGCAAGTCAATTTTCGCACATATTACCCTTGCCTACTTGAACTTTGAGAGTCGGTCTTCAGATGTTTCAGCCATTCTATTCAAACAGTCAAGAAACTTGGCATCTCAGAATTGTCTTGCGACCAAAAACGTATGCCAAAGAATCATCCGGCTCAATCGGTTCGAGAAATTCCAGGAGGCTGGCGTGTCAAACAAATTGAAGGACGGCAAGTTCTTTGAAGGTTCTTTCAAGGATGATAGAAGTGGGTCGATGTCCGGGGCTCGGATCGTGTTAAAAAGTTGCGACAATGTTTTCGCATTTCACCAAGTGTGAAACGACTGGAATACGTGCTTCCAGATACCAGTATTCAATGGTTTGGCGAGGAACATATCCAATCACGATATCAGGTGAAATGTATAAAGCTTGAAGCTTGGCGGAAGAATTTCACACAAGTGAACGAACGCGTTATTTGTGCAACCAAACAAACAATTTCCAAATACCTCCTGCCAAAACCTTCAGGCCATCCTCAACCTCGAGCTACCATGTCGGATGACGGCTTTGATGGCGGAGGTGTTGGTGATGACTACGACTACGGAGGAGGGTACGTCAACATTGTCATACGTAGTTTTTGGTCCATTAATCCAACATAAAGTTATCAAGAAGAGACATTCGTATGTTATTTTGGCGATTTTGGATCAGGATTATGAAGCCCCACACAACTCTCTAGGACGAAAACTATGATATCTTGGGGCAGGAAGAGCAGGAGCAAGAGGGTGACGATAACGGTGAGAACGAGGAACCTCAAGTCAACGGCGTCAATGGTGCAGACAATGACCAACCTATGATGAATGGAGAAACCCTGACTAATACGACTGTCACTGGCGAGAGGCAACCAAACAAAATTCGAGTGACGACGCCCTACCTGACAAAGTATGAAAGAGCACGAGTACTGGGAACAAGAGCACTGCAAATCAGGTCAGTCGGACTTGATCAGGGTTTCGGTAGGGTTTGAATGTTCTTCTAGCATGAACGCTCCTGTGCTTGTTCCTCTGGATGGTGAAACAGACGCCCTCCAGATTGCAATCAAAGAGCTCTCGCAGCGCAAAATTCCTCTGGTTATACGACGCTATCTTCCAGATGGTAGTTTTGAGGACTGGAGTGTTTCGGAACTCATTACTGATTGAGCCAGCCACTTGGATGTGCACTTAATTTGCCATTATATCTTTTGCTGTGTGCCAAAAATTGTTGATATTTCATTGATGTAGTATACATAATAAATAGAATAATCAGGCTGAAGCGTCGCAGGAAATAGGAGGTAAAGCGACCCTGCAGATCAACACCAAGATTTAGGCATGACAATCTCAACAGCGCATTTTTATGCCGTCCGCCGCTTCGCGGTGGGACCGGCTTTCATTTGAAATTGGGTTTTGATAGACGAAGCTTTACGTGTCCGGTTGGTGTGAGGTTTCTTTACCTCTGGTGGTATATTGCACATAGAGAGATCCATCAGCGACACGTCCATCGGCGTAGAGTCTTCTAGTCCGGTACTGGCATGATTTGTACTTTCACCAAATAACATTTTACGCTCAGAAGACAGTAGCACATGTTTGGGGGGTTTAGTTGCCATGGTCGATTGGCGTTTCGATGGACTGGCTTGAAGGTCCTCATAGTGGCATGTGCTCTGACGGCGCTTGCTAGGAGAAAGAGGCACTGTTTGCTGTCGCTCAGATGGGCTCCATATCCTATTCTCGTCTGACGTTGATGTTTTATTGATGCCTGAAGAAGATATAAGATACAATATTTACATTAATCAGGAAACTGGCACACCTTTCCTCGCTTTGGTTTTCTTTGAACCAAGCTTCATTGCTCTGAAGGGACTTGCGAGGCCTGAGGTCCCATCTAGAGTGAGTTGAGTTTCCCAGTCATCTTTTCTGATTTGTTTCCAGTCCTCAATAACCTTCGTCACCCATGCATCAGTCTCACCAGCAACGTGATAGTCAATGACATCGGCCCATTCAGGGCTAGGAGCTGTTTTGTTGACGAAAATAACTTTCGGTTTTGGTTTTGATGCCGACGGCGCGGAATTAGATGAATTATTACGGATTGTCCGCGCAAAATCCTTTACGAGCTTCTTAAGACCATGAACTCTCAAAGAAGTTCCCATGACGATAAGTAGATCTGGCTTGCGCCCAACATCAGCCATTTGCATACAGCCTATATGATCACCGAGAGGATGTGGTTCATCGTAGAGAACAATGGCAGGTCGAAGTATCCCAACCCTGATTGCTCGTGCGGAGCGAGCGACTCTAGCTTCAGCTGGGTTTACATGAGAATGACAACAAATGGAATCAATTGAAACACCTACAACGGATCAAGCATTCAGGACAATCAGGAGCCATTCCTTGTTCGAACACGCTTAAATACTCCTCCGTGCAAGGATACTCCGCTGAACACGAGATGCATCTGACGCGATGAATATCTCCGTGCAACTGAACATTGCGGACGTCCTTGGTTTTCAATTTGTTCTTTACTTTGGAAGAAACTTTCGCCTCTTCACTTGAGCTCCCGAGAAGCCCCGCCTGTCCCTCCAAGCCATCAATATTTTGCGTATATGAACGCAAGAGCCTCTTCTTGGTATCAAGGGCTTTGATAAAGTGGTGTGTCGGCGTTGGGAGAGTCAAATCTATGCAGCGCTTGAGACCTGAAATGAAGGTGTAGAAAACTGCGGTTGCAGTGGGATCCCGAAAGAGTGACGCGTCAAATAAATCTTTGCCTCTCAACACGACGCCAGGATACTTCTCCTTTACGAGCGCATATAAGCCATCAGAGGATCTGAAGTCCTGAAAAGTAGGATGTCATCGGTAATCGTATTCAGAATATGTTAAACAGGATGAATTCATACCGGGATCCCACAAGAACATGATATACCTGCTCCCGTAACCACAATAATTCGTTTACTTCTGACCACGGCACGAGAAAGATCGAATAGAGTTCGTCGAGTGTGAATGTCTGTCGATGCTGCGCGGAGGTCAACAGTGATAGTCATTGCTGTCTGAAGGACACGTAACAATGACTGTCAGCAACAAGGTTCTTGGAAGTAACTCTCTGGTCCACGCTCCATGATTAGCACTTCAACATTTGAACACGTCACACCACGTGCTTTCGGGTATTCTCGCGCAGGTAACAAATACAGACTTCGACGAATATATAAATCTCGTGTTGCCACCTAACGGTATTTCCCGAGGTATAAGATCTGGGTATTATAGACATTAAGTGTCTTAGAATTTTCCCCACAAAAATATTGTGATTGTTCAATAATTTCTTGAGTCAAAGCAAGGAAATGACATTTATAGTAAATTCTTCCAAACAAGGGTACAATACATTTTTGTATTGCCCCAAAAACCCACTGGATCAATCGGTTTTAGAAATTCTTGGCTGTCCAGATGGAGATACCGGAGATGAAGGGAATGTGCTCTATCCGGTTTCTCAAATAATGGGTTGCTTCCCGTGAGCAGTCTGAGAAAATCTGCGACCTTAGATTCTCTCAAACTGCTCCATGCCGGGATACCGAGCATGAATTTCGAATTCCAGGGTGTCCCAGACTTTCCCAGATGTTGTAATCTGAGGAAAATGCCAGACCCTCTCCTAGACTTCCTTCCCAATTCAGAGATAGAGTGCTTCTCCTCTATGAGCTACCAAAGGTTGTGTGATGAAGTTTCTCTTCGAACACAGTGACAATCTGAGTCACTGCGCTTACTTTTTGATGGCTCTTACCAAAGTCAGAGGGACACTTCAAAAAATACTCTACCACAAAGAACATGCAAGCAGTATTCTGTCTTCAGAATAATTGAACGCGTGTAACGCAACGCGGTGTGACATCACATCTAACTCGGTACGGAATTCATAGATTTTCTCAGACTGGAATTTCACACGTGCACTACATCCTCGGAATTTCCCAGATCCGGGAGGTCACCCAATGATGCTCAAGAAAAGAATTTGAGATAGCTTTCTTCGTGGGACCGTCAACCCCCTATAAAGATTGACCATAGCTTTCCGGTGTTTTGGTCTGGTTCTCCAGATGACCTCACTATTCAGGCGGACTGTGTACGTACACCGCATAATAAATTGTTGAAGGAAAGAAAAAGACCTCACTATTCAGCAAAATGAATCACCGATCAGATGCCGCATCATCTACTCATCTAAAGAAACTACTCACTACTTGTCTTCCTTTCTCCGACCCAGCTGAAATTTGGTAGTTTCGATGACATAGGATGCTCATTGCGGAAAGCCCATCAGGGCAAGGGACGCAATAACTTTGCGATTAAAACGTATCTTTCGGATTTCTGAGCTTAGAATTTATGATTTGTGCCCACAGTCGACCAATATGGAGGAGGCCTGGGCCATGCGTTTCAATATTTGAGGTATGGAGAGCATTAGAACAGTGAGATTGAAAACTCAAGTCACAGTTACATTGAAAAAATGGCACAGACCAGTCTACGAGAATCTGTGACCTCAGCTCCTCCCAGACTGTTTACATGAAGTCGCCCAATATTTCTAATTCCGCACGCTAATAAAGAATTCAGCCATATCACATCCCTCCATTTACAACATAGCTTGGAACTGTTTAAGAACTGGGACTGCGTTGCCAGTGGACACTGGGAGTTGGTTGAAATAATTCTTCCATTGCTCATCAGTAATGATTGGGGCAGAGACGTATTGTTCAATATTGATATCTGAGAGGAGGGTGGAGAGACGAGGAATCATGGAGGAGATGGCTGCATCCTCTCGGAGTCGCTGGTCGAGTCGGTTGATACCAGCATACTCAGAATACCACGCTGGATCCAAGCGCATAACTGAACATTCGAAGAGGTCGAGAACGTATTGTGGTATCCCGGCCTTTAAGGCAGCAGAGTACGCAGAGGCGTGACCCATAGCTTCGATAACTGGCTGGGACTGTTGGAGAAAAAGATTGTTGAATAAATCACTGCGATGATCACAGTCAAGAGAGGTGAAAAGTTGTCTGTTTTCTTCGAGAAGTGCCACGGCATGGCGAGCAAGCAATGATTCATCCTGAGGAGGGAGAGGGACCTCGTATCGTTTAAGAAGTATTTCTGAAAAAAAGCGGATGCATATGGTTAAGACATCGCCCTCCGCGATAATAGCACCTTTGACATCGTTCTAATCTAGGTATTTAGCGTAATGCTCACTGAAAATTCTGATGCTTACCTCGACCTTGGTCATATAGTTGTGTTCAAAAGTACCCTGAGCGCCACAGCGTTCAGCAACTTCACTTACACATCTCTGGAAGTATCGGCATATCGTCGTTTTCGCAATCGCAGCAACTGCATGTTGAATTCTGTGATCTGATTGATTCATTACAGTATCTATGACTGCAGGATACCATTTATCAAGTACCATAGCCACTGCAGTCGCATTCAGGATAGGCCATTGTTGCGTGCGGAACGAAAGGATCGGGGTGGGATGGCTACCTTTACCAAGAATGGACCGTATGGCGGAATATCGTCCGCCAATGAAGGCTGTGGCTTTCAGTGCTGATATCCATGGCGCAGCAACCACAAGAGTCCCTATCGGGACACGCTGAACCTCGTCCCACCAGGCCTGACGCCGATCTACAGGAACCAAGGTATCTTGCCTGATGTCCGATCCGACCAATGCTGTTGGCGGGAGATGAACATCATTGAAACGGGTGAGGGACCAGTCGAATGGCTGCGTGCCACTGCGACGAGGAAGAGAGATTGATTCAACACCTTGATACATCTGGTGTTCGTTGCAGAGGGGTACGATGAAAAATCGTATGCCTCGATCCTCATCATTCACGATCAAGCGTGCCATGGTCAGTGCAATTTTAGAAATACCAAAACGTGGCGACGACGCTGGCATGAATCTGACTGGAATCAGGTAGGCGTTGATACAATTAGTTAGACACAAACTTTGTCGCTTCTTCCCTCGGAGTATTGAGAACGAAACCGTCCGAAACTTCGGTTGCCGTAGTCTCGATATTGAAAGCGTCCAATCCGTGGCCACGTTCTGTAATCAAAAAAATTCCTCCGACCTCAAGACGCATGAGCTGATCCATGAGAGATTTAAGATCAGGTCGCTTGGTGAGGTGACGAGCAAGTGTGCCAATGACCAGGTTGGTCTGACTCAAAACGATAACGAACATAGAAATATCCATTGCGCATAATGGGTGTCTTATCATTGTCCAGAACCGAGGGGTACAATATTGGATGTCTTGCACTGTCAAGTCTGTTTATTCTCAGTATTATAATCACGAGGAATGGGGAGAGGTTATTCACTATGGGCTCTGAGGAAGATGCGAGCGCGTTGATAGGATAGAGCTATACTTTCTTCAGATGAAAGTAGCTCAGTGCGGGTCTGGAAAAGAGGATGTATGTGGAGTTGATCCGTCATGGAGGAAGGGAGGTTGAAGTTCTAGGGATTTCTGAAGAAGAACCTTTTAAACGGGGAGTTTCCAGAAGTAGAATATCCCGGATAAACCATCGTTTGAAATCAAGAGAAACATGCAAGGCAGTGACGTTGAACATAATAATATCGGAGCAAACTATATAATGCCATAAGTACCTGATCGATGGAAAACTACCTGAGATGTATCCAGGAAGAGATGCTGATTGTGTATACCCCAGGCATGAGCCAGACACGAGCCAGACACGAGTTAGGCACGAGCTATGGAAACATATCCCAAGATCGTGTGAGCATGACACAAATCGAGGAACAGGAATTTCCATATCCATAATTAGCATTTCGAAAGATTCTGGAAGACTTGATGGAGCTTCACACAAGACATCATCATCGTGGGCCACTGCGAAAATGCGCGTGTACAAATCCCGGGAAAATCCGTAGTCTTGAATAGCCTGCGTAGCCTTCCTAGGTGATATCTTGTGTTATCTTCACCCACTTATGTTATCTTCACCCAATATAATATCATGCAGAAAACTCCATAGAGGACTCGACGAACGATCAGGGGAGATTTCACAGGTGGAATTGCTCCTAACCATTTTGTGCGGATTCCATTGGGATGAAATCGATTGCAAGGGAAATATGTCAATCTCAATTAATAAGAAGTGGGATTTCACACAGTAGACAACTAGTAAAGGTTTCGGACGCCACTACCAGAGATAAGATTAAGATAACCTCCTACGATCCTCACTCAATGTGGCGCTCGTCACTCTGCCATATTTACTTAATACCTGTGCAAGTCAGCAGAGACCTATAGGAATAATCATCTACGAGGACGTAGAGTTCCGTGGAGTCAATGATATACTTGCCTTATCGACTGCACAAGCAATATAGATCGCTGACTTACTCCAATCATATTGCAATTCATAAGTGTCTTCCAATATGCAGATATTGAGAGCAAAAATATAACTCAATTTAATCTTCTGTCTACCAAAAAATCTTGCATTGTGGAGAGAACTTCATACATCACAATACGAACCCGGGACCTTGATTGCAGCTACAATCACACAAGTATTGAGTGTTTAACGCATTCGATCAAGGATCGAGTTCAAGCCGCTAATTCTCGACGTCCTGTTCACTACCAGATGCCCTCTCTGGGTACCAGATTTTATCGGTTCTACTGCAGGTCGAGGGAGTCGTCGAGTTGATACTCTTGAAACTACCGAACTGTTCCTGAATTCGAGGTAAGCAAAGCATGGCAATGTCGATCCAATGTATCACTCACGGTTCCAAAGACGTGATTGAAATACCAGACTTCGGAGAGCACAGTCCCATTATTCACGCATCCAAAGTAAGGGATCGCTCCGGTTTGGGATTTTACGATAGACTCAAGATCGTTCAACATATATTGCGTCTTGTTTGAGGGAACAATGCCACCGCTTTCGTAATGTGACAAAATTAGTTGTGTGCGTCCACAGGAGGAGGGGTTGATGCTCACGCAGCAAGAAGGTTATAAGTCGGAAACTGTTGGAATGCACGAATGGCGGCGTCAAAAAAGTCAATAACTTCGGCGTTTTTCTCGTAGTCCTCGCCATAACATGTAACGTCAAAAGTAGAGGTGCATGTAGCATGTTTTGAAAACTGAAGGAAGGTAAGAAAGGGACACCCCTCGTCTCAAGTGAACATACTTATGCTTACTTCATGTGCCCAAAAAGCTTCATTGGGTGCACCTTGGTTAATCCAATACTTGTTCACTAAACGTAATTATACGACGATGGAACCGGAGGCTGGAGAAGAACGAACTATAGTTCAGGAGCTGTTGCCTTCCAAACTCCTTGATGAAGGTGTCCACACCAGGGCCCTTGTACGCGGGAATTGCGGTGCCATTTGGAAAGCTTGCTGGAGAGGGAGCAGAGTCATACTGTCTTGAAGGGTCACAGTACTGCTCAAACGATCTAGGGATCCTTTGTGGGATACAGAAAGAGTGAACCTGCAAATTTGTACGTACCCGTCACAGTTATCGGGCCAAAGTCCATGGATAGTCCAGCTTCCTTGTGGAAGTTTCTGGTCCTTGTGCTCCAAACCCGTATAAGTTGACCAAAACTGTGTAGCAAGGACAAGACCACCAGGTGTTGGAGAGCAGCAGGTGTTGGCAATGCGAGTGGTGTTTTCACACGAAAAGAACGCAGGTTCGTGAATGCATGAGGTAATACTGGGATATGTGTTCAGACTCGTAGGGTCGTGTCCTCCAGAGCCAGGATCACAGTATGCCAGAGCAGTTGTGGCGATTGATAGTAATAAAGGAAGTGCCGAGTTCATATACTGAGAGGAAATCGACTCCAAGATTAACTAAAAGATGAGGCAACATATCTTATACCTGGCATTAGGTGTGATTCGAGTTGGAGCACATGGGTGAAGAGAACGTTCGTGATGCCCACAGAGGTACCATCTGACAACTGTGTCGTCAAGTAGTGACACACGTGAGTTATTGGTATTGATAAGTAACTGCCTAAACATCACTCCAACCTCCTTCGTCTAATTTATAGGATGCTTCACTTTCCGGCCGGTCCGGACTGTCGACTAGCTTAGCTACACGTTCTTCGGCACGACCTGTGAGGGCGTTTTAGAGATTGTCAGATTAACAACACGCTAACATTTAGAACCTTTTCGCAGATAGAGGCGCGTAGCAGAGGCATGTGAGAGGATGTGGCCACCAATGGGCTTGAGAGCACCTCCGGCCACGAATGTCATTGTAGCACCAGGATCAGCTGAAGAAAGGGGATTGGTTAAGAGGCCAGATTCGACATTGGAGTATATTAATACATTGTACTTGGTTAGCCAATAGGATGGCGATCTGTTCGGAGTCATCAGTAAACTTTGCTTGAAAAATGAGGCTCGGGAACCATAGACATTATATTCTTCGGATAGCTTCGTAAGTTTAGACAACATCTGAAGATCATTTTGATGAATAAAAGAACTCCATGGACAGAATTTTCACCGCTCTGAACCTGTGCAAGCTAACAAGGTCTATTACCTAGCCTCAATTCACACTCGAGGTAGCTTACCTTTTGTTGTCGTTCGCTGAGTTCACCCCGGCCCGAATAATCGACGCGAAAAAGAGCCATGATGCTATCAATAATCTTCACAATCGTCAGTTCACAATCAAAGTTTAAACTGGAAGCGCACAAGAAGTCGAAAATCCCTGTCTTCAGCAAAACGCAAAGAACATTCGTTGATAAGCTCCATCTAATAGCCCATGTATTCATTCAGAGCTTGACCCAACCATAAGAAGGGTAGGCGTACCTGGTGCTCACTGTTGAAAGCTCTGGCTATATAGACCGTTGCACTTGAGGCGCTTTTAGCATTCAAGTAGTAGATATTTACCATATAGAATATTCTCGAGTGCCATACTGCCATCTACACCAAATCTGTCTGCTATGGCCCTGATGCGATCCGGACGGAAGGTTCCTGGTATGCTTTCAATTTATTTATGAAATAAAGCACAGGCAGTCAGTACCCTCTGTGTCAATGTAAGCGACCTCAAGATCGAGTAAAAACGTGAAGGAGTAGTGTCAAGAGATCTGATGCACCTTTCCGGCAGCACCACCGAGATCAGGGGGCAATTGTGTTACAACACTCATTGTATGTGCCATCTGTGTCTTGCCAGTACGGAACTCTCCATAAACTACCCGTGCGTCAGTCAACATAAGATACCTCAGGTTTCAGGGATACCCTCTGTTATAGATTGTGACATGAGACCTCCTGTTGCCGTAGATCGATGAACTCGATGAGACCTCAAATGAAGTAACACCTACCGCCGAGAATAGCATCGACAGACTTGCTACCGGTGCTGATAATATGTACTCTTTTCCGCCGTTCTTGTACCTCGATGCCAGTGGCGAAGGATGACCCCTTGTAGTTCTAAGTTGAAGAAATAACTGTTTTGTCTACCGGACCAACCAATATTTTGTGTGTAGCTTCCTATACAATGACAATTGGTTTGGGTTTCCGAGTAGTCTGCCAATAACGGAACTGACCTTGATTTTTTCGACTTTGGCTTCGGACATACCCTATATATGCCATCAGAAATTCAATGAGTGCCCGGCATATACAGACATGCGCTCTATCAACCTTGATCTTCAGAAGTTGCCGTCTGGTTGTCATATTGACTCCAGACACTGTGTTGATAGCTGCGGACTTGACTTGCAGTGAGCACCGATTTTCACGAATGTGGTCGGAGCATCTACCTTGAGTTTGAGGATATCCTGAACGTTAATCCCCTGTCATGCAATGCTGAGACTTAGATCTTACAACCCCTCAGGCAGCACTTACATGTTGTTGGAGTTCATCGACAGAGTCAAAGAACGGTGTCTGAAATTTGATCAACATAAGGTAATTGATTCACAAATAAGCTCTTTAACTTCATCTTCCTCCATGACAGGGCTTGGAGCGCGAGAGGCAACGGAGAGAACAGAAGGCACTCGACGAGGTGGCATTCTTGCTTCTTGGTAAAAGGAAAAGGATTGAATAAGTAAATACGACGTCTGAGGCTTTTGAAGGAATTTTGAGGATCAATATTCACGTGAGTGCATATATCCACCGTGTTTCATCTGCAGGACATCAAATATATGACACAAGAATGACCAGTCCAACAACATCGGCTAGATTACAGGGAAATAAACGAACCCGACGTACTAGTCGATAATCAGTGTACCTCTTGTCCTTCGAATGCGATCCTCCAGACCTCCTTCGCCGTAGACCTTTTTAAAGTCAGAGTTCATGAATCCACCAATTCCACCGGACTTGGCGGATTTTGCACGTTCTGATTCCTCTTTGGCTAGCTCAGCCTTCTCTTTCTCCAATAGCTCTGCTAGTCGCTGCTTGCGCTCACTCTGCATGCTGGTGGCATCGAAAGTCATTGCAGCTAGACGAGCTGTCCGTACTTCGGAGAGCGACTTGACATCTTGCTTAGATGGGCTAGATTGACAAGGTTTGGGTGGAGGAGAACGATCTGCATGATACTCCTTGGAGTGGAAGCGGTGGTCATCTGCCTCTCGGGAATCTGAATGCCTGCCATTGATATAATTAGGACTGATTCTTCGGCGTCGACTATGAGAAGAATCCACGTTCCTCTCTCGCTCTCGCACTCTGTCGTCCAGTATAGGACTTCGACTATAGCTTCGTCTCCTGAAATCAGGGGTATATCTGTAGCTATCGTGCCGGAGCAGACGATGGTGACCTCTTTCCTGACTTGTTGAACGTCGGGAATAAGGAACAGGCGATCGCCGTCTTTCATATGGGCTCCGCGATTGTCTAGGATCCCGGGGACTTAGTGAACGCGAGTCACGATGATGTTTACGTTCAGCTTTCAATCTCTTGCGTTCATCTTTCTTTTTGTTTCGTTCATGCTTGTCTTTCTTTGGTTTGATACCATTCCGTTCTTGCATCTCGCGCAAGCGCAAAGGATTTGACATGAGTGCTTGGTAAGCAGCCTGTTCTTGTTGTTTAATAGCCAGCAGTGGATCCTCGCGAATCTTAGCTTGGATATCGCGAGTGCTGTTGGCATTTTGGACTGCGATGAAATTTTTATGTGAAGCACCAAGCTGGGAACTTGATGAGGCAAAAATCAGAATAGGTGGAAACTCAGAGTACCTTTGCATTGTCATCTGCAGTTAACATTTTATCAACCCGCTTCTTCCCCAAAAGATAATCTTCCAAGTCATTTGTATTTTGGCTGTTCCCTGTGGCTGGAGTTGCATACATCCATTCCAGCTTCTCCTGCCGCTTTTTACCAGTTTGTTCCTCTTGTAAACGTTGCAGTTCCTGGAGTTGACGCTCCTCTTCCTTCTCCTTCCGAAGTTGATCTAGTTTCTTCTTCTCCTCGAGCTGGAGAGGACTATTAGTAAGGCAGAGACTCAGACTTAAAAGAGGTACACACCGCCTCCTTCTCCTTGAGCCAGACTTTCTCTTGATTCTTGAGAAGGACCGGATGCCAGGACTTTTTCATGTTCAGATCACCGCCACCCATTTTGACTGATAGTTTAGCAAGAAAGATAGATGAGGAGGATTGACCAGGTCACTGGAGACAGAAACAGCACAGAGCACAGAAACAGCCACATATGACATAATCAAGGATACATGTGATCTTGTCAAGGAGGCCTCTGGTGCGAAACGTCAATGGTCCAGGAAATCGGATACCCACATGACTTGGATTCTTATGCGACTCATCACCCGAACTCTGACGTAGAAGACTCGTCGAATTATACCCAACCTATGTTCGTATTATTCTAACCCTCAGTGCGCAAGCGTTAGCGTTAACGCACGCCCTAGGCCAACGAAATCCATTTATGCTCTTACCCGCGAGGAAATAACTCACGGCCTTGCAAATCGTTTTGTCCACTCTCAGACATATATCTTCCTTTATCTTGGAATGGCTGCGCTCTCAGTGACCACCATTGTGCTGAGTCTGGCGGACGGGTGTCCTGGCCTTGCGTTTTATGTCCTTGAGATCATCATCAATGCCGCCATGATCATTGAGGTTGGCATTCGCTTTGTAGCACTCGGCAGGGTGTGTTTCCTTTCAGTGCATCAAGTTACCTCTCACCTTCCTTGTAGCAATTCTGGAAATCACCGTTCAACATTATGGATGTAATCCTTACAGCTTTCTGTGCGCTAACACTTTTAGTGTTAGCTTTCGCAGAGTGTGGCACAGGAAGTAAGGAAGAGGAAGTGTTTGACACCTTGCTTCTAGTGGCACGAAATGTTCTTCAGTTTGGGCGGTTGGCTGCAGTGATGCGACAGCAAGTATTATAGGCTGATGGGGTGATTTGGAGCTGATAAAAACTTAGATCTGGGCAGTCGATCTTTTCTCGACCGAAACCAATTGATATCAATGCTACACGTCGCGCCGACTTTGACATGGAGTTTGATGTTGAAGGTGGTGAAGAAGACGAACTGAGTCGTCCCCTAGTTCGCAACTCTGTTGTATCCGATGTAGAGGCCAACGGCCGATCAGTGGAAGATCAAAATGCTAGAGACTATCTGGACATGCCGCGTGCCATTCAGGCGGGGCGCAACAGAGATACAGAAGACATCTGGGCGGAAATTGGATAAATGTGTATCACAGTGATCGCTACCTGGGTTTGTATATTACTGGTATATTATGTCAGACAATAGGTCGCTGGTCCCTGAGAAAAATGTTGTGCTACTGCTTTGACCCAAGAGAGTGGAACAGCATGGTGAGTATTCCAGAATAGCGACGAGCATCAGAAAGATGATGGGACCTGTCCAAACGCGTGGTACTGACATTTTGGCAGATGAGGTCGTCCTACAAACTAACATAGGCACTAGTCAGACAACTGATGATTTGTTTTGATGTGACCATCTATTCCGAGTTGCTTTCTTTTCGGCTTACCCGTCTGCTCCTTTTCTGACCTCCCCTTCATGTCTTCTGCTCTCCCTCCAGAACAATCCCGTTCCTGGTGGTCTCTTTCATCCAAATCCTCAAAGCAAGACTTCCACACCAACAACGACAAGCCCCCATCCAAGCCCCCTGGCAGAAACTTGTTTTCTTTTATCAATCGCAAGTCTAAGAAACATCTGACTCTACCGATTGAAGAGCCTCCTTCTCCTCTACAATCACCTACGCCGCATGTGCAACGGACAAACCTCCGAGGGGGATTCCCACTTAGATCCCCATTGTCTCCTGCCGAGTCAATCGAACCATTGACACCTATGGATGGTCTTCGCGAAGGACAGCGATCATTACTGACTCTGGATCACGATCCCTTTGGAGTACGAGGCCGAGTGGCTCGTGGACCTACGAGTCCATCCACCTTCTCTACCCACTCGAATAGTTCCTTTCTCGATGTCTGCTCAAAACCAGACAAATCTATTCGTTGTTTTCGGCCTTCCTATTCTTCGTCTTCCTCAAATTCCAATTCAGCACACGAGTCCCAGTCTTCGGAGCTACTCAAGGTCCATAGTTCGAACGTTGAACAACAGATTTTTTCTCCTTCGTAAGGCACGATTTATTAACCTTTCAACCAGCTTATACGTCGATAGACCCATGGATAACAGCAAGAAAAACACCAGTTCTACTTATCCTCAACTTCTATTACCAGCTAGCCAGCCAAATTCACGGTTACCTACCCGATTACGGGGAATGACTCAAAGTGACTCCCATCAACATTCATTTTCACAGGAGGCTTATGCTACGATAAGGCAGAGATACCTTTCTTCACCTGGTAGTCGGCCACTTCCCAGTCGGGGGACGACTTCCCCCTTTCCTTCTTGGGTACCAGGGAGTCAACTGTCCAGTCACCCCATCAAACGGCCCTCTTCCAGTGGGTGTATCTTACCCAACCAATCAGCCACAGCTGTGCCTATATCGCATACGCAAACTATTATACGTCGAACCTCAACTCAAAGGCTGCAACCGCCGCCCACGCCTCCAATTCATGAATTGCCTCCACAACCATCAGATGCTACGGGAGAACCACTATTGGAAAGTCAGGTGGAAGATCAATTGGATAGCCAGCCAAATTGCAGTGGTTCATCATCATCTAGCATATCATTTGTTTCATCGACTTCGTCAAATGAGAAGCTTGTCAACACTTTTGATCGAATTAAGGAGCAGGATCCAGAAGACCGGTCGTTTGTTGCCAATCTTCAGCCTGAACCTAAAATGGCCGACAACTTGATCCCCTCTGCTAGCAGGCCGCTGGCAGAAATAGTACGAGTCCCTTTACATTGCCCTTCTTCACAGCGTCCCCCCTCAGTACAAAGTCCGACGTCAACACTTCCCTTAGAGGCATCCCAGGTTCTCCAGGAATCAAAGTCGTATGACCAATTCGAGCATGGACTTTCGACCACTCCATCTTCTCAGTTACCCGAACCTCTGACTCATTTGGCACAGGACACACGATATGGTAGTACTCTGAGCCATACGTCAAATTCGGCTTCAGTCTCAGTATCGCCTATGCAACGGAGAGTCTTTTCGGGGTCAAATTTTCGTCGGCCTTCGACCTCATCGGGTGTTAGTACACGTTTGGACCACGGAATTCCCACCAGTGCTTCACCATCTAAAACGCGGCCTGCAAACAGACTGAAATTGAGGTCTTTCTGGGAAGATCATCCTCCAAGTCCTACTCAGTCGGACCACTTGTTGCAACCAATCATATCCCCTGATCTACTCGCTCAAATAGAGGCAGATCTGGAAGATCGCTCTTCCTTGGGCTCACTTCCTCTGCTTTCTATCTCATCCGACTGCGGACAAGAGCGGACGATGAGAACACCAACCGCCTCATCTGACCGGTATAGTGAAGTTAATTCATCCAGTATATCGTCACAATCCCTCTCGGAGGTATCCAAAACACCGCCATTGTCCGCCAAATTAATAACAGTGCCCATGATCGAAACAGGGAACCTGTCAGGGACCATCGTGGGACGTACTGTGTCTTTGGTGAAGGCTAGACCCTCGACAACGTCTTCATTGTCCCGCCGACCGGCCACAGCGTCGGGTACTACAAGTCTCGGGCCTCTGTTACCAATGCCAACTTTGCATGAACCAGAGGTGAAGAGCTTCCGGCCTGTTCATATCGATACTCTGAGCCCGACCCATAGTGGAATGACTCCTACTCCTATATCACCTCTGGGCCTCAGAAAGAGTCAGCAAGAGGGATCCAATGCTGGCAACGTAAAACTTCCGCCGCTGCAATTGGGAAGTTTGCCACCGCCACCTCGGCCTAGGGCAAAGGCAGAAACCGTAACTCAGCTGCAGAAAGCTCCAGAAGAACCTCGGCAGAAGAGGGGTAGGCTAAAGAATTCGATTGGGATTGATTTTGGTCCTGAGCAACGACGTGTCATTTCTCCTAGTATTCAACCCAATGTTTATTGTCCTCCATCCCAACCGATGGCTCAGCCTGCGACCTCTGGCACACGTCCCATCCCGCCCGGAGACCCATCAAGGCCTTTGGTTCAGAGTTGTCGACAGCCTGAACCACCTGATGGAGTCCAAGAAATACCAAGTCAAAAGGTTCTATCAAACACGATTCCATCCAACGAGCAGCAGCTATCACACAGGATCTCACTTCAGAGGAAACCATCATTCCTGGATATTGATAAGGATGACGACACGGAGGCAGATGGGATTTCAGATTCTCAATTTATGAAATCTACTCTGAGTGGTCCTCTCAGCTTCTCACTATCGGCTACAGAAAGCTTTCTCGAGTTCGAAAGTGAAAGTTTTGATACCATCAGAATTCGGCCCTGAACAATAGTCAGGAAAATTTCTCTCATCACTGGTCAATCTACAATTTTGTATTATTCTTTGTTTCGACCTTTTTGTTGTTTTATCGGTATTTCAATTCTAAGAATCGACAGACTCATCCTCGAATGTGATTAATCTGTACTATTTATGAACCATCTCTCTAATTTTGATTTTATTATTGGTACCTACCTCTGCTTTAATGACTGTACCTTCTTTATTCATTAGACAGCATGTAACGAACATCACGCACTGGGTTTTTCTGATATCATCACTGGTTGTTATGATACATTGATATAGAAGTGGGATTTATAGAACTGTATCTTGGTCTCATTGAGTAGCAAGCAAAGAAGTAGCAAAATGCCTTTTCGTTGATATACAAAATTTCTGTTTTGTTCAGGTGTTGGGTAATCGGATCATTCATATTCATTGAGAAATTTCAGTCGTGATTCGATTACCTGGGGTTGTAAGAAGTTAGGTACCTGAGAACCTCTGGGAAGTAGGTATTGACGGATGAAATGGAGATCTGTCATTCCAGCCAGGTTTATTTTTGGCTTAATTGGGAAAATACGAGAAGTCCTGTACGTTACCACGGACTGCGAACGAGCACCATGTAACAAATTGTTGATAAAAAAAAAAAAAAAAAGTCCTGTACGTTTCGATGGTTGCAATCTTGAGAGGCGAGTGTTGACACGAAAACCCAAGGTCTACATTAGGCATACAGGATAGATTAGACAAAAAAAAAACGAGGGAAGTATCCCAATGAAGGCAAACAATGAGGAATTCCACCGGCACCGGATTTACGACTTCACTCCGTTTCTTCTGAATGATAACCAGCACGACGCATAGCTCCCAGCCTATGCCTTGCATGACCTAACTCCCTTTCCAATTTGAGGATCTCCACTTGTTGTTCCATCTCCCGCTTCTTGAATTCTAGAACTGCCATATTTTTGTAATCGATCTCTTCGTCTTCAATTTCCCTTGCAGATACGGCTTTGACTTGACGGACAAGTGCCCTGCAAGCTTCTGTGACTGCTTTAGCAGCAGCTTCAAGGCGCTCCTGGGTTTTGGACATCAGGTTAGCTTTGACACGGGACGCAGCAACGAGCTGGGCTGTGGCTGCTGCCACTTCATTAGATGCAACAATCAATTGCTCCAGTGAATGTGTCCCCGAAAGAACACCGTCTGCGCTCTCGATCAAGAGATTTGTTGCGAATGCAACAGACTTGGCAGCTGAGATGAGGCCCTCTGTCCAGCGATTGTTGCGTTTATAGAATTGCTGGACAGTGCTGGATCCTTTGCCTTGAGCTACTATCTCTTGTTGAGATTCAGTGGCAGCTTTGATCAAGCGAGCAATGGCATTGGTGATGGCCATAGCAGAAGAGAGAATAGACTCGTGAACTTGAAAATCGACTGCACTGAAACGGGTCGAGTCGCGTGGCCGGTTCATGAGTTCTCGCAAACGTTCTGTGGCCGCCTCGATCGCGGTTGCGGCACTGTTCATCTCTTGCTCAACGATATCACCGATATCACCATTTGTTCGAGTCAAAGAGCCACCTTTCTTGGCGATCAGAGCATCAAGCATTTCGGCAAGTCCAGTCAGAGCCATACGAGCCTGACTGTTGTGGCGGGTAGGAACATCTTTACGTTGGGCAGGTTGTAAGAGGTCAAGTCTATAGGTTTGAAGATTATCGAAAAACCTCAGGCCAACGTCACCAGCTGCTTTTGCAGTGTTAATGATTTTGTCTACGGCATCGTCATCGCTGGCGAGGCGAGTGATGCCTTTGGTATTAATTAAGACATCTGAGAGGGATTGAGCAAATTCATTGGCAGACTTGATGACTGCCACGTGGTCACCACCTTGCCCGCCGCCAAGATGGAGATTATAAATGGTCGCAAAGTCGGTAGCATTATTGATAGCTTTCTCGATCATTGAGAGTGTATATTCCGGGGTAGAGTTAAGGTTGCCCGCTTGAGACGGTGATTCTAGCTCGTAGATGGCATCATCTACTTTTTGGACACAAGCTTGCAGTATTGAATCTGAAACAACTTAATCCTATTCCAATGGGAAGAACATAGAAGCATACTGATTATCTGGTTTAAGCTCTTACGATGGTCCAGGATCACAAGGTCAAACTGTGCATTAGTTGTTTCATCGGTCAAGCCTTGATTCTATTCGGCAGGAAAGATTAGGATACTTGCAGTTCAAGATGAGGGCTGGAATAACGCACCGCTCGAACCTCGGCCAACTCCTCGATAGTTGAATCCATTCCCTCTTGAAGAATCTGGATTTCGGCGTCTTTTTCTTCGCGTAAATGCTCAAGATCAACCGAGGCATTATCCAGCTTCCCAAGCAATTCATCGATATGACTTTGTTTAGACTGCAAGAGGCAAAAATAGATGATCGTCTTACTTGATCGACAAAACACGACTGACCCTGAGAGAATCCTCAAGCTCAGACAGCTGCCTGTTATACTTAGACATAATGCTAGTCACTTCCTGATTCTTGGATCGTGATGAATCCTCAACCCGCTCATTGGCGAAATCAAGCTCCCGGCGCAAGCGGTCCGTTTCTTCTCTATGTGATGACTTCTGTCGGTCGACTTCAAAACGAGCGCGATCGCGTTCCCGAAGCATATCAGCCAATTCAATGTTCTTAGTTTTGAGGTCTCGCTCCATTCTCTCCACTCGATCATTTGCCTCCTGTGCTGAGTTGGCCTTGAGCTGAAGTTGCTTGAATTTGGAGAGCATGTCAAGATGCTCAGTGCGAAGTTGACTGTAGAGTTTTGCAAGCGCTTCATATTTGTTTCGCCACAGAGTGACTTGGTCTTGAAGTTGCTTGATGAGTTCATCTTTAGATGCAAGTTGTGAGTTCACATTTAGTGAGATTGAACCTAGTTCGGCTTCAAGAGCTTTCACTCGCTGGAAGAAAAACGGTGAATCTTTGATCGGGAAGGATTGTAGTAACTTACGCGATCGTACTGTTCTAAGAAGATCTGATCTCTCTCATACTGTCCTCGCATGGCAAGTATTTCCTGTTGTAATTGCATTGTCTCTTGATTGACTGCAAATTGCTGCTGCTGCATCTGTGCCTGCAACAGTTGTTCTTGAGCAAGGCGCTGAGCTTCCTCTTGTTCGCGCTGCCTTCGTTCAAATTCTCGCTGCTGGGCAAGCTCAGCTTCTTGTCTATGACGCTCTTCCGCTTCGCGTGCTGTCTGGAGTGCCGTCTGTTGGTCTTCATATTGCTTGAGAATACGTGCTTGTTCGTCGATTTCAGCGTTTGTTGGTGTGGGCGTCGATGATTTGACAGGGGTTTGGGACTGTTGTGGGCGGGCAGGTAAGTCAGGGGCATCCCCACTATCCATCAAGTTGGGTGGTTCCTGTGGCGATGTGAGAGATAGTGCTAGGTTATTATCAACATGGATGCCTACATGTCCAAGCTTTGGAACGTTAATGAGACCAGTCAGATATTTGAGATTAGAACATTCATAGTAGAATTTCCGAAGACTGTAATGTTGACCATTGTAGCGTTCTTTGAGAGGTTCTAGAACGTCAACATCATTTGTCCCTGAGCAGTGATGTGAGGTTAAGAATCAAAACATGTGCTTGGACATTCTTACTGCGGTACATAGCCCGCATCATACTGGTAATGAATCTATATATTCCCCAGCTTTCCTTCACGAGTGGCACAAGGGAGGAAATACGACATTCATTGTTGGCAGAATATCGAAAATGAGAGAACACCATCTTTTGGAATGACTCGATTTGGTCTTGTAGATTCATGAGGTCCGAAATGGTCTCATATCTATCATATTATGGTAGATTGAGGGCACAGGTCATTCGGAATGCGGCACTTACCCCTCATTGGGATCATCTATGCCTTTCAAAGTCACATATTCATCATAATCGAATAGACCGTTAAATTCAGGGCGTAGGCGATGAAATCTTAGTTTCTGCAAAAGAAATTGGACATATGTCCTGATGAGAGGACCGTAACCTCTTAGGTATAAGAATGGGAGGTTAATAAAGCTCAACTGTAGGGACACTCACCTCGTGAGCCATCGCCCCCAACTGTCCTTGCACAGGTTTCAAGCCATGCTGTTTGTCCATGAGCTTCTTTAATTGTCTTGGAGATATAGTTTAAGGCCGCGAGGATGGTGACAGGTAAGACGGGCTTACAATAGGATGTCCTTCTTGAAGAACTTTGTGTACAGTAATCAGAGCCTTGAAGGTTTGGACCTCATCAGCGAGGATTGGTTGAACTCGAAGACCACCCCAGAAGGATATGGATGAGTGGTAATCCCAGGTATAAACGATACATTCTATTCAGAGCTGAGTGCTAAGAACAAGTGCACTCTATACCCAACTCACTTCGAACATGCTTTTGTTTTGGCGCACTTTCCTCTGGACTTGTAGCCTTCTTGATGTTCACTACGAGTTCATGCTCAGCCTTTTCTTTATCCACAGGTCGCGTGGGGTAGTGAATCTCTTCATCGACGTCAAAACCACTGTGACGCCCTCGGCTGCCAGCGAACCTTGCTAAAATCAGGGTGATATTTCCATCAGTACGAGTTGGCCTCACATTTATCAGGTAACTAGTGTATTTCTCTGACGAGTGGCACGCAATTTGATGGTAGGATGAACAGATGCTACCCTTACGTAGCCGTGTGAATGACAATGACAAACGGGCCGGTGTCGCCAAAAGGCGATAGTACTTTATGTTTGTTAGACAGCTCATCCAACAGCGCCCTCACTCTGTACTTAAATTTAGCTCCCAATGCTTTCAGAAAACGGAGCGCACGCTATGGTGGAACAAGAAGTCAGACGCCCCTGTAATATATAAGCCGCGAAAGGAAGCGTGGATTACCCCGACCATGGTCATCGTTGGAATCATACCCTTTTTTACTTTTGCGCTCGGGACGTGGCAATTGAAGAGATTGAAATGGAAAATTAATCTCATAGATGAATTGGAGGAAAAATTACAGCTCCAGCCATTGAGCTTGCCTAATAAAATCAAGTACGTCTTTAATACCCAGTCGCAGAGATTCCTTTGAAAAAAAAACTAGTCTTTCAGTCATCCCTGAATTTGTCTATCGAAAGGTTGTACTGAATGGAAAGTGGGATCATGCCCACCCCATAATTTTGTCACCCCGTGTTCGAGAGGGTATACATGGAGTCCATATCATTATGCCGCTTGTTCGAGAGAAGGGATCCACAGTTCTAGTTGACCGAGGCTTCGTCTCAAAGGAACAGCTGCAGTCTGGTGCTTATCTGAAGGATTGTGACCAAGTTGAGATTACTGGCCTGCTGAAAACGTCACAGAAAAGGAACGCATTTACGCCCAACAATGAGCCGATGGATGGGAAATGGTATTGGACCGATGTTGAGGCAATGTCAGAGTTTGCAGGTGGCGAGAAGGCGGGTGTCCAACCAGTCCTCGTGGAGCAGATTTTCGGTAAGTTGCTGTTTTGTTTTTATTCTTATCTACGATTTATTATAGATTCGTAGAGGGACATGCGGGGGAAGCGACTCAGCGAATTGAACGGGGCATTCCTGTTGGACGCCCGCCCACTGTTGAATTGAGGAACTCACATCTATCATATGTCATTACATGGTGCGTCGTTCATTCTAAACTCGAATTTCTCTGAATAAGGATGTAGGTATGCACTCTCTGGGCTGACTGTAGTCATGTTCTCCAGGCTCCTTATCAATAGACGACGAAATCCTGGAAAGCGTATGCCTCGGTTTAGGTAGACAGTAGAATCATAGCAGATGTAATCACGTGTATGTCGCCGAGTCTGGAGTTTGGAATTTGGTTTTACCATTCAGATTGCAAGGTCCCCAAGAAATGGAATTCTTCGACTTAAGTTCTTACGAAATATTCAGAGGACCACAAGAGCCTGGGATTCATGTTTCCGAGAGACCGTTGTTGGCGCGCCGAAGAGCACACTGCTGAAAGATCTGGCATTCACGTGCGAAGCTCTCCTTTAAAACCCAGCGCTCGTCTGGCCAGGATCGACATCGGCTCAGCTCAACTGACGGCTTGACTCCTGCCTCGGAGCCACCCTACCGGATACGACGTCCTCCTCTACTTGGTCCTATCATGGACAATCAATCTCCTTACAATGTTAGGACGGTGCCAGACTTGGATGCTGGAGCAAGCCAAGTCAATACATCCTCAGACGAATATGATCTCTGTGAGTTCAATTTAATCACGCCATATGACATTATTTTGACTGGTTGCTCTAGCCCATGAAGGCAAGCTATCGTACGGGGGGAAATTGTTTCCTACTCACCATACCGTAATCAGACCCGCGAATACTTCAAGATGTACAACGAGCACTCAAATTCAAGGCAAAACGCGAAGCTAAGATGAAGGCAACGCGGTCTGGCAATGATCCCTACATGTCCACGATCCAAACTATACCACTTGGCAGACATCCACTTACATCTTGTTCTTCGCCTTTGCGAAGATTCAGCACTAGTGCTGGGTCTGATGTTGACTTCAGCCCTTCAACTCGACGGTATTCGATGCAGGTGTCTCAACACCCTGTTCCATCTTCTTTAGACAACGGGTTGACACTGGACTGGTGCTCTTGTACAATCGAAGAGGAGAAGAATGATAGGAGATGGTTATTGTCCTCTCGCCGGAAAGAGAAGATGCCTCCGTTAGAACTAATGCAGGACCAACAGGAGAAAAATCATCAAGGTGCCTGATATACTCGTCCGAAGTTATATCACACTCTGACACCCACCAGAACGACTCTACAAAATTCGCACTTCAGCCTCTTTGCAAACTCAACGCAAAGCAGCCATGACATCCGATCAGTTGCAACGGCGGTATAATACCTTTTCAAGCACTCAAACCAAGTCCACATCCTTGAATCTTGCCACAGTCTCTCGTTGGTACGGTTCGCAAGATGAAATTCTACGACAAGATCTGGAAAGGTCCGAACCATTGACCTGGCTCAAGCACCTTCCACGAAGAACGCACTTACTCTCACGATGGCATCTCTCAGCGCGAATTATTGAGACCTTCATTACTACCCAGGCTGTTCCCTCGCAATCCCAATTCCCATCACAACCACGCCCCATGGAACCTATCCCAGAAGATCACTCAATCCAAGACTTATCTCACCCTTTAGCACGCGTTCACTCTCCTGAACGTATATATCTACCGGCTGGCAAGTTACGTGTTCCAAAGGAATCTTTTGACGTTGAGTCGAGAAGAAGTGCAGATTCCTTTCCTAGTAGCATCGTCAGTGATTCGTCCAATCTCGCCATGTCACCTGTCCCATCAATTGAGCAATATAATCGACCAAGAGCCAAGACGCCTTCACGCTTAGAATATATGGGGAGTGGTGGAGAGGAATCGATCAGTACGCCTATACTGGCTAAGTCCAGTCCTGAGAAATCGCCAAGAAGAAGGGCTATGTCCCCCGATATCACAAACATGCGTAAAAGAGCTCTCACGAATTTCAGTGACAACTTGCCGATAGTTGTTCCGCCAATGTCTGATACTGAGGAGACATGTAGTCATCATGATAAGGAATCCGCGCTCTCGTTGGGTGTGAGGTCGCGATTGAATGTCGATTTGGCAGTTCGGAATCAAAGGTTTTCATACTCGTCTCTGCCCCGACATCAACCAGTCTCAGAGCCCCTCCTTGAAGACTCGCAAGAAGGGATCGAGATTGAAGAGGCGCTTCGGAGAGAGTATGGGCAGAAGGCAGCGTATGTATGATTTTTACTGTCCCAGGACTAATTTTCTGACAAATGTTTTAATAGTTTACTTCGAGACACAGTGCAGCACAATCACCGCATCAGACAGATCCTCAATCGAATATCCATCGGTGTGAAAGATTATGATGCCATACAGCGCAAGACCATGGGGATACTTGGTCAAAGGCAGCGAGTTCTTCCTAAAGACCTTGTCGAGTCCTTTGGACATGATCCAGCTGCTGTGACTGGTCTAACAAGACGCTTGAAGGGGTGGCGAGCAGTTGAAGACATCCATCAACGATTGGTGAAACAGCGCCAGATTTTTTCTGCGTTCATTGCCTTAGAATCACATAGGATGGTTGACCACAAGAGTATACTAGATGATAAAGTCTCTCGGCTCATTCAGAGTTTATCTGTCCTAGAAGAGCGGAGAGAAGAATTGACCAAGAGAGCAAAAGATGTTGAACACTTGCTTCAGGATGTACAAAAATCCTACGAATCTGCCAAGACGAACTACGATAAGTCAGTAGCCCTGACATCTAACCTCTACCCTGAGGTAAGAATTTGCATTTGTCACTAACCATGCTGGCTATTGATGACCCAAAAATAGCTTTCACAAGCCGTCCTTCTAGAGGAGAGCTATAAGGACCAGTATCAGCAAATCTGGGAATTTGGCATGGATGCTTTAACGCTTTTACTGGATACCGTGACACCTTTCTGGAGAACATACGGTAAAACTATAGGCCAAGATGTCCGAGATTTCCTTATTATTCCATTATATCGAAATGAGTTCACTGGTGAGGCCAAACGATACCCTATCAATGCCCTTCCGAAGCGATCACCACACCATTGGCTTGGCTTGGCAATTGTGCTACTCAGTTCTATCTTGTGGACTTTAATACAGGTTCGTGTAGTACTTTCATCTATGATGCACTCCAAATTGCGATGGATACCGATTGAAGGGATGCGATATACCGTCTTGCCCTTCTTCTGGTTTGGTGTTTTCATTCAGTGGTTTGCCGTTCTCGTGGAATGTGGAATTGTATTCACGGAAATGGGTGTCGTTGCGTGGTGGCTGGGATGGTCCGTTAACTTATTAAATTGACGCTTGTTCAAATTGATCAGTTATTCGTCATTCTGATTTCTCTTTCTAATCCACACTTATCCTTTCAAGCACTCCGAACTTTTTTTTTGAAACACCTTCAATCTAACTTAATGCTATATTGTATGTGATATTATTATGAATTGTAGCACTTATCACCTCTGCAGAAACTTACATGGAAACACTAGAAAGCATGCACTTGCGGAGCATCAGGAATAAATAATGTGATTTTTGAACACCTGCTGATGCAGTGACTGGGTGACCCGAATGTAAAGCTGGAGATCGAGTTGACACTGCAGTGGACGCTCCATCTATTGGATTCACGGGGGTGTGCTTGTAAGTGATGTCATCACAGGGATCTCGGAATCAGGCTTAGGAACTGTAAGGGAATCGTATGATGGAAAAGACGGTTTTCGAGGCAGTTGGGGAACTGTGTCATCCGCCTTTCCAGCATCAACGCATTCTCGGCAAAATCCTGTTGACGTTGTCAGCCTCTAGTAGAACAATTGAGCTGTAAAGACTCACGCCCACCCTTCATCAATGGTACATCCATCTTGAAACACACAGTGCACCGTATGATTGGTGAGGGTTTTTGAGCAGATTGATATCGTCGGCGCTTTGGTTCTTTTGGTTCTTTGGAAGATTCGTTGGATTTCTGGGTCTGAGCAGAGTAAGTTGCTGGTGCAATTGCCGTACCCTCAGTTATGGATGGAACTAGAGCTGTCTGAGAAGTCAATTTTGGTTTTGGTACAGTTTTACGACGAGGACGAGGAGGATTTAAGGGGCCTTGTTTCATTGGCTTCATGGTGTAACCGACGGTTCGTACCTGGCAAGGAGAGTCAAAAAATCAAATTACAGAGTTTGACTAGTACTTACAGCTTGAAGTTGTGTTAATAAAGCTCCTTGAGAAATCTGATGGGCAATGTAAACTTTTGGTCTCTTGGGCTAAGAGGCGTGAGCTATGGCATGAAAAGCGAGATCAAGTACATACTATCTTCGCTAAGGCTGCGGCATTGTCCTTATTTTGATCTTCCCCTCCAATCCAATTCAGGATCAGATTGTAGATAGCATCCGGTGCCTTCCGCAAACCAAATTTAATAGGTCGAGGGGGATTCTTATCCGGCTCGGACGGATTCGAAACATCCGACGTGGACGATGCTTGCGGAATCGGAAGGCGAAGAGTGAAGGAGACCTCGGATAAGCCAGAGCCATCTTTCGACAGAAGACGTGAGCATGAAGCAAGAGATCCTCGAGGTATCAACCACCGCTCATTAGGTATTTCTTGATATTCCATTACAAGATCCCATTCTCTGATGGGTGGAAGATGTACTTGTTGTTCAGTGGATAATGTAAGTGAGGATGGTGCGCCGGAAATTTTGACGCCAGGAAGATGAGGAAGGGCAAAAGCAAAGTTTCGTATCTGCTCTGGAGTAGCACTAGGTTCAACAGCGAGCCGAAACTTGGCTGCGAAGATTGGATTGACGGATGCCTCATGGTGGATTCTAGCAACAAGGTCTGATGATATTGTATACTCCAGTCCCCCACCCAGAGCGAGTCTGAGCTGGGTTACATCCTTATTACTCGATGAGCACGATGGCATTTCTGGTGTCGCAGGCGGCATAGGGATGGTTGTACTTTGTTGGGCCCCCTTAGAAGGGTAAGAATTAGCTGCGGTCGAAGTGGGTGGCAATCGGTATGTCGGGACAGTAGATGCAGGTTGCATGTAATGTACCTCATAGAATATGGTCTGCCGAAACTGATGTGGGCCGATGACGAGGTCGCACTTGCCCCTTGACATGATTGTATGGGGTGGTGGTGGTTCCGGTACTTTGGCACCTCGGACCCTACTAGTAAATTTTCGAAATGTGTGGTTGAGCCATTGGTCTCGAGCTGTCAATTACGGTGAGCAAAAATTTACAGCAGAGAAATACACAGCCTACATTGACGCAATGAATGTGCAAGCACAAGACTGAATTGTAGTAAGCAATTGGTGTTGAGAATCCAGAAGCATGAAAATGATACCTGTCGGGAATAGACTTGAGACCAATATCGACGTCCGCGGTGTCGAGTTCCCAGTTTCGCTTCTTACCATAGGGAAAGTCAATCCGAGCCATGAGTGGGATGAGGAGACCCACGGGCTTCCATTTCTGGATAGTTACCTTAACCATCACATCTCATGTACGGACTTCATCTCATTCATGAATGCTCTTTGCTCGACATTGCTTCTGATAGACAGGGTTGAAAAACTTGCACAATGAGCAGTCGAATCCGTGAGTTGTGTCACTTTTGTCCAAAGCGCTGCTCCAATTTGCCAATTTAGAAAAAGGGAGTACTGTCTTCCGCCCTGTAGCGAAAGCGCGCTCGCGTGCACCAACAGTAGTTCCTTCCCAAACCTCGTCTAGCTTCTTAAATCCAAGAACAGTTCATGAAGATAATCCAACTCAACAGCCCCTCTCACAAGCAGACTCTTTCATCGCACCTCCTACGAATCCTGAACTTCGACCGATTCCTATCGTACCCCCGCAACAGCAGAATGTGATGATTGATTCACTTTTTTCTGCTCATGGAGTAGACTTTTCTGATCCTCCTATACATTCTGATTCTCCTCCGGTCCTCATCAACACTTCTGATTTACCGTCCAGTTTGATTAATGTCGGACGCAGCATGTCCAACTCGATAATTATGCCTCAGCAGGACAATCGGCCACCTATGGTTTTCCCCCATACATTTGATCTTTCTCATGAGTTGGCCATAATGACTTCTGAGCCTAGTCAACAGACCCCAGTCATCCTCACTTCCTCTGGCCAGCCAGTTGAATTTACCAACACACCAATACTACCTGTGTTTGACAATTCTCAACAAACACCAGCGCCTGAAAACCCATCTCGACAACAAGTACAAGGTATCTATTTAGAGAAACCAAGACGAAAGAGGAGGATTGACAGTGATGGGATTGCCTCTCAACCGAAATCTTGTAGTACCACTCCCCGCCAAAGACGATCTCCCGGGCCGTCTCTTCCGCCCTTCGATCCCAATGTTGATCCTGGCGAGGACATAGATCCTACTGTCGTAACTATGGCCACACTCTGTAATGATACAGGCCAGGGTCGTGTCAGTAGCAAAGCCGCCGAGATTCTCACTAATCATGTGGCTTGGAAAGCCAGGAATAGAGAGAGAAGGACCCGCATGCGAGTGGCCATGGAAGTCAAAAAGCATGGTCGGCAGGTTGAACAGGAAACCGAACAGCATCCTTCAGTCCCTCTGGGAGATGCTGTTACTCCCAACGATAGCAACGAGAATGCTGGCCAAAGCACTTTGGGTACAGATGAGCAGACTGGCATCGACTATTCTCAACAAATGGAGACAAGTCGCTACAATGTCCAGGTTCGGATAGGTCCCAATGGCGAGACAATTATCGATGAAGAATCCCTCGTAGTTGACCGAGCCGAGAATGAAGATACCTCGGATTACATTCACGTTGTTGAATCTGACCACACAAAATTTGTCAATTCCGGGACCTATGGGAAGCGATATCGCGGTTCGCGTTGGAGTGCCGAAGAGACCGAACTATTTTATAATGTAAGTCAGCCTTATAGCCATGCCCATAAACTGATCACATGAACTAGGCCCTCTCACAATATGGAGAAAACTATGAACTTATTGCATACGTATTGCCTGGTCGTGATCGTAAATCTTGTAAAAACAAATTCAAAGCCGAAGATAAGAAAAATCATGCTCGTATAAATTATTGCCTCAATAACAGGATTCCAGTCGGTAGGTCTCCTAGAGCGATCATAACTTGGTTTTCAACTCATCAATCTTAGACATGAAGACATTAGAACGTATGACAGGCAAGGACTTTTCGGGTCCAGTTCCCGAAATACGTGCTCCGCCTCCTCCAGTGATACAACTAGAACCACCGCAAGAGCAAGGGAGTGCAGAAGAGATTACCTCACGTGCAGCGCTAACAAAACAAGTCAAGAAACGTGGTCGATCGAGAACAGCTGGAATTCCAGAGCAAGGTGTAGTAATTGTTGGCGATATAGACAGTGTTTCGTTGTAGGTGGAGAGTTTGTGATGTGGCCTTGTATACTAAACTTTCGCCCTTCTCACTACCAATCCGTATGATCCTAAACTAAAATAGAAAATGTGGAACCAAACTGATTTGTCGGGCATGCAATCAATGCAATCAATGCTGGATGACTTATCGTAGGGATTCTGAGAGAATTTAGGGGTGTAGTGTACACTTGAGATTCTGAGGAAATTTGATCCCGGCAACTGAGATGTTATGATGATGTCACGTACATGTTGGACCATAGAGCCCAACGTCAGGGGTGTATAAAAAGGGGTGAGTCAAGTAACGTTCAAGTAGGACCAGCGAGCATAGCGCAGCGTATAGATATACTAACTGACTCACCTAGTGATGAATAGACGACAATACTGTCAGTGAGGTGAACGTAAAGGAAGGAAGAACTCTATTCTGTGTCATAAGACATGGTAAATTATATACTCAGCTACAATAGATAAGCAACTCCATTCGTAGTCGAGGGTTGGTGGAGCTGTTGTAGTGATCGGTCGTCCTCGATCACGTTCTTAGGTGTTGGAATCCGTGCCGGGGCAGAAGTTGTCGTCGCCTATAATCATATGTTATGGCATTCAGTGCTCCTCCAAGGAATTGATGTAGTCATCTCGGTGCTGTGTAGTAACCCTTGTGTCCCTCGTCGTTCAGTGTGCCGATCCATCCTTTAATGTTAAGATGAATGGTCCTATGATAAAATACTTCATTTCACCTTCGAAAGACAAAATGATTGAGCACTGTCTTTAACATTGTGAGGAGAAACTTGATTGTACCTTAGAGTATTTATAGATTGTTAGCCTATTTTTGTCTCCATTCCACAGTGGACAAATTTCAAATAATAGTATTTAGCTTTGATCCGTCTATCCTGTTGTGGAAAATGGAGTCGCAAGCTGGTTTGGACTTGGAACAGAAGAGGTTATTCCTTTGCAAACCAGTGAAGTACATAGAACTAACTACCAAGCTTATATATCATTGAAAATATCTAGAATGTTCTTGTACCTTCGGCCGGATCATTGACGCAGCATAAATAAATATGCACGCAGGGAGTGAGGGAAAGGAAGAAAGACCTTAAATTATTCCCTATTTTATATATCTAAGTATCCTAGAAACTGCTCCAATAAATGATGTTTCCATGACATCTCGGTGTCATCCCATAACCGATATCATTCTGCGATAATCATGATGTCGGCTTGATAATCCATTAAAGAGAACATCTGGGACATACTAGATACAAGGCCTCCCAACCTCCCAGATCTTGACATCTAGGGAAGTCTGGGAGAGTCCCCAATTTTGAAATCCATGTCAAGCACCTCGACATGGAGTATTTGGATTGTTGAAATACAATCGAGGGAGGGTACAAACAAATAGTGAATACAAACTACTTACACTACTTATATATCTATCTACATCATGTAACGTAGCTGCCAATATCAATTGATCCCATCATGTGCATCGCGCAGGCTTGCATAGAATCCATAGAAGGAAGTCATCCACTTCGGGAAGAACTTTTAGTGAAAGCTAAATTTAGGCCACCCTACGTCATTTGATATTTGATGTCGCTCAGATAACAGCTGTTTTTCTATGCCATGTACGCAAAGTACCGAAGCCCTAGTTTACACTAAACCCTCGAGCATATCAAGATGGCCCACAAGATTGTTATATGTGGCGCAGGGTTTCTGGGCAAGTTAATACTGATTTTTATGACGCAGTCAGCTAAGGAAGGCCAGGGCAGGTATGAATATTGCTCGCCAGATTATGAGTGTGTCCGTAAGTTCCTCAGCGGTCCGACGTGTGCAGCTTTCCTCGCGTAACCCGTTGCCAATTCATGCAAAACTTGAGAAAGAACTTCAGGGAGACCGTCTTCTTCCACCCGTCACCCTTGATATAACCAAACCTTCCACTCTGATACCAGCCTTCGAAAATGCAGGTGTTATTGTGTCCCTTGTTGGGCTCATGCATGGCACCCCGCAGCAATTTGAAGATATTCAATGGCATGGTGCTGAAAATGTTGCCACAGCAGCCAGGCAGGCCGGCGCTAAGCTCGTTCACTTTAGCGCAATAGGCGCTGATCCAGATAGCCATATTCCGTATGCAAGGACCAAAGGCCTGGCAGAGATAGCCGTGCTGAAAATTTGCCCTGACGCAACGATTATTAAACCAAGTTTGGTGTTTGGTCCTGAAGATGACTTCTTTAACGTATGTCTTTTGTTTTTTTTTTTTGAAAGATTGGCGTCTAAGAGGGCCGTGAAACAGCGGTTCGCAAAGTTGGCGAAATTTCTTCCGTTCTTGCCGGTCTATGGAGGCGGTACAACACGTCTTCAGCCCGTTTATGTAGGTGATCTGGCCCGCGCAGTTGAGGTCATATCACGGATGGATCCTAGTATCGAGAGTCAGATCTCCGGGAAAATTATCGAAGCTGGCGGTCCGAATGGTAAGTATTAACATGTCTTCCTATGCTCAGAACTTGGACGAATCGCATACAGTATACACATTCAGACAACTTATGGAGTTGGTCCTGGAACACACAAATCGACGCCGACTTATTATCTCATTTCCTTTTTCGTTTGGTTATATTCAAGGTGCAATACTAGAGCTGCTTCCTCGCAACCTCTTCACCGTAACTCGGGCTCAGGTGAAAAATACCCCTGTATCCACCGATAATGCACTGACAAATCACAATTCACGTCACTATCAGATTGAACAACTCCAGAAGGATAACATCGTGACCGAAGACAGTCATCTTCCCTTCAAAAAGCTCATTGAGGAGGGCTATGGTCATTCTGTTCTAGAGTCTTTGCTCTATCGCCTCCCTCAGTATTTGCGCTAAGTGTAACAAGTAGTTTAGGAAATCGTCTTCTTTTGTAGGATAAGCGATGTTTGATTATGGCCGCACATCGTTATGTCACATTAACTCAGAGCCGAATATCCTGTCACGTCGATATTTATCCTCACCATTCTGGGCATGGTGAATATATCCCCTTGGTGTTTGCTTACTGCCTCATTATCCTGGAGGTGGCTCATCATCGATCATGCATCGATCATGGGATAAACCGTTACGTAACAAAAGTCTGTCGACTTCAGGGGTGACAAATGCAAAACCTCTTCAACCTCTTTTCCTTGTCCACGAACAATGAACAAAGAACCTGAGAATTCGGGTACCGACTTGAATCTAGCTCGGTCTAAAGCATTTACACCCAATAATGAAAATCAGACATCGAACTCATCTCATGAAACGGAAGCCAAGCAGTCTCCGACCTTTGATGACAAACGCATCTACAGTAAGAAGGAGAAATGGTTAATTGTTTGCATGATCGCATTCTTTGGCATCTTTAGGTGAAGATCGAAGACCATATAGTGGAAATGTTTCTAAAGATCTTTTTCAAGTCCATTCACTGCCAATATCTACTTCCCCGCAATACCTATTTTGACGGAGGTATTCCACAAGTCAACCGAACTCATTAATTTGACAGTAAGTATGGTAACTTGTAGTGGATGCTAACGAGCCACTAATATCTACTAGGTTACTATGTACATGGTACTTCAAGGTATTGGTGAGTGCTTTGCATCTTTCATTTCAAGAGCCCTGTGCCTAAGGGTTTACCTAGCTCCTATGGTATGGGGAACGCTCTCAGACACGGTTGGTAGAAGACCCATAACTGCTGCTTGCCTCCTCATATTAGCTTTGTCGTGTGTTGGGCTCGCATTGGTATCAACTTCTGCATATTGGTTACTCATGATCCTCCGATGCTTGCAAGCCGCTGGATCAGCTAGCACCATCGCTGTTGGCGCTGGCGTCGTCTCCGACATATCGATACCCGAAGAGCGAGGAGGATTTTATGGCTTTTTTGTCCTGGGACCGATGGTCGGCCCTGCACTTGGCCCAGTAATTGGCGGAGCATTAACGCAGGGACTTGGTTGGAGGTTCGTCTCTAGCGCACACCTGGTGTCATATCTCACCAATCAACACGAAAAGGTCGATCTTTTGGTTCATGCTCATAGCTTCATCCGCCTGTCTCGTCATAATCCTCCTGTGTGTAATAGAAATCATCTTTCTTTGCTTTGATCTTATCTGAAGTCCAGGATAATGCCTGAGACACTCCTTTCAGTGAGATACAAGAGAACAAGAATTGCGAAAATCATTTACACTCCTATCATACCGGTCGTTGGTCGGAAGCAAGAAGGGAACCGACCTCAAGGTATACCTCAGGTGCCCAAGAAGTCATTTCAGAATCCGTTCAAACTCCTTGTAAAGCCGGATATCATACTTCTACTGATTGCCAATGCACTCATATGTGCCTTGTTTTATGGGGTTCTCGCCTCTATTTCTACGCTCTTTGATCAAACGTATGGCTTAGATGCGACGAAGATAGGACTCTGTTTTCTAGCCATGGGTGGCGGAATGGCTTTTGGAAGTAGCATAAACGGCAAGCTATTGGACAAACAGTATGAATTAGAGAAGAAGCGGTTTATCGAGCGGATGTCGAAAGACTCTGAAAGGCAGATTGATCCAAAGGGTCTGACGCAGACTCCAGAGTTTCCTTTAGAGAGGGTAAATTTACACGTTTTCTATAGATTTTGGAATTTAAGTCTGCGTTTTCAGGCCCGTCTGAGTCTAATGCCACTCTTGGTCATCCTTCTTGCTGCAGTAACAGCCGGATATGGCTGGGCAGTGGAAAAGCATGCAAATATTGCTGGCCCTCTGATCCTTCATATAATTAGTGAGTGTCAGGTGTTATTCCAGGAATCTAAACTCAGTTCAACTAGTTGGTTATTTGTGCATGGCAATCATGAACGGATTATCTACTATCATGCTTGACCTTGTGCCTGGTCAGAGCTCAGCAGTCACTGCCTGCGTAAGTGTATCTGAATCTCCGTTCTAGAGCCTATTCATACCCTTGGCACAGAATAATCTCTTTCGGTGTCTATTGAGTGCTGCTCTGGTTTCAGTCATCGAGCTTATCTTCGGTGCCATCGGCGTTGGGTGGACTTACGTGCTCCTGGCTGGCATAGCACTCTTTTCTTTACCTTTTGTTTACATAGAGATCAAATTTGGTCCTAGGATCAGGAGGAAGCGCCTGAGTGTTCAAACAAAGAGCTAGTCAATGCGTTTTCGGGTTTTTGCAGCCTCTTACTTCTGTATAAGATTGGACGCCCATTTAGCTGGGAGCATATTTAAATCCTTTGTTTTCATAAAAAATTCTAAATGTTCTCTTCTCAGTTTACTTCCTTCTTTGAGAAACCACCAAGTTAGAAAGTTATCTTTCTGGAATCAAGATCTAAGTAAATTACTACCATGCTCTCTCGTATTGATTGGCCGCTTTAACTCGAATGTTGAGCTTCTGGGCAGCCATTAGCGGCCAGTGAGGATTTCGCAGTAGTGCCCGAGCCAATAGAATAACATCTGCTTTCCCTTCCTTTAGGTAGGATTCAGCTTGTTCGGGCTCTGTAATCATCCCAACGGTACCTATCAGGAGCTCAGGTACAGCTCTTTTGAGTTCTGCGGCGAATGGGACCTAAACATTATCTCATCATTACTGGGCAACTTCAAGTACTATGACCACTAGCCTGATATCCAGGTTGAGGAGGAATGACTTCTGCAGCCCAATTTCCCCCTGAACTGCAGTCAAGAAGATCAACCCCAAGCTCCTGCAGTCGAGCAGCAAGGATTTTGCTTTGCTCTATACCCCATTGCAGCCATTTACCATCCGTGCTTTTTTCAGGTCCTTCGGCCCAATCTGCGGCACTTATACGAACGAACAGAGGTCCACTCCACACTTTACGGACTTCCTGGGCGAGAGTACTGATAACACGTAGACGATTTTCCAGAGGTTGACCCCCATATATGTCATCACGGATATTAGATAAAGGTGACACAAAGGAATGAAGTAGATAACCATGCGCTGCATGTATTTCAATGAAGTCGACTTCAGAAGGAGAGTGAGCAGCAGGTCTTTGGCTAAGGAGAAACTTCACGCACATCCTGCTTTCTCTGCACGTTTAGCTGATTCAACAAAAGCCTTGATAACTTGATCGATATCTTCTACAGACATTGGCCTTGGATCAGGATAGCTACCTTTCTTGAACGATAGATCACTTGGTCCATATACTGACAAAATGTGAGTCCAATGATTCGAAAGAGAAGGAGATAATACCTTCTTTAGGCCACCCATTCGCTTCCTCTGTGGCCAAAGCATTTCCCGTAGTTCTTCGAATCCAAGGTGCAAGCAGAGAAGCTTTCCTGCCGGCGTGGGCGAGCTGAATGCCTATCTTCGTTCCTTGAGCATGGACAAAGGTGGTGATTCGTTTGAGGGGTTCAATTTGTGTATCAATCCATAATCCCTATTTTTCAAGTAAACTCATATAGATGTTATAGGGTATTTTCGTATTCACTGCATCCTGGGGCGAAATTCTTCCCTCAGGAACCACCGAAGTCGCTTCCACGATGATCGCTGCAACCCCTCTTGATGCAAATCCCTAACAACTCGTTTCAACATCAGCTAGCAACAGACAACAGAATATCCATACACCTAGATGCACGAGATGCCAATCGGTGGCGTGTCCGTTGTCAGAGCTGTACTGACACATGGGGGACTGTAGGTGAGATGAGCAGGTATCACTGAGTGATCAAGGTTGGTAAAACTCACGACCCATATCCTATTCTTGAAGGTTACACCTCTGATTGTCAAAGGTTTGAAGAGTAACGGTGATTCTGAATCCTAAACCTAATCAGCCACTGCTTGCGGAGAAACAAGTAATTGACTTGCCTGGTCCCACGATGTTCCGATCTCAGGTTCATTCAAAGGATAGAACTCCCTTGCACCTGGGACTTGTTTGTTAGTCAGATCAGAGGGCATAGTACCTCGACGGGTATCGTGAAAGTAATGAGATCAATCTGCCTTGAAATAGATAACGGTATCAAAATGTTTGTCAGCACGGGACAAGCGTTATTCGCGTAAATGGGAATGGGAATGTTTGAACTACGATCCAATGGAAGTGTCGTTACCCAATTTCCTCATAGCAGAGCTCAAGAGGATTGACTCTACAGCCGAATATAGTGGTCATCTCCCGAAGATACAGTCCTCCACTGGATCCACCTACTTCGTCAAGCTTGGGTCTTCTTCAGAACACGAACAGTATGTCGGAGAAGCACAATCGCTGAAGGCCATAGAGATTGCTGCTCCTGGACTGGCACCCAAGCTATTCTCTTATGGGCAGGATGAGGGTGGGAGGCCTTACTTCATCTCGGAGTACAAAAGCATTGTTGGTCTATCTGGAAACTCGGCCAACATGCTGGCGAAGAGGCTTGCCATAGAGTTACATCAGTATAAAAATCAAGAGGGCTTTGGCTTCAACGTACCAACATTCTGCGGGGTGACAAAACAGAAAAATGGGTGGTATAGAACTTGGGAGCACTGTTATGACAATCTGATTGGAACTTTGCTGGAGGATTTGGCCGAGCATGGTTACGACGATCTTGTCAAAACAGGCGAGGAAGTGCGGGAACAGTACGTGAGGTTTCTGCCAGGAGAGTGATAATATCAGGCTGACACACACAAGAGTCATCCCTAAACTGCTTGGTATTATGAGTCCAAAGACTGTCAATATGTAATCTAACTCTAACCCAGGCCACCTTAAGATACAACCTGCCCTGCTGCACGGTGACCTTTGGGTCCGGTTCTAACATCTTAAATTTCTTTGTCTGTTCGGTGACACTTGTCCTAGAGTGGTAATGTGGGTGTCGATTTACCGACAGGCGAGCCTGTGATATTTGATCCGTCCTCGTACTATGGGCATAATGAGGCGGAGTGAGCCAGTCTTTCCTTAATAGGGACATGCACTGACTGTAATGAAGTCTCGCCATTGCTCGTATCTTTGGAGGCTTTCCACCATCATTTTTCGAGACCTATCACAAGTATTTGCCCAAGACTGAGCCGATTTCCCAATATGACTTGAGAGGAGAGCTCTACAAACTATATCACTATCTGAATCACACCGTTCTGTTTGGCGTAAGTCGTTTGATGGGATGTCCATACTCTGAGCTGAGCTTTTTCATAGGGTGGATATTCGGATAGTGCGCATAGGATAATGAAGAAATTACTTGCAGAAGTCCCAGATCCGTAATATAGATGACTCGATATAATTCATGCCTGTTATAACTCTGTCATAACCCAAGATTTTCCGATCTCCTAAGTTGACCTTTGAGTGTCTAAATTTCATACTCCTTCATACTCCATACGACATGGGTTGACTGTCAATGAATGGCAGTGTTTGAGTATGTGTATACGCTTTTTTTTCAACAACGACAAATATATCGACCCTCTGTCCACTCCAGCCATCCCAGCTTTTGGAGGTTTGAATCTTGAAGAAGATAGGCACTATTAACAACACACTACTTGTTCAGGTACTCACTATGGAAATGGGCCAGGGTAAGGCGCATGCGTTAGTTGACCTTTTCTTGCTCAAAATTTCAAGATATCAACGCCGCACACGAAACGTATGATTATGAGGATCCCAGTTACGGTGTAGATGGAGACGATGGGTATGAGGAGATTACGCAGGAAGACTGCTGGACCGTTATTTCAAGTTTCTTTGACCAGAAGGGTCTTGTGCGGCAACAACTTGATTCCTTCGATGAGTTTGTCCAAAATACCATGCAGGAGCTTGTGGACGAGAATTCGGACCTCATATTAGACCAAGCAGATCAGCATACAGGGCACGAGACAGACATGAGTCGCCGCTATGAGATCAAATTTGGTCAAATATACCTTTCTCGGCCAACAACCACTGAGGGGGATGGTGCTGTTGCATCTATATTTCCTCAAGAGGCTCGACTTCGTAACTTGACTTATTCTGCGCCTTTGTATATCGAGATGCGAAAGCGTGTTCTGGTAGGGCGTGAGGATCCCGATACTCCTGGTGAGGTTGCTTGGGAGGCAGAGAGGGAAGATAATCCGGATGATGTATCAAAAGCATGTCTTGGGAGGGTGGGTTCCCTGATATGCTGTAACATTTTTGGAGATAACATTGAGTGGTATAGGTACCAATCATGCTGCGCTCAACTTTCTGTATTCTTCGTGGACTACAAGACCAGGATCTCTACGACCTCAATGAATGCCCCTATGACTCTGGAGGATACTTTATCATCAACGGTTCTGAGAAAGTGTTGATTGCGCAAGAGAGAATGGCCACCAATCATGTCTATGTTTTTGCTAAAGCCCAGCCCTCGCCTATAAATTTCCTTGCAGAGATTCGCAGTGCGGTGGAGAAGGGAGGAAAGACTATCAGTCAATTCCAAGTCAAGATGTTCCATAGAAATCAAGAACGTTCGGTACATATGCAGCCTATGATTCTCAGAAAACTCAATGATTTTGTGATTTAGTTGGGCAATGTCATGAAGGCTACAATACCTTACATCAAAGTCGATATTCCCATTTGGGTCGTTTTTCGTGGTCTTGGAGTCATCTCGGACCGGGACATCTTAGAGCACATTTGCTATGATCTGCAGGACACACAAATGTTGGAGATGCTTAAGCCTTGCATAGATGACGGCTTCGTCATCCAGGATCGAGAAGTTGCCTTGGATTTCATCGGTAATCGTGGTACAACCACTGGTTTGTCTCGTGAACGTCGTATCCGTTATGCGCAGGAAATCCTGCAGAAAGAAATGCTACCTCATGTCTCCATGGCGGAGGGTTCGGAATCAAAGAAGGCGTATTTCTTCGGTTATATGATTCATCGTTTGCTCTTGGCGGCCATGGAGCGACGAGAGCTTGACGACCGTGATCATTTTGGTAAAAAGCGTCTTGATCTGGCAGGCCCCCTCCTTGCCAACCTATTTCGCATGCTGTTCCGAAAATTGACCAAAGATGTATACCGATATCTTCAAAAGGTAACTCTTGATTCTATTTTGGCATCTAATTAGAGTTCATGCGTCATTCCAGTGTGTGGAAACACACAAGGAATTTAATCTCACTCTTGCTGTCAAACACCAGACTATTAGCAATGGTCTCAAGTATTCTTTGGCTACCGGAAATTGGGGCGACCAGAAGAAATCCATGTCGACGAAGGCGGGTGTCTCTCAGGTGCTGAACCGTTATACGTATGCATCAACACTTTCCCATTTGCGCCGTTGCAATACTCCCCTTGGACGTGAAGGCAAAATTGCTAAGCCACGTCAACTTCATAATACCCATTGGGGTATGGTGTGTCCTGCCGAGACGCCCGAAGGTCAAGCTTGTGGTCTTGTTAAGAACTTAGCACTCATGGCCTGCATATCCGTCGGTTCCTATTCTGCTCCTGTCATCGAGTTCTTGGAGGAGTGGGGTCTTGAATCTCTTGAAGAAAACGCTCACTCCACCTCACCATGTACGAAAGTATTTGTCAACGGCGTTTGGATGGGTGTTCATCATGACCCGGCTAACCTCGTCAAAACCATAAAGAAACTGAGGAGAAAGGACGATATTAGTCCGGAAGTCTCGGTTGTCCGTGACATTCGAGAAAAGGAGCTCAGGATCTACACTGATGCTGGCCGTGTTTGTCGGCCACTGTTCATCGTGGAAAACCAGCAGTTACTTCTGCAGAAGAAACATATCCGCTGGCTTAATGACAGCTATGATGACGAAGGCAATGAGTACAAATGGGAGCAGATGATCAAGGGTGGTGTAATTGAGTTATTGGATGCCGAAGAAGAAGAGACTGTCATGATTTCCATGACTCCTGAAGACCTAGAGAATTCCCGACTCCAGGCTGCCGGTATTGATCCTCACGCAAATGATGGAGACTTCGACCCTGCTGCACGATTAAAGGCCGGAACTCACGCACATACTTGGACACACTGTGAGATTCATCCTAGTATGATTCTCGGTATTTGCGCGAGTATAATCCCTTTCCCCGATCACAACCAAGTAAGTCAGAATCATCTTAGATTTCAAATGTTGCTCATTGTCGACACAGTCCCCTCGCAATACCTACCAATCTGCTATGGGTAAACAGGCTATGGGCATTTACCTTACTAATTTCTTAATCCGTATGGACACCATGGCTAATATTCTCTATTACCCTCAAAAGCCTCTTGCCACCACTCGTTCTATGGAGTACCTCAAATTCCGTGAGCTGCCCGCTGGTCAAAATGCGATTGTCGCTATCTTATGTTATAGCGGCTACAACCAAGAAGATTCAGTCATCATGAACCAAAGCTCCATCGATCGAGGTCTTTTCCGAAGTATATACTACCGCAGTTATATGGATATGGAAAAGAAGAGTGGCATTCAGCAGCTAGAGGATTTCGAGAAGCCGACGAGAGAGACCACACTTCGGATGAAGCATGGTACATATGACAAGCTGGAAGATGACGGCTTTATTGCTCCGGGTACTGGTGTTCGGGGAGATGATATTATCATTGGAAAAACGGCGCCCATTCCGCCCGACAGTGAGGAGCTTGGTCAGCGAACGCGTGCACATACTAGGCGTGATGTTTCAACCCCTCTCAAGAGCACAGAAATTGGCATGGTTGACCAGGTTTTGATCACTACTAACTCGGAAGGTACTAAGTTTGTGAAAGTTCGTGTTCGATCTACACGTATACCTCAAATTGGCGACAAGTTCGCATCTCGACATGGTCAGAAGGGTACCATTGGTATCACATATCGCCAAGAAGATATGCCCTTCACTGCTGAGGGTATCGTACCTGACCTCATCATCAATCCCCATGCCATTCCATCCCGTATGACTATCGGCCACTTGGTCGAGTGTCTACTGTCCAAAGTAGCTACACTCATAGGAAATGAAGGTGATGCCACCCCTTTCACGGATCTTACTGTTGAATCCGTGTCTACCTTCCTCCGAAGAAAAGGCTATCAGTCTCGTGGCCTCGAGGTTATGTATCATGGCCACACAGGCCGTAAGCTTCAAGCACAGATTTATCTCGGGCCAACGTACTATCAACGTCTCAAGCACATGGTGGATGACAAGATACACTCGCGTGCTAGAGGTCCTGTACAGATTCTCACGAGACAACCTGTGGAGGGTCGCAGTCGTGACGGTGGTTTACGTTTTGGAGAAATGGAGCGTGATTGTATGATTTCCCATGGTATCGCTGGTTTTTTGAAGGAGCGTCTATTTGAAGCTAGTGACGCATATCGTCTACACGTTTGTGATATGTAAGTGCCCTTTCATCCTAACTTGGATTAACCTTCATTTTTTTACTTCTAGCTGTGGCTTAACTGCCATTGCCAATCTCAAAAAACAAAATTTTGAGGTCTGTTCTCCTCACACTATCAGAAGTACTCGTTATTGACGAAAAGATTTCCAGTGTCGTGCGTGCAAAAATAAGACAGCTTGTTCACAACTCTACATCCCTTATGCTGCTAAGCTACTCTTCCAGGTACATGTCATACCATCGTCATACCATCTACGTTGACCCTTCGCTGACCAAACATATTTCAATAGGAATTACAGAGCATGAACATTGCTGCTCGGCTATATACTGTGTCTTCTGGGCGTATTCGAGATTGATGTTTACTACCTGTTTATTAGGTTAGAATTTGTAATTATTAATACATGCCACCATGAAAATGGACTACGAAGACACGAATCGTCTACATACAATTGGGGGCTCAAGAGTCCAGCATATCAGTCATCCTTGTCTCCATCCGGACCTATGAGGCCTTGACGTTCTTCAGATCGATTAGCATGTACGTTTTCACCTGAAGGCCGTTCCGTCCGAAGTTTTCTGGAGGGATTCTCCTCTTCATCATCTTCATCGCCAATTTCGAAAACAACCTGGTCCTCGGTAAGTGAAGGGAGGCGACCATTACGGCTACCGACAAGTGTGGCATCATCATCATCCTCATCTCTCAGTCTCTGTCGTCGGGTAAGGGACTCAAGGTCGTAATCTTCAGCATCATTTTCATCTTGAGCAATTTCATCAGACATGGCAAGGCGTCTGTTGTTTGCCGATGGACGCCATAAATAAGCAATACCACCGAAGGCTACTAGGTAGAGAAGAGCCAACCAACCATCAAGTAGCCACCAACGGACTCTCCACTGTTTGGCCTCAAAATCTGGAGAAAACATGAGGATCCAATCACAACGTTGGAAAAAGCTGGGCTCACCTTCGGCCAAACGGCCAGAGAATGCGAGGGAAGAGACGACGAAGAAGGTGAAGATGGTGAAAACGACAAACATGAGGATACGGTGCAGACGCTGGAACATCCTGAGCTTAAAGCGTTGTTTGCGTTCACGAAGGTATTTGATTGTTGCTAGTTACATTATTAAATGGGGCATGGAAAATTTGTTCATCCACACACCATTCAAAGAGTACATGATCCAGAGGAGGAAACCACTGAGAGTAAATGCCAAAGGCACGACGAACACAAGAAAGACCAGGGCCGAAGTTGACTCAAGGGAAAGCTCAACAATCCCAATGGAGTACAGGACTGACGAGATATAAGGATCAAAGCTCCATCCCTACTTGATATTCACTCACTGCCAAAAAGGAAATGCGTGCCGGCCAAGATTTGACACTTCAGCATTGCTCGGCCCAAGGATTCTTTGACCACACTCAAACCCATGGCAACAACAAGTAGCATGAAGAACGACATGGAAGCCTTGCCAGCATCAAGGATAGAAACTTCAAGAACCGGTCAATCAGATGAGGGAACAATAGAATCTTTCACTAACCGACGATAAGAAAGATGGTTGAAGACGTGACCTTTCCGTGTGCGTTCAGATAACGATAGTAAGCTTGTTGTATGGTTAGATAAACGGAAGCCGTAACTTGAGAGTCACTTACTCCAGTTAGCCAGCATCTCAATGACAAGAAGTCCCATGAGGCCCGAGAGATAGTTCTAGGTGATGTTCATCGCCAATCAACTGAAGAAAAGTGATTGAGACACACTTGTAATGGCAAAAGATCTTGAGAGTTCCTCCAGCAAAGATAGCCCCACACCAATCCAGCGAAAGCATAGATTGCCGACATGGCAAAGTAAAACTGGAAATGTGCAGTCATCAGTCATCAATTGAATGCTGCTTCGAGATCCTTCAAGACACATACGTTGACTTTGGGATAGTCTATAGCTTCCAACTGGCCATCGAAAGTATTTTTGAAATAGATATTACCTAAATATTGTGGATGATACGGGACATCTGTCGATGCGCGAGATTTTGTAGACCTAGAGGATATGGGCAATATAGCTGGAATGCTGGAATATGTATCATTATAATAGACAATTGGGATACATACCAACGCAGTAATATCCCGTCTTTGTTACATGGTAATGTATAGCTTGACTATATGTCAGAATATCATCTGGGCTGGGGTTGGGGTTTCCTCGAGGAGCGAAGCGTTGCTGAACTGGCTCAAAAGATTTTATAGACATGGAAGAGGTTGATGCACTGTCAGAGAGAAGAATGCGTGCAGACCAGAAACTAGTATCATTTATGGTCTTGCCTAGTGGAAGATCTAGAATGAAATGGCCGAGGTTTTCTTGTGTGCAGTCACCCTGTACAAGGGCATCTGAGGTACACACGTATGTTTTCTGTTATTTATTTCAATGCAAGGAGACGTGTGAGCAAACATGGGAGCATACTGGTACTAGGTCGTCTTCATCTGCTGAATCCTTCTTTCCTAGGTATGGCGCGTCCGCCCATTCGTAGATTACCATGGCTACTTGTCCTTGCGAGCCCTTGTCAAATGTGACTTGGATTTGTATTGAGGATAGAGCTGACAGAAGGCGAAATCTCCATACCATTAATGTAAGTGTTCTCCCCAGCCCACATGCCGCTACATGTTTGTCTGGAATAATCTGCAGCATACCATGAGGTCATACGCCCAAGAAATACTGAGCAACCAACCTGAGTCCGATATTGAAACCTGGAAAGCGAATACAGGAAGAATTAAGGAGAGTAGAGGAATAAATAAGGCTGAAAATGTGACTTTTGAATGTGAAGGCATGAGGAAAACGTATATTTGTTATTGTTGAACCCGAGGGATGCTGTTGCCTGTGGGCATCATTTGTCTTTCACCATGCTAGGTGACGAGGACGTCTTCGACAGTGTGACCTGGGAGTCTCCTTCTTCTCCTGCATACGAAGACCATCTTGCCGTTCCTTCTGGCCCAGGATTCAGGCAAAGCACCGTGGACTCTGGCGACCCTCATGAGCCCAAATGGGAGGGCTATTTAGTCACCGCCGTGAAAGATCCAGTCAAGGAACTCGCTGAGACTAAAGATGCCTACGTTTCGTACGTTATAACTGCAAGGGTATGCTCCTTTCTGCCGTATCCTGATCCTCCACTGAACCTTGCGGTCAAGACCAACTTACCTATATTCTCCACCCCTAACCCGTCTTCACGGCGGCGATTTCAGGACTTTGTTTTCCTCCGAGACCACCTTGTTCGAGATTTTCCTGCGTGTGTTGTACCTGCCCTCCCCGATAAACACAGGCTGGGTATGGATTCTAATCATGCTTGTCAGGGTTGCTGTAACGCTCTGCAGAGTATATCACAGGTGATAGATTCAGTCCCGAGTTTATGGAACGCCGGAGGCTCGAGTGCGTAAATGGGTATATTCTGAATATCTTACTCACTCGATGCTAAGTCTCCATCGCTTCCTGCAAAGAATATCAAGACATCCCACGCTCCAACGCAGCACACTCGTAAGGGCATTCTTCGAGTCAACAGAATGGGTATCTCACCTTATTCTTTTGAATTTTGCAATCTCTGACCTGTTCATTAGCATGTATACATGCACCAGCACGTTGCCCATCCTCCAAATTCCGAACTATCTCCTAGTATCATTGATAATATCTCCGATACCCTCCTCAATGCTTTCTCCCGTGTCAAGAAACCGGACGAACGGTTTTTAGACATGCGTGAAGGGGTGAGCAAATTTGAGGATGGACTTAATCACACGGAGAGGTTGTATTCACGAATCAGGAACAGAACGAGCGGTAAGTCTATCGCAATAATCATTGTCTTCTCGTCTTTCAGGGTCTGAGGCTGAATGAGATGGAAACCCTGAATCTGGTGAAGATCTCACAGCAGATTATCACGACTTGGCTGTAGCTGTTCAGGGATTAGGATTTTTGGAATCAGGTATAACGGATCCTTTGAACCACTTCTCCAACACTCTTCTTGAATTCTCGGCTCTATTGCGTCATGTCGTGCGTTCTCTGATTTGTCGCTACACATTGACCTGAAATTATTAATAGACCCATACAACTATCGATCCCCTGCTCAGCCATCTCCATTCGTTGCTGACTTACTCCCATGCTAATCGTGCTGTACTCAAGTTACGTGATCAGAAACAACTTGATTTCGAGGAGCTTTCGGATTATCTGTCCGGGGTAACGAACGAGCGCGATCGTCTTGCTGCAGTGATTAGCGGACACGCTGGCAGTACAGGACTGGGTATTGGCGCTTATATCAAAGACCGTATGGACGCACTGCGTGGAGCTGACGACGATAGGAGTCGGGTTGACAAGATGCGCAAACTGGATATTAAGATCAAAGAGGTGGGCCAATACAGGACTTTCAGTGAATTCTCTGCTCAACCCAGCATAGTTACAAGACGCTGTTACGACAGCACACGAGACCTCAGATGCTTTCAGCGATGAAACGCTTCGAGAGCAAATTATTTTTCAACGCGCAAAAGAAGCTGAGATGAAGGAAATGCTTGGGGACTTTGCTGACGGTCAGATCGAGTTCTACAAGGCAGTAAGTTGCGTCTCCAGCCTCACAAAAGTATGTGCGCTCAACATGACGATCAGACTATGGAAGAGTGGGATCGCATCATACCTGTAATACAACGGATTCGTGTGGATATTTAGTTTAATACTGGACATTTAGTTGAATACAGCTTTGCTTCTTATTAACTTGTACTTTAGCATAGTGATTATTAATGATCCTGAATTGTTATGACTCTGTCATGACTCTATGGACCAAACAAATCCTTCATACGTTTTATTTTCTCCCCAGACTCTTGGACGGCCACAGAAAGCTGATGACGTCAATTAGCAGGGTAACTTACTTGAACAAGACAGACGAACATTTATGATTCCGGTGCTGACCGCTCGTATCATATGCATTTCAGCATCATCAGAAGTTCCAGGGGTTGTGTGTTGCGGCTCTGCTGGAATCCAAGGCGGTGGATCCTGGATATATTTAAAGGTTGGTTCAAAACTGGCATAGATGAAAGTAAACCTTGGTATGAGAGACAGTTGGTACTGTGCCATCTTTGAGTTCGATTATGACGGCAAACGAGATATTATCTGATGGTGAGGCCCATGAACAAAAACAAACAGCTTCAATCTTACTGGATGACAGGTTTACCAAGCACACTCACCTCCAAGTTCGAGTTGACCAAGTACAGATTCGATCATATTGATCTTGATGAGGAACGAACGGAAATATTGGACAAGACCACCAGGAGTCATGGCATGTTCGACACTGTATTACCATTAACTGTTGTGATAAAAAAGATACGAGACAGACCAGAATGACCTTGTATCCTTGTCGAAGGGCTCTACTTGAATCATGTGTTCTACTGAGAAGATGAACCGTTCTAGAGCTACTTGTTTCTCGTCTTTGATGACCACTATTATCCGCTGTACATTTCCCTACATGTATATCAATATTCAGACTTTAGGAGAAACGCGTGAATTAATCAACTGACCAGTTCGAGTTCATCACGAACAGCTTTGACGGCTCCGGAAATGTATTCGTTAAGAGTGGGATGTCGAGATTGATATACTGGTGTTTCGTATTTCTTACGACGAACAAAGATATCTGCTGGATAAACTTGACGAACGTAGAGGATCGTATGGATAGCAACTTCAACTGTAGCGCATGAAATTTCCCTATGAGCGAAGAAACCCTTGCAAGTCCGAAAACGCTTGGAACTCACTGAATTCTGCAATACCACGAACTGCCTCTGTTATTTGTCATAAATATGCCAAAATCATTAATAAATTAACGGTTGAGTACGTACCGTTGAAAGTGAGAGTTCTAGTTTCACTCATTCAGTTCTTGAGAATAAATGAATTGATGACCCTGAATGAGTTGTTGGATCAGTTTGTCCCACGGGCCACAAGGACACACAAAAGGATTCGGTGGCCCTGAAGCATCCCATCTAATTCAGGCACACAATTCATAGATTGTGGGAGCCTATCTCTTATTTCTTCATTAACCTCTTGAGCAGAGAAAAGGTCTGTCAATTCAAACCCTCTATGCCCATACATGAAAGACCTGCAATGCATAGAAGCTTTCTTCTTCACAAGCTGCAGTGAGCAGTCCAAGTGGTTCTTAAGAAGAGCATCACAAATCAAAGGTCAGAAAAGAGAAAACCTGAAGTATATGAGGTCAGATGGCGAATTCAATTACACATCACAAAGCTGATATAGTAACAAGACTATACAAAAATGTTTTCCCCGCTTAGTGTATTTCTGAGGATAGAATGACATCAGACTAGAGTTTTATATTTAATCAGTTTCTGTAGGCACGAAAAAGAAAACTACCAGAAAACTACCCAGAAAACGGTATCGATGACTAATAAGGCCAAGCGAACAATCAAAATGCAATCAAAATGATGAGACAAAAATAGGAACTAGGAACTTGGACCGCAGGAACCATCTCATCCCTGAGCGTGATATCCCCAAAAAGTAGGGTAATTACCTTATTGGGTTCTTACTCTATTCTAAAACTTGTGCTGATGAAGAAAATCCGGAGTCTGGAGGCATCTAGAGCGAAATTGAGTGATAGAATAATTACCTTTATTTCTGAATCTGTATAATGCAACAAAACAAGCGGACTAGCGTCAAGACGCAGTCCGAGTCATAAGGCAATGGTGCAAAACAATAGAACTCTTGGGATCAATGACTCTAACGTAAAGATGGATTTTTCTAGTGAAGGTAGTCGGCGTCGAAACTTTGACGGTAAAAAAGGTTCATTTGGAGAATGACATCATTTCTCTCGAAAGACATCACATCACTATCACATCACTCTAAACGGAAAGTCCCGAACCGAAGCAACCCGACTAATCTCGAAAAGTGACGAAGTCCCTAGATACTCTTCCACGGTAGTTCGCTTGAAGCGGGTCTGATGGAACACACTCTATAACAGGGAATAAGAATGTATGTAGTATAAATATTTTAATCTATAAGGTTCGAATGCTCTAGAAAAGGAGACCATAAATACAATGGCGTCTATGGGACCGTCTGAAAACCCCTGGCGTCTGGTGTTAGAAATCACCAAGAATGATTTTTGGATCTACACGTTCGGACAGTACCTATCCCCATATCCTCAGTACAGAGGCAAAGAGATAAAAACGAACCAAGCGCACCAATCATATTTGATCATCTCATCCGCATTCGCTATTGCACTCGAAATAAACGTTCTTGCCTCGACCCACACCCAAACTTTAAACAATACACTCAAATGACCTGTAGGTATATCTTTCATCGTCCCCACATTCTCCCGACTCGCCATTTGTCCACCAAGTTGCCTCAATATCGGTATTGTACGAGAAAATATGTCCATATCCGGATTCAACTGTCTACTGACCCCTTCCGAAACCAGCATAGAGATCATAGTATTGGTGAAATCTTCTTCGAGTTTGACATGATGTTGTCTGACACTTTTGAAGACTCGCGATAAGAGATCAGAAATTGAGATTTTTGCCAAGGATAAAGTTCTGCGTTTGATGTCAAGTACAATATGTTCCATTTTGAGAGCGAAGACGTCGGGGTCGATTGCTAGTTCAGGTGAACGCGAGCGTTCGATCAATAGTTGACCAGCACGGAATCCGTCAAATTCCACGAGGGAAGAGATCAGATCGAGAAAATTGCGTTGGTTAGTTGGACTGAGTACTGCTACGAGACCAGCGTCGAGGATAATGATCTCTGGGATGTAGCCAGCGTGATGAAGACGCTCGAGCTCAGCACGCCACTGTGCAGGTTTATCCCTGAGTTCGAGCAGGGTGGAGACGACTTTGTCAGAGTCAGAGTCGGCTAGAGGGTGGAGGTTTGAAGATAGTATGTTGTTGGTGAAATGCCGGCGGAAAAGGTGGTTCCATATATTCGGGAAGCTCAAGGGTTTCGTGAATTTGATCATGACATTGCCTGGGTGTAGGTCAGAGTGAACAAAATTGTCAAGGAGCAACATGTTCTGGATACTATGTTAGGTCAGTCTGGGTAAAGACGCGAAAGGGGCGTGCCAGAAATGCATCTAGGCCAATGCTAGCCACCTGTTCATTGTAGGGGCCAGAACCACTTTTCAGGAGGGATTCCATAGGCAATGCATTTTGGAATTCCTCAATAAGAAGGTCTTTTGTCGACCAGGTTTTGAGGGGTCGAGGGAACGTTACAGGGAGGTTCCTATGGGCAAAATTATTTTCAAAGACAAGCAAGTTGTCAGCCTCGATGCGGAGATCTATTTGCTGGTTCATCATGGTTCCGAATACTTGAACTTCCTGAGTAAGTGAAAGCCATTTCATTCCTGGAAGTAACGACAGGATAGAGGCGAAAAAGTGCATGATAGACAAATCGCGGGAGATGGTCTCGGAAATGTGAGGGTGAAGAACTTTGATGGCGACTGTAGCGGTGGGAACAGAGGGATGGGGATCCTTGCCGATGGCAGGGGCGAAGGGACTACCAGCTGAAGGTTTGCGACGAGGTCCCAGGTAAGAAGGAGGAATAAGGTCATGTTTGAGCTTTGCACGGTAAACCTACATCGGTGTCAAGCATCAGTGTCAAGCATCAGGTGCAGGGGTTGCGTTAAAGTACGAGCCTGTGCAACTGCCCCTGTTCCGATAGGGACCTCGTCAAAGTCCTCAAAGACGTCCTCAAATGGCCGTTGGAATACCTGCTCGATGACCTGTTTTGTATGGCAGAGAGGATGAGGTTTTGAATGAGATTGCAAGGAGGCGAGCGTCTCGCATAGAGAGGCAGGGAAGAGATCCTTCCTGGTTGCCGCCCACTGGCCCAGCTGGGAGAGCTGTGAGGAAGTGGGAATGAGGCAGGTGTGCGAGCTGACCTTTACAAATGACGGGCCTGCCGCCTCCATTTGGCGGACGAGAAGATGGTACCAGAGATTGAGCCATCTGTCGTTTTTGCTGATGAAAAGGATGGGGCTGGTGAGGAAGACAGGAAAAAAAAGAGTGAGGATGTAGATGAAGCGCTTTGCAATCAGGATGGGTGTCCAGACGCGGTCTCTGAGAGTCTGTGCAGCCCTGGAGAGGATGGAGCTGTGTGTTCGAGAGAACGGGGCGATGAGGGCTGGTTGGGGCGGGGGGACAGCAGGCGGGGGGAGCAGACGATGTCTGGACAGGAGCAGGAGACCGCAGCCGCCAGCGAGGGGGACAAGCCAGAGACGACGCCGCAACGAGGAAGCGAACAGCCGACGGCGGAACATGGAAAAGCAGTACAACTCGATGCCAATTCCCGCATTACGGCCCGGATCTCCCGATGCGGGCCGACCAGTGCAGGAGGAGCGAACAGTTTCCTGGAGCGGGCCATGGCTGGGCATGCGTTTGTCTGTCTTGTCTCCTCAGATGGCTATCTCCCCGGCGCACTCACACAGGCCGCTGCTCTCCGCGACCTCCACCCCATCCCCCCTCCCTTCCAGATCCTCTGTCTCGTCACCCCTGAAACCGTCAGCGTCGCCACCATCAGGGCCCTTCGCAGCGCATTCGACCTCGTCGTCGGCGTCGAGGTCCTTGAGCAGCACAACAACGACAATCTACTTCTCCTCGGTCAGACCTGCCTCATCTCATCCCGCCCCGACTGACTCCCCCGCTAGGTCGCCCTGACCTTACCACGGTCCTTACTAAACTCCATGTTTTTCGCCTCACCCAATTCTCCAAGATCATCTTCCTGGATGCGGACGTACTTCCAATCCGTCCAATCTCCCATTTGTTTCACATCCCCCATCCTTTCGCTGCGGCTCCCGACGTCGGTTGGCCCGATATCTTCAATTCCGGCGTTATGGTTCTCTCCCCAGGACAAGACAAATTTGACCAACTCTATCACCTTCTCAAGTCAATGGGATCTTGGGATGGAGGAGATCAGGGCCTTCTCAACGACTGGCGTGCTGGGGACTGGCATAGGCTCAGCTTTACTTACAATACAACCCCAACAGCTGTCTATACGTCCGTTCTTTCCGTCCAGTTTCCGCCACAATGCTAATGTCGTCTAGTTACGCGCCAGCTTATCAGCGCTATGGCTCTCAAATACACGCCATTCACTTCATCGGGCCGGAGAAGCCTTGGAATGCTGTCCCTTTTCGTCCCCCATCTCTTGCTGAAAATCTTGCTACCTCCTCTGCAAGCAGCTCTGGAACTACTTATGATTATCAGTCACTTGTTGACCGTTGGTTTGCCGTATACGACAAACACTACCGCTCTAAGTCACCTGCTACTTCTCCATTTCAGCCGAAGCACTACCCTTCGGTATGGAACTCTCTTTCTTCTACCAATCCTCCAGACCTGCTTTCCTCAGGCAGCCATTTTACGTTAGACGATCTTCGAAAGATGGCTATTGAAGGAATGTCTGGCGCGGGACTCGACAACACATCCCCCAGTGGTCAGCCAGGAGAAGGAGAATACCGGAGTTTACCCTTGGAGGGGCGGTTCGATCTCATGCGGCCAAGAAAGCCTTCACTCAGTGAAAGTGACGATGATTCACTCTCAATATCTGGACCTTCACTCTCTCCAGATCTTAAGATGGAGATGGATTACTTTAGTTCAGAAAGAGATCTACCTGTAACACCTGTGCCCAGGCATTTGGGTCTACCAGAAGATCCCGATCCGGTTATCTGGCATACCTCACCAGCACCCGGTCCTCCAAAGAGGTCGCTACCTACAACACCCATGGCTATCTCTGATTATTATGCCTCTTCTGCTGGGCAAACCAGCGACGAAGAGGGTTGGGATGGTCCCGATAGTTACACGAGTTCATTTCCATCGTCTCTCTTCCAGCAGTTTTCCACCAGTCGACCGCCTTCCCGAAGTGCCTCTCATGGACAGTATCTTCACCCACTTGATCGTGGTCAAGACTACAGTCATCACAACAACCACGAACACCATGGTTCTCTACACAGTTTCGAACAAAGAGATGCAGGACAGGCTCCCAACCGTGGCTCTCGTCCGTCATCTCTTGTCCAATTGTCGTGGAATCCAGCTGTTGAGCCTCCTCCAAGCAACTTTCTCCCATATTCTCATATTCCTGCAGACACATCCTTTACCAATGCCTGGGACTTGCAACATCAAGAACATACTCGCAAGGGGGTCGCTTCTCAAGCATCCTTTCCAGAGCAAGGACCCTATCGTAATGCAATTGGTCATGCCTCTTCAGGCCCTTCGATGAGCTTTGGTCGCAGCAAGGCGAAATCAATATTTCCTTGGGAGGATGAGCGACGACTGCGTCCGAGTCGTGTGTTCCCAGAGTTAGATATTCCATCTTCTGCACGATTCGTCAGACAGACAAATCCTATAACACCTCCTACCCCAAAGCCTCTTGACAGAAACAGGGCAGAAGAGCACCCTTTACCCTCATCAATTCCGAAGACTCTAAGTTTTACCAATGCTTGGGACGGTGATCGCGGTATTCAGAATTATGCATCCAAGCTTGTCCGGACGCCCGCAACTCACTCCAATGTTGATGATTGGCGAGGAATAACTTGGGATGAGAAGGTGGAAGCCAGCAGTCAGGATGGCGATGATGAAGATGAAGGGGATGAGAATGAGAACGACAGTGAAGATAATGATACAAGACGCCGAGCGCGGACACGAATGATTTCCGTAGTCCAAAAAGAGGTTCAAAAGTCAGGACAAAAGGCATACCGATCTTCGGGTACTCAAACGATTCCACGAGAGAAGCGTAGCCAAGGCGTTCAAAAATCCACATTGACTGAAGTGGCCCCAAATCAATTAAGTCGTCGATCATCGATTTCTGGAATGGGCTCTCTAGCTTCTGGTAGTGAATCAAATGGTTTTCAGGGTCATGCTGACAGTGATTCCGAGATTCTGTTCAAGCATGGTAGATTTTCTGCTACCAATGGGATCCGGTCTCGGTCAGTTGGCAGTGGACCATATGGAAAGTCTTCTCTGCCTTCAGAACATGACCGTCGGCCCCAACGTGGTGTTACCATGCCGTCATTGTCCTACCCTCAACGCCTGCCTGCAGGGTCTATACCTTCTCATGTACATGAACCTCTTACTGTGCCAAGAGCTCCACGAGCATCCAGGCCGAGATTGATGAGTACTCCAGGGAAGTTTGTTCCGCCACCTAAAGCTACTCGTTCCTCGACCCAGATCAGCTCAAATGCCCATCCTGTAAAAGCGCCTTCGATATCTGTATTAAATGATTTGCCTATTGGTGTCCCTCCTTCATGGATTGGTCTAGCGTCAACTTTGGAGGACCGTCCACCCGTCAGGAAGGGAATGAGAGCTTGGGATCCCGCAAGAGGTGTTGAATTATTCAAGCGTGGATCTGAACAGGTCCTTGCTCGATTTCTCAAGATGGATTCTTGGGATGAGAATGATCGTGGGGAATCCTAATTGTTGTCATTATTGTATTGTGCTATTGCTATTTTATTGTCTAGGGATGATTTTGTATGTCACTTTTTTTCTTCGATGCTCTTTTATAGGAATTGAGCAGTTCATAACATCTTGGGTAAAATGAAAAGTCATACCGCTTGTATTGTATAAAAATATGCTCCCATGTTTCAATATCAGCTTTACCACATGGGCAGTGGAGCAGCATGTTTGGAAAGAACCTTTACCAATACTCTCCTATAGGTATGTATTCAAGTATCATGTGAATGAATCTTGTGCATACAGAGTTAGAGACTCTGATATACAGAAGCCAAGATCCTTTCTTGGCATATATTGGTTCAATGACACATTCTTTGTCATCCTCGAACTCTAGGAAGAGTTGCTCCTTCTTTTTGCTGTTTTTAAAAGATGCTTTTTATGTTCCTAGCAGAAGATTGCATTCTTTTTTTTACTGAATAAGAATGAGTTTTTGTTGGTTGGAGGTATATGGAATGCTTTGGCTTCTTTGTCTACTAAGGCATGTCTAGACTACTTTAGTTTACTGGGACAGTACTAGAACTGTATTGAATTGTGTCCATCTTTTTCAAGGAACGACTTGATTTTCATGGCGATTAGGATGATGGACTTCTGAAGGGGTTGATCACCAGAGTTGATGATCTTCTGTCCTAGTACTAAAGAATCTGTGATGATAATAATGTGTTGGACATTTTTGTTATCAAGGATTAATGTGAGACCAATGTGTATAGCCATGAGTTCAGCTTCTATGGAAGTGACATTAGAGGCCTGAGCTTTGAGGCAGCTAATAACTATATTGTCTTTCCAAATGTGAGCAACTGCTACTGCTGATCCATTTGCTTTGACACTTCCATCTGTGATAACAGTGATATCTGTAGGAGCTGTTTGTGATTTTTTGAAGGCATTATTTAGATTTGATGTGTGGATGAATAGATCTTTGTTGTTTGTTGATTTGGAAGAGTGGAATGTAATTCTATCAGAGAAATGATTGACTAATTGCAAACCAGGATAAAAAATAGAATGAAAAGGGTCAAACTCATTCTTTATTTCTGTAAGTCTTTCGTTAATGTCTTTGATAGGACTTTTCAGCTTAAACTGCTGTTTGTTCATGAAGTTGGCCATTGAATATTTGTGGGGTTTTTGATTTTTACTGTGTTGATGGTCAAGGAGGGAGTTAATAGCATATGACAGTAGTATAGATGCATATCGAAGATGATGATGTCCATTGAGTTTTCTAAGATGGAAGGTTATTGGGATAAGGCTAGCTATAACTTCCACATCTTCAGATAGAGATATGTGGAAGGCCCCTGTGATCCACAAGACTATTCTGTATTGTATTTTCTTTAATTCTATAAGATTTTTTACAGTTGGAGCACCTTTGAAGAACCATAGCTGAAATCCATATAGCATAATTGATAAGATGCACATTCTATATAATAGATGTTTCTGGGTGGGTGAGATGTCTCTTGATGAGTTGCCTAGTATTTTTATAGCATTTAATGTCAAAAGACATTTGATGACATAGAAGTGAACATAGTGATGAAAGTTTAGTTTGTGATCAAAAAAAACCCTAGGTACCTCCAAATAGGCTTGGGTTGAAGTATAGGACCTTCCACTGATGTGAGGTTGATAGACAGATTAGGAGGATGTTGAGCTTGTGTAAAGTGAAACACTTTCAATTTACTGTTGTTACATCGCCAGTAAATTTGCCATAGAACTGTGACATGGAATAAGAATTATAACCCCGTTTCCTAACTAGGATGCACTTTTAGGACTCTCTTACAAGCCCCAGACATACCCTAGATTTCAACAGGGTACTCTTACCAGATGGTTTCCAAGCTGTCATGGGCTGAAATAGCCTATTACCTCGAGAGACAAAATAGATGAGCTGGCAGCAGAGTCTTTGGAGTTAGAACATCTCACTAGGCTTCTAGACACCAGGACTTTAGAATCTTCTCTGGAATGGTAGCTAACCTCAATCTAGAATAGACTTAAACAAACTTAGAACAGGTATGATGGATCAAAAGTCTATTATGGATATGTGAGTTTATCACATATGGTCTAACATTTAGAAGTGGACACTACATGTGGATCAAAGACAAGGATGTGGTCACATAATACTAGAGTTATTTCTAGATTGTGTTCAGAGCTGGGAGAAGCCGACTGATGGAGATGGAATAGACGGACCGTGAAGTCAGGTAGTAGTGGAGCAGTACCACATGAATAGACTTAGGAGGGTAATGCGTAGTTGGATAGCGGTGCTATCATTGCCCATATAGAAATACTTCAGAGGAGAGCAGTGAGGGAGGCTAGGGGAGATTGCATTTTCCTTCTTTTAGTCTAATTGAGTCTCCTCCATTTGTAAAGTTAATATATTACTCAGGATGGAGGGTAATAGGCAGAAGAGAGCCTTCTTAGCGAGTGTAAGAGTTGATCTTGGTAAGAGACTAGTTAGAACAACTTGTATTATATATTCTACTCATTCTAGGACCCAATGGTAAAGATAACTCAGACAACCTTTGGTAGAGTAGCAGGCTTAGAAAGCCTGGCTAGTCCTTTACTCAGACTATATCACACCCATAAGGTTTGGTGTGGGGGTATAGATAAGGGATGGATTGAGTGTGGTAAGGCCCAGGAGTGGTTTACTAACTACATCTATTAGAGAGCTTGTTATGGTGTGTAAAGGTGGACATCTTAGAGGAATTGGCTACCAGGCAGATCTAGATCAATCTTACTATCTTTATGCTATTTTGAGAATTACAGCTAAGCCGTCTTTGTTTAATCACTTCTTTAATACCCTTTTTCCTTTTTCTCCCTGTCACAAACTTCATTCAGCCATAACTCTACGGATGCTTGCACAATTCCCACGTTCTAAGATGCGTCTGAAAGCCCTTAAGAAGACATTTCTAATGATGCCCAAAATGTGTCAAAGCAATCAGTACTTATTAAGATATCAGTTAATCAGTGCTGAACACTGATTAGCAGATATCTTGGGAACTGCCAAATGTGGACATTTGCTTCCATATGCATATGGAAGCTCTCTTCAATATGCTTCTGACGACCATAAATAGACCTTAGGGCAATAAGATCCTGTGGAGATACAAAAACCTTAAGGTTTGGCATAACACTGATCTATTACCCATAGATATACATCAATTCTTGAACACAAACAAGGACAGCCCCTTTTATGGTTAAGTTATCACTATTTTAGACACAAAAGGACTACCATATGTAGAATGATAGGCAGTAGAACATGTGATGCTCTGTTCAGGTGCACAGACCATCTATTCTTGTATATAAGGCTTCATAGTCTGAGGATTAGACCTCAGACTTAACAATATCTTTTGTTGCTTACTCTAAATCACTCTTGAGAACTTCTAAAAGCTCAAAACCAATCACAAACCAGTAAGTGGCCTTTTGTGATAGAGGACTACCTCAATATTTCTTGTTCTTGATGCAGTGAAACTTTCAATCCTCTTTTGCCCCCTTAAACCATGTTTCATGACAAGGCCCACATCCAGGAGGATTCTAGAGATCATGTTGTAATTACTTAAGAGAAAAGCAAAAGACAGCTTGTAACTCTTCTCCTGAGAAATTAAAAGACTATTGTTAACAAACAATAAAATATCTATGGGTATGCTTTCTTTTAAATTTTTTATTCTTTTTTTGAATGTTTTTATAATAGAGGTAAGATAAATGGCCGATATAATAGGGGATAAAGCTGAGCCTTGTTCAATGCCTACATTTATGGCAAATTTCTAAGAAGTGAAGCCATTCTATATATATGTGGTAGACCTGTTAGAATGATAGCTATGGAAGAACTTTAATATGTTAGTGTTTAAACCAGCTTTCTCGAGAAGTTAAGAGATGGGAAAAATTGGGCTATATCAAAGGCAATAACACTTGTATGACATTTCTTTGCCCATCTAGCACATATGAGGTGAGTAAGGTATATTCCAGCATCTATAGTTGAACATTGTCTGATACCTCCTAATTGATTAGAATCTGTAATAAAATGGCAGACAAGCTAGAGTATTTGTAGCGATGGAATATTTTATTTCTCTTTCTTTTTCTTGATTATGTAATAGTTTGAAGTGTGCAGAACACTATGACTCAAAAGAAGTCTGTGAGATAATTTGGATAGACAAATACTAGTAAACACAGATTTGTGTATAAATAGTTAGATCAATAAGTAAGGACTCTAACGAGTTCTCTTTGGCAACTCTGACTTAGAGTGTGAGCTGAGGTTACCTTAACCAATGTTCACTATACTAGAACTTGTTTTCACTACTAGCTCCTGACCACCTCGGTCCTGAGCAACCTTATTCTCATATTTCTCTCAGTGTACAGTTGAATTAGACTAATCACTTTATCCTCATAGCTGGGTCACAGGCTTAAGTGGACTGACCAGGAAGTTTAGACTATGGAGGTGGACTATTGGCACTATACCTGGGTGCACACATAGACCAGACCTAATGACAGGTGTTACTCTTAGTTTACTTAAACTTTTGCTTTATCAGCTTTGTGTTATTAGTCCATTGTGACTAGTATATGCAAAAGAATATTGTCGCATCCTTAAGAAGATAATTAGAGTAGGGATCTTGTCACAAAAAAGTAACTACTAAATAGTGCCATGGAAGTATAACAAAATACTTGTTCAATGAACTGCATAAATAGCTAGACCCTTATTAGCAAATAGCTTTGCTAATGTTGTCTTTTTGGTGGAATGGTAAACCATACAGTATATAACTACTAGTCCATAGCACAACTGTGACAGTTTAGCAAGGCTACAAGGTTAGGGGTTCAAATCCTGAGGTGGGCACAATTAAATTGATGCCTTGGAACAGCCCAGGATAGCTTCTGAACAATTTCCTGGCTTACAAAGGGTTATAAAATCCTTGGGGAGCAGCATATAAATGTACCAGATCTGTTTACATGTAGGGACCACATGCTCTAGAAGCAGGGGTGATGTCACAAAAAAGTGACTACTAAATAGTACCATGGAAGTATAACAAAATACTTGTTTAATGAACTGCATAAATAGCTGGACCCTCGTTAGCAAGTAGCCTTGCTAATGTTGCCTTTTTGATAGAATGGTAAACCATACAGTATGTAACTACTGGTCTATAGCACAACTGTGACAGATCTTCTCTGAAAAGTGATAATATCACAGTTATGCTATAGACCAGTAATCACATACTGTATGGTTTACTATTCCACCAAAAGGGCGACATTAGCAAGACTACTTGCTAACGAGGGTCCAGCTATTTATATAGTTCATTGAACAAGTATTTTGTTATACTTCTATGGCATTATTTAGTAGTCACTTTTTTGTGATAAATAGTATAACCCTAGTATTAGAACAGTAGTAAGTAAGGCAGTAGGCATCTGGCTAGGTAAAGATTTGCGCCCTAGCAGACATAAGTAGTTAGTAGTCAAGCCAAAGAAGAAGGGTCAGTCAACCGGTACTACAATACATTTTTGTTTCACTAAAACAACAACCCATTGATGGGGATTGGTAAAGAGGGATTGTTTGTAATGTGTGTGTAGATAGAAATATCAATGTGCTTTACTGTCCTTATAAAAGTAGGTACTACTGAGTCAGAGAGTCAAAATCTCCAAGTCATTCCACAATTGTGTACAATTGAGTAGGCACTGGGGAGGTAATCAAGTATAAAAGGGAGAGGTGCACAAGATAGTAAAAGCTTGTTATTTAGACACTAGAATAAAAGAAATGTTTTTAGTTTCTGCTCAAGAGCACTCTCACTGGTCGGATCTCAAAGGTGTGCGTTCATCTCACACCATAGTACTACCATCCAAGGTACTAGTCTAGTAGGCTGGCTTGCCATTGATACAGCAGTCCTACCTAGATCTTACGTTACCCTCATGCAAGCTTGCTCTCAACTGACTGTATAGTTGGCAACTTGCTCCGAAAACACATAGTGAGTAGTTCAGCTCCTAGTCCAAGCAAATGCCCAAGTCCTCTTTTAGAGTGGGTATCCCTTGAGGGAAGTTTTATAAAGTTTTATAAAAAAGAAAGAGAGAAAAAGAGCTCTTAATCACTCAAGTTGAGTTTTAGCTCTAGAGCAATGAAGGGCAAAGATGGGGGTTCTTCTTCTTGTGCCTCTCTGTGCTGCTAGAGTATTATATTAGTATTACAAAGCCTAGAATGCAACAAACAAGATAAGAAAGGAATTCTCCAGATTACTCAAAAAGGTAGGTAAAATGAGTTGAGTTCGCATCTGATTATGCAACAGCTGCTCTCCATACTTCCTGTTCATTTCCTACCAACTTTCTTTATCTTGTCAGCTGACCTTGAGCCTGTTATAAGTGTTCTAGGATGCTCAAGAGGTTTATTGGACATTGGTCTGACCACTCTCGAGCATATCTTCATTGTCGATATCACTCCTCTTTGCTTCCAACTCTCTTGATTCCTTTCTTAAACCTTCCTCTACTCTCTTTTCTATTTCCTGTTCATATCTCTCAGGTCCTTCTTCTTTCTATCCCTTCCTAATGATATTCAGCATATTCTTGTCTTGTTCTTTTATATTTGGACTGCCAATCAGGACTGATGTGTGATCTTTGATGGTGTTTCTATTATAAACCAGGGATCAGCTATCGGGTAATGTCATTATTAAGAGAAATGCTTCTAAGGTTGAGTTCACTCTTGAGAACACTTTTAGGGAGGAGTCCGTCTTATAGATATGATATGAGACTATCTGGAAAGCATTATGAGGTACTGATAGTGGTGATCATGGTCACTACTTTGCTACTCAGATAGTATTCCCGAGTACATGACTGGACTTCTAGTGGTTATGTCTGGGAAGCCAATCCTCTCTCGAGAGCCGTTTATTATGATTATTAGGTTCCAAATGTCACTTATATTACCAAAATTAATTGTCAGGCATGACACCACCCTTCTAAAAACAATACACCATATCCTTAGAAGTGTACAATAAATTACTGAGTGATATGCTCAACACCAGGTGAGCACTCACCAAAACAAGATTAGAATTGGAAGAAAGAGAAGAGAAGAGAAAATGTGTTGGAGATGTAAGCAGTTTGGCCACTGGGCCAAGAATTGCAGAAACAAGGGAGAAAAGGTAGAAAGAGAGACGAAGAAAACAAATAACAAATTTGAAGTATTGACAAGCAGGATGATGCAATGTGAGGTGAGAGAAATGAGATAACAGGAAGTAGTAGAGGAAAAGAGGCAATATTTCAAGTGTGGGGAGGAAGGGCATAAGAAATGGAAGTGTCCAAAGGAAAATGGGAAGAAGAGAGAAGAAGCAGCACCACCATGAGTAGTGTGGAAGAAGGTGAAGGAACATAGTCGAGTGAGGGGGCTATTCCCAAGGGAAGCAGCAATGTGTATGGAGGGGTGGACGATACCTAGGAAAGTAGTAACATTTATGGAGTGTAGAGGATGTGACTATAAAGGGACAAAAACTCAAGAGAATAGAGGGCAGAGTTTTCTGAGTAAGGAGCAGTAGTGTAATATGTGGTATGAAAAATGTAAAGAGGTGTAGAATTGAAGAGACAGAGAGGTAGAATGTGAAAGAGCAGAAAGAGTAAGGTGTGATGCTTGTAGAGGTAAAGATGCAGTGACAGGAGGAAAGGTAGAGAGAAATGAGAAAGGAGAAGTATTCTGTCTGCTCTGTAGGACAGGCAAGAAAGTGCTGTGGTGGAACTGGGGAGGAAAGGTAGAACAATCAGTGTCTAGGGCCCAGAAAGGGGGGACTGGAATCATTGATCTGGAGAAGAGGCAGAGTAAAGTCAGAAAAACCTTAAAAGATCTATGAAAAGTGTGGATACAAATAGGAGTGGAGAGAATCAACATTCATAAAGGAATCTCAGTAAAGGCATTACTAGATAGTGGAGCTATAGGACTCTTCATAAGTAAGAAGTGTGCAGAAATGGGGGGCTTCAAGTTAATGAAACTTAAAATGCCAATAGTAGTGAGGAATGTGAATGATACAGAAAATAGTAGAGGTGCAATTTTGCATGAGATAAAAGTAAATCTATACTTCAAGGGGCATGTAGAAAGAGTAAGAATAGATATGTGCAATTTAGGAAAGACAGAAGTAATATTGGGGATACCTTGGTTATAAGCATATAACCTAGAAATAGATTGGGAGAAAGGGAAAGTAAAGATGATGAGATGTCTATCTATATATGGATGATATATGAGCAAGAAGGAAATGGGCCCAGAAATTAAGAAAAAAAGGAAAGGGAAGAAAGAGATTCAAGAGGATAAGATCGAAAGAATTAGGTGAGTAGCAGACAAGAAAGAAGATTGGGAAAGAGAGGAGGAGTGTAATGACAAGGCAGGTTGAGACGACTTCCTTATCACACTCAATGTTAAGAGAGAATGAAGAGAACTCGATAGAGTTCCTCTGTGGATTTGGCTACCTACTTATACACAAATATTTATTTGTCTATGTGTACACTTAGTAACTACTGATCTTTCTAGAAGATTCTATCATGTGACCTATCATGTGACTAGGTCATGTGATCTCATTTTATCCTATCTCATCTCTCTTTTCTATAATTAGAATCCCTTATCTAACCCATCTGAGAATAGCTCTCGTTCTTCCCATCTCTCTAACCTTACTATTTTTGGTTTGGGTGGGTGATTTATGACATTACCCTCCTTTTTAAGGTTCTTTTTCCGGAAGAACTTTGCTCCCTTCCATCTCCTCCAGTTTCTTTCCAACTTTTTCAAGTATTCTCGATCAAATTTTCCATCGTCCCATCCATATAGCGTTTTTGCTGTGAATCTCCCTGGCATTTGTTTGTATTCTTCTTCCATTCTTCTTCCCTCTTTTCTGTATTCTTTTTCATAATCCTCTACTACTTCCTTTGCATTTTTCAGGTTTTCCTCTCTTTCCCATGAGTCTTCTTCTGCTGTATATTCTTTCCACCTCACCAAATATTCCCACTTTCCGTATTTTTTTCTCTTATTCATCACCCTCTCTACTTTGTATTCTTCTTCTCCTTCTATTATTACCGGAAGGGCCAGTTGTTTCTTCTGTTCTCGGATTTGTTCCTTATATCTTCTGATTCTACTTACGTTTATGTAATGATTGAAGTCTTGGTTGAGTAACCTAAACCTCACTTGCACTCTAAGTCAGAGTTTGACAAAGAGAACTCGTTAGAGTTTCCGCTAATTGGCTCAGCTACTTATACACGAATATGTGTTTACAAGTATTTGTCTAAACTATTTTATCCCCACATCTCTTTTGAGTTATGATGTCCTGCGCGCATTTATTATTACATAATTATGAGAAAAGAAAAAGAAATAAAATAATCTGCCGCTGTAAATCGTCTAGCTTGTCTGCTGTTTTATAACACCACCCCCCTCTCAAGGGTCCTCGTCCCAAGAACTTCTTCATAGCTCATTGTATAGGTCCCTTAGGTCACCCATATCCTGGTCTTTGTCTCCTAGTTCCTTCAAATATTTTCTATCTTCTTCAAGTCTTTGTCAATCTTCCTCATCTTCTTCTTCGTCCCATTCCTCTATCTTCCCTCCCTCATACTCTTTCTTTTCTTCCATCCTTTTCAAGAATAGATTCCTACTATACCTAGAGAACGGATTTTTCTTCCACCATCTCCAATTTTTCTCCATACGCTTCCAATACTCCTGGTCGTACTTCTTGTTGCCCCATCCATAGAGCAATTTGGCCGTGTATCTTCCCAGCAACTCTCTGTTAAACGCTTTCTTGTCTTCTTTAGCTTCTTGCTGTCTTACTTCTTCCTCTTCCTCTCTACTATAGTTCTTTTCAAACTCTTCTACCAATTCCATGGCATTTTTGAGATTTTCTCTACTCTTCCATGTGTCCTCTTCTGCTGTGCATCCCTTCCATCGTATAAAATATTTATCCCTTCCCCATACCTTTCTCTTGTTTATAATTTTCTCCACCTCCCATTCTTCTTCCCCTTCGATCACCACTGGTTGTGGCATTTCTTTTCTCTGTCCCTCTACTTGTAATTTGTACCGTTGTACTCGGCTGACATTAACTACTGGATGTATCTTAACTGTACTAGGCAGATCCAATTCAATTGCATTACTAGACATGATTGCTTTCACTTTGTATGGTCCCACAAAGCGTTCAGTGAGCTTCTCTGTTCATCTTCCAGCCATTTGGTACTTCAGGTCTTTAGTGCTGAGTAGCACTAAGTTGCCAACTTGATATTCCTCTACCTCTCCTCTCTCCCTATCTGCATACCGCTTTATATCTTCCTGTGCTTTCTGTAGCGCTGCTTTTGCTTCCTCCTGTACATTCTTCAACTTTTCCGCAAACTTCTCTGCTTCTTCATATTTTCCCTTCTTCCTCATTTCGAATCCCATCCTAGGATTTTGTCCATTATTTGCCTTGAAGGGTGACACTTTAGTTCCAGTATGTACCTTGTTGTTGTAGGCGAATTCAGCCGTACCCAACCATTCTGGCCATTGTTCTTGTTAGTGATCTATAAACATTCGGAGATATTGTTCTAACTCCTGGTTCATTCTCTCTGTTTGACTGTCTGTTTGTGGGTGAAATGCTGTAGACAATTTTGTCTCGATCCCTAGCATGCGATTCAACTCCTTCATAATACCTGCTGCAAACTGTGGCCCTCCATCTGAAATAATGCTATCTGGTAGTCTGTGTAACTTCCAAATGTTATCTCTGAATAGTCGTGCTAATCCTTCTGCGCTCGTTCTCTCTGTAGTAGGTACAAAGTGTGCCATTTTCGTAAATCTGTCCACTACTACTAAGATTGTGTTGTATCCTTGAGCCAAAGGCAACTTCGTAATAAAGTCTGCACTGATATGGGTCCACGCTTTCTCTGGAATTGAGTTCAGCATCAATTTCCCTGCCAGTGGTTGTGTTCGATTCTTATTGCGCTGACAGGCATCGCACCCCTCCACATACCTCTTTACTTCCCTAGTGACCCCTGGCCACCAGAAATTCCTCGTCACCAACTCTGCCGTTTTCCACTGTCCTCCATGTCCTCCTACAGGCGTATCATGGTATAGCCTGATTACCTCTGCTCTTAACTTCTCGTCTTTGGGAACATACACTTTCCCTTCTTTTAACATCAACTCATCTTCCTGATGCCACTCTTCATCCCTTAGCATCTTTACTCCTGCCTGTTTCATTTTTTCCACAGCTTTTACTACCTCATTGTCCTTCGTTTCACACTTCCTTACTTTGTCCAACAGGTCCACTCCTTCTATGATCATTTCTGCCATTCTAACCCTCTTCTCCTCTAGCCATTCTTTCTTGACCAATGTTTGCTCCTCATTATCCTTTTCTACTCCTACTTCCCAATCCGGCTTCCTACTCAGTCCATCTGCCTTGCCCATTTTGTTTTCCAAGATATGTTTCAACACAAAGTCAAATCTAGACAGATATAGAGCCCATCGCGCTTGTCGACGATTTAGTTTTTGGTTGTTCATAAAGTATTCCAGATTTTTATGGTCCATCCAGACTTCGAATTTACTCCTAGTTCCTTCCAAGAAGTGCCTTCACGCCTTCAAGCATTGTATTACAGCTAGCATCTCTTTGTCGTGTATTTCATAATTTCTTTCGGTTTTATTTAACGACTTAGAGATGTATGCTACTGGTCTCCATTTACTATCTTCACATTTAATTGATAGCACTCCTCCCATTGCAAAGTTGGAGGCATCTGCCTCAACTCTAAACTCCTTATCCAGATCAGGTGCAACTAATAGAGGTCGACTTGTAAAGACCATTTTCAACTACTCAAATGCTTTCTACTGCTACTCCTCCCACTTCCACTTCTCATCTTTCCTCGTTAAATTGTTCAGGGGTCTGGCCAACTTTGCAAAATCTTTTACAAATCGTCTATAGTAGTTTGCAAGTCCCAAGAACTTTCTAACGTCTCTGACTATCTTAGGCACTGGCCAATTCAACACTCCTGCCACCTTATCTTCTTCCATTTTGATTTTCCCTTGACCCATTACTACTCCCAGAAAGTTCACTTTCTGCACCTTCCAAGCACATTTTTCTGGTTTCACATATAAGTCATTCTCCTCTAGTCTTCTCAACACCTCTTCTACAATCTCATCATGACCTTTCTCCATCTCTGTTCCTATCAACACATCATCCACAAATGCTGCCACCTTTCCCTCGTTAATCATATCTCTCAGAATTTCATTCATCATGCCTTGGAATGTGGCAGGTGAATTTGTCATCCTGAAAAACATAACTACTGGTTCATATGACCCCACATAAGTAGTGAAGACCGCCTTCCACTCGTCTTCTTCCTTTATTCTCATATTGTTATAGCCCCACTGGAGATCCATCTTAGTAAATACTCTTTTGTTGTTCATAGAATCTACTAGATCTGTGATTAATGGCAGAGGATAATTGTTCTTAACCGTCTGCTTATTAAGTCTCCTGTAGTCCATAACCATGCGCTTTCTCCCATCCTTCTTGCCCACAAAGAACACTGGTGACGTCTGGGGCGATTTAGAAGGTCTTATGTAACCCTTCTTCAAATGCTCATTGACAAATTTCTGTACCTCTTCCTTTTCATTTTTGGAGAGAGGATACACTCTCGTTTTGCTTGCTTTAAAATTGTCATTGAGATCTATCGCATGATCCCACACCTTTCTAACTGGCATTCTTTCAGACTCCACCTTCCCAAACACCTTTAGCCACCTATGGAACCTTTTAGGTACCATTTTTTCCACCTTCTTATGATCCGCCTCTATCTCCTCTTCTCTTCCCCAATCTTCTTTCTCATCTACTACCCATCTCACAATTTTCTTTTCGTCTTCTCTTAGCTCTTTCTTTCCCTTTATCCTTACTACTTTTCCACATAGTGGTGGACATCTCGTCATTCTTACTTCCCCTTTCTCCCAGTCGATCTCTGGATTATGGGCTGCTAACCATAACATATCCAATATCACGTCCATCTTCCCCAATTCGCATACATCCATTCTGACTCGCTCTACATGTCCTTTGTAGAACATATTAACTTCTACCTCATGCATGATTGCACCTCCACTGTTCCCAGTGCCATCCATATTCCTCACTTGTAGAGGTCAGTTCAACTTCATCAACTTGTATCCTCCTTTCTGAGCTAATCCTTTGCTTATGAATAAGCCCGTTGCCCCACTGTTAAGAAATTCTCTTACTGTTCTTCCTTTGTGCATATCCACCTTTTCGATACCCACATTCATCCATACTTCTCTTAGAGGCTTAAACGTTTGTCTCACTTCTCTTACTTCTACCTTCTGCACTGCCTTCTGATTGACAGTTTCTGCCACCCTCCTCGGATCAGTGATTCCAGCCCTCTCCTTCTAGGCCCTAGGCACTGTCCGTTCCACTTCTCCTCTCCAATTCCACCACGGCATTTTCTTTCCTGTCCTACAAGGTAAACAGAAAATTTCCCCTCTCTCATTTCTCTCCACTCTTTCCTTCACTGCATCTCTCACATCACATGCGCTACATACCACTGTTTCTGCTCTCCTACTTTGCACTTCTTTCTCTCTCCACTCCTTCGCTTCTCTGCAACCTTCACACCACATGTGTAACAGTTGTCTTTTGCTCAGGAACTCTTGTCCATGGTTCTTGAGTTTTGGTGCCCTTATAGTCGCATCCTCGACATTCTACAAAGGTCACCACTTCTTTCTGCGTCGTCCACCCCTCCATACTCATTCTGGCTCCCCTTAGGGGCAATCCTCTCACCCCACTGTGCTTCTTCACCTTCTCCCATATTTCTCTTGGTGGTGCCGCTTCTTCCTTTCTGCCTTCCTTCTTTCTAGGACACTCCCACTTCTTGTGTCCCTCCTCTCCACATTCAAAGCACTTTACTACATCCCTCACTGCTTCTTGCCTCCTCACCTCTCTTACTCCACACTGCATCACTCAACTCCTTAATACCTTGAATTTGTTTTCCGCTACCCTTCCTTTTCCTTGTTCCTTTGCACTTCTACAGTTCTGGGCCAGATGCCCGAACTTCCCACATCGCCTACACAGTCTCCCCTCTCTTCCTTCCAACTCTGCCCTTAATTTGGTGAGAGCATGCCTTTCGTTGAGCATGTCGCTCATGAGTTTGTTGTATTAATCCAGAGATATTGTGTTATGCTCTAGATAGGAAGTTTGTTTATAAAAAAAGGTTTTGTATTGTTTGAGAGTATGTTGTCTTCTTCAAAGGGCTCACAGTATGTCTGCTGGGGTGCACAAGTCTTCTCCCAGCCAGGTGTCTACTGCCTTACTGACTACTGCCCCAATAGTACTTTGGCTATCACTCCAAGGAGGAGATCCCTACACTAATCGCCTTCTTAAGGATGCGGCAATATTCCTCTGCGTAGACTGATCACAATGGACCAGTAGCACGAAGTATGTAAAGTGAAGAAGAATACAGGTACACTAACGAGCACCGCTCAGTTGTAAGGTCTGGTCTGAGCTAGTACCTGAGCTTGGTCCTAGCCTTCCACCTCTGGAGTCTAAACTTCCCAGTCAGTCCACTTAAGCCTGTGGCCCAGCTATGAGGAAGTTGGGAGAGATCTGAGCCAATCTCACACCGAGAGAGATTATGAGAGTAAAGTTGAACAAGGATCGAGGCGATCGGTGTTCTAGAAGTGTAAACGAGTTCTAGTGTAACGATTGAAGTCTTTGTTGAGTAACCTAAACCTCACTCGTACTCTAAGTCAGAGTTTAACAAAGAGAACTCATTAGAGTTCCTACTAATTGGCTCGGCTACTTATACATGAATATGTGTTTACAAGTATTTGTCTAAACTATTTTATCCTGCGCATCTCTTTTGAGTCATGATGTCCTGCGCGCATTTATTATTACATAATTATGAGAAAAGAAAAAGAAATAAAATAATCCGCCGCCGCAGATCGTCTAGCTCGCCTGCTATTCTATAACAGTTTACTACTGGATGGATTTTGACTGTCTTTGGTAACTCTAATTCCACTGTATTGGTTGATACGACCCTCTTTACTTTGTAGGGTCCCACAAATCTCTCCGTCAATTTTTCCATCCTTCTTCCCTTCATTTGCCATTTCAAGTCCTTCGTGCTTAGCAGCACTAAGTCCCTCTCTTGGTATTCTTCTGCTTTTCCCTTTTTCCTGTCTGCCTGCTTCTTCATTTCCTCCTGTGCCTTTTTCAGCGCTGTTTGTGCCTCTTTCTGTATTCTTTTCATTCTTTCTGCGAATTTTTTTGCTCCCTTCAACTTTCCTTGCTTTCTCATTCCAAAGCCTATCCTCGGATCTCTCCCACTATTTGCTCTGAAGGGTGATACTTTTGTAGAGGTATTTACTTTATTGTTGTAAGCAAATTCCGCTGTCCCCAACCATTCTGGCCATTGCTTCTGCCGATGATCGATAAACATTCTCAGGTACTGTTCCAGTTCCTGGTTGGTTTGCTCCGTTTGTCCATCTGTTTGTGGATGGAAAGTTGTTGATAACCTCGTTTCGATTCCTAGTATCTGGTTTAGTTCCTTCATCAAGTTTGCTGCAAACTGTGCTCCTCTATCTGAGATGATGCTTTCAGGCAATCTATGCAACTTCCATACATGGTCCCTGAACAGCCTTACGAGCCCTTCTACTGACGTCTTGTCCGTTGTCGGTATGAAGTGTGCCATTTTTGTTAATCGGTTGCATACCACCAATATTGCGTCGTATCCTTGGGCTAGCGGTAGCTTAGTTATAAAGTCTACTGTTATATGCATCCAAGGCTTTTCAGGGGCTTCGTTTGGCATTAGTTTCCCTGCTGGTGCTGCTACTTGGTTCTTGTTTCGTTGGCAAGAGTCGCATCCTTCCACATATCTTTTTACCTCCTTCGTCACTCCTGGCCACCAGAAGTTTCTTGTGACCAGTTCCACTGTCTTCCACTGTCCCCCATGTCCTCCCACCGGTGTGTCGTGATGTAGCCAGATTATTTCTGTTCTCAACTCCTCATCCTTTGGTACATACACATTTCTTTCCTTTAACATAAGCCTATCCTCCTCTCTCCATTCTTCGTCTCTTAGCATTTTCACCCCTGCTTGTTTCATTTCCTCCACTGCCTTAATGACCTCGTCATTATTTGCTTTTGATTCTCTTACTTTCTTTAGCAAGTCTACCCCTTTGATAAGTACCTCTTCTGTCCCTGCTTTTCTCAGCCATTCTGCTTTTACCAGCGTTCTATCCTTATTGTCCCTTTCCACTCCCCTTCTCCAGTCTGGTCTTCTGCTAAGTCCATCTGCTTTTCCCATCTTGGTTCCTGGGACGTGCTTTAAGGTAAAGTCAAATCTTGATAGGAATAATGTCCATCTTGCTTGTCGTCTATTCAACTTTTGGTTTGTCATGAAGTACTCCAAGTTTTTGTGATCTGTCCAGATTTCAAACTTGGTTCTTGTTTCCTCCAAGAAGTGTCTCCATACTTCTAGGTATCGGACTACTGCTAGCATCTCTTTATCATGAATCTTGTAGTTTCTCTCCGTGTCATTCAATGATTTCAAGATGAAGGCTACTGGTCTCCATTTTCTATCTTCTCCTTTTGCCGACAGTACTCCTCCCATTGCATAGTTGGATGTGTCTGCCTCAACCCTCATTTTCTTATCCAGATCTGGTGCAGCCAGTACTGGTTCTATTATGAAGATTTTTTTTAGCTTGGTAAACGCCTCCTCCTGCTCTTCTCCCCACTTCCACTTCTCGTCCTTCCTGACCAACTGGTGAAGTGGTTTGGCGATCTTAGCGAAGTCTTTGATAAATCGTCGGTAATAGTTTGCTAGTCCCAAGAACTTTTGTATATCCTTAATACACTGTGGCATTGGCCAGTTCGCGATCCCCTTTACCTTTTCCTTCTCCATTTAGAACCCCTCTGGTCCCATTATCACCCCTAAAAATCCT